>Ga0209958_1001317_pt1 | contig 20160 bp, 17 predicted proteins | sample ThiBio_inoc_plan_FD_183942 | JGI IMG/M metagenome (GOLD analysis project Ga0209958, IMG submission 183942) | Wastewater bioreactor microbial communities from Cape Town, South Africa - Thiocy_inoc_plan (SPAdes) | ecosystem: Engineered > Bioremediation > Thiocyanate > Unclassified | place: South... | reverse complement strand
AAGGAAGGCGGAGGCAAGGAGGAAGGTAAGGGCGGGGGCGGGATGGGGATGGGGGGCATGGGCGGGGATATGGGCGGTGGCTCCATGGGGCTCCACCTCGGCGCGACCGGCGACGAGGGCCGCGAGGACGAGATCGAACATCCTTGAGGCCCGCCCGTTCGTTCGGAACCCTCTTGCCCCTGAGATGATCTTCTCGGGTGCCGGGCGGACGCCCGGGTGGTCAATCCAGCCAGGGGACTTCCTGGATATGGTCGGCGCCAGCGAGCTTGCAGATCGTCTCCTCGGCGTCGTCCCAGCCGATCGACCCGTCTTCGAAGGAGAGGTCGTTCGCTTCGACCGCGGCCTTCAGGCTGCGGATGTCGGGCTCGGCGAAGAGGTGCAGGAGCTTGGCCCAGTATCCCTCGTAGCCGTCCGGGTCCAGGGCCCAGACCTCCGCGGCGTTGGTCTTGAGATAGACCGACTCGACGGCGGAGAGGTGGTCGACGAACGAGAACCAGATCTCCCGCGATCGCTTGTCGAGGAGGTCGCCGATCGGTCGACGACGGGCGGCGAGCCGGTGTTTCGCGGTCGCCATCTCTACGCACCAGTTCGGGATCGTCAGGGGCTTGTCGCCCTCGCCTTCGTAGGCGTCGGCCTGCCTGTCCTCGCGGACGAAGAGGCCGGCCCAGAATACGGGGATCTCGTTGATCCCTTCGGCGACGATCTCGCGCTCGGGGGCGTCGGACCAGGTGGCCGACGCGTCGTCGACGGCGAGGAGGTAGGAACGGTTCGCCATGAATTCCTCTCGGTGCGGCGGGGCCCGTCGCCGGACGACAAAGGGCCCTGCCGCGTTGTGGGTCGCGGCGATCAGACGTCGCAGAGGGCGACGGCCTCTTTCAGCCCTTCCAGCGGGTCGCGGGTGGGGATGAACTCGTGGCCGACGTGGCCGTCGTAGCCGATGTCGATCAGGGCCTGCATGAGCGGCGGGAAGTAGATCTCCTGCCTGGCGTCCAGTTCCGCGCGGCCGGGGTTGCCGGCGGTGTGGATGTGGCCGATGACGTCCTTGATCTGGTGGAGGCGGCGGATCAGGTCGCCGTCCATGATCTGGACGTGGTAGAAGTCGAACAGGAGCTTCAGGTTGGGCGAGCCCACCTTGCGGATGATGTCGACGCAGTAGTCGACGTGGTCCCCCTGGTAGCCGGGGTGGCCCTTCATCGGGTGGTCGTCGGCGCGGGTGTTGAGTATCTCCAGGCAGAGGGTGACGCCCTTCTCGGCCGCGTAGGGGACGATCTTCTTGAAGCCCTCGACGCAGTTGGCGGCGCCCTGCTCGGGGGAGATCCCCTCGGCGTAGCCGGTGAAGCAGATGACGTTCTTGTAGCCGTACTCGGCGCACTCGTCGATCGACTTCTTCGTGGCGGCGATGACGCGGTCCCAGTTCGCCGGGTTGTTGAAGCCCTTGGAGAACGGCGGATCCGGGCTGATGTCGATCTGGGCGATGGCGTTGGTGAGGCCGGCGGCCTTCAGGTGCGGGTACATGGCCGGCGGGGCCAGCTCGACGCTGGTGCAGCCGAGGTCCTTGGCCACCTGGATGAAGGCGTCATAGTCCTTCCAGTAGGGCTCGTAGCACCAGTGGACGAGCGACTGCTTGATCCGGCCGTTCTTGATGAGGGGCATGGCGTTGGCCCTGGTGGTGGTGGTCTGGCCCGCGCCCGCGAGGCCGAGCGCGGCCGCGCCGGCGGTGGCCCGGAGGACGTCGCGCCGGCTGGCCCCGACGGGTCGGTCGTCGCGGGGGCTGTCGGGGGTGTTCATGGTCGGGGAGGCTCCCTGACACGGCGTCGCCGCCCGGCGGCCGGGCGGACCTCGCCACCATACGCCGTCCGGCGCGCGTTTGCGAGGCGCGACCCGCGGGAATCGGGCCGGCCCCGGCGGGCGGTTGCCCGGCCCCCGCGGCTCCGTTAGAGTAGCCCCCGACCGTCCACCTACCCGATGCACGCGGCCCCGGGTCGGGCCGACAATCCGAGGGCGAAACGATGCGAGGCGTCTGCTTGGGCCTGGTCGCGGGGGCGTTCCTCCTCGCGCCGGCGATCCCCGCGGCGAGGGCCGCCGAACCCCTCGGCGTCATCTTCGACACCGACATCTGCGGCGACGTCGACGACGTCCTGGCCCTGGGCGTGATCCACGCGGCCGAGTCCCGCGGCGACTGCAAGCTGCTGGCCGTCACCGTCAGCGTCGACAACCCCAAGGCCGCCCCGTTCGTCGACCTGGTGAACACCTTCTACGGCCGCGGCGAGGTCCCCGTCGGCGTCGTCGAAGGCGGCGCGAAGGAGGACGGCAAGTACCTGCCGATGGTCGACGCGACCGACGACGGCAAGCCCCGCTACCCCCACGACCTCAAGGACGCCCCCACCGCGACGGCCGTGCTCCGCAAGGCGCTGGTGTCGCAGCCCGACAAGTCGGTCGCGATCGTCCAGGTGGGCTTCTCCACGAACCTCGCCCGCCTGCTCGACACCCCCGCCGACGACGTCTCCCCGCTGACGGGCAAGGAGTTGGTCAAGGCGAAGGTCAAGGTCCTGTCGCTGATGGCCGGCTCGTTCCAGCCCATCGACGGCAACGCCCATTTCATCGAATACAACGTCATCAAGGACGTCCCGAGCTGCGCCAAGCTCGTGGCGGAGTGGCCGACGGAGCTGGTCTTCAGCGGCTTCGAGATCGGCGTCGCCGTGCCGTACCCGGCGACGAGCATCGAGCGCGACTACAAGTATGTGAAGCACCACCCGCTGGCCGAGGCGTACTACCTCTACATGCCGCCGCCGCACAACCGGCCGACGTGGGACCTCACCAGCGTCCTCTACGCCATCCACCCCGACCGCGGCTACTTCGACCTCTCCTCGCCCGGCGACGTGACCGTCGAGAAGGACGGTTTCACGAAGTACGTCGCGAACGCGAACGGCCGCAGCCGCTACCTGATCCTCCCCGACGAGGCCCGCAAGGCCCGCGTGGTGGAGGCCCTGGTCCAGCTCTCCAGCCAGCCGCCGGACCGCCGGGAAGGGGGCCGGCCGTGAGGATCCGCACCCCGATCGCCGCGTTCGTGCTGATCGCCCTGGCCGGCTGCAACGGCGGCGAGCCCGCCGCGGGCCCGGCCGCCGCCCCCGGCGCGGTCCCCGCGCCGGCGACGCCCGGCAAGCCCCGGATCGCGCTGGTGATGAAGTCGCTGGCCAACGAGTTCTTCTCGGTGATGGCCGACGGCGCGAAGAAGTATCAGTCCGAGCACGCCGGCGACTTCGACCTGATCGTCAACGGCATCAAGGACGAGCGCGACATCGCCCGCCAGGTCGCGCTGATGGACGAGATGATCGGCCAGAAGGTGGCCGCGATCGTGATCGCCCCGGCCGACTCCAAGGCCCTGGTCTCCTCGTGCCGGCGGGCGCAGGAGGCGGGGATTGCGGTGGTGAACATCGACAACAAGCTGGACGACGCCGTGCTGGCGGAGCAGGGGATCAAGGTCCCGTTCGTCGGCCCCGACAACCGCGCCGGGGCGAAGCTGGCGGGGGACTACCTGGCCGGCAAGCTCAAGGCGGGCGACCCGGTGGCGATCGTCGAGGGCCTCAAAACCGCGTTCAACGGCCAGCAGCGGCTGCTGGGCTTCCAGGAATCGGCCAAGGCGGCCGACCTGAAGGTGGTGGACTCGCAGAGCGCCCAGTGGGAGATCGCCCAGGCCAACCGCGTGGCCTCGGCCATGCTGAGCGAGCATCCGGAGATCAAGGCCCTGATGTGCTGCAACGACAGCATGGCGCTGGGGGCCGTCGCGGCCGTGAAGGCGGCCGGGCGCTCGGGCCAGGTGCTCATCGTCGGCTACGACGGCATCGGCGCCGTGCGCGACGCGATCCAGGAGGGGACCATCCTGGCCACCGTCGACCAGCACGCCGACCAGCTCGCCGTCTTCGGCCTCCAGTACGCCCTCGACCTGATCGCCAAGAAGGAGAGCCCCGCCGACCGCACCACGCCGGTCGACCTGGTGGTGAAGAAGTGAAGGGCGGGCGCGATCGCGGTGTTTCCGGTGGACTCTCGACCGAGGTCGACGGCTCCTCGATGGGAAATAGATGGGCCGTCGGCTGCGTCGTCTTGTATCGTACGTGACGGGACCAGTGGCAAGCGCGACCGGCTTGGAGCCATCCGTTGAGTTATTTCGAGAGCCTTAAGGTTCAGGGCTTCCGTCGGCTCAACGACAGCGACATCGCTCTGAAACGCCTGAACGTCGTCATCGGGGCCAATGGTTGCGGCAAGACCTCATTGCTGGACGTCTTTTCGCTGCTTGCGGACTCGGCGTCGGGGAGGCTCGCGTCGTCGTTGAGCGAGATGAGCGGGATCGACGCCAACCTGACGAACCTGGTCGCGACGAAGGAAGACCGAAAGCGGTCCATGCGCTTCACATTGGCCATGGCTATCGCGGACCGGAAACCCCTGGTCTATGACCTCGATCTGGAACCGATAGGCGTTGGATATCAGATCATCGAAGAGACCCTGGAGCAGGATCAGGGGAAGTCCCATCCGTTCAAGCACCTTGAATCCCGCTTGGGGAGGGTCCGCTATTTCGATCCGACTCCGGAGAAGCGAGGGTTGGTGAAACCGACCTGGGACTACGACGAGAAGGAGACGGCGCTGTCCCAGGTTCCCAAGATGTATCGGGAGCCGGAGGACTTCCGAAAGCGCCTCGCGTCCTCGACGCACTATCACGTGCTGGACGTGGGAAGCAGGGCTCCTGTAAGGCTCCCGCAGCAGATGAAGGACGCGAAGCTGCCGGGGCACGACGGCGAGGATCTCGTCTCGTGCCTCTACACCCTCCGAGAGACGGACCGAGATCGATTCGACGCCATCGAGGCCACATTGGAGGCGGGATTCCCCGGATTTGAACGGCTCAATTTCCCGCCGGTGGCGACGGGGACTCTTTCCTTGACCTGGAAAGAGAAGACGAGCCGGACGCCCTTCGCCGCCCACCAGTTGTCGGAGGGGACTCTCCGCTTCCTTTGGCTCGCGACTTTGCTTCATAGCCCCGAATTGCCGGCCGTAACGATGATCGACGAGCCGGAAGTCAGCCTCCATCCCGAACTGCTCTCCCTGCTGGCGGACCTGCTACGCGAAGCGTCTCGACGCACGCAGCTCATCGTCGCCACCCATGCCGACCGTCTGGTACGGTTCCTGGAGCCGAGCGAAGTGCTCACCGTCAACGTCGGCGAGGATGGGGAGGCCCAGTTCGAATGGGCCGACGAACTCGACCTGACGTCGTGGCTTGAGGACTACACCCCGGACGAAGTCTGGCGGATGGGCCGCATGGGAGCGAAGCCGTGAGGATCGCCGTGCTCGTCGAAGGCAAGACCGAGACCGCCTTCAAGCCTCACCTCGTCGACTACCTCAAGAAGCGGCTGGCGGGCCGGATGCCGCGGTTGGATTTCACCTCCTACGACGGACGGATCCCGACAGAGAAGAAGTTGAAGCGAATCGTAGAGAACCTGCTTCGGGCCGGGAGCCGACAGGCGGACGCCGTGGTCGCCCTGACGGACGTTTATACGGGAACGACGCCGTATGTGTTTCCGACGGCCCAGGTCGCGAAGTCGAAGACGCGGGAATGGGTCGGTGAGGAACCGAGGTTCCATCCCCACGTTGCACTCCATGACTTCGAAGCGTGGCTCTTGCCGTACTGGGACAGGATCAAGGAAATCACGGGTTGCAATCGACGCTCCCCGGGATCGAATCCGGAGCGGGTGAATCACGGCAATTCGCCGGCATATCGGCTCGCGGAGGTCTTTCGCATCGGCAAAGAGGGATGGGTATATCAAGACTCGCGACGCCGGTCGAATCCTCAAGGGGCAGGATCTCGGCGTGGCCGTCGCCGCCTGTCCGGAACTCAAGGCGTTCCTGAACACGATCCTGGAGTTGAGCGGCGGCCAGGCGCTTTGACGCTTCACGTCGGCGTTCAGACATCGACGACCCCGGCAATCGAATTGGAAACGATCCCGTCGTGACCGAACCTTTGCTGTCCATCCGCGGCCTGAGCAAGAGCTACGCCGCCCCCGTCCTGCGCGCCGTGGACCTGGACCTGCATCCGGGCGAGGTCCTGGCGCTGATGGGGGCGAACGGGGCGGGCAAGAGCACGCTCGCGCGGATCCTGGCCGGGCTCGGGCCGCCGGACGCCGGCGCGATGACGCTCGGGGGCGAGGCGTACCGGCCGACCTCGAAGCACGCGGCCGAGGCGCTGGGCGTGCAGATCGTCCAGCAGGAGCTGACCGTCCTGCCGACGCTCACCGTGGCTGAGAACCTGTTCCTCGACCGCCTGCCGACGCGCCTGGGGCTGGTCCGCTTCGCCGAGCTTCGCCGACGCGCCGCGGAGGCGCTGGCGCGGGTCGGGCTGGGGTCGGTCGACCCGGAGACGCCGACGTCGCGGCTGGGCGTCGGCGAGCGGCAGCTCGTGGAGATCGCCCGCAGCCTGGCGCGGCCGTGCCGGGTGCTGATCCTGGACGAGCCCACCGCCGCGCTGACGTCCCCCCAGGTCGACCGCCTGTTCGCCGAGGTCGCCCGGCTGAAGGCCGAAGGGGCGGCGATCGTCTACGTCAGCCACCGGCTGGACGAGGTCCGTCGGATCGCCGACCGGATCGGCGTCCTGCGCGACGGCAAGCTGGTGGCCGTGCGGCCGGCGTCGGAGCTGGACCTGGACGAGGCCGTGCGGCTGATGGTCGGCTCCGTCCCCTCGCGCGACGAGGTCCGCCACGCCCGCGCGCCGGGCGAGGTCGTCCTGAGCGTCCGCAACCTCTCGCGCGGCGACCGCGTCCGCGACGTCTCCTTCGAGGTCCGCGCCGGCGAGGTCGTCGGCGTCTCGGGCCTGGTCGGCTCGGGCCGGACGGAACTTCTGCGCGCGATCTTCGGGGCCGACGCGGCCGAGTCGGGCGAGGTCTCGGTCGCCGGCGGGCCTCCGCGGCGGTTCCGCTCGCCCCGCGAGGCGGTCCGCGCCGGGCTGGGGATGGTCCCGGAGGACCGCAAGGCCGAGGGCCTGCTCCTGCCGCGGTCGATCCGGCTCAACGCCACGCTCGGCCAGCTCGGCCCGTTCACCGGGCCGCTCGGCTTCCTGAAGCCGAGGGAGGAGCGGGCGGAGGTCGTCGCGATGGGCGATCGGGTGCAGCTCGCGTACGCCTCGACGGAGCAGCCGGCGGGGCAGCTCAGCGGCGGCAACCAGCAGAAGGTGCTCGTCGGCCGATGGCTCCTGCGCGGGCCTCGGGTCATGCTGTTCGACGAGCCCACGCGGGGCGTGGACGTGGCGGCCAAGTTCGCCGTGTACGGGCTGATCGACGAGATCGCGGCGAAGGGGGCCGGCGTGGTCGTGGTCTCCAGCGAGGTCGAGGAGCTGATGCTCATCTGCGACCGGATCGCGGTCGTCTCGGCCGGCCGGCTGGTCGAGACCTTCGCGCGCGGCGAGTGGACCGAGGAGAAGCTCCTGGCGGCGGCGTTCCGGGGGTATGCGAACCGAGCGGGGGCGGGCGGCTGACATGGGCGAGGCGAAGCGGCCGGGGTTCGACTGGCGGGGCGTGGGCGACGTGCTGGGCATGCTCGTCGTGCTGGCGGCGTTGTCCGCGCTGTTCGGCCGGTTCAGCGACCATTTCTGGTCGCCGCAGACGGTCAAGACGATCGTCAACCAGTCGGCCGACCTGACCGCCGTGGCGGTCGGGATGACGCTGGTGCTGGTGATCGGCGGCATCGACCTGTCGGTCGGCTCGGTGATGGCCCTGTGCGGGGCCGTGCTGGGGATCGCGATGGTCGACTGGAGCCTGCCGTTCCCGGTCGCGCTGCTCCTCTGCCTGGCGGCCGGCTCGGCGTGCGGGCTCGTGAACGGATTCATCACCGTGCACTGGTCGATCCCGTCGTTCATCGTGACGCTGGGGATGCTGGAGTCGGCCCGGGGGGCGACGTACCTGCTGACGCGGTCGGAGACGAAGTACATCGGCGCGCGGGTCGAGTGGCTGTCGCACCCGATCGCGGGGCTGGGCGCCTCGGCGAGCTTCCTGATCGCGCTCTTGCTGGTGGCGGCGGGGCACGTCCTGCTGACGCGGACGGTGCTGGGCCGGTACATGATCGCCATCGGCACGAACGAGGAGGCGGTGCGGCTCTCGGGCGTGGACCCGAGGCCGACGAAGCTGCTGACGTTCGTCCTCTCCGGCCTGTGCGCGGCGATCGCGGCGGTGTTCCAGGTCTCGCGGGTGTCGTCGGCGGACCCCAACGGCGGCGTCGGGCTGGAGCTGGGGGCGATCGCGGCCGTGGTGATCGGCGGGACGAGCCTGATGGGCGGCCGGGGCTCCGTGCTGCGGAGCTTCCTCGGCGTCCTCATCATCGCCGTGCTCCAGACCGGCCTGGACCACGTCGGCGCCAGCGAGCCGTCCAAGCGGCTCATCAGCGGCGCGGTGATCGTGCTGGCCGTCATGGCCGACGTCCACCGCGGGCATTGGGGGGCGTCGGCCCGGAAGCTGGCCGGCCGGCTCAGGCCGGGGCCTCGGCCGTCGTGACCGGCTCGCGCACGAAGGTCGGCCGCTCGCGGCGGGTGGCGGCGAACACGCCGAGCGCCGCCAGCACGAACCCCGCGCCGACCGCGCACGCCCCCGGCCATCCGTATCGCGGCCAGGCCGCCGCGCCCGCCGCCGAGCCGAGCGAGCCGCCCAGGAAGAAGGCGACCATGTACACCGTGTTCAGCCGGCTGCGGGCCTCGGGCAACAGGCCGTAGATCCGGGTCTGGTTCGAGATGTGGTTGCACTGGACGCCCAGGTCCAGGAGCAGCACGCCCGCGACCAGCCCCGTCAGCGTCCGGCCGAACGCGGCCAGCACCCCGTAGGACGCCAGCATCGTCGCCAGCCCCAGGCCGATCGACAGCCTCGGCCCTCGGCGGTCGGCGAACGTCCCCACCAGCGGCGCGGCGGCGGCCCCGGCGGCGCCCACCAGGCCGAACAGGCCGACGACGTCGCTGCCGTAATGGAACGGCGGCGTCGCCAGGTGGAACGCCAGGACCGTCCAGAAGACGCTGAACGACGCGAACGCCAGCCCCCCGAACAGGGCCGACGCCCGCAAGGCCGGCAGGTCGCGGACCAGGCCGACGATCGAACGCATCAGCGCCCCGTAGGACGTCCCGGCGAGCGTCGGCGACGAGCGGGGCAGGGCCCGGGCCATCACGGCCGCCAGGGCGACCATCAGCCCGGACGCCAGCCAGAAGACCGCCCTCCATCCCAGGCGGGAGCCGAGGAACCCGCTGGCCGTTCGCGCCAGCAGGATGCCGATCAGCAGCCCGCTCATCACCGTCCCCACAACCTTCCCGCGCTCGTGGGGCTCGGCGATCGCCGCGGCGAACGGGATGATGACCTGGGGCGTGACCGTCGCCGCCCCCAGGACCAGGCTGGCGACCGCCAGCCACGCGAAGCCCGGCGAGACCGCCACCGCCGCCAGCGCCAGGGCCGTCGCGGCGAGGGTCGCCACGATCAGCTTGCGGCGCTCCACCAGGTCGCCCAGCGGGGCGAGCAGGAGCATCCCCGTCGCATACCCGACCTGCGTGGCCGTCGCCACGACCCCCATCTTCGAGGCCGACGCCCCGAACTCCACCCCCATGCGTTCCAGCAGGGGCTGGCTATAGTAGAGGTTGGCGACCGACAGCCCGCTGCCGACCGCCATGATCCAGACCGTCCGTCGCGCGATCATACGCCGCCCTGAATAAGGATGGCCCCGCGCTCGGCGGGGTTGGTGGGTCATGCGTTCATTCTAAGGAGGGGTCAACCGACCCCACTCCGGAGACGTCCCCGATGCCCCGAACCCTCGCGATCCTGGCCGTCGCGGCCGTGCTGGCCCCGGCCGCCTTCGCCGAACCCCCCACCACCAGGACGGCCGCCTGCCGTCGGGCGGCCGAGCCGCCGAAGCTCGACGGCAAGCTCGACGACGCCTGCTGGAAGGACGCCAGGCCCATCACCGACTTCGCCGCCTTCTGGCTCGGCGAGTCCCGCCCCGGCACGAAGGCCATGCTCGCCTGGGACGACGACGCCCTGTACTACGCAGGCGAGATGGACGACGCCGAGCTGCGGGCCTTCGGCACCGCCCGCAACGACTACCTGTGGGAGGGCGACGTCTTCGAGCTGTTCCTCAAGCCGTCGGACGCCCCCGCCTACTACGAGTTCCAGGCCAACCCCCGCGCCGTGGTGTTCGAGGTCGCGTTCCCGAAGCGGGCCCCCCTCGGCCATCCGTTCCGGGACGAGCCGGAGTTGGGCCACCGCGCCGCCGTCGCCCTCCGCGGGACGCTCGACAAGTCGGGGGACGTCGACGAGGGGTGGTCCGTCGAGGGCCGCATCCCCTGGACCGCCTTCGCCCTCACCGGCGGCCGGCCGAAGGTCGGCGACTCCTGGCGTTTCGCCGTCTGCCGCTACGACTACGGGGCCGAGGGGACGAAGCCCGTCATCATGAGCAGCGCCCCGCTCACGAAGGCCAACTTCCACCAGTATGAGGACTACGGCGTGCTCCGCTTCGAGGGCCCGAAGGCCCCCTGACCGGCCGCGCGGGGCGTGCCTTGGGAATTTGGCGGATCGCCTTGGACGTCTTCCCCCCTCGCGGGGGAAGACAGACCGCGAAGCGGTCAGATGAGGGGGACGCGATGCACCGGCGCCGTCGGGTTTCGAAGGCCCGCCCGACCGGCTCGGGATCCCGACGGCCGTCTCGCTCGTCGTCCCCCTCATCCGGCCCTCCGGGCCACCTTCCCCCGCCAGGGGGGAAGGCCGTCATGATGGCTCCCGCGACTCCGACGCGATTCGCCAAAATCCCAAGGCACACCCGCCGCGCGGTCCGGCTTGACCGGCGACGCCTGGGTTGTTTACCGTGCATTGGAGCCGCGCCCGCCCTCCATCCCCGCCCCGAGTCACCCCCAGAGGCCGAACCGCATGCTCACCCGCCGGCTGCTCGCGCTCGGGCTCGCGTCCCTCGGCCTGGCTTCCCATGCGCGGGGGCAGGAGGCGGACTTCGCGAAGGCCCGGGAGATCCTGGCGACGCGATGCCTCAAGTGCCACGGCGGCGAGAAGACCCGAGGCGGCCTGAGCGTCGCCGGCCGCGACGGCCTGGAGAAGGGGGGGGACCTCGGCCCGGCCATCGACGCCGACGCCCCGGCCGACAGCCTGCTCCTCAAGGCGATCCGCTACGAGGACGGCCTGGAGATGCCCCCCTCCAACCGCCTGCCCGACGACGAGGTGAAGGCCCTGGCCGATTGGGTCGCCGCCGGTGCGCCGTGGCCGGGGGGCGAGCCCGCGAAGGAGGTCGCCGAGGCGGCCCCCGAGCCCGAGGCGTCGTGGCCCTACGCCGAGGTCGTCCGCCCCGCGGTCCCCGCGGCGAAGGACGCCGGCTGGGGGCGCGGGCCCATCGACGCCTTCATCCTCGCCCGGCTGGAGCCCGACGGCCTGGCCCCCGCGCCCGAGGCCGACCGCCGCACGCTCATCCGCCGGGCGACCTACGACCTGACCGGACTCCCCCCCACGCCCGAGGAGGTCGAGGCGTTCGAGGCCGACCCCGCGCCCGACGCCTTCGAACGCCTGGTCGACCGCCTGCTGGCCTCGCCGCGATACGGCGAAGCCTGGGGCCGGCACTGGCTGGACCTGGTCCGCTACGCCGAGACCAACAGCTTCGAGCGCGACGCCGCCAAGCCGTTCATCTGGCGGTATCGCGACTACGTCGTCGACGCCTTCAATCGCGACAAGCCGTTCGACCGCTTCATCCTCGAACAGCTCGCCGGCGACGAGGTCGCCCCCGACTCGGTCGAGGCCCACGTCGCCACCGGCTTCTACCGCCTCGGCCCCTGGGACGACGAGCCGGCCGACAGGCCGCTGGCGAAGTACGAGGTGCTGGACGGCATCGTCTCCACCGTCGGCCAGGTCTTCCTGGGGATGACGGTCAACTGCGCCCGCTGCCACGACCACAAGAAGGACCCGATCCCCCAGTCCGACTACTACCGGCTGCTGGCCTTCTTCATCGACATGGGCCGGCAGACCGGCCTGGAGACGCGGAAGGTCGGGCCCGAGAAGGTCGAGGTGATGGGGGCCGTCTCGAAGGGCCGCGAGGAGGCCCACGTCCTGCTCCGCGGCAACCCCGCGCTCCTGGGCCCGAAGGTGGAGCCCGGCGTTCCGGTCGCGCTGGGCGAGGCCCCGACGTTCGGCGTCGGCCCCGGCAAGCGGCGGGCGCTGGCCGAGTGGCTGGCCGACCGCCGCAACCCGATGACGGCGCGGGTGTTCGCCAACCGGCTCTGGCAGTATCACTTCGGCCGGGGCCTGGTCCCCTCGCCCAACGACTTCGGCAGCCTGGGCGAGCCGTCCACGCATCCGGAGCTGCTAAACTGGCTGGCCGCGGAGCTGGTCGACGGCGGCTGGAAGGTCAAGCGGATGCATCGCCTGATCATGCTTTCGAGCGCCTATCGGATGTCGTCGCGGCCCTCGCCGGAGGCGCTGGCGAAGGACCCGGCGAACCAGAAGTTCCAGCGGTTCCCGATGCGTCGCCTGACGGCCGAGGAGGTCCGCGACGCCATGCTGTCGGTCGGCGGCGTGCTGAACGACAGGGCCGGCGGGCCGTGGGTCTGCCCGCCGATCCCGGACGAGGTGCTGGCCGGGCAGTCGGTGCCGGGGCAGGGGTGGAAGGTCTCGCCCCCGGACGAGGCGGCGCGGCGGAGCGTGTACGTCCACGTCAAGCGGTCGCTGGCCCTGCCGATCCTGGCGACCCACGACGCGGCCGACACCGATTCGAGCTGCCCCGTGCGCTACACCACGACCGTCCCGACGCAGGCCCTCGGCCTGCTGAACGGCTCGTTCGCCAACGAGCAGGCCGCGAGGTTCGCCGACCGCCTGGCCGCCGGCCGCGAGGGGGACCTCGCCGCCCAGGTCCGCGAGGCCGTCCGGCTCACCACCGGCCGCGAGCCCGCCGCCGACGAGTCGGCCCGGGACGTCGCCTTCCTGCGCTCGCTCCGCGAGGAGGCGGGGCTCTCCGAGCGGGCGGCCCTGGTGCAATACGCCCTGCTGACGCTCAACGCCAACGCCTTCCTCTATATAGATTGAACAGGGGCGCCGCCATGAGCCATCACGACCAGTTCTGCGGGCGCACCCGGCGCGAGTTCCTCTGGGAGACGGGCGGCGGCTTCACGGCGACGGCGCTGGCGGGGCTCCTGTCGTCCGACGGCTTCCTCGCCCGCCAGGCCCGCGCGGCCGACGGCCTCGCGCCGTTCGTCAACCCGCTGGCCCCCAAGGCGTCGCCCAGGCCGGCGAAGGCCAAGAGCGTCATCTTCCTGTTCATGTACGGCGGGCCCAGCCACGTCGACACGTTCGACTACAAGCCCGACCTCTACCCGCTGGACGGCAAGACGATCCAGGTGAAGACGTTCGGCCGGGGGGGCAAGAAGAACGAGGGCCGCGTGGTCGGGCCCAAGTGGGCGTTCAAGCCCTACGGCGAGTGCGGCAAGATGGTCTCCGACCTGTTCCCGAACCTGGGGACCTGCGTCGACGACATGGCCTTCGTCCACTCCATGTACGCCGAGTCTCCCATCCACGGCTCGGCCATGCTGATGATGAACAGCGGCCGGATCCTCAGCGGCCACCCCTGCCTGGGCTCGTGGGTGACCTACGGGCTGGGCTCGGAGAACCAGGACCTGCCCGGCTTCGTCGTCATGCTCGACAAGACCGGCGGCCCGATCAGCGGCCCCAAGAACTGGTCGAGCGGCTACATGCCGGCCGTCTACCAGGGGACCGTGATCCGCGCCGACGGCGTCCCGATCCACGACCTCACCCCGCCGCAGGGGGTGGACCGAGCCCTCCAGCGCCGGCTGCTCGACCGCCTCCGCGAGAAGAACGAGGAGCACCGGGCGACCCGCGCCGAGAACTCCGAGCTGGCCGCGCGGATCGCCAGCTACGAGCTGGCCTTCCAGATGCAGCGGCACGCCCCCGAGGCCGTCGACTACTCCCGGGAGTCCGAGGAGACGAGGACGCTCTACGGGATCGACCGCCCCGAGACGGCCGACTTCGGCCGCAAGTGCCTGCTCGCCCGCCGCCTGGTGGAGCGCGGGGTGCGGTTCATCCAGGTGTACTCCGGCGGCGCCCACAACGACGACAACTGGGACGCCCACGGCGACATCGTCTCCAACCACACCAAGCACGCCGGACGGACGGATAAGCCGATCGCCGGCCTGCTGAAGGACCTGAAGCGCCGGGGGCTGCTCGACGAGACCCTGGTCGTCTGGGGCGGCGAGTTCGGCCGCCAGCCGACGGCCGAGAACGCCGAGGGGACCGGCCGCGACCACAATTCCTACGGCTTCACGGTCTGGCTGGCCGGCGGCGGGATCAAGGGCGGGACGAGCGTCGGCACGACCGACGAGATCGGCAGCCGCGCCGTCGACGACCGCTTCCACGTCAAGAACCTCCACGCCACGATCCTCGACCGCCTCGGCTTCAACCCCGACGCCCTCTCCTACTTCTACGGCGGCCTCGACCAGAAGCTCGTCGGCGTCGAGGGCGCCGAGCCGATCCATCAACTCATCTGACGGGCCGGCCCTGGGTCCGTTCGTCACGCCGATCGGCCGTCGGCGGCGGTGGTTTTGGGTTATATGTGGTTTGTGGATATAGGTTTACGGCGTCGATTGATTTGGCTTTGAACGTCGAAGTCGACTTGGTTTTCTCCGCCCATCAGGACTCTGGGGACGGCCGTCGTTGCGAACGGCCGGAGACGACCGACATCCCCTCTCCCGGCGGGAGAGGGGACGATGGCGGATCGCTCGAATCTCGTGCGGAACTAGTTTGGGCCGATGGCCCGGCGCGAGAGACCGTCGGGATCGTCGATACGGCTCGGCCCCATATCGGGCCGCTCCCGTTTCGTCGCGTTCGACCGGATTGCCAAGGAGCGTGAGGTCCCGACTCTGGCATGATCCGCAAACCGGGCCCGGAGATTTCATCGAACCGGGAATTTCCCCCGGAAGATGTCCGATCCCGTCGATTCCGCGGTCAAACGAAGAAATCGAAGATATCCCCCAGAGTGGTACATTTGATGATGGCGTCCGATGCGGCCTCTCTGGAGTCGCAGACTTCGTCCCAGATGTCGTTGCTCTTGATGTCATCCAGGATGATCGACTTGAGGACGTCGACGCTCGTGGATTCCGTGGCGTCGCGAACGATGAATTCGACGTTGACGTGCAGGATCAGGAGGAGTCGCCAGTTCGCGGCCGAGCGGACCCTGCGCGTGTCGAGGATCTTGTACGTCCTGTATTCCGAGCGCCTGTTCATTCCGAGGAGCAGGGTCGAATCGGCGTATCGGGATGCCGACGACCATAGTGGCATTCTGGTCAAGTCGTCGATGTTCCTGTAGACGATGATGCAATCTCGATGGAAGGCGACGACGGGGAATTTCAGCTGCTTGGCGTGTTGCGTCCCCAGGGTGAATGTGTCGGGGGCGTGATTCATCCTCGCGGGCCTCGATCGGTGCCGTCATCGCCGACGGGGCGTCGTCTCGTCGCCACCCGGCGACCGCGCTCATTCCCCGAGGATCTTCACCAGCACGCGCTTGGGGCGGCGGCCGTCGAACTCGCCGTAGAAGATCTGCTCCCAGGGGCCGAAGTCGAGCTTGCCGTCGGTGATCGCGACGACGACCTCGCGGCCCATGACCTGGCGCTTCATGTGCGCGTCGGCGTTGTCCTCGCCGGTCCGATTATGACGGTAGCGGGACGGCGAGGCGTCGAACGGGGCCAGCCCTTCGAGCCACTGCTTGTAGTCCTCGTGCAACCCCGGCTCGTCGTCGTTGATGAAGACGGAGGCCGTGATGTGCATGGCGTTGCACAGGACCAGGCCCTCCTTCACGCCGCTCTCGCGGACGAGGGACTCGACGTCGCGGGTGATGTTCAGGAAGCCCATGCGGGTCGGGATGTTGAACGTGAGGTGTCGGGTCAGCGACTTCATCGCGTCGGCCTTCCGTGAGGTCGGGGTGGGGGAGGACGGGGACGACGTCCTTGTCGTCCACCGGCGGGCCCCGGTCTGGCGGGATCGCGCCGGTCCTCGTTCCTGAACGGAAGCGCGGGCCGCATTCAGGAGCGGAGGGCCGTACTCTGGTGCGCCTCGAAGGTGTGCCCGGACCGCAGTGCAAAGCGTGCGCCCGGGAAGCCCCGGGACGACGCCCCGGCCGACGGCCCGTGGCGGTCGTTGCGATCATGCGCGGAAGGGGGCGGCGACCGCGATCGGCTTGGCTTTGGGTCTCGATCCTCTCGATCTCGACGCGCGATTCATGTTCCGGCGATGCGACCGAAAATGCCCGGCCGCGCCCCCCATGTCAAGGACCCATCGGTCGGGGCGGGCCGGGCGGCGATGGACGCGCTTACAGCGAGCCCGCCGATAAAGCGGCGGCGGCGAAGCTGTTGCGATTCCGCGAGGAAATCGCACGAAATCGGACGTCGCCGCGAAGGCCGGTCGCCCCCCCGGCGCGGTCCCCGCCGGCCCGCGCGGGGGGCGGGGGCGGGGCCGTCCGGGGGGGCGGGGTCAGCCGATGGGGAAGTCGCGGACGACGGCCTTGGCGATCTCCATGTAGACGGGGATGCCCACGGTGACGTTGTAAGAGAACGTCAGGCCGAGCGACGCGGCCAGCGGCAGGGTCGGGCTGGCCTCGGGGATCGCCAACCGCTGGACGGCCGGCACGGCGATGTACGACGCCGACCCGCAGAGGACCGAGAACAGGACGTAGGTGCCGAGCTGGAAGTGCGTCCCCGTCGCCCAGGCGAACGCGTGCGCGATCACGATCCCGATGGCGGCGAACAGGTTCGGGGCCAGCACCCCGAAGAGGACGAAGGGCCAGCCGGCCGTCTTCAGGTCCTTCAGCTTGCGGCTGGCGGTCATCCCCATCTCCAGCAGGAAGAGGCAGAGGACGCCCTGGAACAGGGTGACGAAGAAGCTGTCGTCGGCGCGGGTGACCTCGTCCCCCTGAAGGCCGCTGATGAAGCCGATCGTGATGCCGCCGAAGAGCAGGTACAGGCCGGTGTTCAGGAAGACCTCGTGGAGCAGCTTGCCGTCGATGAACCCCTTCTTGCCGCCGTGGCCGCCGTCGAGATTCGCACGGTCCATCCGCTCCAGGGCCATCTCGACCTCGTCCTGGACGGCCTGGGAGTGGGGGTCGTGGCCGTGCCCGTCGACGGCCGCGACGAGCGGCCTGGCCTCGGGGTCGAAACCCGCCTCGTCGGGCATGTTGCCCAGGGCGTCCATCCCCCGGCCCCGGTAATAGGAGACGAGATACAGGGCCACGAGGCAGCCGGGGATCTCCATCACGGCCAGCATGACCGGCATGTAGGCGTCGAAGCCGACGTGGGCCGTCCCCAGCACCCCCAGGGCGGTGACGAACGTGCCGGCGGAGTCCGACCCGTAATAGCCGGCCACGGTCGCCTGGTCGACCCGGCGCATCCGGGTGAAGGCCCGGAGGAGGCCGAAGGCCGTCAGGCCGATGATCGCGTTGGCCAGGAAGCCGACCGCCATGAACATGAGGATCGGGCCGATGGACCCGCTGCTCAGGTGCGCCAACTCCTCGCCGCCGTGCCAGCCGATGGCGATCAGCAGGTAGATCGTCAGGGCCTGGTACATGACGTAGGGGAACTCGAACTGCACGCGCAGGATCGGGACGAGGAAGCCGAGGTAGAAGAAGAGGAGCAGGGGCTTGAACAGGTTGTGTCGGAAGTTGTGCCAGAACTCCTGGAGCATGGAGTCGAGCTGGACCTTCGGCGGCTCCACGACGCCGGGATCGACCGTGATCCTGGAGGCGGTGACGGCGTCGGAGACGAGGATGTTCGTGCCGACCTTCAGGCCCTTGAGCGTCTGGACCTTCCCGCCCGCCGGGTTCAGGGTCGTGGCCCTGCTGAAGTGGACGGTGACGTCGCGCCGGGTGGCCTCGTCGTGGATCACCAGGCTGTTGTTGTCGACGTCGATGGACTTGATCGGCCCGCGCAGGTCGTCGGCCCGCGCCGGCCGGGCGATCGCGAGCGACCCGAGGGCGAGGGCGACGATCGCGGCGAGGCGAAAGGGGCGGTTCGGGGTCATCGGGCGGATTTCTCCGTGCGAGCGTGGGGGGCGAGGTCGCTCGTCCGCCGCGCCGCGTCGGGCGGCGGACGCCGTGGGTTCGGTGCGGGTCGCGGCCCTTCGGCGCGGGGGGGGCGCGGCCGGGCCGGGGCGATCACCGATCGGGGGTCGTCGAGGGGGAGAGGCGCGCGGGCCGATCGGCGGCGGCCGATCAGCAACGCAAGCGTGCGAGGCGAGCGGGCGGACCCAGGCCCGCGGCGCGGTCGCGCGGCGCGCGCGGCCGGGAGTGCGAGGGGGGCGCGAGCCTGGAAGCGCCGTCGGGGACCGAGCCGAGGCCGGCGGGGGCCTCGGTGTCGTTCTCGTTCTTCTCCCGCTTCCCCTCCAGGATTCGGGGGGGCGTCGCGTCGGGCGAGGGGGCCGACTCGCGGCCGGAGCTCGACGACCAGGCCGGCTCCGCCGTCGCGCCCGGACGTTGCCCGGACGGTGCCCCGAGGGCCGCCCCGCGAGGGGACGCCCCGAGCCACGCCAGGACTGCGAGCGCGACTAGCAGGGACTGTCTCATACGCTCCGGTGGGACGGCCGAGAGGGACGGGATCGATTCGGCGATTAAATCCTCTTATAAATCGTCCTCGGAAGTCTAGTGGGATCTCCGCCGCCGGCCCGATCGGCGCGTCCCGTCCGGCCGGGCGGACCTTCGCTTCGGGCTTGGTTTCTTTCGCGGTTCCGTTTAAGATCCCCCCGTCTTCGGCGGCGCGGGCCTGCGCCGACGCCGCCGGGAAGGCCGACGAACCGTCACGGAGGACGGGATGAGACTGCTCGCCCTGGTCGACTCCCCCGACCACGTCTGCTGCCGATACCGCGTCCGGGCGTTCGAACCGGCCCTGCACGACGCCGGCTGGTCGCTGGCGTGCGAGCCCCTGGCGCGCGGGCTCGTCCCCCGGCTGCGGCAACTGCGGTCGGCCTCGCGGTACGACGCGGTGCTCCTCCAGCGCAAATTGTTGCCGGCCTGGCAGCTCTCGCTGCTCCGCCGCCACGCCCGGCATCTGGCGTTCGACCTGGACGACGCCGTGTTCCTCCGGGACTCCTACGATCCCCGCGGCACGGCCTCGCGCCGGCGCGCCGGCCGGTTCGCGCGGACGGTGCGGGCGGCCGACGTCGTCCTGGCGGGGAACGACTTCCTCGCCGACGCCGCCCTCCGCGCCGGGGCCCCGCCGGAGAGGGTCCGGACCATCCCGACGTGCGTCGACCCGGCCGGCTACCCGGTCAAGGAGGCGTCGCGCCGCGGCGGGCCGCCGGAACTGGTCTGGATCGGGTCGTCCAGCACGCTCCAGGGGATCGAGGCCCGTCGCCCGACCTGGGAGCGCCTGGGCCGCGAGTTCCCCGGGCTTCGGCTCCGGGTGATCTGCGACCGCTTCCCGCGCTTCGAGGGCGTGGAGGTCGTCGCCGTCCCGTGGTCGGAGGCGACCGAGGCCGAGGAGCTGGCGAAGGGGGACGCGGGGGTCGGCCTGATCCCCGACGACGACTGGAGCCGGGGGAAGTGCGGGCTGAAGATCCTCCAGTACCAGGCGGCCGGCCTGCCGGTGATCGCGAATCCGGTCGGCTCGCACGTCGAGATGATCGAGCCCGGCGCGACCGGGTTCCTCGCGACGTCCGACGACGACTGGGCCGCGGCCGTGCGGGCCCTCGCCGACCCCGTCGCCCGCGATCGGATGGGGCGCGAGGCGAGGCTGCGGCTGGAATCGGGATACTCGACGGCGGCCTGGTCCGCGGCGTTCGTCGCCGCCGCGACCGGGGCCGACGCCCCCCCCGGGCCGGCCCCCCCGCCGGCCCCCGCCCGCGCACCGAACTTCACCAGGGAACGGACCCGCACCCCCGGGGGCCTCCCGCACGGCGACCGCGCCGACCGGCGCGCCGCGGCGGGGCCGAGAGGGATCGGAACAGGCCCATGACTGTCATGACCCCCGGATTCCGGGCGAGGGCGATGGACGGCCGCATGTTCAAGCCCCCCGAATGGACCTTCGTGCAGGCCGGCGACGTCGGCTGGTGGCTCCAGGGCCCCTGGCGCGACGACCTGGTCGACGCCGACGGCCTGCGCCTGGAGGAGTGGCGG
>Ga0209958_1001314_pt1 | contig 20209 bp, 15 predicted proteins | sample ThiBio_inoc_plan_FD_183942 | JGI IMG/M metagenome (GOLD analysis project Ga0209958, IMG submission 183942) | Wastewater bioreactor microbial communities from Cape Town, South Africa - Thiocy_inoc_plan (SPAdes) | ecosystem: Engineered > Bioremediation > Thiocyanate > Unclassified | place: South... | reverse complement strand
GGGATTGTCGCAGAGATGGTGTGAAAGCGGTTTGGGCGGGTTGACAGTTGGAGGTGGAAGGGGAGGCCGCGCCGTGGTGGACTGGATCACGACCAAGATCACCAGCCGCACGGAGGGCCTCCCCGATGGACACGCTATCGATCCGCTCGCTGGTCTGCAACGCCGCCGCCGTCTTCAGCGAGTCGTACGGGGCCGCGACCCGGCGGGCCGAGGAGGCCGGGTGCAGCCGCCAGACCGTCTACGAGCACGCCCGGCGGGTCGAGCGGCGGTTGCAGCCGCCGGCGCCTGAGCCCGAGTCGGCCGCGACCGCAGCCCCCGCGGTCGCGGCGACGTTCGATGAGGCGACGCGGCGGCGGTTCGCCGCGACCGCGTGCGCCATGGGGATCAGCCTCCGTCAGGTCGAGGATCTGTTGCGGGTGGTTCTGGGGGACGACGGCCCCGACCACTCGACCATCGGCCGCTGGGTCAAGGAGGAGTCGGCCAGGGCCGCCGCCGTGCTGGAGGCCCTCGACGCAGGCTGCGTCGAGCGGATTTCGACCCTGGCCCTCGACGAGATCTTTTTTGGGGGCGGCCGACCCTGGTGGGGATCGAGCCCTTGAGCATGACGGCCGCCTTCTGCGTCAATGCCGCCGACCACTCGGCGGCGACCTGGGAGAAGCGGTTGGAACCGTTCGACCGTCTGGAGTTCGCCGTCTCCGACGCCGCCAAGGGGATCGCCGCGGCGGTGTCGCGGACGGCCGCCGCCCACGCCGCGACGGCGCCGCCGTTGACGCACGGCCTGGACCTGTTCCACACCACGATGGAGGCCCATCGCGTCCTGGCCCGGCTCTGGCGGAAGGCCGAGACGCCGTGGGACCGGGCCGACGAACTCGAGGCCCAGGCCGTCGACCTTCGCCGCCGCGGGATCGATTCGCGGGGCCGGAATCCCGCCGTCGCCGCCGCCCGACGACGCGCGACGGCCGCCTTCGAGGACGTCGAGCGGCAGGAGGCGGCCTGGCGACGCATCCGCGCGGCCTTCGACCTGTTCGGCCCCGACGGTCGGCTCAACGACCGCGCGTGGGCCGAGGCGGAGATCGCGGCGGCCCTGCCGGAACTGAGCGGGCCGGAGTGGAGAAAGGTCCGCGACTTCCTCGCCGACCGCCGCGGCCTGAACTTCCTGGACCGAATGCACCGCCGGCTGGAGGCCGCCGAACCCGACCCCCGACGCCGCGACGCCATGGCCTGGCGATGGTGGGGACGCCACGGCCGACCGGACGCCCCCGCCGACCCAAGGATCGCCCCGATCCGGGCCGTCGCCTGGCGACGCCCGCTCGAGGGGGATGAGCGAGCCTCGTACGACCGCGTCGCCGCCGTGCTCCGCGACACCTCCCGAGCCAGCAGCGCCGTCGAGTGCATGGACAGCGTCCTGCGGATGCAGCAGTCGCGACACCGCCGCATGACCCAGTCGATGCTCGACCTTAAACGCCTCTACTGGAACTGCCGCCCGTTCCGCTCCGGCCCTCGCAAGGCCGCATGTCCCTACCAGGCACTGGGCCTCCCCTTGCCCACCTTCGACTTCTGGGAACTGCTCCGCTCCGACCCGGACCGCCTGACGCAAACACTGTCAGCCCAAGCAAATGCCCTATGAGACAGTCCCGATCGAAGCCAGCCAGTCGAAGGCGCAAGCCATTTTCAGATCGTCAATTACGTCCAATCGCCTCGAGGCACGCCGCAGCGATCGAACCCAGCGTGCGGCGTCCGTCGAGAAATCGAGGCGACGCCCCTTTACTTCTTCCCCGAATGCTGGATCACGATGATGTTGATGTCGTCGGCCGGGCGGGCGGGGGCGGTGTGGGCGAGGACGGCGTTGTCGACCTGGTTGAGGATCTCGGTCGGGTCGCTGCCGTGGTGGCCTTGCAGGAGGGTCTTCAGGCGGTCCTCGCCGAAGACGACGTCGGAGGGGTCCATGGCGTCGGGAAGGCCGTCGGTGTAGAGGATCAGCGACTCGCCCGGCTCCAGGCGATCGGAGTCGCCGGCGGTGCCGTCGACCATGCCGATGCCCAGCATGCCCGGGTTGGACTGGAGGAGGCGCGGGCCGTTGGGCCCGATGATGATGGCCGGGGGGTGGCCGACGCCCGCGTAGCGCAGGAGGCCCGTATCCTCGTCGGCGATCAGGTAGAACCCCGTGCAGAAATAGCCCTCGGGGAAGTACTGCTCGCCCGAGACGTCCAGGCCGGCCAGCAGCTCGCCCGGCTCCAGGACGGCGATCGACAGCCCCGCCGCCAGGGCCTTGACCATGCCGGAGAGCATGGCCGAGTTGACGCCGTGGCCCGAGACGTCGGCCACCAGGATCCCGAGCCGATTGTTCTCCAGGCGGTAGAAGTCGTAGACGTCGCCGCCGAGCTGGTTGGCCGGCGTGTAGCGCACGGCCACCTGGAGCAGGCCGCGGGGCTTGGGCGGGCGCGGCATCATCGCGAACTGGACCTTGCGGGCCAGGTCCAGCTCGAACGTCAGCTTCTTGTGGGCCGCTTCGAGCAGGCGGTTGCGCTCGGCCAGCTCGTGGCGGAGGTCGGCGATGCGGAGGTGGGCCCGGATGCGGGCGAACATCTCCTGGATGTCGTCCGGGCTCTTGGGCTTCTGGATGTAGTCGTCGGCGCCCGACTCCAGGCCGGTGACCTTGTTGTGAGTCTCGCCCAGGGTCGTGAGCATCAGGACGGGGATGGTCCGCAGGTCGGCGTCGGCCTTCACGCCCTTGCAAAAGCCGGGGCCGTCCAGCTCGGGCATCTCGTAGTCGGTCAGGATCAGGTCGGGCCGGGCCTCTTCCTTGGCCTTCGCCAGGCCCTCGACGCCGTCGTTCGCGGTGACGACGTCGTAGCCCTCTTCCTTCAGCAGCGTGCCCAGCATGCGGCGCATCGTGGAACTGTCTTCGACCAGCAGGATCCGACGCGACGACATCGACTTGCTCTCCCAGGCCGGCCCGTTCGGGCCCTTCGCCGCGCGACGCAGCCATCGACGCGGGCCGTCGGAAACGATCAGCGGACGCATCCCGGGCCGGACGGGGCCCGCGCCCGGGATGGACCTCTCATGATAGGTGAACCGGCCGGCGCGACGCTAGAGGAACGCCCTCGCTCAGGCCGGGGCGTGCGAACGCGCGTGGTGCATCGCCGGGCGCGCCGGCGGGAGGCAGCAATCGACGGGGCAGGCGTCGTGCGAGGGGCCGAACCGGCCGACGGCCCGCCTCTCGTCGTCCGCGGCGCAGTGCAGGCGCTCGCAGATCAGCTCGCGGATCATCCGGACGAAGCCCCGATGGGTGCCGACGGTGCTCGACCGCACCATGTTCAGCCCGATCTGATCGCAGAGGGCTCGCGCCTCCTCGTCCAGGTCGTAGAGGATCTCCATGTGATCCGACAGGAACCCGATCGGATGGACGACGACCTCTTCGGCCCCTTCTTCGCGGAGAGCTTTCAGGTGGTCCAGGACGTCGGGGCCGAGCCACGGGTCGCTCGGCCGCCCGCTTCGACTCTGGTAGACCAGCGACCAGCGACCGTCGTCGAGCTTCAGCTCGGACGCCACCAGCCGGCACGTCTCGCGGAGCTGCTCTTCGTAGGACGAAGTCGCGGCCATCGACGCCGGGATGCTGTGCGCGGTGAAGACGATGGAGACCTTCCCCCGATCCTCCGCCGGGACCTTCGCCAGGGCCTCGCGGACCCGATCGGCGTTGGCGGCGACGAACTCGGGGTGGTTGTAGAAGACCCGGACCTTGTCGACGGCGGGGGCACCCTCGCCGACCTCCTCGCGGGCCCGGCCGATGTCCTCGCGATACTGCCGGCAGCTCGAATAGGAGCTGTAGGCGGACAGCACCACGGCCAGCGCCTTCTTCACCCCGGCCGCGGCCATCTCGCGGAGGGTGTCCGGGAGCATCGGGTCCCAGTTGCGATTGCCCCAGTAGACCGGGGCCGTGACGCCGTGACGCCGAAGCTCCGGGACCAGGTCGGCGATCAGGCTCCGCACCTGGGCGTTGATGGGGCTCACGCCGCCGAAGTGGTGGTAATGCTCCGCGACCTCCTCGAGCCGTTCGCGGGGGATGTTCCGGCCTCGCGTCACGTTCTCCAGGAAAGGCATCACGTCTTCGGGCTTCTCCGGCCCCCCGAAGCCCACGATCAGGATCGCGTCGTACTCCGGGCGGGTCCGGCATCCTTCGGCGTCGGGACATTCCGTCATGCTTGATGTTCCGCCTGGTGCAAGAGAATCGAGTCCAGCCTGAGCATCATTAGCGGTCAACACCCGGAATCTCAAGCCCTGTCGTTGGGCGTGCAAGCCTCGAAGGTTCCCGCGCGCCACCAAGGGTCGAGTCGCGGGCCGCGGGGCGATGTCGACGTAACGGCAGGATTCGAGGAAATTTGAGACGATCGGGCGACGGGATGGGAGAAGGGGCTGGCGAACGCATGTCGCGGAGGAGACGAGAGGGAAGCAAAGATTGCGCCGAAAATAGGCGCCGGCATTTTGCGCGTTCTGGAGAAGAAGGGACGGCCCGCCTGTGGATTGAGAGCAACATCGCGCCGAGGAGGCGAAGCGAACCCTACGCCTGCCTCGGGTGAGAGGCGTAGGGTCTTCGAGCTTCGGTAGGGGCCGCGCGGCGGCCCCGGGCTTCGGGTCAGGCCGGGGCCGTCTCGTCGCCGGCCTTCGGGGCCTTGAGGAAGAGGACGCCGAGGGGGGGGACCTTCAGCGAGATGTGGAACGGGCGCCCGGCGTGGGGCTCGCGGACGGCCCAGGCACCGCCCTGGTTGCCGACGTTCGAGCCGCCGTAGACGTCGGCGTCGGTGTTCAGGATCTCGCGATAGTAGCCGGCCGTCGGGACGCCGACGCGGTAGTCGTAGCGGACGACCGGGGTGAAGTTGCAGACGACGACGATCGCCTCGGACGGGTCCTTCCCCCGCCGCAGGAAGGCGACGACGCTGTTCTCCCAATCGTGCAGCTCAAGCCACTCGTAGCCCTGCCAGTCGAAGTCGATCTGGTGCAGGGCGGCCTCGCGGGCGTACAGGGCGTTCAGGTCGGTGACGAGCTGGGAGACCCCCTGGTGGTCCTTCCACTGGAGCAGGTGCCAGTCGACGCTCTCGTCGTGGTTCCACTCGCGCCACTGGGCGATCTCGTCGCCCATGAACAGGAGCTTCTTGCCCGGGTGGCCGTACATGTAGCCGTAGAGGAGCCGGAGGTTGGCGAACTTCTGCCAGAGGTCGCCGGGCATCTTGTCGAGCAGCGACTTCTTGCCGTGGACGACCTCGTCGTGCGAGAGGGGCAGGATGAAGTTCTCGGTGAAGGCGTAGATCATGCTGAAGGTGAGCGCCCCGTGCTCGTACTTGCGATGGACGGGGTCCTTCGCCATGTAGCGGAGGGTGTCGTTCATCCAGCCCATGTTCCACTTGAGGCTGAAGCCCAGGCCGCCCAGGTAGGTGGGGCGGGAGACGCCGGACCAGCTCGTGGACTCCTCGGCGATGGTCAGGATGCCGGGGTGTTCGCGGTGGCAGATCTCGTTGAGGGCCTTGAGGAAGTCGATGGCCTCCAGGTTCTCGTTGCCGCCGAACATGTTGGGGACCCACTCGCCGGGGTTGCGGGAGTAGTCCAGGTAGAGCATGGAGGCCACGGCGTCGACGCGGAGGCCGTCGATGTGGTAGCGGTCGAGCCAGAACAGGGCGTTGCCCAGCAGGAAGTTGCGGACCTCGGGCCGGCCGTAGTTGAAGATCTTCGTGCCCCAGTCCTTGTGCTCGCCGAGGCGGGGGTCGGCGTGCTCGTAGAGGTGGGTGCCGTCGAAGTAGCCCAGGCCGTGGACGTCGGACGGGAAGTGGGCGGGGACCCAGTCCAGGATGACGCCGTAGCCGTGCTGGTGCAGGTGGTCGACGAAGTGGGCGAAGTCGTCGGGGGTGCCGTGGCGGGCCGTGGGGGCGAAGTAGCCGACCGGCTGGTAGCCCCAGCTCCCGTCGAACGGGTGCTCGGTGATCGGCAGCAGTTCGACGTGGGTGAAATGGGTCTGGTCGAGGTAGGCGACGAGCTGCTCGGCCAGCTCGCGGTAGGAGAGGAAGCCGTTCTCCTTCTCGACCTGCCGCTTCCAGGAGCCGAGGTGGACCTCGTAGAAGGCCATCGGCCTGTCGAGGGCCTGGCGGGCGGAACGGGTGGCCATCCACTCCTTGTCGCCCCAGGAGAAGCGGTCGACGTCCCAGACGACGGAGGCGGTGCGGGGCCGCATCTCGGAGGCGAGCCCGTAGGGGTCGGACTTCTGGACGGTGTAGCCGTGGTTGCGGCTCTTGATCTCGTACTTGTAGACCTCGCCCTCGCAGAGGTCGGGGATGAACAGCTCCCAGATGCCGGTGGCGCCCCGGCTGCGCATCGGGTGGCGGCGGCCGTCCCAGTGGTTGAAGTTGCCGACCACGCTGACGCGCTGGGCGTTCGGGGCCCAGACGGCGAAGCGGACGCCGCGGATCCCCTGGTGGGTGACCAGGTGGGCGCCGAGCTTCTCGTAGCTGTGGAGGTGCGTCCCCTCGCCCAGCAGGTGCAGGTCGAAGTCGGTCAGGATCGTCTCGAAGGCGTAGGGGTCGACCGACTCCCAGGAATGGCCCTCGTGGTTCTCGATGCGGAGCCGGTAGGGGAAGGGGCCAGTGCGGTCGGGGAAGACGGCCTCGAAGAAGCCGTCGGCGTGGATCTTCTCCATCGGCAGGAGCTTGCCGGGCTCCCCCTTCGAGAGGTCGACGACGCCGGCCTTCCTGGCCTCGGGCAGGAACGCGCGAAGGACCCAGCCCCTGGCGCCGTCGCCGGCCGGGGCGGGGTGGAGCCCCAGGACGGTGAATGGGTTCCAGTGGTCGGCCTGGATGATGAGGTCCAGGTCGGACTGGGGGACCGTCGAAAACTGCCGTGTCATCAGGGCCATGTTTCGCGACTCGCTCTCTGCCTTGACGGACTTCGATCCGAGGGCCGACCGCACGGCGCCCGCTCTTACTTATCCCGCCGCCGGAGCCGCCGCAACGGCCGACCGGCCGGCCGGCGTCACCCCAGCTCCAGCATGCGGCGCAGGGACTCCCGGGCCGACGCCTTGACGTCCTCGGGGACGAGGACGCGGTTCACCGGCGTCCCCCGGGCCAGGTTCTCCAGGCACCAGGCCAGGTGCGGCAGGTCGATGCGGTACATCGTGGCGCACATGCAGACCATGGGCGAGAGGAAATGGATCGCCTTGTCGGGGTGCTCCTTGGCCATGCGGTTGACCAGGTGCAGCTCCGTGCCGACGGCCCACTCGGACCCGGCCGGGGCGGCCTCGATCGTCTTCAGGATGTACTCGGTCGAGCCGACCAGGTCGGCGGCCTCCACGACCTCCATCGAGCACTCGGGATGGACCAGGACCTTGATCCCCGGGCTGCGCTCGCGGAACTGGGCCACGTGCGCCGGCTTGAACATCTGATGCACCGAGCAATGCCCGCGCCAAAGGATGATCCGACTCTTCTCGACCGCCCGGGGGGAGTTGCCGCCCAGCTCGCGGCGGGGATCCCAGACGATCATCTCGTCGAGCGGGACGCCCATGGCGCGGGCCGTGTTGCGGCCGAGGTGCTGGTCGGGGAAGAACAGGGCGCGGCGGCGGCGGGCGAAGGCCCAGTCGAGGACCTTGCGGGCGTTGGAGCTGGTGCAGACGATGCCGCCGTGGCGGCCGCAGAACGCCTTCAGCTCGGCCGTGGAGTTGATGTAGGTGACGGGCGTCACGTCCTCGACGTCGATCAGCTCGGCCAGGTCGGACCAGGCGGCCTCGACGGAGTCCAGGTCGGCCATGTCGGCCATGCTGCACCCGGCGGCCATGTCCGGGAGGTAGACGGCGACGTCGTCGCGCGAGAGGACGTCGGCCGTCTCGGCCATGAAGTGGACGCCGCAGAAGACGATCGACCGGCACTCGGGTCTGGCGCCGGCGAGCTGGCTGAGCTTGAGGCTGTCGCCGCGGATGTCGGCGAAGCGGATGACCTCGTCCTGCTGGTAGTGGTGGCCCAGGATCAGCAGCGACGCGCCCAGCTCCCGCTTGACGGCCTCGATGCGCGCCTCCAGGTCGGCGTCGGGGGCGTGGCGGAAGTCCTCGAACGGCAGGGGCTCGGCGGCGAGGGCGGTCGTGGTGGCGTTCATGGGGCGGGTCGGGGTCCTTGGGGCTCGCGGCGCGTTCGCACGGGTGGAAATCGGGGGCCGGCATTGACCGTCCCACCTATTATATCCGAGGATCAGGATAAGGAAGCGCCGCCGCCCCGGCGACGCCGGGCCGAACGGGCCGCGGGTCCCTCCCCCCGCGATCGCCGGCCCCACCGCCACGCCCGCCGCACGAGCCGAGGAAGACCCCGTTGGAGTCCGAGGCCATAATCCTGGTCGTCGACCCGGTCGACCCCGAGCGCTCCGCCCTGCGCGACATCCTGGCGAAGGCCGGCTACACCGTCCACGAAGCGGCGCGGGCCTGCGACGCGGTGGCCGAAGCCGTCCGGGTCCGGCCCCACCTGATCGTCCTGGGCCGAAGCCTCTCGGAGGACGACGAGACGGCCCTCTGCCGCGCCATCCGCGCCGAGGCCGCCCTCTCCGGCACGCCCGTCCTCATCATGAGCGCCGCGCACGCCGACGCGGTCGTCCTGGCGGGGCTGGACGCCGGGGCTGACGACTACGTCCAGCACGACTCGGCCCCGGAGCTGATCCTGGCCCGGATCCGCCGGCTGATCCACTACCGCAAGATGGCCGGCCTGGCGATGCTCGACCGCCAGCTCGTCCAGGTCGGTCGCCTGCTGGCCGGGATCGTCCACGAGATCCGCGGCCCGCTCTCGGTCATCCGCGGCAGCGCCGAGCTGCTGAAGCTCGGCCTCAAGGACCGCCCCGACGACGGCCAGTGGGTCGACTCGATCCTCCGGGGCGCGAGCCTGCTGCAACTCCGCCTGGAGCACCTGATGGGCGCCGTGCGCTCCGGCCCGGTGCAGATGCAGCCGATCGACGTCGGCTCGCTGCTGACCGAGACGGTCGACCTGTTCGTCCGCGGCCTCCCGCCGAACCAGCGCCAGGTGACCGTCAAGGCCGACGGCGGCGCCCCCGACCTCCGCGTCCGCGGCGACGCCGGCCGGCTCATGCAGGTGCTGTTCGACCTCCTCTCCAACGCCCATCAGGCGATCGTCGGCTCCGGGAAGGAGGGCGCGATCGTCGTCCGGGCCTCGAAGGCGTCCGAGGCGGCCCGCGACTGGGCGAAGATCGACGTGGTCGACGACGGCCCCGGCGTCCCCGACGTCTACCTCCGGCGCATCTTCGAACCCTTCTTCACCACCCGCGAGGGGGGGACCGGCTACGGCCTCTACCTGGCCTCCGAGATCTGCCGCGAGCTGAGCGGCCGGCTCGAAGCCGCCAACAATCCCGGCGGCGGCGCCTGCTTCTCCGTCATGCTGCCGGCCTACGAGCCCGAGACGGCGGGCGTGAAAGCCGGCTGAACGCCGTCAATCCTCCTCCCGATGATCCCGCCTCAGACGCAGCTTCATGAAGTCGCGCGTCTGGCGGGCGATGGCCTCCTCGGTCGGTAGGCGTTCCATGGAGCTGGCGCCGTAGAAGCCGTCGAGGCCCTCGACGCGATCCAGGATGTATTTCGCGTCGTCCGGCATGGCAATCGGGCCGCCGTGGCAGAGGACGAGGACGTCCGGCCGGGCGGACCGAGCGGCGGCGACGATCGAGGCGACCTCGCCGACGCAGTGGTCCAACGTCTTCGCGGTCCGCGCGCCGATCGTCCCGCTGGTGGTCAGGCCCATGTGGGCCACGATCACGTCGGCCCCGGCCTCGGTCAAGGCGCGGGCCTGGTCGGGGTCGAAGGCGTAGGGGGTGGTCAGCAGGTCGAGCGCGCGGGCGCGCCGGATGCAATCGACCTCCAGGCCGAAGCCCATCCCGGTCTCCTCCAGGTTCGCGCGGAACGTTCCGTCGATCAGGCCGACGGTCGGGAAGTTCTGGATCCCGGCGAAGCCCAGGGCCTTCAGCTCGGCCAGGAAGTGGTCCATCAGCAGGAACGGGTCGCTGGCGCAGACGCCAGCCAGGACCGGGGTGTGTTGGACGGCCGTGAGCACCTCATGGGCCATCTCCTTGACGATCGCGTTGGCGTTGCCGTACGGCATGAGCCCCGCGAGCGAGCCCCGGCCGGCCATGCGGAATCGGCCCGAGTTGTAGATGACGATCAGGTCGATCCCGCCGGCCTCCTCGCACTTGGCGCTCAGCCCCGTCCCCGCGCCGCCGCCCACGATGGGGAGCCCCGCGGCCACCTTCTTGCGGAACCGTTCCAGGATCGACGCGCGCGACTCGGTCATTCGAGGACTCCGATGCGTTCAGCCGGCGGCCCGCGCCAGGAACTCGTCCACGAGCGCCTGGGCGAACTCCGGGTCGTTGATGTGGCGGGGGAGCCGGCGGACGACGCGGATCTCGTTTTGCGCGACGACCTCCTCGATCGCCTCGAAGAGCGCGGCGTCGGCCTCGGGGTCGTGGAACGGGCCGCCGGGGACGTCGAGACCCGAGAGGCCGCCCTCGGGGATCAGGAGCGCGACGGGCGTGCGCCAGCGGTTGAGCTTCGCGCCGATCCAGCGGCCCATGCGGCGGTTCTCCTCGGGGGTCGTCCGCATGAGCGTGATCTGGGCGTTGTGGACGTGCAGGCGACGGCCGCGGTACTTTTCCGGCACCGTGGCGAGCGCGCCGAAGTTCACCATGTCGAGCGCCCCGAGGCTCAGGACGCAGGGGACGCCGGCGTCGATCTGGGCTTCGAAGCGGTCCTCGGCGCAGGGGAAGATGCCGCCCATGAAGTAATCGGCGACCTCGGTGGTGGTGACGTCGAGGACGCCCCGGATCAGGCCGGAGCGGACCAGGCCCTCCATCGCCCGGCCGCCGACGCCCGTGGCGTGGAAGGCCAGGGGATCGTACCCGCGGACCTCCAGCGCCTTCCGCGCGGCGTCGACGCAAGGGGTGGTGAGGCCGAACATGGTCAGGCCGAGCGCCGGGCGGTCGGCGACAAGGGCCCGTGCATGGCGGACCATCCCCGCGACGGCGTGCGCGGCGTTGGCCAGGACCGTCCGCGACACCGCGTTCAGCCCGGCCACGTCGACGACCGCCGGGGCCATGACCAGGTCGCTGACGCCGACGTAGGCCGAGACGTCGCCGCCCGCCACGGTGGAGACCATGAGCTTGGGCAGGCCGATCGGCAGGGCCCGGAGCGCCGGGGCGATGAGCGCCGTGCCGCCGCTGCCGCCGATCCCGATCGCCCCCGCGACCCGCCGCGCCGCGTGCTCGTCGACCAGGAATCGAGACAGCCGCTCCGAGGCCGCGGAGATCGTCGCGGCCCGATCCGCCCTCGCCTCGGCCTTCACGTTCAGCGAGACGTCGGCCGGCCCGGTCGGTTCTCCCTTCGTGCCGACGTCGACGATGCGGACGGCGACGCCGGCCTCGCGGATCCGGTCGGCGAGGAAGCGCAGCTCCGCGCCTTTGGTGTCCATCGTCGCGATCGTATAGACGGCGGGGGGCATCCTCAATCCTCATGAAGGCCGCGGGCGCGATTACGCCACGATCTCCCGGAACGCGGGCCCGGTCAAGGCCCGCGCCAGGGGCGATGTCCGTGAGACGTCCGAGGACCACCGCCCCGCACGCGCGAGTTCGGCCCTCATCCGACGGCCCGCGGCCCGCGATTTCCCAGCCGAACTCTCGACTTCTGACGTATCATTAGGTTTCTGCAACCCGCCCGAATCGCGCGTCGAAGCGTGTCGACTCAAGCAGAGGGCGAGGGCGGATGCCGCGTCCGAGGCCCCCGCCCGGCCCGCAACGATCCCCGCCCTAGTCTTGCCACGTCCTGGAGTGGACCATGCAGCCCAGCGGAACGAATCCTATCGATGGCGATCACAGCCCCGGGGCCCCGTCGTCCGGGGACGCGCCGGAGGCGTTGCTGGAGACCGTCGCGGCCTATCGCCCGATGCTGGACGTCGTCCGATTCCTGGCGGCGATCTGGGTCATGCTCTCCCACGCCCGGGCGGTCGAGGGGGGCGGCGTCGCCGTCTCGGTCTTCTTCGTCCTCTCCGGCTATCTCATCGGCGGCCTCCTGGTCGCGGAGAAGCGCCGGACCGGCCGCATCGGGCTGACCGAGTTCTACTTCAAGCGACTCCTGCGGATCTGGGTGCCGTATTACATCGTGCTGGCGTTCATGATCGGGCTGTTCATCGCCCGCGGGCAGTGGACGGCCCCCGGTTTCCACGAGCGGACGTTTGCGGCCCTGACCTATACTTACAACCTCATCAATGATATCCGGGGGAACATCCACCCGATCTGGGGGAGCTTCAACCAGATCTGGTCGCTGTCGATCGAGGAGCAGTTCTACCTGGCGGCCCCGCTGCTGATCGGGTTCCTCCCGGCCTGGGCGGTCGCGCCGGCCTGTCTGGCGCTCGCGACCGTCAGCCTGAAGGTCTCCCCGCTCTATGGCGGCCTCTTCATGGGAGTGCTGATGGCGGCCCTGACGTCTCGCCGACAGGCGGCGCCGGCGGAAATCTCGCCGCCGGCGCGGGCGGCGATGATCGCGGTGTTTCTCGCGGCGTCGATCGCGCTATTCGTCTCGGGGCAGCGAGGGGCCGACCAGGCTTCGTTGCAGACCTACCTCCTGGCGTGCGTCATCGTCCTGACGGCCTACTACATCCCGATGCCGCGGCAGACGCACGGAGTCCTTCGGACCCTGGGCCTGATGACCTACTCGTATTACCTGATCCACACCCTGCCGGGTTACTTCCTGGGCGCGGTCTATCGACGGGTCACGGGGCATGCCTAGTGGTCGGTCGGGATGGGGATCTTCGTCTCCCTGCTGGCCCTCCCGATCAGCTACGCCTTCGTGCGATGGATCGAACTCCCGACCCTGCGCCTCCGGAGCCGGATGCTCAAGAGTCGTTCGCCGCTGATCGCCTGCGCGCCTTACCTCGCCTGGGGCGTCAGCCTGATCGGGATCGCGGGCCTGATCTACGCCGCCACGCATCGACCCTCATGAGGGGACCCCGAGCGTCCTCGCGTCGCCGCCCAGGCACGGATCCCTCATCGGGGATTCAGGCCGACGGGCCGTCGAGGGGCCTGTGGCCGGGACCCGGCAACGACGCCGCCAGCCGGCGCAGGCCCTCCTCGATGCCGATGTGCGGGGCGTAGCCCAGGTCGCGGCGGGCGGCGTCGAGGTTGTACCAGTGGGCGGTGGACAGTTCGTGGGCGAGGAACCGCGTCATCCTCGGCTCGCCGGGGAGGCGAAAGGTGCGGTAGGCGGCCTCCAGCGCGCGGCCGAGGGCCACGGCGAGGCCCTTGGGGACGGTGCGCCTCACCGGCGGCAGGCCGGCGACGGCCAGGAAGCGGTCGACCATGTCCCAGAGCGGGACGGGCTCCCCCTGGGCGATGAAGTAGACCTTGCCGGCGATCGGCGAGCCGACGTCCAGCCTGTCGGCCGCCAGCAGGTGGGCGGCGGCGGCGTTGTCGATGTACGTCAGGTCGATCAGCGGGTTGCGGCGGCCGATGCGGAACAGCCGGTTCGCCCGCGCCCGGGCGTAGATCCGGGGCAAAATGTTGTTGTCGCCCGGCCCCCAGATCAGGTGCGGGCGCAGGACGACCGTCGCCAGGCTCGCGTCGTTCGCCTTCAGGACCAGCTTCTCGGCGATGGCCTTGGTCTCGGGGTACGCGGCCTCGTAATGGTCGGGATAAGGGGCCGACTCGTCGGCGCCTTCCAGGTCGGTGCCGTGGAAGACCACGCTGGGGGAGCTGGTGTGGACCAGCTTGCGGACGCCGTGGCGACGGCAGGCGTCGAGGACGTTCTGCGTCCCCTCCACGTTGGCGCGATAATACTCCTCGCGAGAGCCCCACAGGCCGGCCTTCGCCGCGACGTGGAACACGGCGTCGCAGCCCGCGACGGCCCGGTCGACGACGGCGGGGTCGGCCACGTCCCCCTGGATCTGCTCGGCCCCGATCTCGTCGAGGCGGCCGTAACGCCGCCGCGTGAGCGATCGCACCGGTTGGCCTCGGTCGCGGAGCATGGCCACCACGGCCGAGCCGAGGAAGCCGCCGCCGCCGGTGACGAGGACGGGGCGGGACGGGTCGAGGGTCATGGCGTCTTCCCCGCGGCCCAGGCCGCCAGCTTCTCGCGGAAGATCTTCGAATTATGCCGCACGTCGACCGGGAACGACGGGTGGAACAGGATCGTGCGAACCTTCCGCGTGTGCTCGAACCGCTCGCCAATCGCCAGTAGCTCATCCCGGACGCGCACGCGCTCGCGACGGCCCAGGCGGCGGGCCGGCTCGACGCACAGCACGGCCGCCTTGCCCGACGGCCCATCCACGCCCACGAGCGCCGTGCGGGCGACGTCCGGGTGCGTGTCGAAGACCCGCTCGACGCAGATAGTGTGCAACGTCTCGCCGGCCAGTTCGACGCGGTGCGCCTTCCGGCCGCAGAACCAGAGCCGGCCGCGGTCGTCGAGGTAGCCGACGTCCCCCATCCGGTGGTGGAACGTCCCCCGCGCCGGGTCCTGGATCTTGGCGAGCGCGGTGGCCTCGGGACGGCCGAAGTATTCGCGCGTCGCGACCGGGCCGGAGACGACGACCTCGCCGATCTCGCCCGTCGGCACTTCCAGCTCGTCGGACCACGTCGGGATCGGGTCGTCGGTGATCTTGATGATGCGGACGCGGACGGTGTCGCAGGGGACGCCGACGCAGACGCCCCGGCCGAGTTCGGTGGCGGCGCGGGTGTCGTTCAAAATCTCGTCGCTGCCGATCGAGGCGACGGGGAGCGACTCCGTCGCACCGTACGGTGTGAAGACCTGCGCCGGCGGTTCGAGGAGCGCGGCGAACGTCTCCAGCGTCTTCGGGTTCGCGGGCGCGCCGGCCGTCACGACGCGGCGGAGCGTCGGCAGCCTGCGGCCCGCCCTCGCGAACGCCGGGCCCACGCGCCTCAGCAGGGCGGGGGAGCCGAACAGGTTCGTCGGGCCGAAGTCCTCGATCGCTTCATAAATCGCGTCCGGGTCGACCTTCGCCGGGCGGGTGGGGTCCATCCGGGGAACGACCGACGTCATCCCCAGCGCGGGGGCGAAGAGGGCGAACAGCGGGAACGTGCAGAGGTCGACCTCGCCCGGCCGGATGTCGTAGAGGTCGCGAAACGCGGCGACCTGGGCCTCGAAGATCGAATGCGTGTAGACGGCCCCCTTGGGGACGCCCGTGCTGCCGCTGGTGAACAGGACGGCGGCCGTCGCGCCCTCGCCCACGCCGCGCGCGACCGGCGCGACGACGCGGCCGTCGGCGATCGCCGCTCGGCCCCGGGCGCGGAGGTCGTCGAGCGGGCGGCCGGTGCGGATCGTCCGGCGCACGGTCCGCTCGCCCCATCCCAGCAGGCGGCGGGCGACCAGGGCCTTGGGGATGCCGATGAACAGCTTCGGCTCGGCCTCGTCCAGGCACTTCCCGAGGCTTTTCACGCCCATGCCCGGGTCGATGAGGACGGGGACGACGCCCGCCTTGAAGACGCCGAAGACGAGCGAGAAGAAGTCCAGGCCGGGGGGGACCATCACCGCCGCTCGGGTCCCGCGGCCGATCCCGTCGGCGATCAGGCCGGCGGCGATCGCGTCGCTGTCTTCGTCGAGCTGGCGGAACGTGAAGTGGGCGTACCGCATCTTGCCGGCCGCGCCTCGCCCCTGCGGGACGATCACCGCGGCGCGGTGCGGCTGCGAACCGGCGATCGCGTGCAGGTGCGAGGCGATGTTCGCCGCCGCCACGTCAACCGCGGCCATCGGCGGGGGCCTCTGCGGGCCGGTCGAGGAAGTCGCGGATCAGGGGGACCAGCGTCGCGGCCTCGTCCTCCAGGACGTAGTGGCCGGCGTTCGGGAAGCGGTGGACCTCCGCCGCGGGGAAGCGACGCTCCCACTCCTTCAGGAACGGCTCGTCGAAGACGAAGTCCTTCATCCCCCAGGCGACGAGCATCGGGACGTCCGCCAGCAGCGGCAGGCGGTCCTGCGTGGCGGAGACGAGGTCGTACGCGCGGTCGCCCGGCTTGAGGGGGATGTCCTGGACGAAGCGGTGGATGGCGATGCGGTCGGCCCACGACCCGTAAGGGGTGGCGTAGGCGTCGCGGAGCCGCCTCGGCATCCGTTCGTTCTTGCAGCCGATCCAGGCGGTGCCGCGGACGAACGCATTGAGGCCGCGGACGACCCACGCGCCCGCCGCCGTGTCGCGGCAGACGTGCAGGGCCCAGGGGAACGTCTTGTCCTTCGGCATGTGGAAGCCGGCCGTGTTCATCACGACGAGCTTGGCGATCCGTTCGGGGTGCCGCGCGGCGAACGCCGAGCCGATCATCCCGCCCCAGTCGTGGACGACGAGCGAGATGTCGTCCCGCACGCCCAGGTGGTCGAGCAGGCGTTCGAGGTCGTCGACGCGGCTCGCGAGCGTGTAGGCGTAGCGGGAGTCGTCGGGCTTGTCCGACAGGCCGCAGCCGATGTGGTCGGGGACGATGACGCGGTGCGTCGGCGCGACGGCCTCGGCCAGCGTGCGGTAGAGGAACGACCACGACGGGTTGCCGTGAAGCATGACGACGGGGGGGCCTTCGCCTTCGTCCAGGTAGTGGAGCTTCAGGCCGTCGCGGTCCCAGTCGCGGCCGGGGTGGGCGGCGAGGAACGCGGCGAGGTCGGCGTTGGCGGTCGGGTTCGGCGGGGCCGCGGTCGTCGTCATTCCCGTCACCACTCCAACCCCAGCATCAGGCAGTTCAGGCCGCTGCCGATCCCCAGGAACGCCGTGCGGTCGCCGGGCGAGAGGACGCCGCGGTCCTCGGCGATGGCGGCGGTCATCGGCAGGGCGACGGTCCCCATGTTCCCCAGGTAGGCGAACGTCGAGAAGTCCTTCTCGACCGGCACGCCGATCGACCGCAGGATCGCATCCCGGTGCGAGCCGCCGACCTGGTGGCAGATGACCCGGTCGACCTTCTCGCGGATCCAGCCCAGGCCGCCGAGGAACGCCTGCCAGGTCTTCACGCCCAGCTCGACGCCGTGGCTGAGGACCGCCGCGGAGTCGGTCGACGTGAACGCGCGGAGCAGGCCGGGGGAGTCCGGGCCGGCGTCCTCCACGCCCCATCGGCAGAGGCGGTTGAACTGCGGCGCGGTCCGCATGGCCCCGCCCAGCAGCCGCCGCCGCTTCAGTCGCGAGAGCGAGGCGTCGGTCAGCAGCACGGCCACGGCGCCCGAGCCGCCGGTGAGCGTGGCCAGGGCGTGCTTGAAGAAGTCCATCGTCGGGTTCTGGAGCATCCGGGCGATCATCGCCTCGTTGATCTCGCGGGCCGTCTCGCAGGCCACGACCAGCCCGGCGCGGATCTGGCCCAGCTCGATCCGGTTGGCGACGTCGATCATGCCGTCGATCACGCCCAGGCAGGCGTTGCTCAGGTCGTGGACGACGGCGGCGGGGCTCACCCCCAGCTCGGCCGCGACGCGGCAGGCCGTGGCCGGCTCGTACTCCTCGCGGCAGACGCCGCCGTAGACGACCGCCTCCACCTTCCCCGCCGGCAGGTCGGCCGCCTCCAGCGCCCGCGAGGCCGCGGCGATCGCGCCGTCGGAGACGCGGCTCCCCTCCTCCCACCAGCGCCGCTCGACGATCCCCGTGAGGGCTTCGAGCTGGCCGACGCTCAGGTGGAGCCGCTCGTACACCGGCGCGAGCCGCTCTTCCAGCTCGGCCGACGAGACGACCACCGGGGCGACCTCGTAGCCGATGGCCTCCACATAGACGTTCTGGTATTTCATCGATGCCATGGGGGCCGCCGCAAGGGGGATGGTCCGGTCGATCAGCCGGGCAGGGCTTCGAGCGCGTAGCCGGTCATGTGGTAGATCGGCTTGCCGTCGACGGAGAGCAGGCCGTCGGCCGTCACGCGCCGGCGGGCGTCGTCGACGGCCGTGATCCACGCCTGCGTCGACACGACCCGCGAGCCCGGGGCGACCTGGCCGCGGTACGTCCAGCCGTGCGCCGCGCCGGGGGCCGGCGAGGCGAACACGGTGCGCGCGTCCACGCCCCAGCGCGCTTCAGCAAAGACTTTAAGGAGTTGCAGCAGCGATTCCAAGCCCAATGACCCGGGCCAGACCGGGTCGCCCAGGAAATGCGCCCGGAAGAACCAGGCCGACGGATCCACGTCGGTCTCCCCGGCCGCGAACCCCAGCCCGTTCGGCCCGCCCGAGGGGAGCAGGGCCGTCACGCGGTCGACCATCCTCCAACGCCGGTCGGGCAGGGGGGCGCGATCGGGGATCGGGAAGGAGACCGCCGCCGTCCGCTCGGCCTCGGTCATGCTGTAAGCCTTCACGTCCGGCAGGCCGACCTGATTCTCCAGCGCCCGGGGGTGGAAGAAGCCGAAGTAGGTGTCGCCTTCCAGGACCAGGCCCTCGCGGTCGCGGACGGCCAGCTCGTAATTCTGGATGACCATGCCGGCGGAGCGGTTGATCTTCGTCACGCGGGCCGTGGTCGTCAGGACGCCGGAGCCCCGGTCGACGGCCCGGTGCTGCGTCATCGTCCCGCCGAGGTTCCGGTACTTCAGCGGCTCGTCGCTCAGCAGGGCCGAGCCCATGAAGGCCGAGACGAACCCGCACGACTGGAGCGCGGCCTCCAGGAGCACGGCGTAAGGGACGCGGGGCTGGCGGTCGGCCTCGAAGTACCAGGCGTCGGGCGGGACGGAGTACTCGGCGCGGACGGTCGTCCCGACGGCCTGCTCCCACGGCCGGCCCTCGACGATCGTCGCGCGGTCGAGGAACTGGTACGGCGGCCGGGGGAGCCTGGCGATGAACCGGCCGTCGTCGAACGGCCGGTAGCGGTCGCCGAAGCAGTCGGACGGCCTGCCGTCGGCGAACGCGAGGATCTGCGGCGACTCGTAGACGAGGGCGGGCGACGCCTCGGCCGGCTTCGCCCGATCCCACAGCCCTTCCATCTCGTCGCGGTCGGTCCCGGCCAGGCGCAGGGCCATGTCGGTGATCTCGACGATGGGCTTGCCGTCGGCGTACATCAGGGCGTCGGCGATGGCGAAGGGCTCCGGACCGTAGCCGACCTCCTTCACCGTGACCTCGTAGGTCACGACGCGGGTGGACTCCGTCACCTGGCCGCGGCAGCGCAGGCGGTTGGCGACGCCCGTCATCGGCTCGAACCGCGCGCGGCCGGCCTCGCCCGTCCATCCCATCCTCGTCAGGAGGATGCGGAAGGTGTGCAGGCAGCACTCGTACATGAGCGTGCCGGGCATGACGCGGTCGTCGACGAAGTGGCAGACCATGAACCAGTCGTCGGGATGGACGTCGGCCTCGGCGCGGATCAGGCCCAGGCCGAACCGGCCGCCGGCGAGGTCGAGCGACTCCACGCGATGCACGAGCGTCATCCGGCCGCCCGGCAGCGGGATCGGCCGCGAGAGCCCGAGCCGATCGAACGGCGCGCCGAACGCCGCCGCGAGGTCGCCGGCCCGCAGCGCGTCGACCTGCGCCCGGTCGAGCCGGCAGGCGCCGCCGGGGGCGAGTTCGCGCCAGTCGTCGGGCCGCTTCCCCGCGCGAGGCTGGGCGTCGAGCGGCCGGGGGACGACGCCCTTGCCGGCGGCCAGTTCGGCCTCGGAGAAGAACCCCGCGCAGCCGTCCTTCATCGTCAGCATGGGCTCGCCGTCGACGGTCCCGACGAACTCGAAGCGGAACAGGTTCGTCTCGCCCTGGCGGAAGAAGTTGAGGATCTTGATGTCATATCGGATCACCGCGCCCGGCTCGGGGAGGGGGCGGTGGAACGTGACCGTGGCGTCGAGCAGCCGGTAGACGGCCAGGCCCTTCGTGATCAGGTCGATCCCCATCCAGCCCGACAGGAACAGGTCGGCCTGGCCGGCCTCGATCGCCACGCAAGCCGCGATCCGGCCGCCGTCGAGATACCAGCCGTCGCGCAGGACGTCGTGCTCAGTGACGACCCGCCCGTGGCCCAGCTCGAACCGCGTCCCCTCGACCGAGACGATCCGGTCGACCAGCATCAGCGGCTCGTCCGGCAGCCGGACGCGCGTGGGGTACGCATCGGCCGCCGCGTACTCGGGCCCGAGCACCGCGCCGATCGACCCGACCGCGTATTCGAGGCACTGGTCGCGATCCATGTACAGGTCGGCGCTCCGGGGGGCGAGCAACGACGGAGCGCCGACCTGTACATGGATCGCGACCAGTGCCTCGAATACGCGGTCGGGTCGATCGGCGCGG
>Ga0209958_1001313_pt1 | contig 20214 bp, 26 predicted proteins | sample ThiBio_inoc_plan_FD_183942 | JGI IMG/M metagenome (GOLD analysis project Ga0209958, IMG submission 183942) | Wastewater bioreactor microbial communities from Cape Town, South Africa - Thiocy_inoc_plan (SPAdes) | ecosystem: Engineered > Bioremediation > Thiocyanate > Unclassified | place: South... | reverse complement strand
GGGGCGAGGCGGGTGCTCGACCTCGGCTGCGGCGAGGGGAAGCTGCTGCGGGAACTCCTGAAGGACAAGCAGTTCGAGGAGGTCGTCGGCATGGACGTGGCGATCCGGTCGCTGGAAACGGCCCGGGACCGCCTGCACCTGGACCGGCTCCCCGAACGTCAGGCCGCCCGGATCAAGCTGATCCACGGGTCGCTGACCTATCGGGACCGGCGTCTGGAGGGGTTCGACGCCGCCGCCGTGGTGGAGGTGGTCGAGCACCTCGACCCGCCGAGGCTGGCGGCCTTCGAGCGGGCCGTCTTCGAGTTCGCCCGGCCGGGGATGGTCGTGCTGACGACGCCCAACCGGGAGTACAACGTGACGTGGGAGGACGTCGGGGCCGAGAGGCTTCGGCATGCCGACCACCGGTTCGAGTGGACCCGCCGGGAGTTCCAAGACTGGTCCGAGGGGATCGCCGATCGGTTCGGCTACGCCGTCCGATTCCTGCCGGTCGGGCCGGTGGACGAGGCGCTGGGGGCACCGACGCAGATGGCGGTGTTTCAGCGAGCGGAGGCGAGGTGTGACGGATCGATCGGCTGAGGACGCCGGGGACGGTCGTGAGAATCTTCGTAAAACCGATCCCGAAGACGCCCCGAATGAGACGGACTCGGAGGGTGTCTGGTCGATCGTCGCCAACATCAAGCGAGAGCACCCATTCGGGCCGGGCGGTCTCGAAACGAAGATCGGGACACGGCAGTTCCGGGGCGGGACGAAGGTCTACATCGCCGGGTGCTTCCCCGGCACTTGCGATGCCGTCCTGGCCATCGGGCTGCATCGGAAGTCGAGGCGATTCATCACCTGCGCCGTCGATGTCAGGCACGTCGAGAACTTCCGGGTCAAACTGGTCTACCATCCGAGCGTCATCGAGCGAATCCGAAGCGACGAACGTTGCTGGATTCGGACGAAGGAGGAGGCCGAGACCTGGGCGAGGGCCTTTCCCGATTGGCAAGCGCTCCGGGAGAAGAAGGCGAAGGAATGAAGATCACGATCCCCAAGCTCTCGCTCGTCGTCCTGGTAGGCCCCAGCGGCTCGGGCAAGAGCACGTTCGCCCGCAGGCACTTCAAGGCGACCGAGATCCTCTCTTCGGACGCCTGCCGGGGGATGGTCTCCGACGACGAGAACGACCAGGCCGTCACGAAGGACGCCTTCGAGGTGCTCCGCTTCATCGCCGGCAAGCGGTTGGCGCTCGGCAAGCTCACCGTCGTCGACGCCACCAACGTCCAGCCGGAGGCCCGCAAGCCCCTGGTGGAGTTGGCCCGCCAGTACCATTGCCTGCCGGTGGCGATCGTCCTCGACATGCCCGAGCGGACCTGCCACGACCGGAACGCCGGCCGCCCCGACCGGGAGTTCGGCCCGCACGTCGTCCGCAACCAGAAGTCGCAGTTGCGGCGGTCGATCGGGAAGCTCCGCAAGGAGGGCTTCCGGCACGTCTTCGTGTTGGAGACGCCGGAAGAGGTCGAGGCGGCGACGATCGAGCGGACGCCGCTCTGGAACGACCGGACCGGCGAGCACGGCCCGTTCGACTTCATCGGCGACGTCCACGGCTGCTGCGATGAGCTGGAGGCTCTGCTGGATCGGCTGGGCTACAAGGTCGTCGCCCCGGCCGGCTCGTCCTCGCTCACGGGCGGCCCGTCTTACGCCCACCCGGAAGGCCGCAAGGCGGTGTTCGTCGGCGACCTCGTGGACCGTGGCCCTCGCATCCTCGACACGCTGCGGCTCGTGGCGACGATGGTCGCCGGCGGCTCGGCCCTGTGCGTGCCCGGCAACCACGACGTGAAGCTGCTCAAGAAGCTCCAGGGCAAGAACGTGCAGGTCACGCACGGCCTGGCCGAGACGCTCGCCGAGATCGACGCCCTGCCCGACGACGTGCGGGGGCCGTTCTGCGCCGAACTCGTCGGCTTCCTCGACGGCCTGGTCAGCCACTACGTCCTCGACGGCGGCGGCCTCGTGGTCGCCCACGCCGGGATGAAGCGGGAGATGCAGGGGCGGGGCTCGGGCCGGGTCCGGGACTTCGCCCTCTACGGCGAGACGACCGGCGAGACCGACGAGTTCGGCCTGCCGGTCCGCCACGACTGGGCCAGGGAGTATCGGGGGCCGGCCATGGTCGTGTACGGCCACACGCCGATCCCCGAGCCCGAGTGGCTCAACCGCACCGTGAACATCGACACCGGCTGCGTCTTCGGCGGCAAATTGACCGCCCTGCGCCATCCCGAGAAGGAGTTCGTCTCCGTCCCCGCCGCCCGGACCTACTGCGAGTCGGCGAAGCCGTTCCTCCCCGCCGAGGCGCTGGCCCCGGCCCTCTCGGCGCAGCAGGCGCACGACGAGGTTCTCGACGCCGAGGACGTGCTGGGCAAGCGGATCGTCCCGACCCGGCTGCGTGGCAACGTCACCATCCGGGAGGAGAACGCCGCCGCCGCCCTGGAGGTGATGAGCCGGTTCGCCGTCGACCCGAGGTGGCTGGTCTACCTGCCGCCCACGATGTCCCCCTGCGAGACGAGCCGGGCCGAGGGCCTGCTGGAGCACCCCGCCGAGGCGTTCGCCTACTACCGCAGCGAGGGCGTCCCGCAGGTCGTCTGCGAGGAGAAGCACATGGGCTCCCGGGCCGTCGTCGTCGCCTGCCGGGACGAGGCGTCGGCCCGTGAGCGGTTCGGCGTCACGACCGGCGAACTCGGCGTCGTCTACACCCGCACCGGGCGGCGGTTCTTCAACGACGCCGACCTGGAGCGGCGGTTCCTCGACCGGGTCCGTGAGGCCCTGGCCGTCGCCGACCTCTGGGGGAAGCTCGACACCTCCTGGGCGGTCCTCGACTGCGAGCTGATGCCGTGGTCGGCCAAGGCCCAGGAACTCCTGAAGTCGCAGTATGCGGCCGTCGGGGCCGCCGGGTCGGCCTCGCTGCCGAGGGCCGTGTCCGCCCTGGGGCGGGCCGCCGGTCGCCTGGATGGCGAGGAGCGGGCGAAGCTCGTCGAGGCCGAGGCCCGCTACCGGGAGCGGGAGCGGCAGGTCGGCCGGTTCATCGCCTCGTACCGGCAGTACTGCTGGCCGGTCGAGTCGCTGACGGACCTGAAGCTGGCCCCGTTCCACGTCCTGGCCACCGAGGGCCACGCCCACGTCGACAAGGACCATCGCTGGCACATGGAGACGCTCGCCGAGGTCTGCCCGGCCGACCCCGAGCTGCTGCGGGCGACCCCGTATCGGGTCGTGGACGTGACCGACCCGGCGAGCGAGGCGGCGGGCGTCGCCTGGTGGGAGGAATTGACCGAGCGGGGCGGCGAGGGGATGGTCGTCAAGCCGCTGCCGTTCGTCCATAAGGGGCGGCGGGGCCTGTCGCAGCCCGCCGTGAAGTGCCGGGGGCGGGAGTACCTGCGGATCATCTACGGCCCCGAGTACACGACCGAGGAGAACCTGTCCCGACTCCGTTCCCGAGGCCTGGGCCGGAAGCGGTCGCTGGCGCTGGGGGAGTTCGCCCTGGGCGTCGAGGGCCTGGAGCGATTCGTGCGGCGGGAGCCCCTGCGGCGGGTCCACGAGTGTGTCTTCGGCGTCCTGGCCCTGGAGAGCGAGCCGGTCGACCCGAGGCTGTGAGACGGCGGGCATCTGGAGTCGTCGGATATCTGAGCGAAGCGGCCTCTCGATTGCGCCCGGGTGGGCGTCTATGATGTCCACCCGGCCATGCACGCCCGAGGAGGGCCGATGTGCGGGAAGGCCCGCTCGATCCACAGGCATGCCCCCCCGGAATCGCCGCCGGAGCCGAGTCCGTGACGACTTTCGCCGACCTCGACATCCCGTTCCCGCTGTTCGAGGCCCCGACGCACGAAGCGAGCGACTACGCCGGCCTGGCGACCTGTCGCCTATGTAGACGAGGGGAGCGGCATTGTTTCGAGTTGGGCATGGGCGACGCCCTGATCCTGCCATGTCCGGCCTGCGGTTCCGAAAACGGCCTCTCGGCGAAGGACCGGGGCGACGTCCCATGCCGATCGTGCGGGGGCTTGATCGTCTTCCCGCCGTCGCTCGTGGCGAAGAAGCAAGTCCTCGCCTGCTACGACTGCCTCCGGGAGGGGAAGGCGGCGATCGCCCACGACACCGAGTTCGGCCTGGTCGCCTGGGAGCAGGCCGTCGAGGGCGTCACCAATGGCGCCCCAGGCTTGCGGACCGAACAATTCGAGGTCGTAACGATCGACCCGGCCGAGGACTGGTACGGGGCACGCATCCCGAGCCAAGACCTCTGGGAACTCCTCCGCACGCCCGTCTTCCATTCCTGGCAGGGCGAATCCTGGCTGTTCTGCTGCAGCCGCCCGATGACGTACCTGGGAGGCTGGAGCAGCGTCGTGCAATCCCTCCAACCCAATGACCCGGACGCCTTCCTCCTGGCGTTATTCGGCCCGGACGACGAGGCGAGATCCTGGGGAAGCGAGCCGTTCTTGGAAGGAAGCGTCAGCTTGTACGTCTACCGCTGCCGTGCGTGCGGCCGACGCCGGGCCACCTACGACTCGGATTGAAGCCGTGGCGAGGCACCGCCGCCGGCCGCCTCGCCACGAGCCCGGTCGAGTCCATCGAACAGGGCTGGGCTCGATCACTTCAGGGCCGAGAGGTCGGCCCCGTGGTTGATGTGGAACGCCAGGCCGTCGAGGACCAAGGCCGGGACCGAGCGGACGCCCGCCGCCTCGGCTTCGGCCAGCCGCTCCTTCGATTCGCCGAGGTGGACGACCTCGACGGTGTACCTGGCGGGGTCCAGGGCGGCGGCGACGTTCCGCTCGGCCTCGACGCAGACGGGGCATCCGGCGTGGTAGAAGACGGCCTTGGACATGACGATTCTCCTGTGGAGATGTTCGGATCGGTTGGAGACAGAGTCAGGAAACCTCGGCCGGCGACAGGCCGGCGAGGATCTCCTTCAATTCCCCCCGCTCGGCCTCGGAGACCGGGCGGAGGGGGAGGCGGAGAGGGCCGGGGTCGAAGCCAAGGATCTCCAGTCCGGCGGCGACCGTCCGAGGGAGGCCGCCCCGGACGAGGAACTGGAGCAGCGGCAGTTGGCGGCGGAACGACCGAAGGGCGGCGGGCAGGTCGCTGCGTCGGATGGCGTCGTACACCTCGATGGTCTGACGGGGGATCAGGTTGGCGGCGGCCGTACACCATCCGGTCGCCCCGGCGACGAAGGCGTCGAGGGCCAGCGGATTCGACCCGTTGAAGAAGGCCACGTCCTCGCCCGCCGCCTGGACCAGGCGGTGAAGCCGGTTCACGTCGCCGGTGCTCTCCTTCACCATCGTGACGTTGGGGATCTCCAGCAGCCGGGCCAGGAACTCGGGCGTCATGTCCAGCCCGCCGGTGGCCGGGTTGTTGTAGGCCATGATCGGGATCGAGACGGCGTCGGCTACGGCCTCGTAGTGGCGGAACACCTCGTGGTCCGTGAGCCGCCAGTAGCTCGTCGGGATCACCATCAGGGCGCTCGCCCCGGCCCGTTCGGCGAACCGGGCGTGGTGGACCGTCCGCTCGGTCGTCAGGGCCGAGACGCCGACGAGCGTCGGCACCCGCCCGGCGACCTGCGAGACGACCGCCTCGGCCACGGCCTCCCGCTCCTCATCCGAGAGGTACGGCAGGACCCCGGCGCTCCCCAGCGGGGCGATCCCGTGGACGCCGCCCGCCAGCAGTCGGTCGACCAGCGACCGGAGCTTCGGCAGGTCCACGCCGCCGTCGGGGCCGAACGGCGTGATCGGGTAGGCGACGACACCGTGCAGGGGGACGTTGCGGGACATCAGACGTTTCCTTCCTCGACGGCGGCCTCGTGCCCCTTCTGCGCCTCCTCCCGGAGGGCCACGCCGCCGAGGTTCTGCAGCAGCGGGGCGTTCTCGCAGGCGAGGTAGCGGGCCGTCCCGCCGCCCGTGTTGGTGTGGCGATGCCAGGCCCAGACCGGGATGTAGAGGGCGTCGCCGGCCTTCCACTCGACCTTGCGCCCCTGGATCGTCGAGTGGCCCTCGCCTTCGAGGACGTAGAGGACGGTTTCATACGTGTGTCGGTGCATGTTGGACGACTGCCCGGAGTCGAGCCAGCCGATCGTCATGCTGATCGAGTGGCTGGGCAGGTCGACGAAGAAGACCGGGTGCTTGCGCTGGGCCGAGTAGTCGTCGTGCCGCCCGGCGCTCTCGACGGCCGGGTGGTGCAGCCTGTCCGGGATGCGGACGTGCGGCGTCGGCGGGGTCTTGTCGAAGTCCTTCGACTCGTATTTGACGGGAGCATCAACGCCCGTATTCATCTCGATGCCTCCAGAAGAGTCTGTGATTCTCGGCCTCCGAGGGCCGCTTGACGAGGGGATCATAGGGCCTTAGTTTCGATTGATCCAATTCTTTGTTATCATCGAAACGATAGCCTTGAGCTATCAAGGAGCCCGGCCGTGGAACTGCGTCACCTGCGATACTTCCTCGCCGTGGCCGAGGAGTCGCACTTCCGACGGGCGGCCGAGAGGCTGCATGTGTCGCAGCCCACGCTGTCGCTCCAGGTGCAGCAGTTGGAGAAGGAGCTGGGCACGCCTTTATTCGAGCGCACCGGGCGGAGGGTCCGGCTGACGCAGGCGGGCGAGGTCTACCGGGGCCACGCCCGGCGGGCCTTGGCGAATTTGGAGGAGGCCCAGATCGCCCTGGACGAGCTGGAGGGCCTGCTGCGGGGCCGGCTGGCGGTGGGGGTCGTGCAGACGGTCAACGCCTACCTCATCCCGTCGGTCGTGGCGGGCTTCGCCGCAAGGCACCCCGGCGTGCGGCTGCGGGTGGAGGAGCTGTCGGCCGAGGGCATCGAGGAGGGCCTGGCCGATGGGCGGCTGGACCTCGGCGTCTCGTTCGTGGAGGCCGACGGCGGCGACCTGGAGGCCGAGCCGCTGTTCGAGGAGGAGCTGGTGCTGATCGTCCCCGAGGGCCACCGCTGGGCCGGGCGGAGGAGCGTCCGGGCCGCCGACCTGGCGGGGGAGCCGCTGGCGCTCCTGCCCGAGGGCTTCTGCACCCGGCGGCTGGCCGAGGAGTGCTTCCGCACCGCCGGCGTCCGCCCGGCCGTGGCGGTCGAGATGAACTCGGTCGAGGCCCTCGTCGCCGTCGTGCGGTCGGGCGGCCCGGCGACGGTCCTCCCAGCACTGGCGGCGGGCGGGCCGGGGGTCGCAGCGATCCGGCTGGAGCGGCCGACGCCCCGCCGGTCCGTCGGCCTGCTGCGGCGTCGAGGCTGCGCCCCGCTCCGCACCCGCACGGCCTTCTGCGAGGCGATCCGGGCCGCCGTCGGCCCGGCGGGACGACGGTCCGGCTGATGGATCGGCGTGGCACGAACATGCGCCGGGGTGCGAACCGGGTGGGCGTCTGCGATGTCCGTCATGCCACACACGCCCGAGGTGGGCCGATGTGCGGGGAGGACCAGCCGTGGACGCCAGGGATCGACTGAGGGAGCTGTTCGAGTCGCTCGACCGCCGTCGGCGTCCCGAGGACGTGGCCGAGCTGATCGTCGGCGAACTCGACGACCTCGCCCCCAGGGAGCTTCGCACGATCCAGAAGGTCGCCGGCGGCTCGCTGAAGCGGGGATGGTGGGGCTTCGGCTTCTCCTCGATGGCGGACGACTTCCATCGTCCCGCCGGCATGGACCGTCGGCTCGACGTGGCCGAGGCGCTCTTCCGAGTCGGCGATCGGCCCTCGGGGACGGACCTGGAGGGCGTCAAGGATTACCTCGTCCGGGCCGGGGCGACGATCGGCAAGGCGTTCGGGCGGGGCGACTTCAAGTACGACCGCCTCGACCGCCGGACCCGAAAGTCGGCCGGCCTGGAGATCCCGAAGCGGCAGTACAACAAGCGATTCCGCCTCGCCGCCCGGATGGAGCGGAAGCGGGACCGCCTGGCGAGGGAGGTCGAGAAGCGGGAGTTTACCCTGATCGGCAAGAGCCGGCTGGCCTCCACGCTGGCCTGGGAGGAGTTCTCCAAGGACCGCAACGCCGCCTGCTTCGTCGCCTACTTCACGGCCCGCTGCAACCTCCGCAGCGAGTTCACCATCGCCGGCCAGCAGCGCCCGTTCGACCAGGTCTGCGACCTGCTCTTCCGCCGCTGCCGGGCCTCGGCCTCGACGAACTGGTGGGCGATCGCCCATGCGTTCCCGGACCGGGAGGTGCTGGACCGCCTCGACGACGCCCGCAAGGGCGAGCTGCTGGGGCGGTGGTACGCCATCCTCGACCGGATCGCATCCTTGCTCAGGGAGACGTGGGACCGCAGCAAGATCGACCGCCGGACCATGATCGTGAAGAAGGGGAACGACTCTTCGACCTGGAACGCCACGGCGGGAGCCTGGAACAAGGCGAGGGACTCGTGGATCGCCCTGCTGCACGCTCTCGACATGGACGAGGTGCTGGACGGGATGTGCCCCGGCAAGGTGCTGCGACTGATGGCCGCCGACGTGGCGGCCTGGCACCGCATGGCCGGCGGCGGGCTCGACCCCGACACGCAGGTCTGGAACGACCTGCCGCTCCCGTGGGAGGTGCTCTCCGGCTCGCTCGACTGCCCGAGGACGCTCGTGGAGGATGTCTGCCGCCGGCACGGCGTCGACCCGGTGAAGACCGGTTGGTCGGCCCCCCGGCCCGGCGACCGCAAGATCCACGCCTTCCGCCCGACGCCGGAGCTGGTCCACGGCGTGACCGTCGGCCATCCGGGGCTCGCCCTGGCGCTCCGCAGGATGGGCGTCTTCTCGGGGAAGGAGGTCGAGATCCACCTGGCCGATGGATAGTCCGATGTCCGGGGTAGCTCAGCGGTAGAGCGGTCGGCTCATAACCGACTGGACGCAGGTTCGAGCCCTGCCCCCGGAAATCCCGCCGGACGCATGGCGTCGGCGGGCCGTCCGTTCGACGAGACGATTCTGGGGTAGCTCAGAGGTAGAGCGGTCGGCTCTGGACCGACTGGACGCAGGTTCGAGCCCTGCCCCCAGATCTTTATCCGGGATGAGGACGGCGGGACCCCACGGTAGATGTGGATATTCCTCATCGCCCGTCGAACCTCGTCAGGACGCCCTCGACGGCGTCGGCGTGGACCTTCCACGATGCGGACGAGTAGCCGCCCGAGAGGACCATCGCCAGCGGGACGCCCCGCTCCCGGGCCATGTCGACGACGAGCAGGTCACGCTCGGCCCGAGACGCCTATCGGCTACTCCGCTACAAGATGAGAGAGCACCTCGGTGTGTAAGGCGGACGAAACCCCCACCCTCGGCGCTGCGAGCCGCTTCTCAGTCACCCAAACCGACCGGCACCCAGACCTTTATGGGCGGCCTGGGTGCCGGTCGCACGCCCTGTCACTCGTTTCTCTCGTAGACGGTCTTGCGATCCGTGAAGTTGAAGACCGTGGTGGTCTTCGCATCGAAGGAGATCAGCAAGTCGCCGTGCTCCTTCGAATAGACGGCCGCAGCGAACGCACCCTTCGGCGGGATGAGGACCTCCTGCCGACGCCCGCCGTCTTTGGTGCTCTGCCAGCAATGCTGTATGACCACCTGGAGCATGTGCCGGGCCATTTCCGTGATGCCCCGGTCGCTGATCCGCTTTCCGCCGTCCAGGGGGAGGATGGCGGCTCGCTCGTCGGGGCTGAACCTCAGCATGACCGATCTCGCCTGGCCCTCGATCGGCCGGCCTCCCTTCGGCGTATAGCTGAACTTCCCCGACCCGATGATCATGGCCCCCGCCACACCCCGCTCGGTCGAGATCGGGACGACGGAAACCGGGCCGGTCTCCAGGCGGAAGCCCCGGTATTCGACCTTCAGGTCGGAGAGTTCGTACACGTCGTCGGCGTCGATCTTGAACGGGTAGGAGGTCGTCTGATCGACGGGCTGGCCTTGCGGCTGGGCGGCTGCGGTCGGCGGCTCGGCTGCCTCGGGCCGTGGAGCGTCCCGGCCCGGATGGTCCGAAGCCCAGGCCCGGTAGGCGAGGCCACCCCCGCCCGTGAGGCCGAAGGCCAACACGAGCAACGCCACGATGCGCTTGATCCTGGAAAGAAACATACTCTTCACCACCTCCCTCGCAAGGGCGGCGACCCCGGCGGGGCCCACCCCCGCCTTCGTCGTCCCCCACGTCGCAAACAGGCTTGCGGACCGAGCCGTGGAACCCGCCGACCAGGTCGGCATGCCGGCCGACGCAGCATCCCTAGCCAGGAGCACGGCCAGCGACCCGACCGAAAGGGCCACGCCGTATCGAGACATCCGCCTGGCGAGCAGGGCTTTCGCCCTCGACAAACGACTGGAGACCGTCCCGACGGGCCAGCCGAGTTGGTCCGCCGCCTCCCGATGGGTCCGCCCCTCAAGGTCGCACAGGACGACGGGCAGGCGGTACTTGCGGGGCAGGCGGCTCAACTCCCGATCGAGCGACTCGACCAGATCGCCCATCGGGTCGTCGGGGGCCGTGGCCGGCTCTGTCATCTCCGAAACCCGGCCCTCCCGCTTCCGCCTCTTCGACCTCATAGCCCTGGCCTTCACGGCCGTGCGATACGCCACGCCGTAGAGCCAGTTTCCTACCTGCTCCCGATGGGCGATCGAGGCCGCCTTGCGGGCCAGCACGAGGAACGTCGCCTGGTAGGCGTCGTCGGCGTCGTGGGGGTCACGCAGGACACGGCGGCAGACCCCTCGGACCATCGGGCCGTGACGCCGGACGATCGCCTCGAAGACGGCCCCCTCCCGTCGTTCCACGAACCGCCCCAGGAGTTGCCCGTCTGTGAGAGTCCCCGCCACGCCCACGTCGAAGAGGATTTCGAGATCCCGGTCCGCCATGTTCATCCCGCCTTTTCCCGCCACGTCGCCCTCCGGGCCGCTCCGTCGCTCCTCCACCCGTTTACTGCCCCGAGGAGGTCGATCTCATCCCCTTTTCTCGTCCCGCCCCCGGAAATTCGCAAGCGGAGACTCGCCGACGCCGAAATCCCGAGCCCATCCTCCAAAAGAGTGCCCCCCGGCCGAGTCGCCGAGTCGTCGGGCGGAGTGAGGATCAATCGGCTTGAAGGACGTATACTTACTCGGCATCACCTGGCTGCATGCGCCGACTGCAATCCTCGACCGGGCGAGACGGTTTGTTCATGGCGACGAACACCATCAAGGCTCGAAGGCTCTTCCGGTTCGCCGACGTCGTCGGCGGCCGGCGTCTCATCACGGCGACCGTCGGGCCGGACGTGGCCCCGATCCTTCTGACGCTGGAGGGCGAGCCAGACTATCGGATTGAGACTTCGCCGGACCAACCGAGTTTCCCCAGGAAGCGGGCTGGGCAGCCCAATCGCTTCCGCATCCACCACCGGGTCGCCGAGGACGTCTGGACCGAGCTGGACCTGCCGGAGACGGTCGAGAACTACCACTTCGTGCAACCGCTCGGCGACGGGGAGTGGCTGCTGGTGCGAGGCCGGGCCGACGACGACCGGGACGACAACGCCCACGTCCACGACGCCGACGGCCGGCTTCTTCGTTCGTTCCATGCCGGCGACGGGGCGGAGGACGTCTACGTCACGGTCGACGGCCAGGTCTGGATCAGCTACTTCGACGAAGGGGTCTACAGCGGCGTGAAGCTCGGTCAAGCCGGGCTCGTCCGCCTGGATCGTTCGGGCGTCTGCTCGTTGAAGTTCAACGAACAGGCCGTCGGCGTGCCGACCATCGACGACTGCTACGCCCTCAACGTGGCGTCCGATCGAGAGGTTTGGATCTGCTACTACATGGACTTCCCCCTCGTCAGGCTGCTGGACTCCAAGGTCAACGCCGTCTGGCCGAGCGCCGTCGTCGGCGGCTCGAACGCCTTCGCCGTCCGGGCCGGGCTCGTGCTTTACGTGGGGGCTTACAACCGACGAAACGACCTGTACGTCGCCCGGATCGGCGACCGCCGTGGCACGAAGCTCGCCGTCGTGGACGACGAGGGGCGGCCCCTCAAATGGGTCCATTCTTTCGCTCGTCGTGACCGGCTCTTCCTCCAGGCCGAGGACTCCCTCCACGTCGTCGAGGTGCCCGATCGAATGCCGGGCGGATGACGGGGCGGCGAGGGATTCGCACTTCCGGGGCATCAAGCGCCTTCCGCCCCTTCCCGAACCGGCGAGTCGAGGTCGGCGAACCGGAAGCCGTCCCGATGGACGACCTCGCCGACCTCGATGGGGATGTCCCGGCGGAACTCGGGCGAGCGGTGGCAGAAGGTGTGGAACTCGCCCCGCTCGCCGCACGGGTCGACGGCGGCGGGCAACTCGGCCAGCAGAGCCTCGTCGAAGCGTCGGCCCACGAACTTCGGGTCCAACCGCTTCGGGTCGACGCACGTCAGGATCGCTCCAACGCCGGCGTCGAGCATCCTCCTCGCCAGGGCGGGCGTGTCGTCGGGCGTCCCCCAGATCGGGAAGAGCGGCTCCAGGCCGCTGCCGGCCATCTGGCGGATGCGATAGTCTCTCACGTCTTCCAGATAAAGGTCGCCGAAGGCGATGTGCGTGACGCCCGCCCGGACCGCCTCGGCCGAGGCCGCCGCCATGCGGGCCTCGTACACCTCGTTCGAGCACGGATATGGCAGCATCACCGAGCACAGCGGGAGGCCCGCCGTCTCGGCCTGGACCTCGACCAGCCGCCGTCGCACGGCGTGCATCGCCGCCCGGTCGGCCGCCTCGTTGAACGTCGTCAGCAACCCGACGACCCCCACATCGCCCCGGCTTCGGAGCACGTGCAACGCCCAGGCGCAGTCCTTGCCCGAACTCCAGGAGAGCAACGCCTTCGGCCTGGACGTCATCGCCGCCCCGCCTCGAACCCCAGCCGTCGGCGAATCCCGCCGGCGGCGTAATTTGAGACCTCGAAGCCTCGTGAAGTCTTTCAGCCCTCTGCGGAAGCCGTCGGGTTCGAGCATAACAAAAAGTGCAACCGTCGGAGTGATCCACCGGGCCGGGGGGCGGGGCCGAGATCGCAGGGATTCGCCCGGGATTTCCGGGTTTCCGGTTTTGCAACCGACCTTCTTCCCGCTCGATCGGGGGTGATCGTTTCCTGCGACCAAACCGTCGGTGTCGTCGGGGCCGTCAGGTCGTCCCGACGGCCCCGCCTCCGACTCGGCTCCCTGATGTTCAGCAGCCGCCGAGCATCAAACACAGGATGAAGATGAGGAATAACCCGGCCGTAATCCGGTCGTCCATCGCAATTCGTTCTCGTGCCGTCAATCCCATGGTCGGTCCTCGATCGAGTACGAAATTGGGCAGGGTCGTCAGTAATCCTCGGGCAGGAGCAGGCAGGTGGAAGCCCGCCGCCCGTCGTCGCCGACGGCCTCGGTGACCACCCAAATCTGCTCGCCCCGGAGCGTCCGGTAGGCGGAGAGGAGCCGGGAGCCGTCGATCAGGGCCTCGTCGTTGAGGAGTCGGTCTTCGTCGCAGAGGTCGTCGCCCCAGTAGCCCTCCAAGTGGGCGGCGAGGAAGGTCTCGGGGCTCTGCCCGCTGGCCCGGATCGCCTCCAGGGCTCCGGGCGTGACGACGATCTTGCCGGGATGGAACTTCGCCGCCTTCGTCGTGTGTTGCGTCATCTCTCGTCTCCGTTCGTGAAGTCGTTTCGACCGACGGCCCTCCCGATGGTGTCGCCCCGAGCCGGTCACCCCACCGGCTCGGGCGCACGTGGTGTTTTGGGCGGATCAGTCGCCGCATGCGAGGCAGAGCCAAAGCTGCTCGCCCGTCTCGGAGTGCTCGGCCCAGAGATCCACGGCCCGATCGGGATCTCCGCAGCCGTCGCAGGGGCGAGCGGCCGTGGGGTGAAGTGCAATGCGGCGCTCTCGTTCGACGGGCGTCTCGAACGAGATCCCGTCGAGGATGTCGCCGAGGTCGTGAAGAAAGGTTGGGTTGGTCGGAGTCTGTGGCAGGGCGTGGTTCCGCATGGGCAGTCCTCCCGTCGTGGGGTTGCTGTGTCGACGGGAGGACTGACGGTGTCAGACTACGTTGCGAGGCCCGGCGGCCTCGAAGGCCCGGTCCCAGGACTTGCTCATCGCCTCCTCCGAACGCTTGCCGGAGAGGTAGTCGAGCAGACCGGCGGCGAGCCGGCGGCCGGGGTCGGCGGGTCCGGTCTTGCCCTCCAGGAAGGCCCGGATCTGCTTGAGCGTCCGGGGGACGGAGCCGCCCTCTCCAGTCGCCTCGTGGGCCTCCTGGCGCTTCTGTTTCACCCTGGCGGCAGTGATCTTCTCGCCCTCGCCGCCGAGCGAATCGAAGACCTTGATCTGCTGGTCGCTCGGCAGCTTCGCCAACTCCAGGGCGGCCGAGACGGGCGTCTTCCCGGCGGCCACGCTCTCCTGGATCGGCGTGGGCAACACGACGAGGTTCACGAGGTTTCCGCACCACGCCTCGGACCGCTTGAGCCGTCCGGCGACCTGCTCCGTAGTCCTCCGTGAGCGAGCGGATCGCATGGGCCAACTGGACAGGTCGAGGGTCTTCCCGCTGAAGGTTCTCCGACAGGTTGACCAGGGCCGCCTCGGCGTCGGAGAGGCGGGAGACGGTGTACTTGACCCGGAAGTCCGGGCACTCCCCGCTCTCGATCAGCCACAACGCCGCCCGCATCCGTCGAAACCCTCCGACGACCTCCAGGCGGCGGTCGGGCAGCGGGCGGACGAGGATCGGGTTGAGCTGGCCTGACGAGCCGTCTTCGGAATCGCCCCGGCCTTTCTTCGGAGCCATGTCCTTCGCCAGCTCGATCAGGGCCTCGTCGACGGGCGGCTCCTCGCCGTTGCGGCTGAGGTTCTTCTTCCAATCGACGACGAGCGCCCTGGGATCGACCAAGAAGATGTCGCTGCGGGTGACCTTGTGGTCGCCGGTCTCTGCTGTGAACGCCATCTCGATATTCTCCTCTTGAATGGTGAGGTGATGCTTTCGTCCTGCCCGTCGGTGTCGGTCGTCAGCGCCTCGACCTCCTGCGGCGGCGGAGTCTCCGCTCCCTGGCACGGGGGCGGCGGGTCGTGGTCCTGCGGGCGGAATCGGTGCGGGATTCGCTCATGCCATGGCCTCGATGGGTTCCAACTCTTGCACTTCAGCTCGGACTCGCCGGGACGTGCGGCCCCGGCGAGTCCCCCGATGGTGTCAGTCCTTGTCGTCGGCCAGGTGACGAGTCAGGACGGACGAAGGGACGTGCGTGGAGCCGCCACCCTCCCCGAGGTCGTCGAAGCGGAAAGAGCGGTCGGCCCGGCGGACCTCGGCCAGGGCGGCACGGGCCTCCTCCCAGGTCTCCCACTGCTCGACGAACAACCGCCGGGGCCGCCCGGCCAGCACTGAGCTGCGTTCGTAGGTCGAGTGGGCGTAGAGAACCGGCCTGGACTGGCGGTAGGTCTCGCCCCGTCCCGACTCCAGCGTGAAGGTCGGGCGGGGGCATATGGCGGTGCGGATCTCATGGATGCGGTCGATCAGGTCGTTCACGTCGGGCCTCCGAGGGGGGCGTCATTGGTCAACGCCCCTCCCGGTGGTGTCGCTGGGTGTCCCCGCCGTGCGGTCAGTTGAACTGCCAGGTGGCGAAGCGTCGGGGATCGAAGGCCACTGTCTCATCGCCGACGTGGTACTCGATCGAGTACGGCAGGCCGGAGCCCTCCCGCCCGTGGATCATCACCCAGTCCAGGTCGATCACCCGGCCCGAGCCGTCGTACCGGCGCTCGTCCTCGGGGTAGTCGCCGAGGTCGTCGTCCGGGACGTGGATCTGCGGCCCGTAGGTCGGGTCGTCGCTCAGCTCGTCGATGGCGTCGGACACGGAGTCGGCTTCCACGACCACGAACAGCGGGGTGAACGACCCGCCGATCTCGACCAGCCACGCCTTGCCGAACCAGCCGCCTGGGTTGAGCACGGGGATGTCGGTCAGGTCGTGGCCGTTGAGCGTGCAGGAGGCGGTAATCTTCATCGTCGTACTCCACTGGGGTGAGGGTTCGTCACGCCCGCCCCGGTGGTGTCGATCCCGACCTCAGCAGGCCCCGTGGAGGAGGGCCGCTTCGACCGTGCGGCGGTCGATCAGCCGGCGAGCATCGACGGGATCGTCCTCGACGAAGGCCATCGCCGCATCGAGGTCCGTGAAGCCACGATAGAGGCGTCGGACGGCGGCGTGGCCGTCGATCGTCGCCTCGCCAACCCACGAGACCTCGTAGCACGGAGAGGCCGACTCCCGCCGCCGGACCCACTCCCGGCAAGCCCGCTCGAACTCGGGGGCATGCTCTCGACCGGCTCCGTACACCACGTCGAAGGTAGCCCGGCCGAGGACGTTGTAGTTCTCGGCGGCGACCTCCAGGGCGGCGTCGGCGTGGTAGACGTAGAGGCTCGGGACAACCCGGAGCTTGCGGCTGCGGAGGTACTGCAAGTGCTCCGAGCCGAACAGGTGCCCGTCCCGCCACATCCGCTTCTTGATGAGGTCGTAACTCCGCCGATCGAGGATCTTCCGCACATTGTGGAGGAAGCGGGACTCGGCGGCGTACCAGCCCGGCGGCGACCACGAGATGCGGCTGCGGTTGGGCCTCAGAACCGGGTCGCCCGGCTGGCGGTAGACGTAGCAGTAGGTATCGACGATCGACACGAACATGGGCTTGCTCCGAGGGGCATGGCTGTCCACACCCCCTCGGATGGTGTCACTCCTCCCAAGCTTCCGGTCGACGGGGGGCACCCACCGCATCCCGTCCCGTGTCGCACCGGTCGTGATCGGTCGGCTCGCCCGACTCGGCCCGCAGGCAGCGGGCGAAGTAGGTTCCCATGGCGGGGACGATGGAGATCTCCTGATCCTCCGAATCGCCACCGCACTCGGCACAGAACTCGAACAGGCGTCCGAGCCACTCCTCGGGCGTCTCGCTCATGGGTTGTTCCGGGATCGGGTGGTTGTCGGGGATGGGCCTCCATGCTCCTTCCAGGGGTGTTGATCAGCGGTCCGCTTCGCATTCGCCGGGTGGAACGAAGAGGGCCGTCCCCCGGTAGCAAGAGGGCTCCACGTGCTCGCCGTCGTCCATCGCCACGACGACGCCCCCGCCGGCATTCAGGGTATCGTCATCGGCGATCCACCGCACGACGGTGCCGGTCCCGGTCACCCGGTCGCCGGTCGGCAGCCGGGTTGAGACCTGCACCCGGTCGCCGGGGCGGATCGGCGAGTCCGGGTCGGGGTCGTTGTCGGTCCGGCGGGCCTCGGTATCGACGACCTCCGAGGCCAGGCCGTAGAAGTCCATGAAGTCGTCGCAGAAGGGCGACGGGTCGATGCCCCCGCCGAGCCTGCCCTCGGCGTCTTCGATGTTCGGGGCGAAGTCGTCGGCCAGGCCGATGCCGTGGCCCCGGCAGCCCATCAGGACGAAGTACAGGGCGTCGGCCAATCGGCCCTCGGGGATCTCCATCAGGCAAAACATCTCGCCCACGCCCATGTCCCAGGCACGGGCCAGTTGGGCGACGTGGGGCGGACCAGCCGCAGCAGCGTGGCGGCGTCCTGGGCCGGGCAGAGGGACGTGATCTCGACGCCGGGGCGGAAGCGGAACCCCGCCGCCTCCCTGGACGAGGCCCACTCGGCGGCGAAGAAGTCCTGGGCGGCACGGGCGAGCACGGCGTCGGGCAGGTCGATGGGGCGGCGCATGGGTATCTCCCTCCGGGGTGGTCGTGAACGTCACAACCGCTCCGTAGGTGTCAGCCCTAGTCGTCAGGCGGGCACAGAATCAACACGCAAACATGTCATTTCGTTGTCCCGCCACACCAACCAAAGTTGTCGTATCGGGATGACCGCTTGGCTGGAGAGGGGCAGCACTCTCTGTTTGTTTACAGCCACTCAAGCTCCGCCCGGCACTCTTGGTCTCCTCTATCACTTTTGAATATTATGTTGATCTCGCCGTCAGCACTGACCTTCGCCGGTCGGCCTCCCCAATGATATGCCGACAGCGATGCAGTCGAGCGGGCTCCTGCTTTCCCCGATGCTTCTTCATGCGTGTTGATAATAGCGCCTACCGCAGTGATCTGGCTATCGTTGAAGATGACAGCCCCATCGATGCCAGCCATCTCCAGCAATAGTCGCTTGTTCGGCACGACCTTCCCAACGCTGCCTGCCAGGTTAATCTTGGAGGCGACACTGACAATCAGTTCCCTACCTGCACTAGGGATTCCCGTGTCGATGCGGCACTCCGGGTTAGCAACGTTCAGAATTGCCTTGTCCTGTGGGTCATACACAAGCAGGGCTCCGTGGCGACGAAGGCTTAGGTCGAACAGCACTTCGAACACGTTTGCCCCTACCTTATAGCTTCCCAAGCCACTAACGATGTGGTTCTTCAGGGTTGCCACATCGTATATTTTCCACCTTCGTTTTCTACGAGCAGCCAGTAGTCCGCCTTTCTTAGACACGAGAAAATCTCGCTGTCGAGTCAGATGGAATGAATAGTCGCACTTCTTCATAACGCATTGAAAGGGGTGTGGCAGCTCAGGGTAGAGCTTATAGCTCGCTGAGGTTGTGATCTCATCCCATCCGACCTCGCAGTAGTCAGCGACTCGTAGGCTGCCGTCTACAATAAAGTAGGTGAATAGCCCACTTGATAGATGGTCGGTAATCTTCCCGAACCGTTCGTCCGCCAGATCGTGTAGACCAGTTTCGGAGGGCCTCGCAATGACATTGACCGTAACAGGTGCATTCTCGTAGGTGCGATCGGCAAGAGGTCCTGCATAATCCAGCAGCTTTGCCCAGTCGATCTTATCGGTCGCCTGCTGCAGCCAAGCAAGTGCAAGAGCTTCACGAAGAATATCGCCGAACGTCGGATAGATCGCCGACGGGCATGTCATCAGCTTGGCCGCAAGTGCTTCGGATTTCTCACGAAACTTCCTGAGAGAGGGGGGCGGATTGATGAGGGCGTGACATTCAAACGAGCTGTCGCCTACCTGGATTTGAACCTTTTTCGGCCCATATTCTGCCATGTACCAGTTTGGAACCAGGCTGACTATTGTCCTGAACACTTGCTCTGGGGACATTCGAGCTGCTCCAGATAGGACAACTGATTGTCCCGGTCTATTCCTGGGTGCTAATCACCGACGCAGGAGCGATTGACACGGGGAGCGAGCATCGTGCCTATTTCGACCACCGAGGTGGTATACCTTGGCGAAGCCGCCTCTGTTCTGGTCCGCTGACTGGCCCTCCTTGCCCCGCCCGCCGGGTGTCATTTCCCGTCAGTCGCCGAGCCGCTCGTAGCCCAGGGCCTCGAAGGCGACCCGGAGGTCGTCCTCTTCGGGATGGCTGCCCTGATCGTCCCGGTTCTCGACGGCCCTCTGACGATGGTTGAAGAGCCAGGAGTACACGTCGCACTCCTAGCCCTCGGGCAGGTCGTGCTCGCCCTCCAGCCGCCAGGCGGCCTCGGCGATGTTCTCCAGCCTGGCCTCATATTCCCGCTCGCCGCAGTCGCTCTCGTCGAGGATCGGGTAGTCGGACAGTCGCTCGGCGATGTCGTGGTAGCTCTGAAAGGCGTCGGTGTCCTCGCCATCACGGAACACCCGGATGGAGAAACTGTCCACATGGCCGACCGCCCAGTGGCCGTGAGACTCCATCACCACGTCGGGGTCGTCGCCGTCCGTGAAGGGCTCCATCGCTTCGGCGATGGCGTCGGCGTTGCTCATGTCGAGCAGGCGGCTGTCCCGGTTGTGGGTGTAGATGATCGCCCAGCCCTCGGGGTCATCGAGTTCGTGGAGCCGGTCCCACACGAAGCAGTTGAACCGGCTCCGGTTGCCCGCCGCCTCACGGGCGGCGTCTTCGAGGGCCATCTCGCCGATAGCCGTCATGCCGGCCTCCGTCGTAAGGGGTGTGGTTGTCGCACCCCCTCCGGCGGTGTCGGTGGGCAGCGTTCGTCCCGCCGCCCTTCGATCGAGTCACCCGGTCAGGACCGCCTCCGCTTCGACCTCCTCGATTGCCTGGGAGCGGCCGTAGGCGAGGAGGAAATCGGCGGCCTTCGACGCCTGGGCGCTCGCCGTGAAGATAAAGCGGGGATCGTTCCTCATCGCCTTCAGCCAGTTGGCGAGGTAGGCGACGTGATTGCCGAGGTTCTCCGAGGCCGGGACGCCCAGCTCTCGGGCCAGGTAACACGCTCCGATCTCGGCCACGAGTTCCCCCATGGCGTAGGTGTTCTCCTTCTCCTTGCGGGTAACCGTTCACGCCCCGGCGGGGACGAGGGAAGGCGGCGCGCCGCCTGAGCGGTGGGCGGAGACGGCTTGGACGAGGAAGTCGAGCAGGTCGCGGGATTGACGGCGGCAGGATTCGACGGCGGTGA
>Ga0209958_1001311_pt1 | contig 20258 bp, 20 predicted proteins | sample ThiBio_inoc_plan_FD_183942 | JGI IMG/M metagenome (GOLD analysis project Ga0209958, IMG submission 183942) | Wastewater bioreactor microbial communities from Cape Town, South Africa - Thiocy_inoc_plan (SPAdes) | ecosystem: Engineered > Bioremediation > Thiocyanate > Unclassified | place: South... | reverse complement strand
TGCTACAAAAGCAAAAGCAGTCTTTGGCACAGTAAAGTGTGGGAAGGGGAATTTATAACCAAACTTTTGTGTGAGTGCTTTGCCCATATCTAACAAGCTGAGTGTGCCACCACAAATGATATAACGGCCTTGTGCCTTAGGATTCAATGCCGCAGCGACATGTGCATCGGCAACATCACGTACATCGACAATACCATTCCACATCGGCGGTACACCAAACAAGGTAGTGCCATTACCAAACTGTTGTAATACTTCAATACTGCCTGATTGACTAGCGTCAGTGAGGGAAGGCCCCATCACTAAGGCAGGGTTAATACAGACTAAATCCCAACGCTTTTGTTGTTCCGCCATTTCCCATGCTTTGCGCTCAGCAGCAACTTTTGAATAAGGGTAGGGCTGATGGGTTTCACTACTGGTATTGTTCCAATGGCTTTCATCAAATTCATTATTGGCGGTATTTTGAATCTCAACTGCATCGCCATAGGTTGAAGCAATACTTGATGTCAGCACTACACGTTTGACTGATTCGGTGCGATTAACGCTGTCTAATACGTTTTCTGTGCCTTTCACCGCAGGTTCAATAATGTCTTTGACTGCATCTTTATAATTGGTCACCACAAAAGGTGATGCAGTATGAATCACGATTTCACAATCTTTCATTGCAACATCAAATGAACGCGGTTCAAGCAAATCTGCTTTAAAAAATTCAATCTTCCCAAAAGATTGATCTGCCAGATCGTACAAATGCTGAATCTTATTTTTCTTCGATGGATCACGCACCGTGGCATGAACCGTATAACCTTGCTTGAGCAGACGTTCGATAATCCAGCCTGCAATATAACCCGTCGCGCCAGTGACCAAAATTGGTTTGCTTTTATCCATTGTGGTTTCCACATTATTTTTTTGTGATTGCTGTTATTTACCGAATTTTGCTTAAACAAACAACAGCTGAGCAGTCATTTTATATGCTTTTTTGATCAAAACATCGGTGAAATAAGAAGCATTGCTAATCGTTACAAAAAATCAAACAAATGATTTTCAATAGAATTATCTATTTTTAAACTGATAAATGATATGCAAAGGCTTATTTTATTTAGATAAATTGAGCTAATTATAACTGTAAATGCGTATGTTTCTCATTTTAATTTTATAAAAATCATAAACTTACACACTTTTGTTTTTGCAATTCTATTGTAACTTGGCCATAATATTGTCATTCGATAGGAGTAAGTATTATGCGTGGCAATCCAGAAGTCATCGACTATTTAAATATGCTCATTGGCGGTGAATTGGCTGCTCGTGATCAATATTTAATTCATTCAAGAATGTACGAAGATTGGGGCCTGAGCAAAATCTACGAGCGTATTGACCATGAAATGCAAGAAGAAGCATCTCATGCGGATTCAATCATTCGTCGTGTTCTGTTCCTTGGTGCTCAACCGAATATGAACCGTGAAGACATTAATGTCGGTACGGATGTTGTCAGTTGTTTAAAGGCGGATTTGGCACTTGAATACCATGTCCGTGAAAAACTGGCAGTGGGTATTAAACTGTGTGAAGAAAAAGGCGACTATATTAGCCGTGATATGTTGCGTCAGCAGCTTTCTGATACAGAAGAAGATCATACTTATTGGTTAGAAAAGCAATTACGTTTAATTGAACTGATTGGTTTGCAGAATTATATTCAGTCACAAATTTAATCGATCTGATTGAAGGTGTGAGACATAAAAAGAGAACTTCAAATGAAGTTCTCTTTTTTGTTTTAGGGGGATAAATTGTTTAGTTAACTGACAGACTAAGACTTAGAATTTTTTACTGTAGTTCACGAATAAACGGTCTTCGCCAAAGTCATTGCCGTGTTTCACATCATAGTCAATGCGGATATATTGCAGCGCAAAGCCTTTGAGATAAGGTTGTTGAAAAGCATAGTTCACAATAATATTGGACTCGGTTTCATGATTTTTGTCACCATTGGCTGCCTTAAAATCATGACCATAGACATATTTCAGCATCGCATTTAGCCCAGGCACATAGTCCTTAAAATCATAGCCATACATTAGGTGGTAAGACTTTTCATTCTTTTTAAAGAAGCCTGTGGCATTCCAGTTGATAAAATAGGTTTCAGGCAAGAAACCATCAGGTAACGGATAGGCAGACTCCCCGATAATCTGTTGATAGCCCAAACCAAAAGACTGATTATTCACTTTCAGCATTTCCAAGATTCCAATATTTTGCGCATCAATATCAAAGTTGCTACCGTCATTTTTGGCATTGAAATATTTAAACTTAGAATTCAGTGAGAAGTTGGCTGGTTTCCATGTATGGTCTAGCCCAAGGTAATGTTTATTGTAGAGGTCTTCTAAATTACCAAAGTAATATTCGGCCTTCAGCGATGGCGTCAGTTGATAGCGTAGATCCAGATAATTCAAACCATCAGAATATTCAGTTTTGCCATTGGCAGTAAAAGAAAATTTCTTAAAATCTTCTTCATTACGCGGTGACACTTTGGTCACTCGGCCTATTTCGGCATAGAGCTGATCAGAAAGTTGTGACTTTAAGTTGGTGCCCCAATACGATGCCAATAACTGACGACTGGCATCTACCGCCGTCACAGGAAGATCCAGCCAGAGTTCACCGACACTGAGCAGTGTTTTGTCATAGCCCAGTTTGAGGGTCGCGCCATATTTTAAATAGTCAGAGGCTTGTGATTGGGTTTGGGGATCAAAGGGCAACACCGTATCTGCGACATGCTTATCTTTGCTTAAACGTACCGCATATTGCACCGAAGCATCCGCCCCGATGGTGATTGCGTTGTCTGCGATTTGTAGGGGTGTATCCTGCATATTTGATTTGTAGAATAAAGATGCTGCTTGAGACCAGCTACCGGTATCTTTAAGGCTTGGATTGTCATAGTCACGATTAATATAAGCATTTTTAAGTGTGAATTTCCATTGATCTTGAGTTAGTTGAGCTGTCTCCGCAGCAAAAGCAACTGAGCTAGACCAGCCACCCATTGCCAATAGGGTTGCAACCGTTAAACGCGTAGGGCAAAAGCGCTGTAATAATTTCATAATCCATATCCGAAGTCAGTGCGCCAGTCCTCGGCGCACATGGTTTTATTGCTGAGATAGTGAAGATTGTGGGTTAAAGCTTGTCGCAGGTTGAGCCGCAACCGAGACTTTTAAATTCACCAAGAAAATGGCGAGTGCCGCGATAATGCCGGGAATCGCGATGGCGAGAAAATTCATTTGATGAGGCAATTCAAAGGTGAGTAAAGCACCAGTGAGGACAGGGCCGATGATGGCACCGATTCGGCCAATACCCGAAGCCCATCCCATCCCAGTTGAACGTACTGCGGTTGGGTAGAATTGCGCCACAAAGGTATAGAGTAGAATCTGTGAGCCAATCGTGGCTGCACCTGCGATCGCAATCAGGCTGTATAAAATAAACTGTGGGCTATTGAAACCAAGTAAGATTAGGGCAGCAGCACCAATCACAAACATGCTGGTAATCACGGGTTTTAAGTGGAATTTATCCGCTAATGCACCACCACCAATCGCGCCAACCATACCTCCAATGTTCAGTGCAAACAGGAATAGCATACTGGCACCTAGAGAATAACCCGCCTGTAGCATCAATTTTGGTAACCAGCTACCCAACGCATAAACCATCAACAGGCACATAAAGAAGGCCACCCAAAACATAAAGGTGCTGAAACTACGACCTTGTTGGAATAGGGCACGAACAGGTGCATCAGTTGTGGTACTTTCATTTAGAACCAGTTCTGAATGATTGCTTAATTCAGTTTCAGGTGCGATTTTAGTGACAATCATTTTGGCTTGTTCGTGCTGATTCGATTTCACTAAGAAAGCCAATGACTCAGGCAGAAATTTCCAGATTACAGGCAACAGTAACAGCGGAATGCCCGCAATTAAAAACATGATCTGCCAACCCATATCTTTGACTAACCATGCGCCCAATAAGGCAGAACTCATCCCGCCAATGGCATAGCCACTAAACATCAGTGCGACTAAAGTACTGCGGATTTTTTTCGGTGCATATTCGGTCATCAATGCGACAACGTTTGGCATCACACCACCAATGCCAAGTCCCGCGATAAATCGTAAAATGGCAAATTCAGTGGGGCTTTTCGCAAAAGCACCTAAGAAGGTAAAGCCACTGAATAAAGTGACACAGATCAGAATGGTTTTTTTACGCCCCAGTTTGTCTGAGAGCGTGCCAAAAATCATGGCACCAAACATCATCCCGAACAAAGCTGCACTGGCAAGCAATCCCGCTTGCACTGCAGTTAGTGACCATTGCTGCATCAACAAGGGGAGAGCTACCCCGTAAATAACCAGATCATAACCGTCAAAAATAATAATGATGAGACACCAGATTAATACTTTCCAGTGAAATGCCGTAAAACGGGCTTTATCAATAATGTCATTAATATTGACCTTATGTGTATCCATTGCTTCACCTCCAATTTGTGAAGTACCGAGTTATTTTTTATTAAGCTATTTTGTTATTGGGTGAGAGTCAAAAACCTAATTGATATATCTTTATGTCTTTAAGGTATTGTGATTTTATTTATTTAATACATTGAAATTTATGTATTTATTTTTTTGTTTTAATTTATTTTTAAATATGGGTGAAATATTAAATAGTGAGAATTTTAACTATTTTATGATGTTAAAATCTTATTTTTTATAATTGAAAAATCATTAAATAAACTTATAGCATGATTAAAAATAAATCAGGATGTTTTATTTTACCTATTGGTTAAAATAATGATGAACGTCCAATTAAGTTGAATGAATTGAGATTTTAAAGTGAGGTTTAAAAAATTGCCTTGCTGAGTTTTGATTGCTTAGCTTTAGGGGCAAAGTAGTCTGTTATTCGACAGCAAGGCGGAGAGGCGGGGGAGTTGTTCTCTTTTTATTAAGCGGATTGTGTTGCTGTGCGTTGAGTGAGAATGAAATGAGCAATCACCCCAATACAAATGCCCCAAAACACCGAACTTAATCCTAAAAAATGCATGCCTGAAGCGGTCGCCAGAAAGGTAATCAGTGCGGCATCACGCTGTTGTTCATTTTTCATAGCAACGGCAATATTGGTGGAAATTGCACCGAGCAAGGCCAAACCCGCTAAAGCCGCAACCAATTCTTTCGGTAGTAAGCTAAATAGCATCACAATACTGCCCGCAAACAGTCCGCCGAGAATATAAAAAATCCCGTTGGCAATCCCTGCGATATAACGTTTTTCTTTCAGTTCATGTGCATCTTTACCCATACATAACGCTGCTGTAATGGACGCGAGCACGATGGTAATACCGCCAACACAAGCCACAGCGAGAGAGACAATACTGGTAGCACTGATAATCGGTTTGGCAGGCGTGTCATAGCCACTCAGTTTCATGATCGCCATACCCGGTAAAAACTGGCCGGTTAAGCTGACTAAAATGAGAGGAACAGCGAGGTTGAGTGTTGAGTTCCATGTCCATTCAGGGCTGATCCATTGCGGAATCGCTAGATGAAAACTGAGCTCCACAGGATTCATTTTTCCCAAGAATAAACTGAGTGAAATACCCGCTGCCAATACCCAAATCATGGTATAGCGCGGCATCAGTCGTTTAGCGACCAGAAACACAATCAACATGCTAAACACAATCAGCGGCATGCGATCTGTGGCCGTAAACAGGTTAATGCCAAATTGAAACAAGATGCCTGCCATCATGCCAGCAGCAACATCTTGCGGAATCCATTTCAGCAGTTTGTCGAAACAGCCTGTAATCCCAATGAGAAAAATCACGATGGCAGAGGTGATATAGGCAGCGACCGCTTCATTCAGAGAAATGTCAGGAAATAGCGTCACCAATAAAGCAGTACCGGGCGCAGACCAAGCAGTAATGACGGGAGTTTTATATTTAATTGATAGATAAATCCCTGCAACAGCTGCACCGATGGAAATGCCCCAAATCCATGACACCATCATCTCTGTCGAGACATGGGCACGTTGCGCCGCCTGAAAGAAAATAATCAGTGGCCCTGAATAGGAAATCAGCACCGCAAGAAAACCCGCAACCGTGGCTGAAATGGACCAATCTTGTTTTAATGTTTTGAGTAAAGTTGTCATTGGGTGATGGCCTCCATGCACATCCTGTACTTTATCTGAAATGCAAAAGATCAGGGCTAACCCTGATCTCCACCTCCCACGGGTATGACGCTGCCCGTGATATAGGAGGCATCATCGGATGCAACAAAGACAATGGCTTTGACTTGTTCCTCAATATTGCCATAGCGTCCCATAAAGGTACGGTCTATGGTTTGATCCACCACTTGTTGCATCCAGTTTTTTTCATTTTGACTGAGTGGGTTGCTATTACGCGGTACTTTGCGAGGTGGGGCTTCGGTGCCGCCTGTGGCAATGGCATTGACGCGAATTCCATCTTTGGCATGTTCAAAGGCCAGCGATGCCGTTAGTGCATTAATGCCACCTTTGGCGGCAGAGTAGGGAATACGGTTAATCCCGCGAGTCGCAATCGATGAAACATTGACGATCACACCTGCCTGTTGCTGAATCATTGCAGGCAAGACCGCTCGGCAGCACCATAAAGTTGGAAACAGCGAGCGATTCACTTCCTTGATAATTTCCTCTTCAGAGAATTCCTGAAAAGGTTTCATCCAGATTGCACCGCCAACATTGTTGATCAGCACATCGACCCGGCCAAAATGTTCAATGGCTCTAGTAATAACACTTTGCGCACCTGCAAAGCTTTCCAGATCGGCTTGAATCGTAATGGCCTCAGCCCCTAAGGCTTTGACTTCAGCCAACACATCCTGCACATAATCAGAACGATCAGCCAAGACCAGTTGCGCACCTTCAGACGCGAGTTGTAACGCAACTCCACGACCAATGCCCTGAGCACTGCCTGTGACGATTACCACTTTATGCTTAAATCTTTGAGTTTGAGACATGGCTTGATTTTCCTGTGGCTATTAATTCGCAGAGAACTTTTCGAACAGGAAGTTGGCTGGTTTGATCTGTTCTGTATCTAACCAGCCACGGACGGCTTCGACCATCGGTACAGGACCGCACAAATAAATATCGACATCGCCGCTATTGAGCCATTCAGATTCGATATGACCTGTGACATAACCTTTACGCGCATGCTGACTGTCAGGATGCGCAACGACAGTTCGATATTCAAACCAAGGGAATTTCGCTTGTAATTCTGCCAGTTTTTCCAAAGCCACCAGATCAAAATCGTTGGTCACACCAAACACTAAACGCACAGGTTGGTTAGAACCTTTTTCTTCAAGCACTTGCAACATCGACATAAAAGGGGCGATGCCTGTACCACCTGCCAGCATCAGCACAGGACGAGTGACATTACGTAGATAGAAGCTGCCGAATGGTCCTGTGAAGCTCATTTTATCGCCTGCCTGCGCAGCCTTGCTTAAGAAATCGCTCATTTTGCCATTTGGGACATTACGCACCACAAAACCTGTTAAGCGATTGCCCGGCTTTGAGCTAAATGAATATGAACGGGTTTCACCTGTTTCAGGAATAGCGACATTGACATACTGCCCTGCAAGAAAATGAATATCGGGTTGCCCTTCATCCAGTTGAATATCAAAAGTAATGGTTGAGTCGGAAAGATTTTCGACCCGAGCCAATGTGCCTTGGAAAGCATGAATTTCGGTTTTACAAACATCAGATGACGCCTGAATTTGGAATACTGCATCTGAGCTTGGACGACATTGGCACGCCAGAATATAACCTTGCTCTGCTTCTTCTGGGGTGAGGGCATCTTCGATATAACTTTCTTCTGGCATGTCATAACTGCCAGATTCGCAGAATGCACGGCAAGTACCACAGGCACCGTCACGGCAATCCAACGGGATATTAATTTTTTGGCGATAGGCTGCATCGGACAGGGTTTCACCTTGAGCAACACTGATAAAACGTGTCACACCATCTTCAAATTGAAGTGCTACATTGTGGTTTGACATGAGATGTATCCTACAAAATAATTTAAATTTGGGACCCCAACCAACAGTCCATTTGGCTGAGGCGACCTATTTTTTACAGGTGATAAATATCAATCACTTGATTGATATAGTCATTTTTGAGTACGACATACTTGCTTAGAATTTTTGGTTCATCATCTGAACAATCAATGACATAACGTGACATGCCAAAGTAGCTATAGGTGGTTTTGTAGCGGAAGCTCAAGGTATTCCAGTTGAAGCGAACGGTGACTTTATCGCCGTCGCGTTCAATCACTTCAATATTGGCAATATTGTGGCAAGTACGGGTATCAGGCATGGTGGCAGAAGAGCGTTCGGTTTTGATTCGGAACACACGGTCTTCTAAACCTTGGCGATCTGGATAATAAATCAAGGAGATTTCAGACTGTGGATCTTCGGTGAGCTGATCATTGTCATCCCACGCTGGCATCCAGAAGCTGGCTTCAGGCGCATAGCAATTGAGCCAGTCATCCCATTGTTCATCATCTAAAAAGCGAGCTTCACGATAGAGAAACTGAGCAATATTTTCCAAGCTGCTTTGATCTTGAATACTCATGCGTTTTCTCCTTGAGCGGCAATTTGCTTCTCAGCGACAATGGCGTGTTTCATGGTATGCAACCAATATTGATGTTGCGCCAGATAGAGGCCTTCATCTTCGGTTTTAATTCCGCTTAACATCGGTTTAAGCCCAATTTCATTGGCTGCATCATCGGGGCCATAAATCCAGTGCTTGGAACCACGGCACATGTCATTCCATTCCAGTGCGATCCCAGCATAACCTGCCTGACAGGCACGGAATTCTTCTAGGTCATCGGGTGTGGCCATGCCTGAGGCATTAAAGAAATCTTCATATTGGCGAATACGACGCGCACGTGCCTCTGGGGCTTCACCTTTCGGTGCAATACAGTAAATCGTGACTTCAGTGCGATCGACTGAGATAGGACGTAACACCCGAATTTGTGAACCGAACTGGTCCATTAAATAGACGTTTGGATAGAGACAGAGATTGCGCGAACGTTCGATCATCCATTTCGACATGGCTGCACCGTATTTCTCGGTATATTCATTTGCCTTCGGGAAATTTGGACGGTCTTCTGGATTGGCCCATTGTGTCCAAAGCAGCATGTGCCCATTTTCAAAACCATAAGAACCACCACCTTGTTTGCCCCAAGAGCCTGCACTCATGGCACGAATATTATCGGCGGCTTGGGTCTCTTTGCGGTGTTGTGTGGTTGCAGCATAGTTCCAGTGCACTGCTGAAACATGATAACCATCGGCACCATTTTCCGCCGTCAGTTTCCAATTCCCTTCATAGGTATAAGAGGAGGTACCGCGTAGAACTTCTAAACCATGTTCGGATTGATCGACAATCATATCGATGATTTTGCTGGTTTCACCCAAAAATGCTTCAAGCGATGGTACATCTGGATTGAGGCTGCCGAACAAGAAACCTTTGTAGTTTTCAAAACGTGCGACTTTTTTCAGATCATGTGAACCATCCTGATTAAAGCAATCTGAGTAGCCCGCTTCACTTGGATCTTTGACTTTGAGGAGTTTTCCTGAGTTGTTAAAGGTCCAACCATGGAAAGGGCAAGTATAAGTGGCTTTGTTACCGCGTTTATGACGACAAAGTTGGGCACCGCGATGCGAACAGGCATTGATCATGGCATTTAGCTCGCCGTTACGGTTGCGGGCGATGATGACTGGTTGACGACCAATATGGGTGGTGTAGAAATCGTTGTTATTGGGGATTTGGCTTTCGTGTGCTAAATAAACCCAATTGCCTTCGAAAATGTATTTCATTTCAAGGTCAAATAGAGCTTGATCGGTAAATACTGAACGATGAAGTTTAAATTCACCTGTGTCGATATTATCGACCAGTAATTCATCAATGCGGTCAAGATGGCTGGTATTGATTACAGGAATACGTGGCATGTCCGTTCTCCGACTTTCCAAAACAGTGGAAGTCATCGAGTTGCGCTAAAAGCGTCTCGATATCCTAATAAGTTGAATGTGGCGAGTGTTGTGGTTTGAACCGATAAGGATGAATATGGGCAGCTGGAATTTAGCGGAAGCGATTCATAACTTCATCGGTTTATCTCTTGTCTATACCTTAAAAGAATGAGTAAACTCTGTCTAAGACCGAATTTATATTTTTATATATCTTAAAGGTATGGAAACCTCATGGAATTACGTCATTTACGGTATTTTGTTGCGGTTGTTGAAGAACAGAGCTTCACCAAGGCCGCAGAAAAACTATTTATTGCTCAACCACCTTTGAGTCGGCAGATTCAAAATTTGGAAAGTGAGTTGGGTATTCAACTGTTTGAGCGGGGCAGTCGGCCTCTACAAACCACACCTGCGGGACATTTCTTTTATCAGCATGCGATTAAACTTTTGTCTAATGCCGAAGAAATTAAAAGTATGGCGAAACGGATTGGGCTGATTGAACGCAGTGTCACGATTGGTTTTGTCGGTTCGCTGCTTTATGGTCTATTGCCACGGATCATCTATTTATTCAGACAACAGCAGCCACATCTCAATATTCAACTGGTTGAAATGAGTACCACCGAGCAGTTGCAAGCCTTAAAAGAAGGTCGAATTGATGTGGGCTTTGGTCGCTTGCGGATTAGTGATCCTGCGGTCAGACGGATTTTATTGCGCAAGGAGCGTTTGGTTGTGGCGGCGCATACTAGCCATCCGATTGCACAGCGGACAGAAGGGGTCTATCTGGCAGATCTGATTGATGAAAAGATGTTTATGTATCCGACTTCACCGAAACCGAATTTTTCGACTCAACTGCTGAATATTTTTGCCGAGCATAGTTTAGTGCCGAAAAATATGCATGAAGTGCGGGAAATTCAATTGGCTTTGGGTCTGGTCGCTGCAGGTGAAGGCTTGTGCGTGATTCCTGCCAGTGCCGATACCATTCGTTTTCCACATCTCAATTACATTCCGATTCTGGACAATGGTGCGGTTAGCCCAATCTTTCTGACTGCACGGGCAATGGATCGTAGTGAAGACTTACAACTGTTATTTGATTGTGTTTATCAGGTCTATGATCTGGAAGGCATTCCGTATCAACGGACCGTGTTTACACTGGATCAGAATCCGATTGATGATTCCAATGGTATTGATTTTTAAACACGTATAAAAATGCCTAGACTTCAAATAGCCAGGCATAAAAACAATCAATAAGCTGATTCAAAATCTTCAAAGCGATTATTTGCTTTGTAAGGTTTTTAAATCTTTTAACACTTGATCAGCATGAGTTTGTGTATTCACGCTGGTGTAGTGATACATCACCGCACCTTGAGGATTAATCAAAAAACTCTCGCGTTTGGCGATCTTGGCAATTCCTAGATTTCGAACGATGCCGAATTTAGTTGCCAGTTCGCCTTGATCATCAGCAAGAATTGGGAAGGGTAGCCCGAGTTTTTCTGAGAATTTTTGATGTGAGGCAACATCATCTAGACTGACACCCAGCACCACCGCATTTGATTTGGTAAATTGGGGATACAGCGATTTAAATTGATTGGCTTCTTGAGTACAGCCTGCTGTGTTGTCTTTAGGATAGAAATAAAGTACCACCCATTTGCCTTTATATTGATTTAAGGTGTGCCATTTGCCAGTTTGATCTTGCAGTTTAAAGTCTGGAGCAGACTGTCCAACCCATTCTTTTTGTGCAGTATCTTGCTTAGAAAATAAGGTAGTTTGTGCGCTACTGAGCGTGGGTGCACTAAGTAAAAAAAGTGAACTACATAAAACGAAAACTTTGGACTTTATCGTATTCATCATGTTGATCTCAAAGTGTAATAGCAGCTACTTTAGCAAATTTAGAGATTGGATGGGGTAGAAAATTCTTTACAGGGTTTTGATCTGCTTTATATATTTAAATCGAATGATCATTAAAAAAGAAAAGGAAAATTAATGGATGTTGGTGCAGTTCTGATTAAATTAAAAGCAAATAGGCAGGCTGAGGTCGAGGCTTGGCAGCAAGAAATTCAACAACGTAAAGTAGAAGCGATTCAAACACTTCAAACTGAAGGGGTAACAATTGAATCTTGGTTTCAACTTGAATTGAATGGCGATCATTATTTACTCGCCTACATGCGTGCTAAAGATATTGCTTATGCACAACAGGCAGCAAGAAATAGTCGCTTTGAGATTGATCAAGTTCATCGACAGTTCAAGCAACATTGGGAGCAAGTGATTCCAGCGCAGCTTTTGGTAGATTTGGAAAATAATAACGAATGTTAATCAGAGTATACTGCGTTGAAGTTTTTGGGAATGAGCAAGCACGTGACCTATAAGATTCTACTCATCACGGGATGGGGCGGTGGTGCCGAATTATTAAAACCTTTACATGAGGCTTTAGCACAAAAGGGACATAGCGTTGAGCGAATTAATATCTTTAATGCGCTGAATGATGACATCTTGCGACAGCAGGTTGAACTTGCAGTGAAGTTTGATGTGATCATTGGATGGTCGCTTGGTGGACAACTGGCAGCATTACTGGTTGATCAGATCCAACAACAATACGCTGAACAGAAAGTGTTAATCACTTTAGCGTCGAATCCATGTTTTGTGGCTCAAGCAGATTGGATGGCTGCTATGCCTGTTGAAACCTTTATCCCCTTCAAACAGGCTTTTGAACAAGATGCGATTAGTACTTTAAAGCGTTTTGGCTTATTGGTGTGCCAAGGTGCAAGTTCGGCAAAGAAAGATTTCGTAGCTATGCAGAAATTGATTCGTCCACAACCGATTGCATTGCTTAGGGACGGTTTACAGTTGTTAGATCAATTAAACTTGGTTGATTTGTATGAAAATTATCAAGGTAAGCAGTTACATGTCTTTGCAGAGCATGATGCTTTAGTTCCTTACCAAGTTATACGAAATATTGATCATTTAGCTGCAAAAAATCTATCTGTTGTTTTGGTTGATGGAGCTTCACATGGTTTTCCTTGTTTTATGGTTGAGCAGACCGCGCAGATAATTGAAGATTTTATTCAATAGACGGTTTAATCTTGCTTGAATTGAAAGTTCTCGCAATATATTTTAGGTTTTGACAAGTTTAAGATAAAAAGCTATTGAGATTTATTGAACGTTCTTATCATTATTGAAATTTACTTTTAATATTCGCTATCGTGGAGGCGACATGGATGTCGCCGTTAGGCTGTGGCATCAAGGATGTGCCATCAGCCTAACAAAAGATTTTTGCTTACTTTTCATCTTTGAAAAGTAAGTCCAGCTGAAGGCTTATCCTGAAATTGGCTGAGTACTCGGAATGACACTGTACAGCACATCGTTAAATATTGAATTTACAGAGGTAAAGGATGACAGACCCATTTGATTTAGAACATATATGGCATCCCTATACTTCGATGTTAAATCCACTACCAACCTTTAAAGTCAAACGTGCCTATGGCGCAACCATTGAACTGGAAGATGGTCGAACTTTGGTTGATGGCATGTCGTCATGGTGGTGTGCAATTCATGGTTATAATCATCCTGAACTGAACCAAGCGGTTACAGATCAATTGCAGAACATGGCACATATCATGTTTGGCGGTCTGACCCATGAACCTGCAATTGAATTAGGCAAATTATTATTAAAAATTACGCCGCCGAACTTAGATAAGATTTTCTATGCAGATTCAGGTTCGGTTGCTGTAGAAGTGGCCTTGAAAATGGCAGTGCAATATTGGGCTGCGTTGAATCAACCCGCGAAAACCAATTTTATTACCACCCGTTCTGGCTATCATGGCGATACATGGAATGCGATGTCTGTGTGCGATCCAGTCACGGGGATGCATCAGATTTTTGGCACGAGTTTACCCAATCGCATTTTTGTACCTGCGCCACAAAGCAACTTCGATGCAGAATGGGATCCACAAGATATTCAGGAACTCAAGCAACAGATTGAACAGCATCATCACACTATTGCTGCTCTGATTATCGAGCCAATTGTACAAGGTGCAGGTGGCATGCGTTTTTATCATCCTGAATATTTGCGCCAAGCCAAAGCATTGTGTGAGCAATATAATCTATTGTTAATCTTTGATGAGATTGCCACAGGCTTTGGGCGTACAGGGAAAATGTTTGCATGGGAACATGCCCAAGTAGAACCCGATATTATGTGTATTGGTAAAGGTTTAACAGGTGGTTATATGACACTGTCTGCGACCTTAACCACCAAGCAAGTGGCTGAAAGCATTAGTTGTGGTGAAGCGGGTGTGTTTATGCATGGCCCAACCTTTATGGCGAATCCACTGGCCTGTGCAGTTGCTTTAAGAAGTACTCAATTATTGGTTGATCAAGACTGGCAAGCCAATATTCAACGGATTGAAAAGATTCTGGCTGAACAATTAATGGATTTAGCACAGCTTGACCACGTTGCAGATGTACGTGTTTTAGGTGCGATTGGCGTGGTTGAATTAACCAGCAATGTGGATATGAAAACCTTGCAGCAACAGTTTGTAGAGCGTGGTATTTGGGTACGGCCATTTGGAAAATTGGTCTATGTGATGCCGCCGTATGTGATTAGCGATGATGAACTCCATTATTTATTAGCACAAATGAGTGAAGTGGTGAAAAATATGCAAGGAGTAAATGCCAATGTCCTTGCTTGATCATTATGCCGAGCATCTTGACCTACTTAAGCAACAGGGTAATTTCCGTCAATTCACTTCAAATGAGCAATCTGGACGATGGATTACCATCCAAGATCGAACCATGTTGAATCTGGCATCCAATGATTATTTAGGTCTTGCCGCTGATTTAACTTTAAGAGAAGAGTTTCTTGATACGCTGAAAATCGAACGAGCGCTCTTTAGTTCATCTTCTTCACGTTTGCTCACGGGTAATTTTGCGGAATATGAACAATTTGAAAATAGCCTAAGTAAAGCCTTTGGTCGTGCTGCCTTACTCTTTAATAGTGGCTACCACATGAATATTGGTATTTTGCCAGCCTTAGCTGATAGTAAAACCGTGATTCTGGCCGATAAACTGGTGCATGCCAGTATGATTGATGGCATTCGACTATCGACTGCTCAATATGTGCGTTATCGTCATAATGATTTGCAGCATCTGGAACAATTATTGCAAAAGTATCATCAAGATGAGCAAGTTGAACGCATTATTGTGGTGACTGAAAGTATTTTTAGTATGGATGGCGATGAGACGGATTTAGCTGCATTGGCGCAGTTAAAACAGCGTTATGTCAAAACCATGTTGTATGTCGATGAAGCCCATGCGATTGGTGTCAGGGGGGAGCAAGGGCTGGGTTGTGCTGAACAATATGGCGTGTTGGATCAGATTGATTTCTTGGTTGGGACCTTTGGTAAAGCAATTGCCTCGGTAGGCGGCTATATCATTTGTGATTCAATCATCCGTGACTATCTCATCAATAAAATGCGCCCTTTGATTTTTAGTACAGCTTTGCCTCCAATCTCGATGGCATGGTCAGATTTTATTTTTAATAAAGTGCTGAGCATGCAGCAACAGCGTCAATACTTGACTGAGATCAGTCAGTATTTACAACGGGCGGTGATTGCCAAAGGTTTCTCGAGCCCATCCAGCAGTCATATCATTCCAATTATTTTAGGCGAAAGCCAAGCGGCCATTGAAAAAGCACGCTATGTACAACAACAAGGTTTTTATGCCATGCCGGTACGCCCACCAACAGTGCCACAGAATAGTTCACGCCTGCGTATTTCATTAACTTCTTTGGTGCAAAAAACTGAATTGGAACAATTGGTGGAGTGTTTGTGAGCATCAATAAAGCATTGGTTGCACGACGTTTTGCCAAAGCAGGGCAAAGCTATGTCGAGCATGCTGTGGTACAAAAGCAAATTAGTGCACAGTTATTTAAATATCTTCAGACTTATTGTCCGCAAAGCTTGGGCTCAGTCCTAGAAATTGGCTGCGGTTCAGGCAATCTCACCCACTTACTTCAATCTCATTTTCAAGTTGAGCAACTGTTTTTAAATGATTTATATGACGATGTAGAGCAGCATTTTTCAAATTTTAAATCCCCTCTAAATCTCCCCTTTATTAAGGGGAGACCTAAGGTTGATTGGTTAATCGGTGATATTGAGCAACTGGTATTACCGCAATGTTTGGATGCAGTGATTTCCAGTTCTGCTTTGCAATGGATGACGGACCTGCCCGCGTTATTACAACGGATTCAAGTGGCGTTAAACCCTCATGGATATTTCGGCTTTTCTACCTTTGGGCCTGATAATCTCACTGAAATTAAGCAACTGACAGGACAGGGTTTAAATTATATTGGCCTAGAATCTTTAAAACGACAGCTTGAACAGCAAGGCTTTGAAATACTAATCATCGAGCAAGGACTGAAGCAGGTATATTTTGATCATCCTAAATCGGTATTGCAGCATTTGAAAGCGACTGGGGTAACCGCAACAGCTCAATCACATCGCTGGACCAAGCAATCCTTGCAGCAGTTTTATTCAGATTATCAACAGTTTTATGATGAGCAGGGTTTTAGCCTGACTTATCACCCGATCTATGTGATTGCACGGAGAATAGCATGAGTGCAGCAATTTATTTTGTCAGCGGCATTGATACCGAAATTGGTAAAACCTATGCCACAGGCTATCTCGCCAAGCTTTGGACCGAACAAGGGCGACGTGTGATTACCCAAAAGTTGGTGCAGACGGGGAATGTAGATATCTCCGAAGATATCGAAAAGCATCGTGAAATTATGGGCAGTGGCTGGTTTCAGGAAGATCATGAAAAGCTGACCATGCCTGAAATTTTTACGTATCCAGCCTCGCCGCATTTAGCCACACGTTTGGATGGGCGTGATCTGGATTTTGCCAAGATCGAAGCAGCGACTAAAGAATTGGCGCAGCGGTTTGAGGTGGTGTTATTAGAAGGGGCCGGTGGTTTGATGGTGCCTTTAACCACAGAACTGCTGACGATTGATTATATCGCACAGCATCAATTTCCTGTGATTTTGGTCACTTCTGGGCGTTTAGGTAGTATTAATCATACTTTATTGAGTTTAGAGGCTTTAAAGCAGCGTGGTTTGAGTTTGCATGCTTTAGTGTATAACTTAAAGGATGAGTCGAAAGACCCACTTATTTCGAAAGATACTGCAGATTATTTAAAAGCTTATTTGGCAAAGTATTTTCCTGATGCTCAATGGATTGAATTGGAAAAATTCTAATTTAATTCATTAAATTTAGAATCTTATTCAATAGGGGGAACCACAGCGTCTTCCCGAGTTTTCTCAAATGAATACCACATTCTCTTACTTTTCAGGGATGATGAGCTGTGACTGAAACAGCGCAAGACAAAATCCTTTGTAGGGCTGACGGTATATCCTTATACCGCAGCCCTACGGGCGGCATCCATGCCGCCGTCACGATAGCTAATAGATTTTTGGAAGCCATTTAACTAATAAATTTAAGGTGACTAACAATGAATAACAAGAATTTTGTTTTTATAACGCTATGTTTGTCAGGTTTAATCTCGACAACTCATGCTGCTGTACCAACAGATAAAACCATCATCAGTTGGATCACCAACTTACAAGATTCAAATGCCAATCCTCCTCAAGCCATTCAAATTGATTCTACCGAAGCCGTAAAACTGATCTCAGGGGAAGAAGCCTATTTATCGGGCGTGAGTTTTGACAATGCAGGACGTAATTTTTGGGCTGGTTATGTATTAACCCGTCCAAAATTAAAACAGGCTCGAATCTTAAAAGAGTTTGGTGGCCAATCGAATAGCTTTAAAGTGCATTCAACCGTTTATAAAGGCAAACCGATTCAACTGATCGAAATTGAAAGTGCAGGTTCAGGACAGGGCACAGTCGAATCGAGTAAAAGTCTGGTTTATTTCACTCAATGGACAAGTAAGCTGATTGCAGAGGTAGAGGAGTCTTCTTATGACGGTCGCTATGATGAAAAACTGGGTGCAGAAGATTGCCGTACAGGACGGGAAAATTCAGGCTATTTAAATGTGATGCCTTATTCACCTTATGTCATTCGAACCACAGTGACAGGGGATGCCTGTAATAATAAACCACAAGGCTATAAAGTGAGCAGTAAGCTTATTCCAGTTGTCATCAATGAAACAAAATAAAAAAAGCTAACAAGCGAACTTGTTAGCACAGGAGTAAAATTATAGTTATCTGATTAATTTCTTGTTTTTATTGTTTAGTTATTACTGACGATACCGATTTTGGTGATATTACTTTGTTGAGCGAGCGCCATCACCATCGCGATATTCTTATATTCGGCCTGTGCATCAGGCTTAAATTTAATCTGATCCTGATCCGCTTTTTGAGCAACCGAATCAAACAAGGCTTTTAAGGCTGAACGATCAGCAACTACTTGATCATTCCAGAAAATATGCCCTTGTGCATCAACCCGTAAATTAATAGTTTCTGGTGGCTTCTGATCTGTTGGCGGTGGTGGTGTGCCATTTGGCAAATTAATGTTAATGGCGTTGTTTGGAATTGGAATGGTGATAATGAACATAATCAGTAGCACCAACATGACATCAATTAGCGGTGTCATGTTGACGTCGAGCATCACATCTTCTTCATCATTTTTTGAACCCACATTCATACCCATGTGTGATTCTCCTATTATGGTGTAGAAGCAGGGGGAGTGGTAACAAAAGCGATTTTGCCAATCCCTGCTTGCTGTGTTGTGCTGATCACCTGATCTATCGCTTCATAATGTGTCTGTTGATCGCCACGAATATGAACCTCAGGCTGTGGACGTTTTTGCGCTTCAGCTTGTAAACGGGCAAGTAAAGTTTCTTTATTTGCAACGTATTGTTCATTCCAGAAAATATCCCCCGTTTTATTCACTGAAAGCTGGATATTTTGTGGGGTGGTGGCATAAGGTGTATTTTTTTCTTCGGGTAGTTTTACCGGAACAGTGTGTGTGACCACTGGCACTGTAATTAAAAAGATAATCAGCAGCACCAGCATGATGTCGACTAACGGGGTGGTGTTAATCGTCCCGATGACATCATCGTCACTTTGATCTGAATTAATCATCATGCCCATAATGGTGTTCCTTATTTAGAATCACGGTTTGGGTGATTACTGTTTAAGTCACCGCTGAGGAGTACGGCATGTAGGTCTGAACCAAATGAGCGAACATTGTCCATAACCGCTTTATTACGACGGGTTAACCAGTTATAACCAAGTACAGCAGGAACCGCGACTGCAAGACCAATTGCGGTCATAATCAGTGCTTCACCCACAGGTCCAGCAACTTTATCAATTGATGCTTGGCCTGAAATACCGATTGCAGTAAGCGCGTGATAAATCCCCCAAACTGTTCCAAATAAGCCGACAAATGGTGCGGTTGAACCCACAGTGGCAAGGAAGGCTAGGCCATTACTGAGATGACTTTGCACTTTTTCGATTGCACGTTGGATTGAAATGGTCACCCATGTGTTGAAATCAATACGTTCTAATAAGGTGCCATCGTGATGTTTGGTGGAACGAATGCCTTTTTCAGCAATATAACGGTAGCTACTATTGCTATTTAAACTTTCTGCAGCACTATTTAAAGATTCTGCTTCCCAGAAATGACGTTCAGCTTCTGTGCCATGGCGTTTGATTTTACTTTGTTGAAAAACTTTAGACAGAATGATGTACCACGTTCCAATCGACATCAGTACCAAAATAAATAACGTCGATTTTGCGACTAAGTCACCTTCGCGCCAGAGGGCTTCTAAACCATAAGGGTTATGTACTTTTTCAACAGTTGCAGGTAAGGGTGGTGGAGTTGGTGCTGCTTGCGCTACGGCATCAGTTGCTACAGTGGTTGCTGCTGTGGTTTGCGTGGTTTCATCAGCCCATACGGTTGCAACAGGCAGCAAAGTACTGCCTGCGATGAGGCCAATTGCTGCAATTCGAGAAATACGTTTTGCTGTGTTTGTCATCTTTAAATTCTCCAAAATATTTGTTTGTTCAATACATTTAATTAGGAAATCGTGAATGGATATTCGATTTCGTACCATTCTTGTTGTGGTACACCGTCTTTCATTGCTGGTTTAAACGTACACAGGCTATAGGCTTTGACAGCTGCTTTATCTAAGCTTTTACTACCACTCGATTTTTTGACTTTCGAATCAATCACTTTGCCTGAACCATCAACCAGCACACGAATACGCACTGTACCTTCTTCTTCATTCATCAAGGCTTCACGAGGGTATTCAGGTTTT
>Ga0209958_1001310_pt1 | contig 20260 bp, 24 predicted proteins | sample ThiBio_inoc_plan_FD_183942 | JGI IMG/M metagenome (GOLD analysis project Ga0209958, IMG submission 183942) | Wastewater bioreactor microbial communities from Cape Town, South Africa - Thiocy_inoc_plan (SPAdes) | ecosystem: Engineered > Bioremediation > Thiocyanate > Unclassified | place: South... | reverse complement strand
TGCTCCCGGTCGCGCGCCGCCTTCTCCTTGAACCGTTCGGTGATCTCGCGGGCGCGGGCCTGCTTCACCTGGTCGCCGTTCTCGTTGTCCCGGTTCAATTCCTTTGCCAGCGTCTTTGCCTGCTGGCCGTTGATCTCGTTCAGCTCGACTTTCTGGCCGGCGTCCAGCTCGAAGCCCTGGCCCTGCTGGCCTTGCTTCTGCTCGGCCTCGATGGCCTGGGACTGCTGCGCGGCCGCCTGGCCGTGGCGTTCCAGCCGCTCAAGGTCTTTCGCTTCGCGGCGTTGCTGCGCCTGCTCGATCTGCTTGGCGTAGCCCTGGGCCAGCTCGTCGTTCGTCGGTTCTGTGCTCATGGTGTGTGCTCCTGGTTGATTGAAAACGGCGCGTCACCGGCTCAAACCGCCGTTGCCGCGTTCCTGCTCGCGCTGCCGCTGCCGGCTGCGCTCGATCTCCTTCGGGTCGCGTGCATACCTGTCGGCAAGCTCGCGCTGCATCTTGTCCAGCTCGACGGCCTGGCGCTCCTTCGGCATGGCGTTGAACCGCTCGATGCGCTCGCGCAGCTCGGCCGGCAGCTCGCGCCAGGCACTCGGGTTGCGGTCGGTGTAGCCCGCAAAGCCCGCCTGCCGCTTCACGGCCAGCGCCTTGAACTGGTCGGCCTCTCGCTTGGCGTACATCTCGGCCCGCTTGCGGTCTTGCTCGCTGACCTGGACGGCCGCCGGGCGCTCCGGCTCGGCCTTGGCCTGGGACTGCTGCGCCAGGCCCGCAAAGGCCCGCTGCTGCCCTTCCTGCATGATCGCGGCCGAATGGTGCCGGGGGTCTTTCCCAGCCGCCTGGAACTCCTGGGCGACGGCAAGCTGTGCCTTCGCCACGTCCAGCGCCAGGCCACCGCCGGCCGCCTCGGCGCGCTCGACGCCGGCGCGGAACCCGGCCAGCGGGTCGGCGGCCGGGCGCTCGGCCTGGGGCCGCTGCGGCGCTGCCGGCTGCTCGATCTGCTGCGGCCGCTGCACGGCCGGCGTGCCGGCAATGTCGGTCGCGGGCATGAGGTCGGGGCGGCCGTGGCGCTCCAGGCTGCGGCGCATGGCGCGCTGCATCTTCCCGGCCAGCTCGGCCACCTTCGCCCGGCCGCGTTCGAGCCAGCGGCGCATGACGTTCTCGCCGTCGAAACCGCGCCGGTCGGCAAAGTCCAGCGTGCTTTCCTTCGGCCGCTCGCGGCCCAGCACCTGGGCCAGCTTCCCGGCGGCCAGCTCGGCCGCGCCGCGAACGTGCCAGGTGTTGCGCTCGGCCGTGGTGCCATCCGGCAGGCGCACGGTTTGCGAACCGCCATGCTCCAAGCCGATGCTGTCGCCGCGCTGCGCGCCGCTGACGGCAATGGCGCGCTCAAGATCGACGCCCCAAATGGTGTGCCGCTCGCCCTTGTCGTTCTCCAAGGTGGCAAAGTAGCTCGGCCGGTTCTCCGGCTTGTTCTCGTAGGGCGCTGCGCCGTGATCGACCAGCCGCCCGGCCCGCCGGTCGGTGAAGTCGTCGGCCCCGGCAAACAGGGTCGCGGCCTCGCGGTGCCGGGTCATGCCGACATAGGCCAGACTCCTATCCATGCCGGGGGTAGCCAGCAGGTAGGCGCGATCAACGGTCACGCCCTGGGCCTTGTGAATCGTGACTGCATAGCCGTGATCGACGGCCGCATATTGGGACGCCTGCACCTGGCGCGCTTCGCCGCTGTCCAGCCGCACGGCCAGGCTGCCATCCTCGGCCCGCTCGACGGTGCCAAGGGTGCCGTTCTTCACGCCTAGATCGCGGTCGTTTTTGAGGAACACGATGCGGTCGCCGGCGGCGAACTCGCGGCCGCCGCGCTCGGTCACGAACCGGGCGGAACCGGCCAGCTCGCCGCGCTCCTTCCGGGCATCGCGCACGGCCTGGTTAAGCGCCTGAACGTCCGCATTGGAATGGGCAAGGATGATCTGGCTTCCCTTGCCCTTGTCGCCGACGTAGGACGCCGCCAAGGCGTCGCGTGCGGCCTCGCGGCTGCCGTGGATTTGGACGTGGCCGCGCTCGGCATAGGCCGCCAGGCCATCGGCCACGGAACCGCGCGCCAGTTCCTGCCCGGCCGCCCGCGCCCATGCCTCTTTCTGGCGTCGAACCTCGGTGATTTCCGCCGCGCCAACGTGCTGCACCACGCCCCGGAAAGCCGCGCCCGCCTCGATGGCGGCAAGCTGCTTGTCATCGCCCAGCAGGACGACTTTTGCCCCGGCCTGTTCGGCGGCTTTCAGCACGCGGCCAAGCTGGCGGCTGCCGATCATGCCGGCCTCGTCGATCACGAGAACATCGCGGGAAGTGAGCTTGTCCTTTCCGTTCTTCCACGCAAATTCAAGGCTGGCGAGCGTGCGGCTTTCGATGCCGCTGCCCGCCTGCAATTCGTCGGCCGCCTTGCCAGCCAGGGCAGCGCCGCGCACGTTGAAGCCCTGGGCCTGCCACGCCTCGCGGGCGATCTTCATGGAGAACGATTTGCCCGTGCCTGCGTCGCCGATGACAACGGCCAGGCTGCCCGGATTGAGGACGTGCCGGACGGCGTTTTGCTGCTCGGCCGACAGGGTGCCAGCGCCGTCAATCGCGGCGTTCGTGATCGGGCCGGAAACGCCATGCCGCCCGGCGCGGGCTAGGCGCTCGGCGCTCTCCACCATGCCGCGCTCGGTGTCGATCATTTCGCGGGTGGAGAACTTCGCCGGGTCGCGGCCGTTCGCCGGTTCCATCTCCACCAGCAGCGGCGAGTTTTCCAGCTTGGCAAGCAAACCCTGGAACTGCCCGGCGTCGTCAATGTAGCGGTTCAGCTCGGCGGCAATGTCGCGGCGCGTGAATACGGCCTGCGTCGCCGTGATCTTTTCTAGGATGATCTCCGGCCGCTCGGCGATCTGCCGCGCCTGCTCCTGCCGGTCGGCGTTGTGAATGTCGATGCGGTCGGCGTCCAGCCCGCGCCGCTCCATCGCCACGGCGTCGCTGCCGATGTGCTTGGTTGGCGTCAGCTCCACGCCTTGATCCGCATAGCTGCGGTGGTCGATACGGGCGCTGATTCCGGCCCGCTCCAATGCCTCGTTTGCCAGCTCGGCCCACTCGCGGCGAATGTCGGTAATGTCGCCCTGGCTGGTGCCTGGAATGCCCGCCTTCTGCCTGTCCTTGTTCGCCAGCTCGATGACGGCCTTAGCGCCTAGCGTTCCATCCGCGCCAATGGTGCGCGTGGTCGCCAGCATGTGAACGTGAAAATTCCGGTCATCGCCTTCCCTGTCCGGGGCGTGGATGCAGACATCCACGGCCACGCCGTAGCGGTCGGCGATGGCCTGCCCCATGCGCGTTGCCAGCTCGCGCCGGTCGGCTTCGTTCAGCTCGTGCGGCAAGGCCGCCCGCCACTCGCGGGCCACTCGTGCATCCTTGCGCTTCTCGGCGGCTTCGGCGGCATTCCACAAGGCGGCGCGCTCGGGAACCGGCACGCCTGCGGGCGTGACGATCTCGGCCGACAGGACGCCGCCCTTCCGGGTGAAGTCGAACGCTTCCCCGGTGCGCTCATCTACCAGAGACGACGCGGAACGATAGGCGGCGGCGGCCACGGCGCTATGCCCGGCCGCCCGTCCTATCGTGTGCGTGTTCAGGTGGTAGATCGCCATTTCTTCCCTTGGCGTTTTAGCCGCTAAAAAGGGGTGCCGGGGTATCCCCGGCCGCATGAGGGTTGCGCAGCAACCCGTAAGTGCGCATTTCGCTTCGCTGCATGACTATACCAGCGCCGTGCCTTCCCTACCAGCGTCGCAAGGTGCTAACATCACGCGGGCATAACCCACAATCACGAAAGGAGCTGTAACGATGGCACGAAAGACCTTATCCGAACGCAAGGCCGACAAGCTGGCCGAGCTGAACCGCATCAAGGCAGAACTGGCCGAACTCGAAAGCAAGGCCGCTGAACGCATCGGCAAGATTGCCATTGCCGCCGGTCTCGGCGATCTCGACATTGACGACGCAGCCATGCGGAAGGAGTTTGAGGCTATCGCCTCGAAATTTCGCAAGGGCGAAGCCAAGCAAGCTGCCCCGGCTCCGGCAGCGCCTGGCGCGAACTGAACGCGATTTAGGACGCCTTCGGATGAACGCCAGGAGAGAAGATGCACGCCGCAAGATTCAGCTTGGCGGCTTGGTCATCAAGTCCGGCATGGCGGACTATCCTGCATCCGTGATCTTGGGCGCTTTGACCCTCGCGGCCGGCGCGCTCAAAGGGCCGAACGCTGACGCCACCAAAGCGCGCTTTGAGGCGGCGGGCGACGCGGCTTTTTCCGATGATGGAGAGGACGGCGGCAACCGTTCCTAGCCGTCAATTTCTACCTGACAGAGAGGTGAAGCATGATGGATTTTGAAGCTCTAGCAGCGCGATTGTGGGCCGCCGTTGTGGCGGTGTTTTTCGGGGCGTTCGTCCTGTCTCTGGCGAACACGGCGCACGCCCGCGTTTTCCCTGAATGCAACCCGGCTGCCGAAGCCGGAAAGCTCTACGGCGCGGCTGATGCTGACGCCTGGGTGAAGCGCATTTGTGACGCGCAGGAATCGACCTACCGGACGTGGGAAGCGAACCTGCAAAAGCTCGACATTGGGCAGCAGGATTTGGCGATGGCGACGAACGCCGGAGACTGGAAAGCCTACCGCGCCAAGTGGGCCGAATTGCTGCCCGTTTTGAAGGAAATGGAAGCGGCCGCGCTGGCGAGCCGGAACGCCGTTGGCGCGGCGAACATCCTTAGCCTGTATCGCGCCGACCTCGGCCTTTTCTTGCAGAACGCGGGCCTGGGAACGGCGGCGAACCTGGACGAGTTCAGCGCCCGGATTTCCGGCGGTCTGGACGGCCAACGCCCGGCGGCGGCGGCTACCGCCGGCGTCAATGTGGTGCAGCAGTCCGTGACGCGGGGCGTTGAGTTCGTGAAGGGGCTGGCGGCTGCGGAAGGCGACAAGGTTCTAGCGGAGTATCGCGGCCAGGTTGAGCAGAAGGCCGCGACGCGCCGGGAGCAGCTTTCCGGAAGCACGGCAAGCGGCTATTTCGGCGGCTTCGCCCGGCGCATCATTGAGGTTTGGGGCATCTTCTTCTTCGTCCTTTTCGTGCTGATGCTCGGCGCGGTCGTGGTGGCCGTGAAGCGCAAACAAAACCCGATCACGCTGGCGGGCGCGGCCGCCCTCGCCTACCTGCTGCCGGCGTCGGCAATGGTGCTGGCGTTCGTGCTGGTTCCGTTCCTGCCGTCCTGGGCCATGATCGCGGCAACCCTGGTCGGCACCTATGCCATGTATGCGCAGGGCGGCCGCATCTGCGGCGCGCTGGCGTCCAAGCTCGGCGAAGGCTCCACCCTGGGCCATCGGCTGCGCGTCCTGGGGGCCTGGTTGGACAACCTGCGGGCCGGATTGCAGGGCGAACCGGGCGGCGCTGCCAGCATCGGCGCGGCCGCCGTTCAAGCCGCTTCCGCGCCCGGCGCGCAGCCGGTCACGCATGGGTCGGCCAGGTGGGGCACGGTCGCGGAAATCCGCCAGGCCGGGCACCTGGTCGCGCCCGGAAAACCTGCCGGTTTCGCCCTGGGCCGGGTGGCCGATGCGTCCGCCGGCCTCGATCAGCGTTTCCGCTTTACCGGCCACGTCGTGACGGTCGCCCCGACCGGCTCCGGCAAGGGCATTGGCGCGGTGATCCCGAACCTCCTGGACTATCCCGGCTCGGCCCTGGTGCTTGACGTGAAGGGCGAAAACGCGGCCGTGACGGCTCGCGCCCGCCGGGCGCTCGGCCAGGCCGTGCATGTGGTCGATCCGTTCGCGGTCAATGGCGACGGCGGCGCGGCCTTCAACGTGCTTGACCGGATCGACGTGTGGAACCCGGATTGCGTGAGTGAATCGGCCATCCTGGCCGATGCCTTGGTGATCTCCGAAAGCAAGGGCGACGGCGTGCATTTCGATGAGTCCGCCAAGAACTTCCTGCAAGGCTTGATGCTGCACGTTGCCGGACTGGATGACGTGGAGCGCCGGAACCTGGGCGAGCTGCGCCGGCTGCTGACGGCCGGGGAAGCGGAGTTTTTCGACCTCTTGGGCATGATGGCCGCTGACGAAACGGCCGCCTTCGGCATCCCGGCCAGGGCGGCAAATACGCTCATGGGGATGGCCGACAAGGAACGCGGCTCGGTGCTTTCGACGGCCCGCCGGAATACGGCATTCCTGGATGACCCGCGCATCGCGGCGGCGCTGTCGCGCTCCGGCTTCGACCTGTCGGAAATCAAGGCCACGGCCATGACGGTTTACCTGGTCATGCCGGCCAACCGCATCGGCCCGAATGCCCGATTCCTGCGCCTGTTCATCAGCTCGGTGATTGCCGCCATCACGTCCAGCAACGTGCAGCCCGCGCACCGGGTCGCGTTCCTGCTCGATGAGTTCGGCCAGCTCGGCTACATGAAGCAGATCGAGGACGCCGTTTCGCTGCTGCGCGGCTACGGCCTGGCCTTCTGGGTGTTCATTCAAGACTTGTCGCAGCTCAAGGGTGCCTATCCGAAGTGGCAAACCTTCCTGGCGAACAGCGCCAAGTCGTTCTATGGAACGGACGACTACGACACGGCCAAATACATCAGCGACAGCCTGGGCAAAGCCACCATCGAGTTCGAGACAGAGAACAGCGGCAAGAACAGCGGCACCGGCATTTCCGGCGGCGGCGGCTCGATGAACAGCGGCAAGAGCAAGGGCACAAGCCAGCAGTTCGCCGGGCGTGAGCTGCTGACGCCTGACGAGGTGATGCGCCTCGGCCCGGAAAAGCCGATTGTGCTGGTCAAGGGCGAATATCCGTACCTGCTCGACCGGCTGAACTATCTGGCTGATCCCGAGTATGCCGGGCGGTTCGACGCGAACCCCTACCATAGCTGACGGGCGCGGCCATGTGGGTTTTCGTCGTCATCGGTTATCTGCTGCTGGTCGGCCTGGCCGCCTGGTTCGGCGGCGGCGCGGTGATGACGGTCGCCGCCGGCGGCTTCGTCCTGGCTGTGGCGCTCTGGTTGCTCGATGGCCTGCTGGCCGATCTGCTGCGCGGGCCGCTGCGGTGGCTCGCCAAGCCCTTCCGGGCGCTGGCCTCGGCCCTGGGCGTGCTGATCGTGCTGCCGTTCATTCCCGGCATCTTCCTGGGGTCGTTCCTGCTCGAACTGTTCCGCCGGCGGCCGCGCCAGGCGGAACCCGGCCGCCCTGCCCCGGCCACGCCGATGCAGGCCGCCGGCCGGCGCACGGCGGACGTGATCGACCTGGCCGCCGCCAGGCAGCGGCGCGGCGGCCAGTAGTCTTTCAGCGGCTAAAGCCGCCCCCCAAGTGTCAATATCAGCCCGAAGCGATGCACTGTTTTTAACATTAAAAACAGTGCATTTACTATTTTTTAGCCCTGTATTCCCACGGCGGCACCGGCTGGGGATCGCGCCATAGGCCACGCCGGGCCGCCCTCGCCTCGTCCTGGATCGCGTAGAGGCTCCGGTCGGTCGCGTAGCGGTCGAAAACCCATGCCATGCCGCGCCGTACCTGCTCGGCGTTGGCGTCGATGCCCGCGCAGCTCACGCGGCCGATGGTGCGGCCGTAGCGGTCGCGCCCGCCGTCCTCGATGACGGCATCCCGGCCGTAGCAAAGATCGGAAAGCGATTGCTTCGACCGCTGGCCGAAGGGTTGCCGCTTCTCGGGCGCGTCGATCTCGGCCAGCCGGATGCGGCGCTGCTGGCGGCCGGCGTCCAGAATGGTGAGCGTGTCGCCATCGGCGACGGCCACCACCCGGCCGCGCAGCTCGCCGGCCTGGGCGGCCGTCGCCGCCAGGATGACCGCGAACGCGGCCAGCCCTGCCCGCATCACTTGCGCCCCTTGGCCGGCTTGTCCTGGTCGGCCGCCGGCTGGATGCGGGCCAGCAGCGCGGCGTTCTGTTCCTGGTGCGCCGTGAGCTGCCCGGCCAGGCGGGCGGCTTCCTCGCGGGCGGCGCTGGCATCCTGCCGCGCCTGGTCGCGTTCGCCCTGGGCGGCGGTGAGGCGTTCGGCCATGCGGTGCGCCTCGGCCGCTGCGGTCTTGCGCTGCTCCTGGTGCGCTTCCTGGTCGGCCTCGGCCTTGGCCTGCGCCTTCACCAGCTCGCCGCGCACCTGGTCGAGTTGAGCGGCGGCGGCCTGGCTGGCCTTCTGCTGCTCGGCCAGAGCCCCGCGCGCCTGGTCGGCGTCCTGGTGCGCCCTGTCCAGTTCCGTGCGCAGCTCGCCGGCGCGGCGCTCGATCTCCTGGGCGCGGGCCTCGGCGGTGTGCGCCTGTTCCTGGGCAGCGGTCAGGCTGGCCCGCAGCTCGTCGGCTTCGCCGCGTGCGGCCGCTTCGGCGGCCTCGATGGACGCCAGGCGGGATTGCAGAGCTTCCACGTCGCTCGCCAGCTTGTCGGCCAGCTCGGTTGCCTCGTTGCGGTCGGCTTCCAGCTCGGCGCGGGCCTTTTCCAGCGCCTCGCGCTCCACGGCCAGGCGGGCGTTTGCCAGGTCGAGCGCCACGGCCCACACGTCCGCGCCCAGTTCGGCCAGACGGTCGGCGACAGCCTGGGGCGCAGGCTCGCGCAGCGGCGCGGCGGCCGTGGCCTGCCGGGCCTTCCATTCGTTCAGCGCCGGGGAAATGGTGGTGTAGCTGCCGCCGGTGCGCTGGCGGATGGCCTCAAGGGTGGGCTTCTGGCCGCCGGCGGCCAGCTCGTCAGCGGCGGAAAAAATCTGCTCTTTGGTCACGGCCATGATGCGCTCCTGTAAAAATGTAGCGTTGTAGTATGTTGTATAATACTACTACATATTACAAAACACAAGACCATACAGAAATTTTACAAACCCTACAGGAACGCTACGCGGGCGGCCACGGCCAGCGCCCGGCCGGGAGCGCGTCGGCGGCGAAAAACGGGCGCAGGAAGCCCGTAGAGGCGTTTTCAGGGGTCGGCCGACCCTTTCCCCCGTCTGCGCCCGGCTTCGTGCGTCCTGGGCGCTCCTGGACAGCCTGGGCGCGGTGCCCTGCCCTGGGCCTGCATCGTCATTCCTGGCGATGCGAGCTCGAGCGCCGGCGGCCGTCATCGCCGGAAGTGGCGAAGCTGGCCAGCTCGTCGGCCTGGTCGGCGTTGCCGCCCTTCCCTCTTGGCGTCCAACCTGCGGCCGTCACGCCAGCGCTGGCGTTTGAGGTTGGGCACGGCCTCGGCAAACCGCTTTTCCTTGCTAAACCTGGCTTTTCTTGGCTTTCGAGCTGCTGCGGCGCTCGATGAGGGCGAGGGGGTGGAGCTGGTACTGGCGCGGCTGCGGCCGCGCCTTTGGTAAGCAGCCTGGCCGCAGGCCAGCACGATTGCCGGGAGGGGGAGCCGCGAAGCGGGGGAACCCCGCAGGGGTGCCCCGCCGAAGGCGCAGGCCGACGCCGTAGGCGGCGGGGCGAAGGGAGCGAAGCGACCGGAGGGCAGGTGCGCCCGTAGGGCGCTTGGGCGGTTCGATCTGGCCGCGACTTATGCACAGGCCAGGCGGGTTTTAAGAGTTTTTATATGTTTTAAAGAGTTTTAGCCGGGAAAATCGGCAGTTTTCCATTACTAATCAATGACTTGCGAATGTGGCCGGTGTGTAATAGACGGGTTCGGGTGGGTGATAGACGGAAGCCGGTGTGTAATAGACGGGTTCGGGTGGGTAATCGACGGACTATCCACAAGCCAGGGGCTGTTCCTGCCTGAACAGGCGTTAGGACATTTTGCCCTAGCGCCGATCTCCGTCTATTACACACCGGACGGCGGCGGCAGCGCCTCGTCGGCGCGGTCGCGGTAGATCATCACCAGCAGCGGGCCGCCCTGCCCTGCTTCCTCTCGCAGCTCGTATTCGGGCAGGTCGTTGGCCTCGATGATGTTGCGCAGGATGCGGCGAAACTCCTTGAACGTGCCCGCGCTGCCGCTGCGCTCGTAGATCGTCTGGAAAGCCCATTTCGCTTCACCCTTGCCAGCCGCTCGGCGAGCTAGGCGATAGACGAACCGACCGATGCCTGGGTCAATCAGGAAGTAGTCGGGATGCACGGTCAGCACGTCCGGCCGCTTGCCTTCTGTGACTTCACGGTAAAGCCACTTCGGGGCCTCGATCTCGACGGACGCAATCTTGCCGTTCTCTGTATAGGACAGCACCTTGTAACTGCTTACCAAGCCTTCGGCCTCGACCTCGCGCATGGGCCGCCGGCCGTTGGCGGATGGCCGCTCGCGCACGTTCTTGATGGTCGTGCCCTTGAGCCGGTCTAGCGCCCCTTCCACTTCATCCGCCTGACGGCCGCCGTCGCCACGGCGGCAAAACTTGAGAATGTCACTCACATGGGGCCGGTAGGTGCGGCCTGGCTTCTCGCCCCTGCCCTCGCGGTAGCGGTTCATGGCTTCGGTCAGGTGCGAAACCATCATCAGCACCAGGTCGTAATCCCAAACGGACGCCATGCCGTCCGGGCCTGCCTTCACCTCCACGTAACCATCGGACAGTTCGTAGCGGATGACCCCGCCGGCGCGCTTGTCCTTTTTGGACAGGCGGAACACAGCCACGTCCATGATGCTGCGGGAATCCTTGGTGCCCACGTCGTAGAGCGACGGCACGAAAAAATCGGGCTGCTCGTCGCCGGTCGGCGGCTTGCGGATAGACGGCGAAGGGGGGGGCGATTTAACGGGGCTGCTGGCGTTGCGCTCGCGGTCGGCGCGGGCGTCCTCGTCGCGCAGCCTAGCGGCTACCTGCTCCTTGGACTCGCCCGGCCGTGCGGCGGCCTCGATGCGCTTCTGTTGCTTCGCATCGATCCCGGCTTTCAGCTTCTCCAAGGAAGCGCCCAGGGAACCGCCCAATAGGTCGCCGATCTGCTGCGGCCCTTTCCCGCGTTGGTTGTTCATGCCGTCTCCTAAGCCTTCGGCCGCCGCCACGGTGCCGACCCTATGGGCTTCACGCGGCCGGATTCGAGCGGCACCAGCCAAATGCCATTGAGCTGCCACGGCGCCGGCAAACCGAGCTGCGCGTTTTCGCGGGCCGCTTGGGCCAGGTTCTGCGCTATCCGCCCGGCCTTCTTCGCCCTGGTTTTAGCCGCTAAAGCGGCGCAAATGCTCATGGATTGCCCTTGGATATTACTTTCATTCTCTTTGAACTCCTTTTAGCTCTGGAAAATATCGCCTTCCAAGGCGCGGAAAATCGCCATGTTGATGACGGCGGCGCGGGCCTGGCCGGTGCGCTTGGCGACTTCATCGACCTTGCGCAGAAGCTCGGGCGCAATGGTCAAGGTGATCTGCCGTTTGTGGCCCTTGGGGATGCCCTTCTCATAGGCGGCCGCCGGCGCGGCCTTGCTGGCGTCGGGTGCGCCCTGGATGAAAGCATCCTGGGCGGCGGTTGCCGGGGCGGTCTTGGGTTTGCGCTGTATTGACATGCTAAAAACTCCCGTTAGGCGATTTGTTGGATATTAAAAAGCGATGAAACGAGACTATCAATCTCGGCTATCGCCTTCGGGTCGCGGGGGGCCAGCTCGGACACGGCCAGGCCAGCGCCGCCGGCATTGCTGAACGCCTTGCGTCGCCGGATGGGGGCTGCCAGGTACTCGAACTGCGGAACCTCGGCCACGGCCGCAGCCGCGTCGGCGTTGTCGGCCGAGTGCTCGCCGGGGTCGGCCTGGTTCATCACGGCGAAGGCGCGCAGGCCGTCGCGGACGCTCCGGGCTTCATCCACCAGCGCGGCCATGTCATCGAGCGCCCACACGTCATAGGAACGCGGCGCGAACGGCACCAGCAGCACATCGGACAAGATCAGCGCCGCCCGTAGCGCGGTCGAGTCGCGGCCGCCGGCGTCGATGATGATGTCTTGCCACTTGTTCCGCTGCTGCTGCACCTGGCCGCGCAGGGCCGGGCCGTCCGCGTATTGCGCGCAGGCAATCCCCGGCTGACGCCCGCCCTCGGCCCGTGCGGCGATGGCCGCCGCTGCCGTGCCCTGGCGGTCGCCGTCGATCAGCCACACGTCGCGCCCTGCCAAGGCGCGGGCGATGGCGAGCTGAACGGCCAGCGTCGTCTTGCCGACGCCGCCCTTTGTGTTTCCTACTGTAATAATCATGTTCGCACCGTTATTGAACGTTGAAAAACACTGTCTTGGATATTAACGCTTGGCATCGGCGCGCCCCTCCTCGATGGCCTGGCGGCAGGCCGACGCGGAGGGGAAGAACTGGCCGCACCATTCCTCGAATGGCCCGCGCTCGTCTTCGCCCTGGCGGATGGCCGTCCAGCCACGCCCAAGCCCCATAGGGTCGGGAACAGCCTCCCATGTTGCGCCATCGTCAAGAACCATATTGGCACCTCCAAAGGATATTAAATTACAGTGCCAGATTGTGCCGGCTTGGCGCGGTTTCGTCAATAGGGTTGGCGCGCTTTTTGAATGTTCTTTTAATATTAAAAGCGGTGTCTATGAACGGTCTTTAGCGGCTAAAATCCTGCGCCTCCCATAGCGTCCGATAGGCCGCCTCGTCGGCGGTCGGCTCGCGGTCGATCTGTTCCAGCAGCCAAGCCACGCCGGCGGCCATCGCCTCGTCATGGTCGAGATACCGGCCATCGAGCGCGGCATACATGCCGCCCTGCCTGGTGGTCACTTCCCAAGCCTGGCCGTCATGGGTGCGGCACACGGCATAGGCGAAGTAATCCCCCTTGGCGTCCATTTCGTCATGGGCGGCTTGCAGCTCGGGGCGAAGCGGGGGCAGGGGATAGCGTCCATTTCTCATGCCTTCGCGCCCTCCTGGTCGGCGGCCGCCAGCGCGTCGGCCTCGGTCAATGCGTCCTCGGTGAACGCGCCGCGCCGGCGGGCTTCGGCCTGGCTCACTTCCTCGGCCCATATCCGCTTGACCTGGGACGGGCTGCACCCGGCCAGCTCGGCCGTCCTGGTGATGCTGTGGCCGGAACGGCGCAGCGCGACCACCTGGGCGCGGCGCTTGGGATCGGCCCGGCGGCCGCGATACTTGCCGGCGGCCTTCGCCAGCTCGATGCCTTGGCGCTGCCTCTCGCGCCTGTCCTCGTAGTCGTCGCGGGCCATCTGCAAGGCCAGGCGCAAAAGCATTTCCTGCACGGATTCCAGAACGATCTTGGCGACGCCCTGGGCCTCGGCCGCCAGGTCGGATAGATCGACCACGCCAGGGACAGCCAAGCGCGCGCCCTGGGCGCGTATCGAGGCCACGAGGCGCTCGGCTTCCGGCAGGGGAAGGCGGCTGATGCGGTCGATCTTCTCGGCAATGACCACCTCGCCGGGTTGCAGGTCGGCCACCATGCGCAGCAGCTCGGGCCGGTCGGCCCGCGCCCCGGATGCCTTCTCGCGGTAGATGCCGGCGACGTAGTAGCCGGCGGCCTTCGCGGCCGTGATGATTCGTTCCTGGCGTTCCAAGTCCTGCGCGTCGGTGCTGACGCGCAGATAGGGGTCGTCTCAGAAAACGGAAAATAAAGCACGTTAAGCTCCAATTTCGCGCAGGTACTGGTACAACGTTTCGCGGCTGATGCCAAATTCACGGGCCAGCTTTGCCTTTTGTTCGCCGGCCTTGACGCGTTGCAGAAGTTCAGCGGCGCGTTCGGGCGAAAGCGCTTTCTTGCGGCCCCTGTAAGCTCCGCGCTGTTTGGCGAGCGCGATGCCTTCCCTCTGCCGCTCGCGGATCAATGCTCGCTCGAACTCGGCGAACGCGCCCATGACCGACAACATCAAGTTCGCCATCGGCGAATCCTCACCGGTGAAGGTCAGGCATTCTTTGACGAACTCGATGCGCACACCTCGCCTGGTCAGCTTTTGCACAAGGTGGCGCAGGTCATCGAGGTTGCGGGCCAAGCGATCCATGCTGTGCACCACCACCGTATCTCCTTCGCGCACGAAGGCCAACAGCGAGTCAAGTTCTGGGCGCTGGGTGTCCTTGCCCGATGCCTTGTCGGTGAATACCTTTCCGACTTCGACCTGTTCCAGTTGCCGCTCCGGGTTTTGGTCGAAGCTGCTGACCCGGACGTAGCCGATACTGTCGTTTTCAGAAGGCGACTGCACGAAATATCAGGAGTCGGCTGCACTGCCAGAACTGGCCGCCTGCAAGGCAGCGTAGAGAGCGGTTTTTCCTACCTTGAGGCGTGCGGCGGCCTCGCGGACATTCAAGCCGTTGGCGACAAGCTCCCGCGCTCGTTGCAACTTGTCGGCAGTGACAACCGGCTTGCGTCCGCCTTTGCGCCCGCGTGCGGCGGCAGCGGTCAACCCGGCCTTGGTGCGCTCGCGGATCAGGTCGCGCTCGAACTGGCCCAGCGCACCGAACACATGGAAGATGAGCCGTCCGCCCGGCGTGGTGGTGTCGATGTTTTCAGTCAACGAGCGGAAGCCGACGCCCCGTGCTTCCAGCTTGCCGACCGTCTCAATCAGGTGCGGCAGGGAGCGGCCAAGCCGATCCAGCCGCCAGACGACCAGCACATCGCCATCGCGCAGATAAGCCAGCGCATCGGCCAAGCCGGGCCGGTCTGCCTTGGCCCCGGATGCCGTGTCCTCGAAAACCCGTTCGCAGCCTGCATTGCGCAGCGCATCCGTCTGCAAGGCGGTGTCCTGTTCCGCCGTCGATACCCGCGCATAGCCGATGAGTGCCATTTCCGCCCATTTGTCCGTTATACCGTCCGCCTATCTTATTGTCCGTCATCCCGTTGCGCAAGATGTTTTCGGACAGGCGTCCGGTTTGGCCGCCTAATGATCGTTTGGCGGACAAGGCGACTGGCATCAGCCGAACAGCTCGCTATGGGAGCCAAGCCGCGCCAGTCGCAGGGTGTCGGCGTCGGACTTGCGGTAGATCAGCAGCAGGTCGGGCTTGATGTGGCATTCGCGGTAGCCCGCCCAATCGCCGGAAAGATCGTGGTCGCGGTATCGCACATCCAGGGGCTGATCGGTCGCCAGCGCGACCAGAACCGGCTTGAGGTCATCATTCGTGCAGCGGACTCCTGATACTGTTCGTTCAATAGACGACTGCACAACAGCCTTCAAACCGCGTTGTCTGGTGCAGTCGTCTTCTGAAAATGACATATATGCGCCTGGGTCAATGGCCCGGCCTCAATGCGCCGCCGCTAGGCTAAAAGGGCAGGGTATGGCCGCACTTTTTGGATACACAAACGTGTATCCATGAGATACTGTCGCCTTATGTCGAGCAAAGACGTTGGCCTGCGTATCCGTGTTGAAAGGGAACTCCGAGAGGCGTTCCAAGGGGCCTGTCTGGCTGAAAACCGGAATGCGTCGGAAGTGCTGCGCGAGTTCATGCAGGCGTTCGCCGACAGGCACCAAGGTGGCTTACAACCGGATATGTTCGCGGCACCGGCAGCCAGAAAGCCACGTCAATCAACGAGATCGGGCCCGGGCCCGACGGCAGGAGAAGCAACAGATGACTAAGGCAGTGCAAGCCGCTAAGCGTGGCCGAGGGGTATCCCCGATCTATCTGGACGAGGATGATCAACCAGAGCAATCAAATGTCATCTACATGCGCGGCCGTCGTCGTCGCCGCATTGTCTTTGGCTGGTATGGTGGGAAGTTCTCGCATCTCGATTGGCTGCTGCCGTTGTTGCCGAAGTGCCATCATTATTGCGAACCGTTCGCGGGGTCTGGTGCCGTTCTCATCAATCGTGAGCCTGCACCCGTTGAGACTTACAACGACATAGACGGCGATGTGGTGAACTTCTTTCGGGTTCTTCGTGATCGTCACGAGGAGCTGATTAGGGCCATCGCCTTGACGCCATTTTCCCGCGAGGAGTACCACCGGGCGATTTATGGCAGCACAAACGGTATCAGTGATGTGGAGCGGGCAAGACGGTTTTATATCAAAGCCCGTCAGACCCGCACCGGGCTTGCTCAAACCGCATCCCTTGGCCGTTGGGCAAATTGCAAAGATACAAGCCGGGCGGGTATGTCCGGTGTTGTCTCGCGCTGGCTTGGTGGCGTGGATGCGCTGGACGAAATCGCCCAACGACTTATCCGGGTGCAGATCGAAAACCGCCCCGCCGTTGATGTGATCCGTTTGTATGACAGCCCCAAGACGCTTTTCTATTGTGACCCGCCCTATCTGCATGCCACACGCGGCGACGCTAAGGCTTACGGCTTCGAGATGGACGAGGGCCAGCATCGGGAATTTGCCGAAGTGGTCAATGAGTGCAAAGGCATGGTGGCTGTGTCTGGGTATGACCACCCGCTGATGGACGAGCTATTCAAGCCGGGACGTTGGTTCAAGACCCAAGGCCCGGACAAGACTATTCACTCGACCAAGGGAAAACGGTCAGAAGTCCTTTGGACGAACTACGATCCCAAGAATCAGAAAGGGTTGTTTGAATGAGGGCCGCTGACGCATGGGGTATCAATACCACCCCGACGACATGCACATTTTCCGGGCTGTCGCGGCCACAAAAGCAAAGGGAGTTTCGATGACACCAGAAGAAATATTACAAGGCATCCAGCAGCGGGCCGCCGCTACGTTGAATGCTTCTGTCGTCACTGACCCAGTAATCCGTGAGCGTGTCGATTACGTCTGCCGCTGCATGAGTAACCGAGCAGGGGTGCGGCTGCTCATGTCATGCCTGTTGGGGAAGCTGGACAAGCCGAACGTCGATCCACGCAAGCCCTATACCGAGATTGGGGGGGCTGACAGTTTTTCCGGGCGAACCTATGACGAACGCTACCTGACCAAGTTCATCAACGAACACCGGCTGCCGGTCAATCCGACAACCGCCTTTCTGACCCCGACGCTACGCAATATCGACCATGCACTGACCACCGACCGGGAGCTTGTCGGCAGGCCGCGTGACCTCTACAAAAAGACGCTTGAGCTACTGGAAGATGTGGCCTTGCAGCGCATCCCCGCTGACGTGCTGTTTGTGGAAACCGTGCGCGTTCTGATGCTGCTGCGCGACGAGAAGCTGGCCCGCATGGCTTCACTGTTGGATGCCTTGGATCGTACCGAGGGCGCATTGCCTCTTTCATCGGAGGCCATCGTCACACTAATAAGCCAGCACCTTGCCTGCAAGAACGCCAGCCGCTTGCCGGTGCTGGTTGTCGCAGCCGCCTACGAGGCCGCAGGGGCGCGACTGTCTGAAAGCATGTTGCCCCTGAACTCGCACAATGCCGCCGATCTTCAAACTGGATCATTGGGCGACGTGGAAATCTGTTTGATGGGCGAGGATTCGGTTGTCACCGCCTACGAAATGAAGATGAAGCGTGTCACTCAAGACGACATCGACGCGGCAGTTACCAAGATAGCTAGGTCGCCGAACAAGATTCACAACTACCTGTTTGTCACCACGGATGTGATCGACCCACTTGTGGCCGAGTACGCCGCGACGTTCTACGAGAAAACGGATGGCACCGAGATTGCCATTCTCGATTGCATCGGGTTCTTGCGGCACTTCCTGCACCTGTTCCATCGTATCCGGGCGGATTACCTCAACGCCTACCAGACGCTGGTCTTGAATGAACCGGATTCGGCAGTCAGCCAGACTCTGAAAGAGGCGTTTCTGGCGCTGCGACAGGCCGCAGAAAGCGGCGAGTGATTCAGCATGGGGCAGGTGCGAATATCAAATTGGGCCGCTCAGGACGCGGAGCGGCACTTGCGCCAGTCGTGCAGAGTCATGGCGCGGCTGATTGTCGAGCATGGCCCCTGCCCTCTTGCTAATCTTGAGTTTCGGCCATTTCAGACGTTAGCCAATTCGATCATCAGTCAGCAGCTATCAGCCAAGGCCGCCGACACGATAGAGCGCCGAGTGCAGGCTATCGTACCCGGCTTCACTCCTGCCGAGTTTCTGGCAGTCCAGCCCGAGGCTCTACGGGCTGCCGGGCTTTCATCGGCCAAGGCTCGCTACATCCTTGAACTGGCTCAGCGTGTTAGCGATGGGCGGCTGAACCTAGAGGCAATGCAGGAAGCGCCAGATGCGGACGTTATCGCTGCACTGGTGGATCTTCCCGGCATCGGTCAATGGACGGCGGAAATGTTCCTGATCTTCGGCCTTCGCAGGCCGGACGTTTTGTCTTTGGGGGACGCCGGTTTGCAGCGAGCGGCCCGATTGCTGTTTGGGGATGATGCCGAGCTAGAGCATGTCGGGCAGGTGTGGCAACCTTTTTGTTCGGTAGCATCGTGGTATTTGTGGCGGCATTTGGACGCTTAGTCTCGTTATAGCCTCTGCTGCTTGGCCGTTTCGTCCACCGTCGGACTGCCCTGGTAATTTGGGAGTGCGAAACACGCGACCCGCAGCGCCTCGCCGCGCTGGCGGCGAGTATCAAAGAGAAGGGAAACGCATGAGCGAAAAGAACGTCACCATCAGCGCCGCCATTCCTGCGAACGTGAAGGCCGAAGCGGCCGCCGTCGCGGCAGCGCACGGCATGAGCCTGGCCGCGCTGCTGCGCGAGCTGCTGGCCCGCGTAGCCGCCCGTGACGCCGAAACGCTGGCCTGGCTCGATGAGGCTCGCCGATGACCGACCCGAAAAACCTGGAAAGCTGGCTGCATGAGAAGGCCGGCCCGGCCTATGACGCATTGAAGGCCGACCCGGCCCGCGCCATCACGCCTGACCAGGTGCGCCGCACGCTCGATGAGCTGCTGGCCGAAGCCGAAGCATCCGGCCAGTGTCCATTGCCGCCGGAACAACGCGAATGGGTGGATGCGCCGGCGGTCGGCCGTGAAGTGCTGACGCCCTATGACCCGGCCGAGTGCCTGACCAGTGCCGAGGCCGTGGCCGCATTCCTGGCCGACGCCGAAGCTACGGCCGACCCGGCCTATATCCAGCACGCCTGCGAAGTCGCGGCGCGGGCCAGGGCCATGCACGGCCTGGACGGGTAGGGCTGGCCAGCATCGCCATTTCTGACGGTGCAGGCCCGGAAGCGAAAAGGGCGGCCAGATAGCCGCCCTTGCTGTTCCTGGTCGCCTCTACAAGCCCGCCACGGCCAGGGCGCGGCCGATGGGCACGGCCTGGTTAAACGGCCCGGTGCCGTGGCTCACAAGGCCCACGGCCTCGCCCCGGCCATTGAACACGGGGCCGCCCGAGTTGCCGCCGATGATGGGCGCGGCGATCTGCAACATGGGTGCCTCGCCCATGAGTCCGCCGACTTGACCATGACGGCTGACGATGCCCGCGCTCATGGAAAAGTCCAACCCATTCGGGGAGCCGATCGCGGCGATGGCCTGGCCCTGGCGGGGCAGGGCAGGGGCCGCGCGCACCGGCTGGCCCGGCTCGCCGTCGATCATCAGCGCGGCCACGTCGCCGGCCTGGTCGATGCGCGCCACGCGGGCGCTGCGCCATTCCCCGCTTGCCAGCTTCACGCGCACGCCGTCCCTGCCGGCCAGGACATGCGCGGCCGTCAATGCCGTGCGGCCGTCGCCGACAAGGAAGCCCGCGCCCCGCGTCACCCATTCGCGTTCCTGATCGGCCTTCGCCCATTCGTGTTGCCAAGCCCGGTAACGGGTCAGCAGCTCGGTTGCCAGGTTGGTTTGAACGCCAGGGACAAGCCATGCCCGGTTACGGCTGCCGTCGCCCTTGGCGCGCTCGATGACGGCCACCATGACAACGGACGGCATCACCTGGCCGGCCACGGCCGACCAATCGACGGCGGCAGGGTAGGGGCGGGCGTCCAGCGCCACGCCCTCGCCGGCGGCGCTGCGGCCGCTGTCGGTCTTGGCGTGCGCCTGATGCTTGCTCCACTCGTCGTCATCAAGACGCTTCTGCGCGGCCGCGATGGCGTTCACGTTCGCCTGCGCGCTGGCAAGGGCATAGCCGCCCGAGGCCAGGCCAGCGCCGGCCAGGATGTAGGCCGCCAGGGCAGCGCGCCGCCAGGTCTTAACGCTGTTCATGCTGTGCGCCCTCCTGGTCGTGGTTGAGGCCACGCATTTGCAGGCGGTCGCCGGTGTCGTCGCCGATCTGCAAAACCTTGATGTGCTGCTCATAGGCCGTCTGGAACATCCAGCCGGCCACGGCCAGGCCGATGACGGCCGCCGCGAAGGTCACACGGTATTTCGTTAGCTCGCGGCGGGTGCCGCCGGTAACATTGGTGTCAGCCATGATTTCATCCCTCTGTCGGATGGGGTTGTGGTTAGGCGCCTGGGCCGGTTGCCGCCGCCCTGGCGCCGCCTTTCAGCGGCTAAAGCTGCGGGATTGCTCCCGGTCGCGCGCCGCCTTCTCCTTGAACCGTTCGGTGATCTCGCGGGCGCGGGCCTGCTTCACCTGGTCGCCGTTCTCGTTGTCCCGGTTCAATTCCTTTGCCAGCGTCTTTGCCTGCTGGC
>Ga0209958_1001308_pt1 | contig 20293 bp, 19 predicted proteins | sample ThiBio_inoc_plan_FD_183942 | JGI IMG/M metagenome (GOLD analysis project Ga0209958, IMG submission 183942) | Wastewater bioreactor microbial communities from Cape Town, South Africa - Thiocy_inoc_plan (SPAdes) | ecosystem: Engineered > Bioremediation > Thiocyanate > Unclassified | place: South... | reverse complement strand
GGCCCCAATCTTCTAAACGGTGAATTTGACCTTCAGCTTCTTTGATCTGAGAGATATAGCGTTCAACCATACCTACAACTTGATCGCTTTGGTCTGGATGTACCAATAGTACGATTTCGTAGTGACGCATTGTCAGCTCCTTACGGTTTAAGCAGCCCCTAATAATATTAAAAATTAGAAGCAAGGAGTCATAACTTTGGAAGTTATGTCGCAAATTGCGAAGCGGGGATTATATTCAAATTGACGCTATAAAGCAAATTTGCCATAGTCTTTGCATGATATTTTTTAATTAAAATAGGCAATAAGCATGGAACAGCACTTTTTAAAGACAGTTGAGTTGATCGAGGCAATTTTACAGTCAGGTACTGAGGAGGCATACTTCGAAGTGTTTGAGCAATATGAGGGAGATATTTATCAAATTTTAATGATTGTTGATTGGCGAGAAGAAGATGAAGCAATTGTCGAATATTGCGAAAAAATCTTGCAAACAGGGGAGTTAAGCGTAGAGACAGAAAGTGCTGACAATGCTCAAGGTTTTATCATTCGGCTTCATTATAAAGACCAAGCATTGATCATTCCTTATCAAGGCGAGGGCGCTGATCGAGATACCACCTTAAAAGCACTTAATCAAATTTTACAACCAGATTATGAAATCCGCTTTTGTGAGCCCTCCGATGGCTCCGATACCTTGGAATTCATCCCATTACCAAAAGTTTTATGGCAAAAATTAGATCAAAAATATTCACATCAGATTGATCAATTGTTTAGACGATTTGAGCCAGAGAGTGTGTTCTTTGGCTAGATGATGTAGCAGCGTAATTTTTTACGATTGTAAAAATAGGTGCGGAGTATAATCAATACATAGTTTTCATTTAGGCAATAAAGAACTCAATGTTTTTATTGCACGAAATGATAAAAATTGGGAGAGCATAAAAAGATAGAGTGTTCTCTATCTTTTTAAAAAATAGGGAAGAGTGGTGCAGGGCTTTTAAAAGTAAAGCTAAAGCTTAAACTGATGACAGTAACGAGAATTACTGAGAAAAGGAAAAAGCGTTTTGCCCAAAGCTGATCATCTTCGGCTTTGAATCCTAAAATAGCAAGGTAGAGCCAGTAAATGCAAAGTACATTACAGATAACCAAGAAAACCATATTGGTATATCCATAAACATAGAGTGCATTCATCGCTAGAGTAAATAAAACCACATAAATCAGTGATTCGATTTTTGTTCTAAGGATGGAACGGGCTACAGGTAAAATAGGAACTCCTGCGTTTTTGTAGTCGTCAAAACGATAAATTGCGATTGCCCATGAATGTGGCATTTGCCATAAAGCATATGCAACAAAGATCAGTAGCGCCGCCATATCGAACTGATGACTTACAGCCGTATAACCAATAACAGGGGGACTCGCTCCGGAAATACTACCGATGACGGTTTGATGGATAGTGGTACGTTTCGTCCACAAACTATAAAAACCGACATAGACTACAAAACCAATCACAGCGAATAAAAATGCATAAGCATTGACATAGAACCAGAGCATGCTAAAGCCAATTACACCTAGAACCAATGCATAACACAGGGCAACAGTAGGGGAAATGGTTTTTGTCACAAGTGCGCGATTCATGGTGCGCTGCATTTTTTGATCGATGTCTTGATCAATAACATTATTGACCACACAACCAGACGCAACCACAAAAGTTGTTCCGAGAAGGGTAAGCAATAATAAGAGGTAGTCTATAGAGCCTTGGGCGGCTAAGAAGAAGCCGCCCAAGGTGGTAATAAAATTACCGAAGAGAATTCCTGGTTTAGTCAGGAATAAGTACTTTTTCCACATGACAATCAGTTTAGATCATCATGTTGTAGTGTAGGTAATTCATAATCCACACAGAGCCGACTAAAAGTACAGCGATACATAAGATTGTGTAGATAAATGCAATAAGGTTCCAACGTTGTTCAGACGATGTATTCATGTGTAGGAAGTACACAAGTTGTACAAGTACCTGAGCAACCGCAGTAATTGCAATTACTGTAACTAAAACGCCACGGCTGAAACCACCTGACATCACCATCCCGAATGGGATGATGGTAAGGATAACAGAAAGGATAAATCCAACAGTGTATTGTTTAAAGTTACCGTGTGACGCACCTGCAGCATTATGGTCATGACTACTCATTAGAGAACTCCCAGTAAGTAAACGACGCTGAATACACAGATCCAAACGATGTCAAGGAAGTGCCAGAACAAGCTTAAGCAAGCAAGACGACGTGTATTCGGTAAGGTCAAACCATTCTTTTTGATCTGATACATCAATACTAACATCCACACTAAACCAGAAGTTACGTGGATACCGTGTGTACCAACCAAAGTAAAGAACGATGATAAGAATGCACTATGAGTTGGACCGTGACCTTCATGAACAAGGTGATGGAATTCATTGATTTCCATACCGATGAAGGTTGCACCGAAAAGGAATGTAATGAATAACCAAGTGATGACTTGATTTACATTCTTTTTATAAGATGCAAGTACTGCAAAACCAAAAGTTACAGAAGAGATCAAAAGGGCAAAGGTTTCACCTAATACATAACCCAATGATTCACTGAATAAGTCTTTTGCACTTGGAGTACCAGGTGGGACATGACTGCTCAATACAGCGAACGCGATGAAGAGTGATCCGAAAAGAATCAAGTCACTCATCAAGTATGTCCAGAAACCAAAGACGGTTAAGTCAGTATCATCATGTTCATGATGACCATCGTGACCGTGGTTGTCGTGATGAAGTACTTCAGCCATTTCCTTAGTCCTTCTTCAAGTGTTTTTCAAGTAATGCATAGCGTTCGTTTTCAATACGCTCTACTTCAGCAGCAGGAACATAATAATCAACATTCTTAGTGAATGAGCTTACGATCAAGCTAACAACTGCAGCAACGAATGAAACAACGACTAGCCACCAAATATGCCAAATGAGAGCAAAGCCAAGTACAGTAATGAACATTGCAATGACGAAACCAGCAGCACGATCAGTCGGCATGTGGATGTCTTCATATTTAGTGTTACGTGCATATGCTACGCCATTTTCTTTGTCAGTCCAGAAACGGTCAACACCGCTAGCTTCTGGTACATGTGCAAAGTTATAGAACGGAGCAGGAGATGACGTAGACCATTCGAGTGTACGACTATCCCAAGGGTCGCCTGTATAGTCCATGTTGTCTTTACGTTGTAAGAAGCCAACGATGATTTGCATTAAGAAACATGCAATACCAATAGCAACAAGAACAGCACCAAATAATGCGATCGCTAAGTATGGATCCCATTCTGGGTTGTCATATGTATTCAAACGACGAGTCATACCCATGAAACCAAGGATATAAAGTGGCATGAATGCAAAATAGAAACCGAAGAACCAGAACCAGAACGCAGCTTTACCCCATGCTTCGTTGAGCTTCCAACCAAACATTTTCGGCCAGTAGAAGATGATGCCGGCAAACATACCAAACACCACACCACCGATAATTACGTTATGGAAGTGAGCGATCAAGAAGAGTGAGTTGTGTACAAGGAAGTCCGCAGGCGGAACAGCCATAAGTACACCAGTTAAACCACCAATACCGAATGTTACTAGGAAGCCAAGCGTCCATAACATTGGAGTAGTAAAGGTGATGCGACCTTTATACATCGTGAATAACCAAGAGAAGATTTTCACACCTGTAGGAATCGCAATAACCATGGTCATGATACCGAAGAACGCGTTAACGTTCGCACCAGCACCCATGGTGAAGAAGTGGTGAAGCCATACAACGAACGCAAGTACAGTAATTGCAATCGTCGCATACACCATAGACTTATAACCGAACAACGCTTTACGAGAGAAGGTTGCAACGATTTCTGAGTATAGACCAAATGCTGGCAATACCAAGATATATACTTCAGGGTGACCCCATGTCCAGATCAAGTTCACGTAAAGCATTGGGCTACCGCCAAGCTCATTGGTGAAGAAATGGAAGCCGAAGTAACGATCAAGTGTCAGCATTGCAAGCGTACCTGTTAATACAGGGAATGATGCAATGATGAGTACAGCCGTACAAAGTGAAGTCCACGTGAAAATCGGCATGTCCATCAATTTCATGCCAGGTGCACGCATTTTGATGATGGTAACAAAGAAGTTAACACCAGATAAAAGCGTACCTAGACCAGAAACCTGAAGTGCCCAGATATAGTAGTCAACACCCACACCAGGAGAATATTGAATGCCAGATAGAGGAGGGTAAGCCATCCAACCAGTCGCAGCAAATTCACCTAATACAAGTGAAAGCATCATCAAACCAGCAGCGCCTGCGAATAACCAGAAGCTCAAAGAGTTTAATAATGGGAATGCAACGTCACGAGCACCAATCTGTAAAGGTACAGAGATGTTCATCATACCCACAACAAGACCCATTGCGACGAAGAAGATCATGATTACACCGTGTGCGGTGAAGATCTGGTCGTAGTGGTCAGGATGTAAGTAACCTTCGCCGCCGCCTTTCGCGAGGAAAAGTTGCAGACGCATCATGATCGCATCGGCGAAACCACGCAATAGCATGACCACAGATACGATGATATACATGATACCAATCTTTTTATGGTCTACAGTGATAAACCACTCATTCCACAAATATCCCCATTTCTTGAAATAGGTGATACCGCCTAAAACAGCAATTGCACCAAGTGCCATAAAGACCATGGTGACAAGTACAAGGGGTTCAGTCGGGATAGAATCCCACCCTAATTTACCAAAAATCATATCCATGTCTTATTCCCCTTGAGCAGCGTGTTCTGCTGCAGCATGAGTTTCTGCTGTTGCATCATGGCCAGCAGAATGGTCAGCACCGTGATAGTTACTCATGTAGTGGTTGATGATTGTTTCAAACAATTTTGGCTCAACTGATGAGTAATAAGTCACTGGGTGTGGCTTAGTCGGGAACGGTTTCATCGCTTCAGCTTTAGCAAGTGCTTCTTCATCACCAGCAGCTTTAGCACGATTCACTAAATGCTCGATCTGATGCTTAGAACGATCGCCATCTTTAAGCGTTGCTAACTCTGCTTGGTCAAGTGTGCCTTTTTGAATTGCTTCAGGGTTAATACTTGTACCATTACCAGCTTTAACTGCTTCTACCCATTGTGCAAATTCAGGCTCAGTCACGCTATGTGCTTTAAAGCGCATTTGTGAGAAACCGTAACCTGAATAGTTTGCTGAGAAACCACGGAAGATACCTGGTTCATCGGCTAATAGGTGAAGGTGAGTTTGCATACCAGCCATTGCGTAAATCTGACCGCCTAACTGTGGGATGAAGAACGAGTTCATCGTGAAGTTAGAAGTGATTTTAAAGCTTACTGGTGTTTGTTCTGGGAAGCGTACTTCGTTTACCGTTGCAATGTTTTGCTCAGGATAGATAAAAATCCATTTGAACTGTTCAGCGACAGCTTGAATAGTCAATGGTGCTTTATCTGATTCTAACGGACGGTAAGGGTCGTACTTGTGGGAACCCCACCAAGTTAACCAAGCTAAAATACCAATAATAATGACAGGTACACCCCATACAACGATCTCAATTGTCGTAGAGTGTGCCCAAGTAGGTTTATAGTCTGCATCTTTATTCGACGCGCGATATTTCCAACCAAACCATAATGCCATAATGATTGATGGAATCACCACCAATAGCATTAAATAGATCGCAGTCATCATCAGGTTACTTTGACCTTGACCAACTGGACCTTTATTGTTTAGAAGTACCATATCACCGCCACACCCAGTTAAGAGTGCAGCCATCGTTGATAAAGACAATACAGCTAAAATCGTTTGTCTCATTTTACAACCTCGGTGAAGAGTCCCATTCCCTAATTAAAATTATGGGATAGCGATTAAAGTGTCGCGTGATTGATAAGAATTGTTTAAAAACTGCTTAGCAATCACGCGACACCGCAACGTTGTTGGGCATTATGCCTCATATTGAAAAACTAAGCTACTGATAAAGTGGTCTGAAATGCTTGTTTTAAAACCCGATTTATCTTGTAGGGATTGTTGTTTTGGTGCATTCTTTTTCTATAGATATCAATTTAATATATAAAAAAAGAGGAATAAATCCTCTTTTGTTTATTGATTTGTGATTACTGCTTAATTACCTTAGTTTTCGCCAATTTATCGTGCAAAGTTTGACGGTTTTTTGTAAAAGCGAATAAAGCATAATCAATCACAGTAATGATTGGTACAAGGATTAGATTAAGAATGATAAACAACACACTTCTCAACCAAAAGGCCCGAATTGTACTGACCTGTGCAGAGCTTTCAACATCTACAATTTTAATCTTGGCGATTTTTTTACCGATACTCTGACCAGATTTTGCAATAAAGAAAGCCTGAATCATGAGCATGATAATCAGATAAGCAAAGATCATCATCCATGCTTCATTTGGAATTAATTGCATCAACTGATGCTGTAATTCGACAGCTTTGTCTGACGCCATTTGAGTGGCTTGCATCTGTTTTTGAATTTCAAATAATTCTTGGTATTGGCTTTCATTAAAAAAGAAAGATGGGATCGAAGCCATCGGTAGCCAAAGGATGAGATCAAAAACTTTCGCTAGCGCACGCGAATGGAAAGGCGCAAGTTCAGGCGCTTTTTGTTCGACTTTGATTTTGTAAGTTGGTTCGTTCGTTTCAGTTTTAATTTGAGAACTAAAAGGAGAGTAACCTACAGGTTCGTAGACAAGTTTACCTTGTGTGAGTTCACCAAGTGTTTTCCATTCAGCCATACCTTCATGCCAAGCTAAATCGGTCAATAAAACTTGTTGACTAGCAAGCATTTGGTTCACTTGTTCTAAACTGTAAGGTCCTGCTTGTTGATTGTTACGAGCCAAGTAAATTTGCATAATTTTAAAATCTCAATTACGAAAGATGAAAAAAGACCCTACGAAAGAGGGCCTTTTTCTAAAAAAGACTAGGCTTTCTTGATTTGTTCTTCAGCAAGGAAGAACCAAGTATCAAGGACTGAGTCAGGGTTAAGTGACACAGATTCAATACCTTGTTCCATGAGCCATTTAGCTAGGTCAGGGTGATCCGAAGGACCTTGACCACAAATACCAACATATTTTCCTGCTTTGCGGCAAGCATGAATTGCCATAGAAAGGAGCGCTTTAACTGCTGGATCACGCTCATCGAATAAGTGTGATACGATACCAGAGTCACGGTCAAGACCGAGTGTTAATTGTGTTAAGTCGTTTGAACCGATAGAGAAACCATCGAAGTGCTCAAGGAATTGCTCAGCCAATAATGCATTGGTCGGTAATTCACACATCATAATGATTTTTAAACCATTCTCACCACGTTTCAAGCCGTTTTGAGCAAGTAGTTCAATCACACGTTTTGCTTCAGAAACAGTACGAACGAATGGAATCATGATTTGGATATTGGTTAAACCCATTTCATCACGTGCTTTTTTCAAGGCACGGCATTCAAGTTCAAAACAGTCGCGGAAGTTATCAGATACATAACGACTCGCACCACGGAAGCCCAACATTGGGTTTTCTTCTTCTGGTTCGTAGAGCTTACCGCCGATCAAGTTTGCATATTCATTCGATTTAAAATCAGACATACGTACGATGACTGGTTTTTCTGCAAATGCAGCAGCAAGTGTAGAAATACCTTCAACCAATTTCTCGACATAGAATTCGATTGGAGAAGAGTAGCCTGCAGTACGTGCCATTACAGCAGCACGAGTCTCACGTGGTAGGCTTTCAATATTTAACAATGCTTTTGGATGCACACCGATCATACGGTTAATGATAAATTCAAGACGTGCAAGACCGATCCCTTCATTCGGGATTTGAGCAAAGTCAAATGCACGGTCAGGGTTACCGACGTTCATCATGATTTTGAATGGTAGTGATGGCATTGAGTGAATCGAGTTACGTTGAACTTCGAAATCTAATGCGCCTTCATAGATGAAACCAGTATCGCCTTCGGCACAAGAAACAGTTACTTCTTGACCATCAGAAAGGACTTCAGTGGCATTACCACAACCGACAATTGCTGGAACACCTAACTCACGCGCAATAATCGCGGCGTGACAAGTACGACCACCACGGTTAGTGACAATCGCAGCAGCACGCTTCATTACTGGTTCCCAGTCCGGGTCAGTCATGTCAGATACAAGTACGTCACCGTCCTGAACCTTATCCATCTCTTTAATTGAAGTGACAACGCGAACTTTACCTGAACCGATACGTTGACCGATTGAACGACCTTCACAAATCACAGTACCACGTTGCTTTAACAGGTAGCGTTCCATTGTGCCGACGTTTTGACGGCTTTTTACTGTTTCTGGGCGTGCTTGAACGATATAGATTTGACCGTCATCACCATCTTTCGCCCATTCGATGTCCATTGGCGAACCGTAGTGCTGCTCAATGATCAGCGCTTGTTTAGCCAACTCATGTAATTCATGGTCATTTAAGGCAAATTGTTGGCGCTCTTGTTTTTCAACATCAACCACCACCACTGATTTACCCGCTGCACCTTCTTCACCATAAATCATTTTTTGGTGTTTAGAGCCAAGGTTACGGCGTAAAACAGAGTGCTTACCCGCATTTAATAGTGGTTTAGACAGATAGAATTCGTCAGGGTTAACCGCGCCTTGCACGACCATTTCACCCAAACCGTATGATGCAGTGATAAATACCACATCACGGAAACCAGATTCGGTATCAAGCGTGAACATGACACCTGCCGCACCAGTTTCTGAACGAACCATACGTTGTACGCCAGCAGAAAGGGCAACAACACTATGTTCAAAACCTTGGTGAACGCGATAAGCAATCGCGCGGTCATTATAAAGAGAAGCAAAAACTTCTTTGATCGCGATTAGGATATTATCAATACCACGAATGTTCAGAAAGGTTTCTTGTTGACCAGCGAAAGACGCATCAGGTAAGTCTTCAGCAGTAGCAGAAGAACGTACCGCAACAGCAATGTCTGGGTTGCCGTTTGAAAGTGCAGCAAAAGCTTCACGAATTTCTTGTTCTAATGTCGCAGTAAGCGGAGTTTCAACAATCCAGTTACGGATTTTTGCACCAGTTTCAGCAAGTGCATTTACATCTTCTACATTTAGCTGAGTAAGTTCAGCCTGAATACGAGCGTTTAAGCCGCTTTGATCCAAGAACTCACGATAGGCAGCAGCAGTCGTTGCAAAGCCACCAGGTACCGATACACCAGCATTGGATAAATGGCTGATCATTTCACCCAAAGATGAGTTTTTCCCACCTACGAGTTCGACATCGTGTTTTCCTAATTTTTCCAGACCGATTACGCGCGCTTCCAAAGTATTTACTCCACTTTTTTTGCAGTATGAATGACCATCATTGGTATGAAATTATACAAAAGTGCTTAGATTTAGTGTTTTACTAAGCGACAGTCATGTTAGATGAGTTTACTATAAAGATTATAGAGCACTAAGACAAATGTTTAAGGAGAATTTTGATGCCCGTAAGTAAAGAAATTAAACGGAGCGTTTTTTTTATTTCAGATGGTACCGCAATTACCGCAGAAACCCTTGGACATTCACTACTTGCGCAATTTCCAAACGTCGATTTTGACATTCATATTATGCCCTATATTGCCACCGAAGAAGCAGCGATGGTGGCCGTGGCCGAGATCAATGCCTGCCAATCTCGAGATGGTTCTTTACCGTTGGTTTTTGATACTTTGGTCGATCCACATGTCCGTGAAATTATCAATACAGCCAAGGCGGTCAATTTAGACGTTTTTGAAGGTCTTATTAGTAAATTAGAACAAGAGTTGGGTACACCGCCGACGACCTTAGTTGGACAAACGCATGCTGTTACCGATTCAGAATATTATAAAGCACGTATTGATGCGGTACATTTTGCGCTAGACAATGATGATGGGGCCAGAACACGTCATTATGATAAAGCCGATATTATTTTAATTGGTGTGTCCCGTTCAGGCAAAACACCGACTTCGATTTATTTGTCATTACAATTTGGTATTCGTGTTGCAAACTATCCTTTAACTGAGGAAGATTTAGACGACAATCGTTTGCCAAAAGTTCTACGCGAACATAAAAACAAGTTGTTTGGTTTAATGATTGATGCGGAACGTTTGGTCGCAATTCGCAGTGAACGTAAGGCCAATAGCCGCTATTCAAGTTTTAGTCAGTGTCAAATGGAACTTCGTGCCATTGAGGGAATTTATATCTCGGAAGGGATTAAATATCTGAATGTGACTGAGATGTCGATTGAAGAAATCTCAACACGGGTTTTACAAATGACAGGCTTAAAACGTCGTATTGGTTGATGCCTTCAGATGGCCTAAATCTATGCGGATTAGGCCGTCTTCAATGTAGAGATGCTTTAAAATTTTGGAGTGATAGGTTTACTAGAAATCATTAATTAATAATAAACAATTGATATTCAATGACAAACTTAACTTAACTCAAGAGTATTCTAATTGCTGATAATTTTTCCACATTTCTGCTATAATATTGTGATTTAAATCTCACTTTTATTGTTGGTGGTCTATGGCTTTTATTGCGACTGAATATCTTGATAAAAAGAGTTCTGTTTGGAACAGAAGTCTGTGAATTTAGCTTTCCCTTTTCATTCTAATCACCACGTGAGTGAAGTTGAGCAACGTGTTTTTAATAGCATTCCTAGTTTGGTCTGGTTGCTTTCAGAACAGGGCGATGCTTATTTCTTTAACAGCGTCGGCCAAGAATATATTGGCTTTAATAATCTAGAGCATTTTGCCAAAAATTGGGTAGATTTAATCCATATTGAAGATATCTCACTTTTTCAAATTGAATGGGAGCAAGCAGTTTCTTGTCGATCGCCATTTCAACTGGAATGTCGCTTAAAGCATCGATCTGGTGCATACCGCTGGTTTTTATTGTCGGCAAAATTTTTGGACGCAGAAGGCGAAGGCTATTGGTTCATCAATAGTGTTGATATCCACGAAACCAAACAGTATCAGCAGAACTTGGTGCAGTGTATTAATGCACAGACCAATATGCTGGATAATAGTATTGATTGTATAAAATTATTAGAAGCAGACGGCTCATTACTGCATGTGAATAAAACAGGTTGTATTGCACTCAATATTCCTCAGGGCCAAGATAGTTTTGGAATGAAGTGGGCTGAACTTTTACCTTCTGAAATACGTTCAAAAGCAATTTATGCCTTGAAAACAGCACTTAAAGGTAAAACAGCACGCTTTCGTGGAATGAGTGGCGAGGGTTCAGAACGGCAATATTGGGATAATTTACTAACGCCGATTTTGAATGACCAAGGTCAGATCGTGCAGGTTTTATGCTTATCTCGTGATGTGACCGTACAACGACTGACTGAAATACAACTACGTCTTTCAAGTGAAATGGATGATTTAACTGGACTCTATAATCGTCGTTTCTTTAAACAACAACTCAAGCGTTCTTTACTTCGACATAAAAAGGGTGAAAAGCGTGTTGGCTTAATGCTGCTAGATCTGGATTATTTTAAACATATTAATGATACCTTAGGACATGCGGCAGGGGATCATTTACTGCGTGTTCTATCAAAACGAATAGAACACATCTTGCCAGACAATACTTTTGTGGCACGGTTAGGCGGCGATGAGTTTGCAGTTGTTGTCAACGGCATTGACTCAGAAGCAGAACTTGAGAAAGTAGCGATAGATGTCAGCCGGCAGTTGGATGCACCGATTACTTATGCAGGGAATTTAATTAATGGCAGTATGAGTATCGGTTGTGCGATTTATCCGCGTGATGCAAAAGATTCTGCAAATCTAATGAAATGTGCCGATACTGCATTGAATGATCTGAAAGCGACAGGCCGTGGTGGTTTCCGTATGTTTAATCAACACATGCAGATCGCAGCACAAAATATTGCCATTCAACTAAATGAAGCACGTCATATTATTCGTGATGATTTGATGGTGCCTTTCTATCAGCCAAAAGTTCGCTTAACTGATTCGAAAGTGGTTGGATTTGAAGCATTATTACGTTGGAAAACGGAAGATCAGCAGATTCATTCGCCTCGTAATATTGAACAAGCTTTTCAAGATTATATATTGGCAACAAAAATCAGTGATGCAATACAAAATAAAGTTTTTAAAGATATTGCTATGTGGATTGAGCAAGGGTTGGAGGTCGTTCCCGTTTCAATCAACGCAGCGCCAGTCGAATTTTTAAAAGATAATTATGCTGAACGTTTATTACAGCGCTTGAATTTATATAAAATTCCACACCATTTAGTGGAGATTGAAATCACAGAGCATATTTTGGATGATCGCGGCTCTGATTATGTGGTTCGCGCATTAAATTTATTAAAACAACAAGGCGTTAAAATTTCACTAGATGATTTTGGGACAGGGCACTCGTCTTTAACCCGCTTGCGTGATTATCCTGTCGATTGTCTCAAAATTGATTGTGAATTTATCCGTCAGATGAATGAGGATGATGCGATTTTAGCCATCGTTCAAGCCATTATTGCCTTAGGGCCAAAGCTTTCCTTGGACATTGTCGCTGAGGGGATTGAGAATATTGCACAACTCGAATTGCTCAAATCATCTGGATGTTCGATTGGTCAGGGTTATTTATTTAGCCCTGCGGTCAATGTACAACAAGCCACAAAAATGCTTCAAGCTGGAATTCAGATGGACGAATACAGATGCTAAGTCGACAGGGTTGATTGAGAGAATAAACCTTGTCGACTCTAGCTAAAATCTTAATTGTTCTTTATGTCCATCAATCGGCTAAAGTTTTGAAAGCGTTTTTCGGTATCGTAAATATCACAGGTAAAGATAAATTCATCGACATCATATTGCGCCGCGATTTTATTTAAACCCGATTTAACAGTTTCTTGAGAACCGATTTGTGCCATGGCATAAAAATTCTGAATTGCCAGTTGTTCAGCACTTGTTGCAAGACCTTGGGTCGAGTCAATCGGTGGTTTGAGTTTTAAGCTGTGACCACGGATCAGATTTAAAATACGTTGATAAGAACTGGTCGCTAAATATTGAGCTTGCTCATCCGTTGCAGCAACTACGGTTGGTACCCCCATAGAAACATAAGGTTTGTCCAGATATTCAGAAGCTTGAAAATTATCACGATAAAGTTCGATGGCTTGACCTAACATTCTTGGGGCAAAGTGTGAGGCAAAAGAATAAGGAAGTCCGAGCTTAGCTGCCAGTTGGGCGCTGAATAAACTTGAACCGAGTAACCAGACTGGTACATGGGTATTTTGGCCTGGTGTAGCGATAATTCTTTGATTTGGTTCAGGTGCTTTAAAATATTGTAAAATTTCCATCACATCTTGAGGAAATTGATCTTCAGTTTCTTGACGGCCACGACGTAAGGCACGCATGGTCATTTGATCGGTACCAGGGGCACGACCTAGACCGAGTTCAAAACGATTTGGATATAATGTCGCTAGTGTCCCGAATTGTTCCGCAACCACCAATGGTGCATGGTTTGGTAGCATAATACCGCCTGAACCCAGACGAATATGTTGGGTATTAGCAGCAATAAAGCCTAATAAAACTGCTGTCGCTGAGCTGGCAATCCCATCCATATTATGATGTTCAGCTAGCCAAAAACGTTCATAACCTAATTTTTCAGCATGTTGTGCCAGTTCGAGTGCATGACGGAGTGAAAACTCGATACTTTTATCATCCCGAACTGGTACGAGTTCCAGAATAGAGAACTTTATATCTTGTAGTGATTTCATTATTGATTCTCAAAACTATATATCGAAATAATACGATATAAGTTGAGCTTTGTATATCGTTTTTGATCGATATATTTTTATTATTTGAAATAAAAAAAAGCGCCTGAAGGCGCTAAAGGGGTAAAAATTTGATCTGATTAACGGTGTTTGTACCAACCACGGTGGCGACCATTGTCATGGCGATAGCTTTCACGCGAATTATAATAACGGCGATCATCATAAGAACGACGGTTGTCATAACGGCGGTCATAGCGACGATCATCATAACGGCGATCCGCATCGCGGTCTTGACCTACCTTTTGACCTAAAGCAGCCCCACCAGCAGCTCCTAATGCAGCCCCGATATAGCCACCATTGCTTCCACCCATATTACGGCCAACGGTATAACCGCCCACACCACCTAAACCACCACCAATGGCAGCTTCAGTCCGGTCACGCCGATTACTTGATGCAGCTGCACCACCCGCACCACCAATAGCTGAACCAATCATGGCACCTGTATCACCACCGAGTTGTTTGCCTAGGGCAGTACCGACTACACTTCCTAATGCAGAGGTTGCAGCAACACGCGTCGTATTGTCAGCATGTGCAACGGTGATCATTGAAGATGCCGCTAAGATAATACTACATAACCACATATTCGATTTCATGGTGAAACTCCTTATCCATTCTTTTGGACAATATTCTTTTTTGCTTGCGACAAATGTAACAAGACTTTTGAGCGAAAATATGGAGTGCAATATCTGGATTGAGAGAGTTTGACGATGGTTTTGTATGGGTTGTATTACAAGTGGAGAGATTGTGAATAAATTATAAAAATAAAGAATGAATGCGTAGTAGCCAACGATGAACGTGGGAATCGGGTACAATAGCCGTAGTTTAGATTAGGGCGTATGTATGCTGCTGGAAAAAATTTTGCAATCACAAGGCTTTGGTTCACGTAAGTATTGCCAGCAGTTAATAAAAAATGGTTCTGTTCAGATCGATAATCAGATCTGCGACAATCCCAAGCAGAATATTGGCACGGATCAACTTCGCTTTCAGGTATTCGGCGAAAAATATCAATATCGAGAGCATGTCTACATTGTTTTAAATAAACCTCAGGGTTATGAATGTTCGCATCAGGCCACGCATCATAAGAGTGTCTTTAGCCTTTTCCCTGAAATTTTGCTTCATCGTGGTATTCAATGTGTTGGTCGTCTGGATCAGGACACGACGGGTTTATTGTTACTGACTGACGATGGTCAATATCTACAAGCATTGACTCATCCACGTAAACATGTGCCGAAAGTCTATCATGTCACCACTGCTGATCCTGTCACAGCTGAGCAGAAGATTGGATTAGAGCAGGGCGTTGAACTTCGAAATGAAAAAGGGGTGTATGCTGCAACAGATGTCCAGCTTTTCTCAAACCATCAATTGGCGATGACCATTCATCAGGGGGTCTATCACCAAGTGAAAAGAATGTTGGCTGCGGTAGGTAATAAGGTTGAAACTTTACACCGTCATCAAGTGGGTTTACTTGAATTACCTGAATTAAAAGAAGGTGAGTGGATGTATCTTACACCTTCTCAAAAACAGTTAAGCCAAAATATTGCGCTTGAGCAGTTATCACTTTAAAAAACAATGAAAGGTCTTGAACTCACTGTCTTGGATAAAGCCCATTTGTTCATAGAGACGGTGAGATTGATAATTGTTTTTTTGCGTTTCAAGGCTGATGCGCTGCGCATTTTCATGGCGTGCAAACAGGATAGCAGTATCAATCAATTGTTTTGCAGAACCTTGTTTGCGGTAAGATGGTGTGACATAGACATCATCAAGGATGTAATAGGTTTCACAAGCAACTGAAGAAAAAGCCAGATAGAGTAGAACAAAGCCTGTAAATACATTATCTTTAACATGAATAAAAATAACACTGTCTTTGTTGTCAAAGCGATGTTTTAAAAATTGATATGATTGTTCAATATTTGATGATGCACCGTAGAACTGACGGTATTCGTCAAACAAGACAGCAAGTTGATGAAGATCTTCCTTTGTTGCTCGCTTAACAATCATTCCTGTCCATCCTTACACTTATAATTTTATTAGGACTGTCAGGATAGCGAAAAAAATTCAGCTTAAAAAATAAAAACTTGTTTATAAATGCAACATTGTTAAGTTTTGTCACTCTCACCAAGCAGTGCATTTAACTCTTCAAATAAATCTTCATGATCATCTTCAATTTCGGCCAAAGATGGATTTTCAGCGCTGGCTGCGGCTTTCGATTTACGCAGTTTCAGCAACTGTTCCATGTTGATGTTCTGATTTTCGATTGCAAAAGGAATTGACTTGGTCAACACCACTTGTTTGAAGAAAAGGCGAACGGCCTGAGCAGGGGAGATCCCCAACTGTTTAAATACAGCAAAAGCTTGTTTCTTTTCCTGTGAATCGAGGCGAACCTGATAAACTTCTGTTTTTCGCATGAAGAATGTAACCACATATTTTTAGTTATCGTCATGTATTTTAAACCATTGCAATGTAATTTCAATATTTTTGAAGTGAAAAAATAGAATTTTTGTCATTACGTTGTGGTGGCAATGCAAGTTCAAAGTGAGAGCTAAAGCGCATTTCCTGTTTTAAAATTGGGTCAAAAAATTGAATTTCTTTGGCCAATAATTGTAAAGGAGAGCTAAAATCATCTTCTGCTTTATGTTGAATAGTTGGGTAAAACGAATCATTAAGTATTGGAATATTCAGATAATTTAAATGAACACGCAATTGATGTTGTTTGCCTGTTTTAGGGCTGAGTTTATATTTGGCATAGCATTGATCATGCATCAATAATTCAAGCAAAGTTTCAGTATTAGCTGGTTTTTTTGGATCAATTTGCATGGTGTAAAAAGGCTGACTTTTTTCTAAATGGAGCTGCAAAATTTGCGGAAAATGCAGTTCAGAGCGATAAGCTGCGATTGCATGGTAGGTTTTTTGCACTTTTCTGTCGGCAAAAAGTTGTTGATAGATGCCTCTTGAGCTTGCCTTTTTACAGAATAGAACCACACCTGCAGTTTCACGATCAAGTCGATGAATGGGGGTGAGATCGACGTAGCCTGTTTGTTTTTTTAGTCTGACTAACAGGGTTTCTTGCACATATTGACCTGTCGGACTCATGGTTAAAAAGTGCGGTTTGTCGACGACAAGTAGATCATCATTTTCAAATAAAATTTCATGCTGAAATGGCACATGAATTTCGTGAGCAAGGAAACGATAGTAGAAAATATGCGTATTGGGGGTATAGGGGCTGTCAAATTTGAGTTTGGTCCCATCTGCTGCATAAATTAGCTCATCTGCAAAACGCTGTTGCCATTCACTTAACTCAATATGTGGAAAGTGTTGGCACAGATAATCAAAAATCGTATGTACCGAAACATCATGAGGTAAAAAGACTTTACTGGCGCTGACGCCATTAATCAGTGGAGGGGCGAAATCTATATTTGAGAATTTATTCATAGAGATAAATGATGCCATTAAAAATCAAGATGCGGCATTTTAAGGGCCAATGAGAGTAAGTATATCGTTGATGTTATTGCTTAGATTGACATAATCAGAGTTGATGAATTGCCAGTGTCCATCAATTCCTCTATGAATGATTGCATGAGTGGTCGGGTGAAGCTCTTTATCACTAGCAACTTCAATAAGATGTTCTACGAAATCTTGTGCTTGTTGAGGCGCATATTTAAATTCAGCAGTAAAAATAAAAACTGCAAGTTTATGAATCTCTAAAGCGGGAAGATGATTTAAAAAACATTGGGCATGAACAGCACCGAAACTAAAACTAGCAAGAATTTGTCTTTCTAGCTTAGTTGTTTTCTCAAAAGGTTTCTTGATGGATAAAAAAAGCTGATGCGTAAATTTCGAAATGAGTATCCGATGTTCTTCCACAACAGTTTCCTCAGAAAATAATTTAGAAGTTGTTTTAAAAAAGTAGCAACTTCTTTCTATGGATTAGGCTTTAAAGCAGGGCAATGTTATCATAGCTGCCATTCCAATTTTGTTTTAATTGCCATGTCATCTTCAGTGAAATTTACTTTAAATCATGAACAAGACACTCAACGTTTTGCACAAATACTCTCTGGGCATGTGCACTCAGGCATTATTTATTTAATTGGTGATCTGGGTGCAGGAAAAACCACCTTTACCCGTTACTTTCTACAAAAGTTAGGGCATCAAGGTGTGGTCAAAAGTCCGACTTATACCTTGGTTGAACCTTATACCATTCAAGGTAAAGAGATATTTCATTTTGACTTATACCGTTTGAATGATCCTTATGAACTGGAGCTGATGGGCATCCGTGATTACCTTGAAACACCCGATGCTTTATTTTTATTTGAATGGCCATCAAAAGGTGGTGATGAAATTCCAAAACCAGATATTGTGATTGATATTCAAAAATCAGAAGATGAACTGACTCGATTTGTGACTTTAACCACAGAGTCTGAAGCTTTATCTCAAACTTTGCAGGAACAATTGAATGGCGCATGATTCAACTCGTCGTATTCATACCTTAGATGCTGCCTTAGCCAACCAGATTGCTGCGGGTGAGGTGATTGAACGTCCCTCTTCCGTGGTTAAAGAATTATTAGAAAACTCGATTGATGCGGGTGCAACTGAACTGATTATTCGAGTGGCACAAGGCGGCTCGACCCTGATTGAAATCATTGATAATGGCAATGGTATTCACGCTGAAGATTTACCTTTGGCTGTGATGCGTCATGCCACCAGTAAAATTCAAACTGCTGAAGATTTACATGCGATTGTCAGTTTGGGGTTCCGTGGTGAAGCATTGGCCTCAATTGCGGCTGTGTCACGCTTAACTTTAACCAGTAGCCAAGATGAGCAAGGTGTGGGTTATCAGGTAGAAGTGAATGGCACAGCATTTGATCATCAACAGATCCAAGCAGTGGCTGCACAAAAAGGCACGCATATTCGCGTCCAAGATCTATTTTTTAATGTGCCAGCGCGTCGTAAATTCTTAAAAAAACCAAGCACTGAATTTAATCATATTGAAGAAATTGTGCGCCGTTTGGCGTTGACGCATTTTGATATTCGCTTTGTACTGGAACATAACGATAATATTCGTTTAAATCTGCCTGTGGCGGATAGCGGTGAGTTACGTTATCAACGTGTTCAGCAATTATTGGGTCAACAGTTTATTCAAAATGCCTACTGGATTGATGCTGAAAGTATCAATATGCGTTTGTCGGGCTGGTTGGGACACCCTTCTGATGCACGTGCGCAGGCGGATATGCAATATGTCTATGTGAATGGTCGTATTGTCAAAGATAAAACCATTTCACATGCGTTGCGTATGGCCTATGAAGGAATTTTGCATGGTCATCAACATTCATCTTATTTATTGTTTTTAGAAGTTGATCCTGAAAATATTGATGTGAATGTACATCCGACCAAGCATGAAATTCGCTTTTTGAATCAACGAGAAGTGCATGAGTTTGTGCGTCATTATGCCAAAGCAACCTTATCGCAATTTCAGACAGCAACTGCCGATTTAGCACAGGCCATGAAAACAGATGAGGCCACAGCAGAAAACTTTAATTATCAGCCTCACCCCAAATACCAAGAACAATTCAATTTACATCGTGCGGCAATTGAAGCGGAATCTAAAACAAATCAACAGGTTGCTGTGTCGACGGATTTATTGACCGATTTCAATCAGAGCCGTCCACAAGCGGTTCAATACAATTCAACACCACAAGAACCACGTTATAATGGTTCTACGCAGTTGAATAATGCACTCAAAAGCTATTTGGCGCCTTTACGCGAAGACGCAGAAGGTGGAAATGATCAAGGTCCATCACGTGTAGATGAGTTTCCATTAGGGGTTGCGATCGCACAACTGCATGGCATTTATATTCTGGCGCAAAATACTGAAGGCCTGATTATTGTGGATATGCATGCAGCACATGAACGGATTTTGTTGCAACAAATGAAGTCTGCATGGGATAAACCTGAATTTTGGACCTCACAGCAACTGCTGATTCCTAAAGTTGTTTCGATTACGCGTATGCAAGCAACGCGTGTTGAAGATTTACAACCGCAATTACAACGTTTAGGTTTGGAAATTGATCAATATGGTGATGAGCAGGTGATTGTCCGTGGCGTACCCGCCATATTGCATAAGGCTGATTTTGGTAATCTAGTGCCTGAGTTGTTAAATGATCTTGATCCGAATGACGAGGCGCGAGGTTTATTGCAAAAACGTGATGAGCTACTTGCAGGTATGGCGTGTCATGGCGCTGTACGTGCACATCGCCAGTTAAGCCTATCTGAAATGAATGCTTTATTGCGTCAAATGGAACAAACCGAGTTTGCCAGTCAATGTAATCATGGGCGTCCAACTTGGCGGGCATTTCCACTGAATCAATTAGATAAATTATTTGCTCGAGGAGAGTAGTTTTACATGTCAAATCAATTGCCCGTCATCAATTTAATGGGGCCTACCGCAAGTGGTAAAACT
>Ga0209958_1001307_pt1 | contig 20312 bp, 19 predicted proteins | sample ThiBio_inoc_plan_FD_183942 | JGI IMG/M metagenome (GOLD analysis project Ga0209958, IMG submission 183942) | Wastewater bioreactor microbial communities from Cape Town, South Africa - Thiocy_inoc_plan (SPAdes) | ecosystem: Engineered > Bioremediation > Thiocyanate > Unclassified | place: South... | reverse complement strand
GACGACGATGAGGGTGTTGCCCAGATCCTTCAGCCGGACGAGAGTCTCGATCAGCCGACGGTTGTCTCGTTGGTGCAGCCCGATGGAGGGTTCGTCGAGCACGTACAGCACGCCCGTCAGCCCGGAGCCGATCTGCGTCGCGAGCCGGATGCGCTGGGCCTCCCCACCGGAGAGCGAGCCCGCGGAGCGTCCGAGGCTCAGATAGTTCAGTCCGACCTGCACGAGGAAGTCCAAGCGCGCGCGGATCTCCCTGAGGACGGCGGCGGCGATCTTGGCTTCGCGGTCGGTCAGCTCGAGCTGCGCGAAGTACTGCTGCGCGTCGGCCAGACTCATGCGCGACGCATCGGCGATCGAATGGTCGTGCACCAGGACGGCCAGCACCTCGGGCTTCAGACGGTCGCCGTGGCACACGGGACACGGGACCTCACGAAGGTACTCCGCCCATCGCTGGCGCTGCGCGTCGGTCTCGGCCTGGGTGTACTGACGCTCGATGTAGGGCACCACCCCCTCGAACCCGGACGAGTAGCGCATCTCCCGGCCGTAGCGGTTGCGCCACTTCACCGTGACCTTGTAGTTCTCGCCGCGAAGGATCGCATCCTGGACGTCGGTGGACAGGTCCCGCCACGGTGTGTCGAGCGAGAAGTCGAGGTCATCGGCCAGGCCCACCAGGAGGCGCTCGTAATACTGGTACAGCCCCTTGCCCTGTGTCGTCCATGGGATGATGACGCCGTCGTTGATCGACAGCTCTTCATCGCCCAGCATCAGCTCGACATCGACCGACATCCGCGTGCCCAGACCGGAACAGGTGGGGCACGCGCCGAAGGGAGCGTTGAACGAGAAGGTACGCGGCTCGATTTCGGTCAGCTGCAGCGGATGCCCGTTCGGACAGGCGAGCTTCTCGCTGAAACTCACCCACGCGTCGTCCCCTTCTTCGTCGACGAAGTTGATCTGCACGATGCCGTCGGCGAGGCCGAGCGCGGTCTCGACCGAGTCGGTGACGCGGCCGAGGATGTCGCCACTTGCCACGAGCCGGTCGACCACGACCGCGATGTCATGCTTGTAGCTCTTCTTGAGCGTCGGGGGCTCCGCGAGCTGAATCAGGTCGCCGTCCACGACCGCGCGGGCGTATCCCTTGGCCGACAGCTCCTTGAAGAGGTCGACGAACTCGCCCTTCTTCTGCGTCACGACCGGGGCCACGATCTGATAGCGCGTGCGCTCGGGTAGTTCCATGAGCTGATCGGCGATCTGCTGCACGGTCTGCCGCTGGATCTGGGCGCCGCACTCGGGACAGTGCGGAACACCGATGCGCGCCCACAGCAGACGCATGTAGTCGTGGATCTCGGTGATGGTGCCGACCGTCGAACGCGGGTTGCGGTTCGTCGACTTCTGATCGATCGAGACGGCGGGACTCAATCCCTCGATGAAGTCGACGTCCGGGCGGTCGACCTGACCGAGGAACTGCCGCGCGTACGCGCTCAGCGACTCCACGTAACGACGCTGACCTTCGGCGAAGATCGTGTCGAAAGCGAGGCTGGACTTGCCTGAACCGGAGAGGCCGGTGAAGACGACGAGGGAGTCGCGCGGGATGTCGAGATCCACGTTCTTGAGGTTGTGGACGCGGGCTCCGCGCACGCTGAGTTTCGACGAGGCAACAGGGACGATGGGCACCGGACAAGTCTAGGTGTGGCCTCCGACACCGGATCCGAGGTGCGCTCTCGGCGCACCCTCCTCAGTCCGGCCGACGGCCGGCGAAGGGGGCGAGACCGTCGCGCAGTGCCGCAAGTTGGTCGGCATCCATCCCGACTCTCGCCATGATCTGCGCCGGCACGTCGAGAGCCCGTGCCCGCAGAGACGTGCCGTCGGCGGTGAGCGCGATATCCAGCACCCGCTCGTCGTCAGTGCGGCGCGTGCGACTGACCCGCCCCTGCACCTCGAGGCGCTTGACGAGCGGCGACAGGGTGGCCGGTTCCATCGCAAGCTCCTCCGCGAGCTCACCCAGCGAGCGCGGCGAGTGCTCCCAGAGGGCGAGCATCACGAGGTACTGCGGGTGCGTCAGGCCGAGGGGATCGAGGACAGGACGATAGATGGAGACGACGTTGCGCGCGGCCGTCACGAGAGCGAAGCACAGCTGGTTCTCGAGCTTCAGCAGATCGTCGCGCGCATCCATGCCTCTACTGTACTCATTCCGTTAGTACACTAATGTTCATGACACGAAACGATGCCGAGCGGCCGCCGCTTCGTCAACGGGTGCGCGACGCCGGCGGGTGGTACACGTACCTCAACACGCGGCTCATCCGCCTGGCCGGTCCCGCGTCGGTCGGTCCGTACGAGAGCGAGCCCGAGCCGGCGCGCGCCGAACGGGCCTGCCCGCTCTGCGGCCACGCGATGTCCCAGCACACGTTCGACCGCAGCGGCCCGAAGCCGCTCATGCACTGCCCCTGATCAGGACCGCCCGTCAGGCGCGGTCGAACGTCATGATCGCGCGCGCTGCCGCAGCGCCCACTCCACCTCGTCGGGGTCGCTGTGCGGAACGACCACGCCGTCTCGCATGATCTGGTGACGCTCGTCGCCCTTACCCACGATGGCGATGAGGTCACCCTCCCGGGCGAGTTCGACGGCCTTGTGGATCGCCTCGGCTCGGCCGCCCACGTCGAAGACCTCTGCGCGCGAGCCGCGCGTACCGGCGACGACGGCTCGCCTGATGGTCGCGGGGTCCTCGTCGGCGGGATTGTCGTCGGTGACGATCACGATGTCCGAGGCCATCGCGGAGAAGCGGCCCATGAGCGGGCGCTTGTGCGCATCGCGATTGCCGTTGGATCCGATCACCGTGATGATGCGCCCCGGCGTCAGAGGCCGCATAGCGCGCAGCAGCGCGTTGATCGCCTCGGGCTTGTGGCCGGCGTCGATGACGACCTGGAACTCGGCATCCACGGGGACGAACTGGACCCGCCCCTCGACGCCCGCGAAGTTCGCAATCCCCTCCACGGATGCCGAGAGAGGATGACCCACGATCTCGAGGGCCGCGACCGCGGCCAGGATGTTGCTGACGTTGAACTCTCCCACCAGGGGTGTGGTGAAACGCTCCGTCTGGCCATCGGGTCCGATCACCGTGAACGAGGAGCCGTCCAGCCGCAGGTCGATGTCGACAGCGCGCCAGTGCGCGTCGCGACCCGTCACCGAGAACGACTGCGTGTTCAGGTCGGCATCGGCATGCAGGCGCCGCCCGGCCCGGTCGTCGACGTTCACCAGCGCGACACAGGACATCGCCGGCGTCAGCAGCTCGCGCTTGGCCAGCAGATAGGCCTCCTGCGTGCCGTGGAAGTCGCGATGGTCGTGGCCGAGGTTGAGGAAGATGCCGACGTCGAAGCGGAGGCCTTCCACGCGACCCATCGTGATGGCATGGCTCGACACCTCGGAAGAGACCACCTCGACACCGCGCTCGCGCATGAGCGCCAGCAGCGCGTGCATCTGCGGGGCTTCCGGAGTGGTGAGAGTGGACGGAACGGCGACGCCGTCGATGCGCGTTCCCATCGAGCCGATCACCCCGGTGTGCCGGGACTGACGCGCTGCATCGACGAGATAGGTCGTCGAGGTCTTGCCCTGCGTCCCCGTGATGCCGATCGTCTTCAGCGCACGCGCAGGCTGGTCGTAGAACCAGGCGGCGAGCCCACCCAACACCCGACGGGGGTGCCCATCGACGACGATCCGTGGGAGCGCGGAGAGTCCTGTCGTGGCGTCGATGATGTCGGCGCCGGCGGCGTCGGTGAGCACCGCGACCGCCCCGGCTTCCACGGCGTCGGCGAGATAGCGCGCGCCGTGAGTCCGGGCCCCCGGCTGGGCGAAGAACAGATCACCCGGCTGCGTCGAGGCCGCGCTGAGAGCGATACCCGTGACGAACGCGTCACCGGCGACGAGAGACGCACCGACCTGATCGGCGATGTCGGCGAGTGAGCGAGCAACGACGTTCTGCGGACGGTTCGCGGCGGGCTGCGCAACCCCCATTCCGGCCTCCGAAGGATCCGACGGGGAGGACTGCTCGATGCTCACTCGGCGACGATAGCAAAACAGTGCGAACCCGGCTGTCAGCATCGCCGCGCGAAGCCCGAGTCCACCCTGCCGGCGGCACCGCCTGCATGTCGTTCAGGTGGTGCGGCGCACTGGACCTGCTTACGCGTGGCCGGCATTCACCATGGCCCGCAGCTCCTTCTTGAGATCCTGCACCTCGTCGCGGAGCCGCGCGGCCAGCTCGAACTTCAGCTCACCGGCCGCGGCGAGCATCTGCTGCGAGAGATCCTCGATGGTCGCCTCGAGCTGCATGGCGCCCTCTGCCGCGATGCCCTCCCGCCGCAGGCGCGGCGTCGGCGAGCCTGCGCGACCCGAGCCGCCGCCACGAGCCAGAAGCGCCTTGGTATCGGACGCCTCGCGTGCCAGCACGTCGGTGATGTCGGCGATCTTCTTGCGCAGGGGCTGCGGATCGATGCCGTGCGCCGTGTTGTATGCGATCTGCTTCTCCCGGCGACGCTCGGTCTCCTCGATCGCCGATCGCATCGAGTCGGTCATGTTGTCGGCGTACATGTGGACTTCACCGGAGACGTTTCGCGCCGCTCGACCGATCGTCTGAATGAGTGACGTCCCGCTGCGCAGGAACCCTTCCTTGTCGGCGTCGAGAATGGCGACGAGCGAGACCTCGGGCAGGTCGAGCCCCTCACGCAGCAGGTTGATTCCGACCAGCACGTCGTAGACACCCTGTCGAAGCTCGGTGAGCAGCTCGACGCGACGCAGCGTGTCGACGTCGGAGTGCAGGTATCGCACGCGCACACCGTGCTCGCCGAGGAAGTCCGTCAGCTCTTCGGCCATCTTCTTGGTCAGGGTGGTGACGAGCACGCGCTCGTCTCGCTCGACCCGCACCCGGATCTCCTCCAGCAGGTCGTCGATCTGCCCCTTGGACGGCTTGATCACGATCTGCGGATCGACCAGACCCGTCGGTCGGATGATCTGCTCGACGACGCCGTCGGCGATACCCATCTCGTAGCGGCCCGGCGTCGCGGACAGATACACCGTCTGACCGATGCGGTTCTTGAACTCGTCGAAACGCAGCGGGCGGTTGTCGAGCGCACTCGGAAGCCGGAAGCCGTGGTCGACCAGCGTGCGCTTGCGGGACGCGTCGCCTTCGTACATGGCGCCGATCTGCGGCACCGTGACGTGCGACTCGTCGATGACGAGCAGGAAGTCGTCGGGGAAGAAGTCGAGCAGCGTGTGCGGCGGCTCGCCGGGCTCGCGACCGTCCATGTGTCGGGAGTAGTTCTCGATGCCGGAGCAGAAACCGAGCTGCTGCAGCATCTCGAGATCGAACGTCGTGCGCATCCGCAGGCGCTGTGCCTCCAGCAGCTTGCCCTGGCCCTCCAGCTCCGCCAGCCTCTCGGCCAGCTCGGTCTCGATCGTGCCAATGGCGCGATGAACGGTGTCGGTGCCCGCGACGTAGTGCGACGCCGGGAAGATGGGCACACTGTCGAGCTTCTGGACGACGTCTCCGGTGAGGGGATGGAGCATGTAGAGCGCTTCGATCTCGTCGCCGAACAGCTCGATGCGGACGGCGTACTCCTCGTAGACGGGAATGATCTCGATCGTGTCGCCGCGCACACGGAAGTTGCCGCGCGAGAAGTCGACGTCGTTGCGGTTGTACTGCATCGCGATGAACTTGCGGATGAGCGCATCGCGGTCGTACCGCTCGCCGACCTGCAGGGCGACCATCGCGCGGAGGTACTCTTCGGGCGCACCGAGACCGTAGATGCACGACACCGTGCTGACCACGACCACATCGCGACGGCTCAGCAGCGAGTTCGTCGTCGAGTGACGCAAGCGTTCGACCTCGGCGTTGACGGACGAGTCCTTCTCGATGAAGGTGTCCGTCTGCGGCACGTAAGCCTCGGGCTGGTAGTAGTCGTAGTAGCTGACGAAGTACTCGACGGCGTTGTGCGGCATCAGCTCACGGAACTCGTTGGCCAGCTGCGCCGCGAGGGTCTTGTTGTGGGCCAGCACCAGCGTGGGACGCTGTACCTGTTCGATCAGCCACGCCGTCGTCGCCGACTTGCCGGTACCGGTCGCGCCGAGCAGGACGACGTCGGTCTCCCCCGCGTTGATTCGAGCCGCGAGCTCGGAGATCGCCTGCGGCTGATCACCGCTGGGCGCATACTCGCTGACGACCTCGAACGGCCGGACGGATCGCGTGGTCTGCATGCCTCCAGCGTAGGCTCGGCCCCCGACATCGGCCGCGTCGTTCGCCCTCGGCGTCCTCGTTCGCCCAGGCCCTCCCGAGGCGCTCGGCCCGCTCGGCCCCGTACTGTGGAACCATGCTGGAGTTCCTCGTCGGGTCCGGCCTCGCCGCGGCCGCGGGGCTGAACGCGTGGATGCCGCTGTTCGCACTGGGGCTGTTGGACCGTTTCGTGCCGGTGATCGATCTGCCGGCCTCCTGGTCGTGGCTTTCCAGCGACGTCGCTCTCTGGATCACCGGTGTGCTGCTGGTCGTGGAGATCGTGGCCGACAAGATCCCCGCGGTCGATTCCGTGAACGACGTCCTGCAGACCGTGGTGCGCCCGGCATCCGGGGGCATCGCCTTCGGCGCCGGCGCGAGCGCGCAGACGGTGCGCGTCGACGACCCGAGCCTCTTCGCGGGCGCCGCGTGGGTGCCGATCGTCGTCGGCGTCGTGATCGCCCTCGCGCTGCATGCCCTCAAAGCGTCGGTGCGCCCTCTCGCCAATGTCGCCACCGCGGGCGTCGCCGCCCCCGTCCTGTCGGCGGCGGAGGATGTATCGGCGGGAGCACTCATCGTGGCCGCGATCTTCGCGCCCGTTCTGGCCGGAGCGCTCGTGGTCGCCCTCATCGTGTCGGCCGTGCTTCTGCTGCGTCGTCGACGCCGCCACCGCTCAGGGACGTCCGTCGCCTCCGTACCGCGACCGTGAGCGCGCACCTCAGCGCGAGGGGTGCAAGCGCCTCCACAGCGCCTCGACCTGCGCACTGGTCTCGGCCAGCGACCCGGCTGTGTCGATGATGACGTCGGCGACGGCCAACCGCGTGTCATCGTCGACCTGCGACGCCAGCCGCGCGCGGGCATCGGCGAGGGTGAGCCCGCGCAGCGCGACGAGGCGCTCCTCGCGCAGGGATGCCGGGGCGTGCGCCACGACGATCAGATCCCACGGGTCGTCGGCCCGCGCCTCTACCAGCAGCGGCACGTCGTAGACGACGACCGCATCGGGATCGGCGGCGAACGCCGCGGCGAAGCGCCGGCCCGACTCTGCCGCCACGGCCGGATGGATGAGGGCGTTGAGGCGGCGACGGGCGTCGTCGTCGGAGAAGACGACCGCTCCCAGCGCTGCGCGGTCGAGGTTGCCGTCACCGGCGATCACTCCCGGACCGAACGCGGCGGCGATCTGGTCGAGCACCGGAGACCCGGGAGCCTGCAGCTCGCGGACGATCGCGTCGGCGTCGACGATGACTGCACCGTGCTGGGCGAGGAGGCGCGCGATGGTCGATTTGCCGGAGGCGACGCCGCCGGTGAGCGCGAGAAGGGGCATGCCTACGAGGATGCCACGTCGGCGTCGGCCGGAGCCGTCGACGGCGGCGCCACGAAGACGGAGGCCTCTGCGATGCGCGCCGCGCGCAGTGCGGCCGAGCGCGCAGCGCTCATGAGGATTCCCGGGTCGTACCCGAGCGACGAGGTGAGTCCCACTCCGACGCCCACCGACGCGAGACGGCCGTGAGCGACCGCGGTGAGCTCGTCGATGGCGCCCCGGAACAGCGCGCTGCCGACGCGGCGGGCATCGGCGGTCGATTCGGCGAGAGTGCAGATGACGAGCTGCCCGTCCCCGTCCTCGCCGACCAGAGCCGCGGCCGGCGCGAAGGATCGAGCCGCATGACGGCAGGCGGCCGAGATCGTATCGACCACGTCACCGCCGAAGGCGTCGCCGATCTCGTCGAGCCCGTCTGCACGAAGCACGATGACGGCGATGCCCTCCTGCCGCCACGAGGCTCGCTCCACGATGTCGGCGAGGGCTCCGGCGAAGGTTCGCGGCAGCATGACACCGTCGGCGGCGACACCGTTGGAGGTCAGCCACTCGTAGCGCTGCCGCGTCGTGCGCTGCGAGCGCAGCACCGACATGACGATCGCCGCCACCATCGTCAGGATCACCGTGACGATGTTCGCGCTGAGGGAGCCGAGCCACCGCGAGAACAGCTCGCTCTGCGGCCCGAGCGTCACGAAGACGACAAGGCGCACGGCGTAGAACACCCCCGCGGCCGCGAGCACGGTCGACAAGGCCCAGGCGCTGCGCAGTCCGCGCATCGGGCTGCGCAGCGATTCGGCGGCACCGGCTCCGAAGAACACCACGAGCGATGCCGCCATCGCCCACCAGCCACCCCAGCTGCCCCGGGTCGGGTACTCGATGAGCGCGGCGACGAAGGTGATGACCGCAAGCGTCCCGACCGTCACCGACGAGACGAGAACGGAGCGGTCGTTGAACCGTCGGCATCCCAGAAGCATGAATCCCGGCACCGAGACGAACAGGGCGTTGCCGACCGCGACCGAGACCGCACCGCCTACACCCGCAGACCACGCCATGTAGGCGAGCGTTGTCGCCAGCCCGCAGAAGAATGCCACCGCCCACAGCCGTCCCGGGCCGGTATCGCGGCGCAGCAGGGTGTCGAGGATGAAGGTCAGACTGGCGACCGACGCAACGATGGCCGTCATGACCGTGACGCTGAACAGATCGAGATTCATGCCCCGTCCTTGTCGGTGAGCTCGGCCGATCCGGGCGGGAGTCCGGTGGACGTCTCCCGGTCGAAGACCTCGCGGGTCGCCGGCAGGACCACGGTGAAGACGCTGCCCTCCCCCGCGGTCGATTCGACGGCGATGGATCCGCCGTGAGCGGCGACCAGATCACGTGTGATCGTCAGACCCAAACCGTTGCCCGGCACGGACGGCACGGCTCGGAAGAACCGCTCGAACACTCTCGCGGCCGCATCGGGGGCCATGCCGATACCGGTGTCGGCGACCCGAACCGTCGTATGAACGCCGTCCGTCGAGGTGGATGCCGTCACCCGGCCACCGTCGCGATTGAACTTCACCGCATTCGCCAGCAGATTGTCGATCACCTGTCGGATGCGGGTCGGATCGGCGTACGCCTCGGCCGCGCCCGACTCCTCCACGCGAAGGTCGACGAAGCGCCCCTCTGCGACCGGCTCGAGCCCCGCCGCTGCAGCGCGCACGATCTCGGTCATGTCGACGACGCGAGGGTGCAGGCGCGTATCGATCGACGACCCCGACCGCGACGACGCCGACAGGATGTCGGTGACGATGCCGAGCAGCCGCTCGCTGTTGCGGTGCGCGGTCTCGACGTGCCTGCGCGCGGCATCCGAGAGTCCGCCGCCGTCGAGGACCAGCTCGAGATACCCGAGGATGGACGTCAGCGGGGTGCGAAGCTCGTGCGAGACCGATGTAACCAAGTCGTCACGCACCCGCTGGGCGTCCCGCTCCGCGGTGACGTCGCGCGCGATCAGCACCGCTCCGGCCGGCGCGCCGTTGTGATCGGTGAGATGGCGCCCAGCGAAGGCGAACGCGCGTCGGCGGCCGTCGGCGAGCGCGAACCACAGGACGACGTCGTCGAACGACTCCTGACGCTGCAGACGCACGAGAGGGTGCTGCTGAGGGTCGAGAGGCACCAGCTTCTCGTCGGTGACGGCGGAGTCGCCGGCGCCGCCAGGAAGGAACCCGGGGATGCGGCCGAAGCGGAGGAGCGCATCGTTCTCGAGCACGACCTCGCCCGCCGCGGAAAGGCGGATGACTCCGAAGTCGACCGTGTCGAGGACTTCGCTGACCAGCTGCTCCTGACGCAACGCCTCGCGGTGCGCCGCCGACACGCGCACCGCTTGACGGTCCAACAGCGTTCGCTGCGCACGGAAGCGGCGCGAAGACAGGTAGCAGGCGACACTGACCGCGACGATGACGACCGGAAGCAGGACCACCGCGTACGTCCCCGTCGGCGATGCCCCGGTCCACAGGATGCACCAATACACGACGGGGATGCCGACCACCGAGATCGCGAAGCCGGCGCGCCCGATCACCGACAACCACATCGCCGGAAACACCCACAGCAAACCGAAAGCAGCGTTCGGTTCGGCGAGGCGCATCAGGGCGATGGCGACGATATCGACGACCGGAAGGACGATCACGGCGTGAGGCGGCAAGCGCGACCAGGGTACGGCGAGGCCGGCCACTCCTCCGAGGACGACGAGCAGCACCGCGATCCCGAAGAGGCCGCCGTCGGTGAGGGACGCCGTGGCGATACCGATGAAGAACAGCACACCGACAACGGCGCACAGCACGAGCTGATTGCTCGCCGCGGCGCGGTCGCGCAGTTGGCCGCGGATGCGGCCGTCTGCGGGGCCGCTGGGGCTCGGAGGGCTCGCCATGGGACGACGTTACAGCCGGGGGGCGCGCGACGGCAGACGACAACGGCACAGGGCCGCCGCCCGGACGGATCCGGGGCGACGGCCCTGTGCGAATGCGGTTCGACTCAGCGGCCCGACAGCTTCTCGCGGAGAGCCGCGAGAGCCTCGTCGTCGGCGAGGGTTCCGCCGCCGTTCGAGGAGTCGGACGAGAACGACGACCCGCCGGTCTCGATCGGAGCGGCGGCCTCGGCCTCGAGCGTCTTGGCGACGGCGAGCTTGTGCGCCTCCCAGCGAGCCTGGGCAGCGGCGTACTCCTGCTCCCACTTCTCGCGCTGAGCGTCGAAGCCCTCGAGCCAGGCACCCGACTCGGGGTCGAAGCCCTCGGGGTACTTGTACTCGCCGTTCTCGTCGTACTCGGTCGCCATACCGTACAGCGCCGGGTCGAACTCGGTGCCGTTGGGGTCGACCGACTCGTTCGCCTGCTTGAGCGAGAGCGAGATGCGGCGACGCTCGAGATCGATGTCGATGATCTTGACGAAGACCTCTTCGCCGACCGACACGACCTGCTCGGCGAGCTCGACGTGCTTGCCCGAGAGCTCCGAGATGTGCACGAGGCCCTCGATGCCGTCCGCGACGCGGACGAATGCACCGAACGGGACGAGCTTGGTGACCTTGCCCGGCGCGACCTGACCGATCGCGTGCGTGCGCGCGAAGACCTGCCACGGGTCCTCCTGCGTCGCCTTCAGCGACAGGGAGACGCGCTCGCGGTCGAGGTCGACCTCGAGGATCTCGACGGTGACCTCCTGGCCCACCTCGACGACCTCGGAGGCGTGCTCGATGTGCTTCCAGGACAGCTCCGACACGTGGACGAGACCGTCGACGCCGCCGAGGTCGACGAACGCACCGAAGTTGACGATCGACGAGACGACACCCTTGCGGACCTGACCCTTGTGCAGGTTGTTGAGGAACGTGGTGCGCGACTCGGACTGCGTCTGCTCGAGCAGGGCGCGGCGCGAGAGCACGACGTTGTTGCGGTTCTTGTCGAGCTCGAGGATCTTCGCCTCGATCTCCTGGCCGAGGTAGGGCGTCAGGTCGCGGACGCGACGCAGCTCGATGAGCGACGCGGGCAGGAAGCCGCGCAGGCCGATGTCGACGATGAGACCACCCTTGACGACCTCGATCACGGAACCGGTGACGACACCGTCGTTCTCCTTGATCTTCTCGACGTCACCCCAGGCGCGCTCGTACTGCGCGCGCTTCTTGGAGAGGATGAGGCGGCCTTCCTTGTCCTCCTTCTGGAGAACGAGGGCTTCGACCTCGTCGCCGACCTTGACGACCTCGTTGGGGTCGACGTCGTGCTTGATGGAAAGCTCGCGCGAGGGGATGACACCCTCGGTCTTGTACCCGACGTCGAGGAGGACCTCGTCGCGGTCGATCTTCACGACGGTGCCTTCGATGAGGTCACCGTCGTTGAAGAACTTGAGGGTCTTCTCGACCGCGGCCAGGAAGTCCTCAGCAGATCCGATGTCGTTGATGGCGACCTGCTTGGTGGCCGGGGCGGTCGTTGCGGTAGTCATGTAGTGGGTTGTCCTTGTTGGGTTGGATGTCGGGCTCCGGCGCGAGATGATCGCGCAACGGCACACGGACGAAGACGAACGAATGCCCCGCCGGAGCGGTCGGTCAGGGATTGCGTGTCATGAGCGCGCAGCACAGCGCCACACGAATGACACTCCAGGGTATCAGAATCACCGGCTCGCCGTCGGGGGCATCCCGCGCGGCGACGGGTCCGTCGCCTAGCCGCGCAGCGGGTCGGCGGGGTCCGCCGGATCCAACGCCGGAGCCCCCGGTCGAGACAGCGTGAGCACCGCCCAGGCGACGCGCGGGCTCTCGGCCAGACGATCCTCGACGGCATTCAGCTGGGCGGCGACCGCATGCTCGGGGACGTCGCCCACGAGGTCGACCGCGGCGACGACGAACACCCGTCCGGGACCGACGTATTCGATGTGCAGGTAGGTGATCTGCGCGATCTCCGCCTGTTCCAGCAGACGCTGCAGCGCGGCGGCGCGCACTCGCGGCTCGACCGCGACGCCCACCAGGAAGCGGCGGTTCTGGCGGATCAGCACGATCGCGACGACGGCCAAGAGCACGCCGACCAGAATCGATCCGATCGCGTCCGGGACCGCAGATCCAGTGAGCTGATGCAGCAGGATGCCGAGGAAGGCGATCACCAGACCGATCAACGCCGCGGCATCCTCGAAGAAGACCGCACGCAGCGTGGGGTCGGACGTGTCCATGACGTACTCGAGCACGTCCTTCGCGCTCTCCCGTGCGCGACGACGCGACTGGCGCAGCGCCTGGAGGAACGAAACGCCCTCCAAGACGAACGCGACACCCAGGACGGCGTAGGAGACGCCGAACAGACCGGCCGGCTCAGGCGCGAACAGCTCCTGCACCCCGTGCATGATCGAGACGCCGGCGCCGACGGCGAACAGACCGAACGCCGCGAAGAGCGACCACACGTACGCTTCCCGTCCGTACCCGGTGGGATGCCGCGCATCGCGCGGACGCGCCGACCGGCGGGTCGCGACGAAGAGGAAGATCTCGTTGCCGGTGTCCGCCCACGAGTGCGCGGCCTCGGCGAGCATGCTCGCCGCACCGGTGAGCACCGCCGCGACGGTCTTCGCGACGGCGATGAGGAGGTTCGCTCCGAGCGCGACGAGAACCGTCAGCAGCGACTCCGCATCGCCGGCTGCGCCGTCCGGCGCAGGGAGCGCCGCGCGGCGGGACGATCGGGAGGGCGCCATGCTCACACGCTACGCGGGGTCGACGACGCCGTCGACGTACAGCCAGCGACCGTCGAGACGGCGGAAGCGACTGCGCTCGGTGAGCACGCCGCACGCGCCGGTGCCGCGCTCCCGCCACGACGCCCGGAAGGTGAGCGTGGCGCGGACGTCGTCCACCCCTCCGTTGGTCTCATCGATATCGAGGCGCTCCCAGCACAGGTCGTCGTCGAGCTCCAGTCGATCAGGGCGGGTGGCCGGGTGCCACGACGCCAGAAGATGAGAGGCGTCGCCCAGCGCGAACGCCGTGAACCGTGAGCGCATGAGCCTCTCCGCCGTCGCGGCCGCGAGACCGTCGAGAACAGGACCGCAGCATGCGGCGAACGCGCCGCCGCCGCACGGGCACGGCGATGCCGCAGGAGGACGGCGGCCTCGTGGCGGGGAGGCGGCGCCGAAGGACATTCCCCGACTCTACGACACGCCCACGCTCGCGCGCGCCGAGTGTGCGGCTGTGGAAAACCGCGGTGAGCGCACGGCGCGGTGGCTACCGTGAGGGACATGACGAGGCGAAGACACGTGCTGTCGGCAGTGGTGGCGTTCGCGCTGGCCGGGAGCATCGTCGGATGCACACCGCAGAGCACGCCGTCGCCCGCGCCGAGCTCCAGCTCCTCGACGTTCTCCTCGGATGCCGAGGCCTTCGCCGCCGCCGAGGCGACCTACCGCGCCTACGTCGATGCCACGAACGCCCGCAGGGTGGACCCGACATCCCTTCCCAACCCCAACGACTTCCTGAGCGGACAGGCACTGGACGACGAGATTTCAACTGCAAGCACACTAGACGAGCGTGGTTGGCGCATAACCGGTGAGACAAAGATCGCGTCGATCAGGCATGTCAGTAACGAGTTGGGTTTTCCTCTCCTGCGGGTCTGCCTAGATGCATCAGCTACCAGAGTGCTGGACCGTTCAGGCTCGGATGTCACACCCACGGACAGAACGACCGTGCAGTCACTCGCAGTGAAATTCGCAAAACGCTCTAGCGGCGTTCAAATTGTCGACTCAGTGACGAGCGCCGAATCATGTTGACGATACTCATCTTCGCTGCGCTCACTAGCGCGACAGCCTGTAACTCGAATGCTCAAGCAGCTGGGCTCTGCTCCATCTCGAACACGGGATCATCGGTAGAGATCGGGGCGACGCGGCCGGGCGGATCTGGCGGTTCCGGGGGTTCCCGCGGCGATGGCGGCGATGCCGAGGCCGTTCCGGCGCCATCCCCGCCGGCATGCACCGACAGCCTGTGCCGGGGCAATTACTCGGTCGTGGTGCTGCAGCCGACCCTCAGCGACGTGGCGTCGTTCGCTCCGGCATCCGCGCCGTTCGTCGACGAACCCGACGGGGTCGGCATCGTCGGCATGCCGATGAACTTCGTCGCGACGGCGGGCGTTCATGAACAGGCGGGAACGCTCTTCGATCTTCCGGTCACGGTCCGCTTCACGCCGACGTCGTACCACTTCATCTACGGCGACGGCACGTCGCGCGACAGTCCCACGGGCGGCCGGACCTGGGCCGCGCTCGGACGCGCGCAGTTCAGCGCCACCGACACCAGCCACGCCTATGCCGCACGCGGCACCTACACGGCGACCGCGACCGTGCGCTATGCGGCGCAGGCCAACTTCGGCAACGGATGGATCGATGTGCCCGGCCACCTCGACATCCCCGCCGGAACGACGACGCTGCAGATCGTCGACGTCAAGACCGCCCTGGTCGACAAGACCTGTCTCGAGAATCCGCGCGGGCCCGGCTGCTGACCCCCGCGCCGTCGCACCGTCGTGACAGGATGAGCGCGTGGCCGATCGCCTGATGCTCCTCGACACCGCGTCCCTCTACTTCCGTGCGTTCTACGGCGTGCCGGACACGGTCACAGCGCCCGACGGCACCTCGGTCAATGCAGCACGCGGACTGCTCGACATGATCGCCAAGCTCGTGTCGACCTACGAGCCGACCCACGTGATCGCCTGTTGGGACGACGACTGGCGTCCGCAGTGGCGGGTCGATCTCATCCCCACGTACAAGACCCACCGCGTCGCCGAGGTCGTCGCCGACGACACCGACATCGAAGAGGTCCCCGATCCGCTTACGGCCCAGATCCCTGTCATCCGTGACGAGTTGGCAGTTCTCGGCATCCCCGTGGTCGGTAGGGCCGATCACGAAGCCGACGATGTCATCGCCAGCTACGCGACTCAGCACGCCGGTGCCGTCGATGTCGTGACGGGCGACCGCGACCTGTTCCAACTCGTCGACGACGCCCGGTCGGTGCGCGTGATCTACACCGGACGCGGCATGAGCAAGCTCGAAGTCCTCGACGAAGCTGCCGTCATCGAGAAGTACGGAGTGCGGGCCAGCCAATACTCGGACTTCGCCGTCCTGCGCGGTGACGCCTCGGACGGGCTGCCCGGCGTCGCCGGTATCGGCGAGAAGACGGCTGCGGCCCTGCTCGCCAGTCACGGCGACCTCGCCGGCATCATCGCCGAGGCAGCCCGCGGGGGCCTCGCGGCGGGCGTTCGGGCGAAGATCGTCGCCGCAATCGACTACCTCGCCGTCGCCCCGCGGGTCGTCGAGGTCGTCCGCACGCTCGACCTTCCCGCCCTCGGCGCACCGCTGCGTTCCCCCGACCCCGACGCGACCGCCCGGCTGGATGCCGAGTGGAACCTCGGGGCACCGCTCGCCCGCGCGGTCGCCGCCATCACCGCCCGCGCCTGACGATCAGCGCGCGAGCCAATCGCGCAAGCGGTCCAGCGGCCACGTGGTGATGATCCGCTCCGGCGGGACGCCGGTTCGCTCCGCACGCGCCGCCCCCTCATCGATCAGACCGAGTTGACCGGGCGCGTGCGCATCGGAGTCGAGGGAGAAGAGGCACCCCTCCGCCAGCGCGAGAGCGATGAGCCCCGACGGCGGATCCTCACGCTCGGGTCGTGCGTTGATCTCGACGGCGACGTCATGAGCCGCGCAGGCCGCGAACACGGCGCGCGCATCGAAGGTGGAAGCCGGCCGGGTGCCCCGCTCGCCGCGCACGAGCCGGCCCGTCACGTGGCCGAGCACATGCGCCTGGCCCGACGAAACGGCGGCCACCAGGCGACGGGTCATCGCCGAGGATTCCATCCGCAGCTTCGAGTGCACCGAGGCGACGACCACGTCCAGCCGTGCGAGCAGGGCACGCTCCTGATCGAGACGTCCGTCATCGAGGATGTCCACCTCGATGCCGCTGAGCAGCGTGAAGCGATCGTCGCAGAACGACGGTACTTCGTCGAGCTGCGCACGCAGTCGTTGCGCGCTCAGACCGTTGGCCACGCGCAGACGCGGCGAATGATCCGTCAGCGCGAGGTATTCGTGACCGAGGGCGCGCCCCGCGTCGACCATCTCGCCGATCGAGGTCGTGCCGTCCGACCAGTTCGAGTGACAGTGCAGGTCGCCGCGCAGCATCGCTCGCAGCGTCGAACGTGCAGGGGCGAATCGGTCACGCAGCTCCGCGAGGTAGGCGGGCACCTCGCCGGCCAGCGCCTCGTGGATCACTCGGAACGACGAGTCCCCGATGCCCGCGCGCCTGCGGAGGCTCGCGTCATCACGCAGCTCGTCGTCCGAGAGATCCTCGATCGCTACCGCCGCCCTGCGAAAGGCGGCAGAGCGGTATCGCGACGCCCGCTCGCGCTCGAGCAGCGTCGCGATCTCCCGCAGCGCGTCGATCGGCTTCATCTGCACGCCATCATGACAGCGAAACGGGCCCGCGCGGTGCGCGAGCCCGTTCCAAGGGGACGATCTGTGAGGCGTCAGGACCGAATCACGGCAGACCGCCGCACGACGACGGGCACCGAGGCCAGCCGAGTGAGGGCCGCACCGAAGAGGATGGACAGGATCCCCACCCCCATCGCGAAGGCGGCGACACCGAACGAGACGACGGAGGTGAACAGCGAGGCGCGCAGGAACGACGCGTTCATCATGGTCGCGCGCACCGGATCCTCCCTGTCGAGTTCGGCATAGGTCTTACCGCCCGACGCCTTCAGCGCGTGGTGCTGGATGATGTCGGCCTGCACGTAGGCGGTGAACGGGCCCTGGACGGTCTGCCCCTGGAAGGCCATCGCATCGTCGGGCACCGTGATGTTCTCCGCGCGCAGCTGGCTGGACACCGTGAGCCAGACGACAAGACCCACCACGATGAGCGCGATGCCGCCGAGGATGCCGAGAATGCCGGCGATCTTGACGAAGCCGACCTTCTTCTGCGGGGGTTCAAGGGTGTCGGCGGTGGCGATGTTCTCTGACATGGCGGGGCCTCTCTTCGGTGCCGTGCTGTTGCCTCACGGTATCGCTCTCACGAGGGCCGGGACCAGGCGAACGGGCCGGAGAAAACCCTGTGGTCAGTCCACAGCGCGAGTCGTTGCCTCGACCCAACGGTCGAGGACACCGCGAGCCGAGCCGTCGTCGATCGCCGCCGCTGCCCTGTCGCGAGCGTCGGCGAGACGCTCGACGATCGGCAGCTGCACCTGCGTGGCATCGCGGAACAGGTCATACGAGACGATCCCCGCGGCCGCGTTGAGCAGGACGATGTCGCGTACGGCGCCCTGTTCGCCGTCGAGCACCCGTCGCACGACCTCGGCGTTGTGCTGCGCATCGCCGCCGAGCAGGTCCTCGATATCCGCCAACGGGATGCCGAGGTCTCGCGGATCGAGGTCGTGCTCGTGGATGTCGCCCCGACTGATCTCCCACACACGGCTGTGACCGGTGGTCGTGAGTTCGTCCAGACCGTCGTCCCCGCGGAAGACCAACGCCGTGGCTCCGCGCGTCTGGAAGACGCCGGTGATCAGAGGGACGCGATCGAGAGCGGCGACCCCGACGGCATTGGCCTCGGCGCGAGCGGGGTTGCAGAGCGGTCCGAGGAAGTTGAAGACGGTGGGCACGCCCAGTTCCGCTCGCGTCGGTCCCGCGTGACGGAAGCCGGGATGGAAGGCGGACGCGAACGCGAACGTGATGCCAACCTCGGTCAGGACCTCGGCGACCCGCTCCGGAGACAGAGCGAGGTCGACGCCGAGCGCGCCGAGCACATCGGAGGAGCCCGAAGCCGAACTGGCAGCCCGGTTGCCGTGTTTGACCACCGGGATACCGGTCGCAGCGGCCACGATCGCCGACATGGTCGAGATGTTGACGGTGCCGAATCGGTCTCCCCCGGTGCCGACGATGTCGAGCACGTCGGCCGATACGGGCAGGGGCAACGCCGCCTCGAGGATCGCGTCACGGAAGCCCACGATCTCGTCGACCGTCTCCCCCTTCGCACGCAGGGCGAGCAGGAATCCGCCGAGCTGCGACGGGGTCGCCGTGCCCTGCATCACCTGCCGCATGGCCCACGTCGACTCCGACACGCTGAGGTCGCGCCGCTCGAGCACGGCAGTGAGAATTTCGGGCCAGGAATAGAGCTCCGCCATGAGCCCCGATCCTATCGGCACTCTGCCAGCCAACTCCCGGCGCGCCCGAAGGGCCCTCCAATCCCCCCGAAAGTCGAACGCACCTTCAGTGATGCGAAAACCGGCTGTGAAATCAGCCATAATGGGGAGCGTGACGACCACTCCAGCGACCTATTCCCAAGCCTTGCGTTCCGTCAAGCGGCCGGATCCGGTCGCCGTCGGCACCATCGTGTGGCTCGGCAGCGAGGTCATGTTCTTCGCGGGTCTCTTCGCGATCTACTTCACGCTGCGCAACGCCTCCCCTGACCTGTGGGCCGCCAGCACCGGGGACCTCAACGTGCCGTTCGCGGCCGTGAACACCGGCATCCTGGTGCTCTCCTCGTTCACCGCCCAGGCCGGTGTGTTCGCCGCCGAACGCTTCCAGCCCTACCGTCGCGGCTCCATCTGGCAGTTCCGCCAGTGGGGAATGGTCGAGTGGTTCTTCCTCACCTTCGTGATGGGTGCCGTCTTCGTCTCCGGCCAGGTGTGGGAGTACGCCACGCTCGTCGCAGAGGGTATGCCGATCAGCGCGAGCTCGTACGCGTCGGCCTTCTACATCACCACCGGTTTCCACGCGCTGCACGTGACGGGTGGCCTCCTGGCCTTCCTTCTCGTCATCGGTCGCGCCTACGCCGTCAAGAACTTCGGACGCAAGGAGATGACGTCCGCAATCGTCGTCTCGTACTACTGGCACTTCGTCGACGTGGTGTGGATCGTCCTGTTCTTCGTCATCTACGTCGTCAAGTAAGAAGCGGAGCTGAGTTCCTCCATGGCAACCAAGACCACCCGGCAGAAGACCGGTCGTCGCAGCAAGTGGGCTGCCGCCGCGCTCATCGGCATCGGCCTTCTCGTCACCGGCGGCGTCTACGCCGGCGCGTCGGCGGCAATGGCCGCGACGGAGCCCGCGTCCGCGTCGTCCACCACGCTCACCGTCGAAGACGGCAAGAAGCTCTTCCAGGCCAACTGCGCCACGTGTCACGGCCTCAACATGGAGGGCACCGCTGACGGGCCCTCGCTCTACGGGGTCGGAGAGCTGGCCGTCGAGTTCCAGATGTCGACGGGACGCATGCCGCTGCAGATGCAGGGGCCGCAGGCACCTCAGAAGCCGGTGCAGTTCACCGAGGACCAGATCCGTGCGATCGCGGCCTGGGCACAGTCGGTCGCGCCCGGCCCGACCTACCCGGATGCGCGCATCCTCGACGGCAAGGGCGATGTCGCCAACGGCGCCGAGCTCTTCCGCGTCAACTGCGCCATGTGCCACAACGTCGCCGCCGCCGGTGGTGCACTCACCGAGGGCAAGTACGCCCCGGCACTGACCAAGACCAGCCCCCTGCACATCTACGCGGCGATGGTCACCGGCCCGCAGAACATGCCGGTCTTCAACAACATGACCATCACTCCGGACGAGAAGCGCGACATCATCTCGTCGCTGATGTACCTGCAGGAGAACGAGTCCGCCGGCGGTTTCAACCTCGGCTCGCTCGGCCCGGTCTCGGAGGGTCTGTTCATCTGGATCTTCGGCATCGGCGCGCTCATCGGCATCACCGTGTGGATCACGGCGAAGTCGAACTGATCGGGCACACGTGGACAACGGCACTGACGT
>Ga0209958_1001304_pt1 | contig 20351 bp, 21 predicted proteins | sample ThiBio_inoc_plan_FD_183942 | JGI IMG/M metagenome (GOLD analysis project Ga0209958, IMG submission 183942) | Wastewater bioreactor microbial communities from Cape Town, South Africa - Thiocy_inoc_plan (SPAdes) | ecosystem: Engineered > Bioremediation > Thiocyanate > Unclassified | place: South... | reverse complement strand
GGCTGTTCGGCCGCCGCGCCGGCAGCGTGCAAGGCTTCGCGTATTCGGATGCGATGCGCCGCTCGAATCTGGTGTGGGATGCGCGGACGCTCGATCGCTTTCTGGCGAATCCGCTCAAGACCGTGCCGGGGACCGCGATGGGCTATGCCGGCATCGCGGATCGCCAGGAACGCGCCGACCTCATCGCCTACCTCAAGCGGGTCAACGATTCGGCAACGTGCCGCGGGCAGCGGCTTCCGCCATCAGCCGCTTCATCTCCGCCACCGCCGCCTGCCAGCCCGTGAACAAGGCTTGCGCGACGATCGCATGGCCGATGTTGAGCTCGTGTATGCCCGGCAGCGCCGCGATCGGCTGCACATTGTGATAGGTCAGGCCGTGGCCGGCGTTCACCGTCAGACCGAGGCTGCGGCCGTAGGCCGCGGCCATGCGGATGCGCTCGAATTCGGCGACGCGGGCGGCATCGGTGGGGGCGTCCGCGTACTGCCCGGTGTGGATTTCGACGACCGGCGCGCCGGCCGCATGGGCGGCATCGAGCTGCGCAAAATCGGCATCGATGAACAGCGACACACGGATGCCCGCCTGCGCCAGGCGTGCGCAGGCCGCCTGTATTTTGGGCAGCTGGGAAGCGACGTCGAGCCCCCCCTCGGTGGTCAGCTCCTCGCGTTTTTCCGGAACCAGGCAGACGTCCTGCGGCCGAGTGGCGCAGGCGATGCCGAGCATTTCCTCGGTCACCGCCATTTCGAGGTTCATCTTGGTCTTCAGCACCTGGCGCAGGATCGCCACATCAGCGTCCTGGATGTGGCGGCGATCCTCCCTCAGATGCAGGGTGATCGAATCGGCGCCGGCGGTCTCCGCCGCAAGCGCGGCCTCGACCGGGCTGGGGTAGCGGGTCTTGCGCGCCTGACGCAGGGTGGCGATGTGGTCGATGTTGACGCCGAGGTAGATGCTCATGGAGTAAGGTCGGTGAGTTCGCGCAATAGCTGGCGAGTATAAAGCGGCTTGGCGCCCAGGGTATGGTTGATCAGCGTGCGCATCAGGGCCTTGGCTTCGAGCAGTGTGGCGGGGTGCTCGAAACGGTCGGCAGCCAGGTCGATCAGGGTCTGTCCGGATACCGGGCAACCCGGCTGCTCGCCCGTATTGATGCCCGCGAGGCTACGCAGTGCGCCGCGTTCAGGCTGGAACACGTAGCGGGCAGCGGGATCGATCGGCGCCCTGCTCTCGGCTTCGAGATCGAAAGTGGCGCCGTAACCGATCTCGGCGAGCAGGTTCTTCTCGAAGCGGCGCAATATCTGCTCAAAATAAGTGGCGCGTTCGTAATCCGCGGTGCCGCACTCGCCCGCCAGCTGGCCGAGGGTGTCGACATAGCGGTCGTACAGCCGTTCGTGCGCATCGCCGCGCGCCAGCAGGCGCAACAGCAGTTCGTTGAGATAGAACCCGCACATCAGCGCGCGGCCCTGCGGCGCCAGCAGCCCGCCCTGCCATTCCGCCGCATGCAGGGTCTTCAGCTCGGACTTGCCGAACCACGACAGCAGCAGCGGGGTGAAGGGCTGCATCAGCCCGCGCAGCATGGATGCCGGGCGGCGCGCGCCGCGCGCGATCAGCGCCACGCGTCCGTGGCTGCGGGTGAACGCTTCCGCCACCACGCTGGTTTCCTTGAAAGGATAGGTGTGGAGGATGAAGCCGGGCTCGTTGTTGATGCGGGCGTCGCTGGACATCAAGTATCCGTTATCCGCGAAGAAGCGCGAAGAAAATCATTGGAGATGCGGACCCTTCATGCACGATGCTTTGATCTTGCCGTTTTTGCCTTTCTTCGCGCTTCTTCACGTACTTCGCGGATAAAGGTTTAATCGATCCCCAGCGTCTTCAGCATCCGCACGTCGTCGGCCCAGCCGCCCTTCACTTTCACCCAGACCTCCAGATACACCTTGCTGTCGAACGCGCGCTCCATGTCGAGCCGCGCCTGGGTGGAGATGGTCTTGAGCTTTTCGCCGCCCTTGCCGATGACGATGGCCTTGTGGCCGTCGCGGTCGACTAGGATGGTGGCGAAGATGCGGCGCAGGTTGCCTTCCTCCTCGAACTTGTCGATGGTGACCGCCACCGCGTAGGGGATCTCCTCGCCGCACAGACGGAACACCTTTTCGCGGATCAGTTCGGCGGCCAGCTGGCGTTCGGTCTGGTCGGTGACGTCGTCCTCGTCGAACAGCGGTGGGTTCTCCGGCAGATGCGCCTGCAGGGTTTTCAGCAACTCGTCGAGATTGCTGCCCTGCTTGGCCGATACCGGCACGATCTCAGTGAAGGCATGCGCGGCGGCGACTTCCTGCAGATAAGCCATCAGCGCGGCACGGTCCTTGGCGTAGTCGATCTTGTTGACCGCCAGGATCAGCGGGCGATCCTTGGGCAGCAATTCCATCACCTGGCGGTCCTCCCGTGTCAGCCGCCCGGCTTCGACCAGCATCATCACCACGTCGGTGTCCGACAAGGTTTCGCGCACCCGCTTGTTCATCGCGCGATTCATGGCGCTGCCGTGACGCGTCTGGAACCCCGGGGTGTCGACGAACACGAACTGCGCTTCGTCGGTGGTGTGGATGCCCATCACGCGATGGCGCGTGGTCTGCGCCTTACGCGAGGTGATGCTGATTTTTTGCCCGACGATGCGGTTGAGCAGGGTCGACTTGCCAACGTTGGGGCGACCGACGATGGCGATGAGGCCGCACTTGAATTCACTCATTTTTGCAATGCATCGCACGCCTGGCGTGCGGCCTCCTGTTCGGCGGCGCGGCGGCTCTTGCCGACGCCGCGCGTGCTGAGCGCCGGTTTGGCCAGCACGCACTCGACGATGAAACTCTGGTCGTGCGCCTCGCCCTGGGTCGCGACCAGCTGATACTCCGGCAGCGGCAGCCGGCGCGATTGCAGCATTTCCTGCAGCTGGGTCTTGGCATCCTTGCCCGAAGCCTTGGGATCGATTTTCGCCACCAGCGGATCGAACAGGCCGCGCACGACGCATTGCGCCTGGTCGAACCCTGCATCCAGAAAAATCGCGCCGAACAGCGATTCCAGTGTATCGGCCAGAATCGAGGGGCGGCGAAAGCCGCCGCTTTTGAGTTCGCCTTCGCCGAGGCGCAGGACATCCCCCAGCCTCAGGGAAACGGCAATATCAGCCAGCGTTTCCTGCCGCACCAGGTTGGCGCGCAGGCGCGACAGGCTGCCTTCGGGCAAATCGGGAAAGGCGTCGTAGAGCGCGCGGGCAACCGAGCAGTTCAACACCGAGTCGCCGAGAAACTCGAGCCGCTCGTTGTTGAGCGCGCCGTAGCTGCGGTGCGTCAGCGCCTGGGTCAGGAGTTCAGGACGGCTGAAGGTGTAACCCAGCGCCTGCTGCAGGCGCTGGTTCAACAAGGCGTTACTCAATCTGGGCAGGGGCGGCGCTGGGGTCGCTGCTGGCGCTGAAATCCACCACCAGGCTGACATTGCCGACGAGCTTGGAGCGGAATTCATAATTGGCGGAAACCACCGGGATGCCGCCGCGGCGATCGATGCTGAGGTCTTCCGGCTTGACCACGGAGACATAGCCCACGTTGGCGCGCTTGGTAAAATCATTGCGCAGCTCGGCATTGCTTTTCGACCTGAAGTCGGGCTCCTGCGCCATCGTGGCGAGAATTTTCTTCACCGAGAAGAACTCGACGTAAGCAGGCACCAGCTTCATCGCCAGCACGGCCACAGCGACCAGCACGATGGCGACGAACAGGAAGCCGATCATGCTCAGGCCGTGTTGTTGAAAAGGCGTGGAACGGGTGCGCTGCATGCTGTCTCCTTATCGAATGACGGTGCCGATGCGGCCGAAATCGTCAAAGTTCATCCAGATGAAAAAGGCCTTGCCGACGATGTTCCTGTCGGGGACGAAGCCCCAGTAACGGCTGTCGTTGCTGGCATCGCGATTGTCGCCCATCATGAAATAGTGGCCTGCCGGAACCTTGCAGGTAAAGCCTTCGCCCTCGGCATTGTAGGAGCAGTTTTCGCGGTAGGGGAAGTCCGTCACCTGGGGCGGATAGACCGCGGGCTTGCCCGGCTCGGTCATCATGGCGTGGCCGACGCCATTGAGGCGCTCGTCGTACACCATGGCGGTGATGTAGTTGAGGCCGTTGCCGACGTAGCTATAGGTGCCGGTGTTGGCGCTCGGCACCGGCTGGCCGTTGACGACGAGCTGCTTGTTGCGGTATTCGACCACGTCGCCCGGCACGCCGACCACGCGCTTGATGTAATCGAGGCCGGGGTCGGCCGGGTAGCGGAACACCATGACGTCGCCGCGCTCGGGGTTGTTCAGCTGCACGATTTTCTTGTTGAGCACCGGCAGGCGGATGCCATAGGTATATTTGTTGACCAGGATGAAGTCGCCGATCAGCAGCGTCGGCATCATCGACCCGGACGGAATCTTGAACGGCTCGACCAGGAAGGAACGCAGCGCGAACACCACCAGAATCACCGGAAAGAAGCTCTTGGCGTATTCGACCAGCAGCGGCTCCCTGGCGTCCTTGTCGCGGCTGCGCTTGAGCAGCAGCGCGTCGAGCAGCCAGATGCCGCCGGTGACGGCCAGCGCGATGAAAAGGATGAGCGCGAAATTCATGTTTATTTGTCCGAGACCTGGAGGATCGCAAGGAAGGCTTCCTGCGGGATTTCGACGTTGCCGACCTGCTTCATGCGGCGTTTGCCGGCCTTCTGTTTTTCCAGCAGCTTCTTCTTGCGCGAAATGTCGCCACCGTAGCACTTGGCGAGCACATTCTTGCGCATCGCCTTGACGTTCTCGCGCGCGATGATGTTGGCGCCGATCGCCGCCTGCACCGCCACGTCGAACATCTGGCGCGGAATCAGTTCGCGCATCTTGGCTGCAAGTTCGCGCCCGCGGTACACGCTGGTGGCCCGGTGCACGATCAGCGACAGCGCATCGACTTTTTCATTGTTGACCAGGATGTCGAGCTTGACCAGGTCGCCCGGCCGGAATTCCTTGAATTCGTAATCGAGCGAGGCATAGCCGCGGCTGGTCGATTTCAGCTTGTCGAAGAAATCCATCACCACTTCGTTCATCGGCAGGTCGTACACCAGCATCACCTGCTTGCCGTGGTACTGCATGTTGATCTGCATGCCGCGTTTCTGGTTGCACAGGGTGATGACGTTGCCGACGTATTCTTCCGGCACGAAAATCGTCGCGGTGATGATGGGTTCGCGGATTTCCTCGATCTTCGACGGCTCCGGCAGCTTGGACGGGTTCTCGACGTTGAGCATGGTGCCGTCTTTCAGCACCACTTCGTACACCACCGTCGGCGCGGTGGTGATGAGATCCATGTTGTATTCGCGTTCCAGCCGCTCCTGCACGATGTCCATGTGCAGCAGGCCGAGGAAGCCGCAGCGGAAACCGAAGCCCAGCGCCTGCGAGACTTCCGGCTCGAACTGCAGCGCGGCGTCGTTCAGCTGCAGCTTGGTCAAGGCGTCTCTCAGCGCCTCGAAATCATGCGACTCGATCGGATAGAGTCCGGCGAAAACCTGCGATTGCACCTTCTTGAAGCCAGGCAAGGGTTCGCCGGCGGGGCGGTCGATCAAGGTGATGGTGTCGCCCACCTGGGCGGATTTGAGTTCCTTGATGCCGGCGATCACGAAGCCGACTTCGCCGGCGGAAAGCTGCTCACGGTCGACCGATTTGGGCGTAAACACACCGACGTGCTCGGTCAGATGCTGCGCGCCGGATGCCATGAAGCGGATCTTGTCCTTCGGGCGCAGGACGCCGTCGACCACCCGCACCAGCATCACCACGCCGACGTAGTTATCGAACCAGGAATCGATGATCAGCGCCTTCAGCGGGGCGCTTTCGTCGCCGCGCGGCGGCGGCACCTGCCTCACCACCACTTCGAGAATCTCCGCAATGCCGATGCCGGTCTTGGCCGAGGCACGCACCGCATCGGTGGCATCGATGCCGACGATGTCCTCGATCTCTTCCGCCACCCGGTCGGGGTCGGCCGCCGGCAGGTCGATCTTGTTCAGCACCGGGATGACCTCGACGCCAAGGTCGATCGCGGTGTAGCAGTTGGCCACCGTCTGCGCTTCGACCCCCTGCGAGGCATCGACCACCAGCAGCGCGCCCTCGCAGGCCGACAGGGAACGCGACACTTCGTAGGAAAAGTCGACGTGGCCGGGGGTGTCGATCAGGTTCAGGCGGTAGACCTGGCCGTCCTGCGCCTTGTAGGTGAGCGCGGCGGTCTGCGCCTTGATGGTGATGCCGCGCTCCTTTTCCAGGTCCATCGAATCGAGCACCTGCGCCTCCATCTCGCGTTCGGACAGGCCGCCGCAGTACTGGATCAGTCGGTCGGCCAGGGTGGACTTGCCGTGGTCGATGTGGGCGATGATGGAAAAATTGCGGATCAGGTTCTGGGACACAACAAAACGGGCACGTTTCCGTGCCCGGCAAGGGATGCGATAACTTGCAGAATTTTAACGGATTCCAGGGCCTGCCGACACCAATTTCGCAGCCGCGACGGGGCCGCGCCGGGACTCAGCCCGCGACAAAGGGCGGGCCGAGTCGGCCCATCCCTTCGAGTTGCCGCGAAAAAGCATCCGCCAGGCTCTATGGGTGGGCACGCAGCCATGCCTGAAATGCGGGCAGATCAAGCTGATGGCGGCAAATCTCGGTGTCGCCGTCGAACAGCAGCGGCACGTCCCAGCCGTATTTCTGCTTGAGCGACGGATCGCCATCGACGTCGACGAGGGTCAGCCGATGTCCGGCTCCCGCGATCAGCGTGCCGACTGCCGCCTCCATGTCCTCGCACAGCGGGCAGCCCACGCGCGTGTATAGCAGCAACAGCGGTTCACTCACCTGAGATCTTCAGCGGAATGTACAACGAGCCTTCGCCGCGCCGTACCAGGATTGCCGCGCTCTTGCCAACCGGCACTGCAGCGATGGCCTTGCGGAACGCATCCACGTTGGCCACCTTGCTGTTGTTCACCGCCAGGATGACGTCGCCGGTGCGAATGCCGGCCCGCGCCGCATCGCCGGTGGCATCCACGACCAGCACGCCGTGGTCGAGCCCGAGTGCGCGGCGCTGTTCCGCGCTCAACTCGGACAAGGCCAGCCCGCCGCGCGAAAAGGTTTTTCCTTCAGTGCCGGCCTGCTGGGTTTCAGCCGGCAACTCGGTCAGCACCACGCTCAGCTGCTGGGCCTTGCCTTTGCGCCAGACCTGCAGCGGGATTTTTACGCCTGGCTTGGTCATGCCGACCATCCGCGGCAGGTCGCCGGAGTTTTCCACCGCCTTGCCGTTGAATTCCAGAATGACATCGGCGGCCTGCAGCCCCGCCTTGTGCGCAGGGCTGTCCTCCTGCACCTGCGAGACCAGCGCGCCGCGCGGGCGATCCAGGCCGAAGGACTCGGCCAGGTCGGCGGTCACCTCCTGGATCACCACGCCGAGCCAGCCGCGCGACACCTTGCCGCTGCTTTTCAGCTGCCCCACCACCTCCATCGCCACGTCGATCGGAATCGCGAACGAAACCCCCTGGTAGCCGCCGCTGCGGCTGTAAATCTGCGAATTGATGCCGACCACTTCGCCCTTCATGTTGAACAGCGGGCCGCCCGAATTGCCGGGGTTGATCGGCACATCGGTCTGGATGTAGGGCACATAGCTTTCCGACGGCAGCGAACGCCCCTTGGCCGAGACGATGCCTGCGGTGACCGAGTTTTCGAAGCCGAACGGCGAACCGATCGCCGCCACCGCCTCGCCGACGCGCAGCCGGGTGGGATCGCCCAGCTTGACGGCGGGCAGCTTGTCAGCGGTGATCTTGATGACGGCCACATCGGTGCGGGTGTCGGCCCCCACCACCTTGGCGGTGAACTTGCGCTTGTCGATCAGCTTGACCACGACCTCGTCCGCATCCCTGACCACATGCGCGTTGGTCAAAATATAGCCATCGCTGCTGACGATAAAACCGGAGCCCGCGCCGCGTGCGGGGATTTCCTGCATGGGACCGCCTTGCCCGCCCTGCCCGCCCGGCCCGCCGGGGAAGAAGCGGCGGAAAAACTCCTGCATGTCCTCTTCGTCGGGAACCGCGAACGGCAGCCCCTCCGGTCCGCGCTTCACCAGTTTGGTCGTGCTGATGTTGACCACTGCCGGACCCTGCTTTTCAACCAGATCGGCCACATCCATCACGTCTTTTGCCAGCACCGGTGCCGACAAGGCGAACACCAGCGCGGTCGCTGCCCAAGCTGTTCTCATCATGGCTGTCCTTTCATCATGCGAAACCTGAAATCGTCTTCACGTCTGAGCACGACCGGGCGGGCCGCCCGGCCGCCCCGCGCGGCCAGCCAGCCGGCCGCTCCGCCGAGCAGCATGCCGACCAGCGCGGAGCCGTCGCCGGGCCGGATTGCCTGTGCCAGCAGCGCGCCCGCCAGCATCAGTCCCAATGGCAGGCCATAGGCACGCAATGCGCTCTTGAGCACGCTGCCACGGGCAATGCCGACCACGACACGGTCGCCTGGAGCCAGCGACAAATCGCAGTCAACCAGGAAATGCCGCGGTTTGCGCTGGAACAGTTCGGCGATGCGGCGCGATGAGCACCCCTGCCCGCCGCAGGTGCCGCAGCCCGACGGCTCGACCGCCTGCACCCAGATGCCGTCCGATGCGGTTTTGACGACTTCGGCGGTTTGTTCCAGCATGGCGGCGCCTACTTCCTTTTCACCGAGTTGCCTGTTTCGATCAAGGCCATGCTCGGCACTTCGCCCAGGGTCGTCACGCTATAGCCGTCGACCTCGCGCGCATAGATCCCGATCGCGCCTTCGGCCGACAGCCCCTGCAGGCGCTGTGCCTGGGGATCGGCCGGCTCGACGAACATCGACAGCACGCTCAGGCCATCCGAAAACACCAGATGGGTGACCGGCGCCGGTTTGCCCGGCAGGGCGCGCACCGCCTCCTGCACCCGCTCGAATCCCGGTGGCGGCGTCACGCTCCAGGCCACCGCGGCCGGTTTGTCGAGGCTGGCTTTCTGGATGCGCTTGCCCGTCATGTCATTGCGGAACAATTGGACGTCGAGCGCCTTGCCGATCTGGATTTCGGAAAACACGAACATCGACACCACGCTGCCATTGCCGTTGACTATGCGCGACTTGAGCGGCAACCCGGTCTGCTTGTCCAGCCACAGGCTGAATGCATAGCGATAGCCGTCGCGCGGCTCCAGCGTCACCACCTGGCAGGGACGTCCCGCCACGCGCTCGGTTCCGGCAAGCGTCGCCTCGTAGTAATCGAGCAGGCCGGCCGGCCGGGCAGGCAGCAAGGCGGGGAAGAAACGCCGCGGAGCGTTGCGCTCCAGCCGCACGCTCTTGCCGTCCGGCAAGTGACAGTAGACGTCGTTGTTGATACGCAGGAACTGGCGCGGCGTACCGTCCATGACTTCGACTTTTTCCAGTTCGCCCGTCGCATCGGTGCGGTGCAGCACGCGCAACACCTCGACGTGTTCGCCATGGTGATACACGTAGACGCCGCTGTAATTCTGCTGCTTCGCCGCAGCGGCGGCACGGTTGAGCCATTCGAGCGCAGCGTCCGCCCGAACCGCCCCGGAAAACGCCATCAGTGCGGCAAAGCCCAGAATCTGCCAGCTTTGCCGCCAGACAAGCAGCGCCCGCATCAGCGCGGCTCCACCACAACCGCCACCGTGCGCTGGTAGGGCGACGCCACCGCCATCGGGGCGAATTCCTGATGCGCGACGAGATAGGGGGCCAGACGGGCATCGTCGCGCGCCGCAACCGGCGCCTGCGCAGCTTGCTGGAAGGCCGGCGCAGGCGCCGCCGCCATCGGTGCAGTGGCCGGCGCCTGCGGCATCAATCCGGTCAGCGAAATTGCGCCCCATACGGCAAGCGAGGCAAACGACGCCACCGCCACCCGTTGCGGCCACACGCTGCGGCGCGGCGCGAGCACGGTCGGTTCGGCCGCCAGTTGCGTTGAGAAGCGCGCCATGAAGTCGTCCTGGAGCGGCGTCGCGCCGCGCATCAGGTCGCCTATCAAATGGTATTCGGACCAGGTTTTCCGCAAGGCGTCGTCGCGTTTCAAAGCCGCGATGCAGGCCTCGGTTTCAGTGCGCGCCGCCTCGCCGTCGAGCGTAGCGGACAATATCAGCGGCATACCGCCGGTCTGCTCGGCCTGGGAGGGGATGTCTGGTTTGCGAAGTGCTGACATGGTTACCACCTTTTATCCTGACTGGTGCCCAGCATCGGGCGTATTTTTTCGGCAATGGCCTCGCGCGCCCGGAAAATCCGTGAGCGCACCGTGCCGATCGGGCATTCCATCATCTGCGCGATGTCCTCGTAGCTCATGCCTTCGATTTCGCGCAGCGTGATGGCTGTCCGCAATTCCTCGGGCAGCGCATCGACCGCCTCGTTGACTGCTTTGGCGATCTGTTTGGTCTGGAGTTCCGCGTCCGGCGTCGCGATGTCGCGCAACAGATCGCCATCTTCGTAGTTCTCCGCATCTTCGGCCAGCACATCGCTCGACACCGGCTGGCGTTTGTGCGCCACCAGATAGTTCTTGGCGGTGTTCACGGCGATGCGATACAGCCAGGTGTAAAAGGCGCTCTCGCCGCGAAAGCCCGGCAACGCGCGGTAGGCCTTGATAAAGGCCTCCTGCGTAATGTCTTCCACCTCGGCCGCATCGCGCACCATGCGCGACAACAGCCGCCCGAGCTTGCGGTGATACTTAATCACCAATAGCTCGAAAGCGCGCTTGTCGCCCTGCTGGGCGCGTTCGACCAGCACCTGATCCAGTTCGCGGTCCGACATATCTCCCTGCTGCTTTTTGTTTATGGTGAAAGTATACGTGACCGCATCTTCCAGCGTGTGTGAGCCGGCCACGGCAAAAAAGTTCACCCCAGACAGGGTTATTCGGGCGAGGCCAGGCCTGTTATCATCCGGCGACACCATGCACCAATACGACGTCCTCATCCTCGGCAGCGGCCTCGCCGCGCTGACCACCGCGCTCAAGCTGGCCGACCGGCGCCGCGTCGCCATTGTCACCAAGCGCCAGATGACCGACGGCGCCAGCGACTGGGCGCAGGGCGGCATTGCCGCCGCGGTCGACAGCGGCGACTCGATCGAGGCGCATGTGCACGACACCTTGGTTGCCGGCGCCGGCTTGTGCGACGAAGCGGTCACCCGCATGGTGGCAAGCCACGCAAGCGAAATGATCGCCTGGCTGACTGCCAACGGCGTCGCCTTCACCGCCGACCCGCAGGCCGCCGGCGGCCTGCACCTGGCGCGCGAAGGCGGCCATTCCAAGCGCCGCGTGGTGCACGCGGCCGATGCCACCGGGCATGCAGTGCAGACCAGCCTGCTCGACCGCGTGCGCGCGCACCCCAACATCGACACCTTCGAGCAGCATGTCGCCATCGACCTCATCACCGGCAAGCGCGCCGGCGGGGAGGAGCGGCAGATCCACGGCGCGTATGCGCTCAACAAGGGCAGCGGCGAGGTCGAGACCTTCGCCGCCGGCCACACCGTGCTGGCCACCGGCGGCGCCGGCAAGGTCTATCTCTATACTACCAACCCGGACACCGCGACCGGCGACGGCATCGCGATGGCCTGGCGCGCGGGCTGCCGCGTCGCCAACCTCGAATTCGTGCAGTTCCACCCCACCTGCCTGTATCACCCGCACGCCAAGTCCTTCCTCATCAGCGAGGCGGTGCGCGGCGAAGGCGGCCATCTGCTGCTGCCCGACGGCAGCCGCTTCATGCAATACCACGACGAACGCGCCGAACTCGCCCCGCGCGACGTGGTGGCGCGCGCGATCGACTTCGAAATGAAAAAGCGCGGCATCGACTGCGTCTACCTCGACATCAGCCACAAGCCGGCCGATTTCGTGCGCGAACATTTCCCCACGATCCACCGCCGCTGCCTCGAACTCGGCATCGACATCACGCGCCAGCCGATCCCGGTGGTGCCCGCCGCGCATTACACCTGCGGCGGCGTCGTCACCGACATGGACGCGCGCACCGACCTGTGCAACCTGCATGCGGTGGGCGAAGTCACCTTCACCGGACTGCACGGCGCCAACCGGCTGGCATCGAATTCGCTGCTCGAATGCCTGGTGTTCGGCCACGCCGCCGCCGCCGACATTCTGGCCACCCCGCCCGCCCCGTCGCTCGACCTGCCGCCATGGGACGCATCGCGCGTCACCGATCCGGACGAGGAAGTGGTGATCTCGCACAACTGGGACGAGTTGCGCCGCTTCATGTGGGACTACGTCGGCATCGTGCGCACCAACAAGCGGCTCACGCGGGCGGCGCACCGCATCCGCCTGCTGCGCGCCGAAATCGACGAGTTCTACCGCAATTTCCGCGTCAGCAACGACCTCATCGAGCTGCGCAACCTGGTGCAAAGTGCCGATCTCATCGTCCGCTGCGCGCAACTGCGGCAGGAAAGCCGCGGCCTGCACTACAGCCGCGACTACCCCGAGACGTTGCCGGTCGCCGGCAATACCGTGCTCAACCCGCGTCCGGGGACGATGTGCCCGAGCGTATGCGGCGTGTCCAGCGAAGCGCTACCCTGAGCCGGCGCAAATCGTCGGCGTCCGCGCTGTCGGACAGCAAGGCCAGGCTGCGCACACGCTTGTCCGCAACGCGATAACGCAGCACGATCAGCGCAGGCGAAACCAGGCTGTCGCCCAGCACCTCGACGTCGCGCCATTCACCCGCATCATCCAGGCATTGCAGCCCGCCGTCCGCCGCCACGCGCAATGCATCCGTACGACGCGCCTGCCGCCAGCCCCGCACACCCAGGCCGATCACGGCCATGCCGAGCGCCAGCTGGACCGCTGCCGGCACGGCTGCGAGATGGATGGCGGCCAACGCGAGCATCGTCATGCCCAGCAGCAACAGCCCCAGCCGGCGTGAGGGTTTGAGCTCAATCTCGCGCATCAGCGTGTACACTTTTGGGCTTCATCGCATCCCCTTTGAATGGAACGTATCGTGATCGATTCCTGGAAAAACTTTCTGCAATCCCAAGGCGCGGCAATCGAAGACGGCACCGTGCTGCACTATGGCGATGCCGCCGCCGAACGTTCCGCCACGGACGGCACCATTGTGGCGGATTTATCGCAGCTCGGCGTGATCGCGTTCCGCGGCGACGACACCACCGCGTTTTTGCAGGGTCAGCTTACCAACGACGTGCGCGCCCTTCATGCCGACGGCGCGCAGTGGAACGGCTATTGCAGTCCCAAGGGGCGCCTGCTCGGCAATTTCCTGATGTGGCGGCAGGGCGAGGATTACTGCCTGCAGCTGTCCGGCGACATCGCAGCCGGCGTACTGAAGCGCTTATCCATGTTCATCATGCGCGCCAAGGTGCAGGCGCGCGACGCCAGCGATGAAAGCGTGCGGCTGGTGGTGGCCGGCAAGCAGGCGCAGGCAGCCGTGGCTGCAGCGATGGGCGCCGTCCCCGAGGCCGCGATGCATACCTGCGCCGGCGCCGCCGGACAGGTGATCCGCCTTGGCGACGATAAATTTGTCCTGTCGCTTGCGCCCGAGCGCGCCGTTGCCGTGTGGCAAATTCTGTGCGAATCAGCCACCCCGGTCGGTGCGCCGGTGTGGGACTGGTTGCGGCTCAACGCGGGCATTCCGATGATCGTCGCCGCCACCCAGGAGCAGTTCGTGCCGCAGATGGTCAATCTCGAAGTCATCGGCGGCGTGAGCTTTCAGAAAGGCTGCTATCCGGGCCAGGAAATCGTCGCCCGCAGCCAGTACCTGGGCAAACTCAAGCGCCGCATGTTCCTCGCGCATGTCGATGCCGAAGCCGCCCCCGGCGACAGCCTGTACAGCGCCGACCTCGCGGGCCAGGTCACCGGCACCGTGGTCAACGCCGCCCCGGCACCGGCCGGCGGTTTCGATGTGTTGGCGGTGGCGCAGGTCGAAAGCGCGAACACGCAGACCCTGCACCTGAAAGCGGCCGACGGCGCCGCGCTGACCTTGAAGCCCCTGCCCTACGCGCTGCCCGCATAGGTGAGCAGCGCCTACGTTTATTACCGCATCGACCCCGCGCAGGCCGACCTCGCCGCTGCGCGGATCGACGCATTGCTGGACGCGATGGCTGCGCATTGCCGCCATCCGCCGCGGCGGATGAGGCGCTGTGACGATCCAGAAACGTGGATGGAGGTTTACGAGGGGATTGCCGACTTCGCGGCGTTTGCCGCGGCCTTGCATGCAGCAGCCCTGCCACTCGACTGCGCAGCGTTCACCCGGGGCGAACGCCATCTGGAATGTTTTTCCGCACCCGACCCGGCGCCATAAAAAATGCCGGGCGAACCCGGCTTTTTCGTTCACACCGCGCTGCGCCTTTAATCCACCTCCAGCACCGGCACCCGCGCGGCCAGCGCGCACAGCAGTTCATAGCTGCTGGTGCCGGCGGCGGCGGCCACCGCCTCCACCGGCAGCCCCTCCCCCCACAGCACCACCGGACTGCCGACCCCGGCGTCGGCGTGCTCACTCAAATCCACGCACAGCATGTCCATCGACACCCGGCCGAGCGTTCGGCTCATGCGGCCGTTGACCAGCACCGGGGTGCCCGTCAGCGCATGGCGCGGATAGCCGTCGGCGTAGCCGCAGGCCACCACGCCCACCCGCATCGAGCGCTCCGCGCGGAACAGCTGGCTGTAGCCCACCCCTTCGCCCGCCTGCAGGGTCTGCACGCTGATGATTTCCGACTGCAGGGTCATCGCCGGCCGCAGGCCCAGTTGCCCGGCTGACGCATCGGCAAAAGGCGAAGCGCCATACAGCATCAGCCCCGGCCTGGCCCATGCGCCCAGGGTTTCCGGATAACGCAGCAGCGCCGCCGAGTTGGCGCTGCTCCACGGCAGGCCGTGGCCGGCGACCCCGCGCAGAAAGGGTTGCAACTGCCAGTCCACGCCTGCCGCCTCGTCCGCCTGGGCAAAGTGGGTCATCAGCGTGACGCCGGCCACGCCGGGCAAACTCCGCGCCCGCGCGACGACGGCAGCATGCTCGGCGAGAGGAAACCCCAGCCGGTGCATGCCGCTGTCGAACTTGAGAAAGACCTGGATCGGGCGGGCGGGGGGGTGCCGCCGCAACCAGTCGAGCTGCCCGGCATGGTGCAGCACCGGCCACAGGTCCAGCTCGGCGCAGGAGGCGATTTCGTCGGCGCCGAATATCCCCTCGAGCAGCAGGATAGGCTGCTCCACGCCCATCTGCCGCAGATTGGCGGCTTCTTCCAGCGTCAGCACCGCAAAGCCGTCGGCCGCCGCCAGCCCGCGGCGCGCGCGCGACAACCCGTGGCCGTAAGCGTTGGCCTTGACCACGGCAAACAGGCGCGCCGCCACCGCGCAACTACGCGCCACGCGCAGATTGTGCGCGAGCGCGCCAATCGAAATCCGTGCCAGGATGGGGCGCATCAGGGCTTAGTAGGCGCCCGGCTGCGCCAGCGACTCGAAACGCGTGTATTCGCCGATGAAGGCCAGTCTTACCGTGCCGATAGGGCCGTTACGCTGCTTGCTGATGATGATTTCGGCGGTGCCCTTGTCCTGCGTGTCGGGGTTGTAGACCTCGTCGCGGTAGATGAACAGGATGACGTCGGCGTCCTGCTCGATGGCGCCCGATTCGCGCAAATCGGACATCACCGGGCGCTTGTTGGGGCGCTGTTCCAGCCCGCGGTTCAACTGCGACAGCGCAATCACCGGCACCTGCAATTCCTTTGCCAGCCCCTTCAGCGCACGCGAGATTTCGGAGATTTCGGTGGCGCGGTTTTCGCCTCCACCGCTGCCTGCCATCAGCTGCAAATAGTCGATCACGATGAGGCCGAGCTTGCCGCACTGGCGCATCAGCCGGCGCGCCCGCGCGCGCAGTTCCAGCACGTTGAGCCCCGGCGATTCGTCGATGAAGACCGGCGCGTCGTTGAGCTTGCCGAGCGCATAGGTGAGACGCTGCCAGTCGTCTTCGCCGAGCTTGCCGGTGCGCAGCCGGTGCTGGTCGAGCTTGCCGACCGAACCAATCATCCGCATCACCAGCTGCGCCCCGCCCATTTCCATCGAGAACACCGCCACCGGCAAGCCGGTGTCGAGCGCGACGTTTTCGGCGATATTGATCGAGAACGCGGTCTTGCCCATGGATGGCCGGCCGGCGACGATGACCAGGTCGCCCGGCTGCAGGCCCGAGGTTTTCTGGTCGAGATCGTGGAAGCCGGTAGGCACGCCGGTGACGCCGGAATCGTTGTCGCGGTGGTACAGCTCGTCGATGCGCTCGACCACCTCCTTCAAGAGCGGCTTGATCTCGGTGAAGCCCGCCTGTCCGCGGCTGCCCGACTCGGCAATCTCGAACACCTTGGCCTCGGCCTCGTCGAGCAACTGCGAGGCGCTGCGCCCGGCCGGTGCGTAGGCGGTATCGGCAATGCCGGTCGCCACTTCGGCGAGGCGGCGCATCACCGAACGCTCGCGCACGATTTCGGCATAGCGGCGGATGTTGGCGGCCGACGGCGTATTGCTCGCCAGCGCGACGATGTAGGCAAGCCCGCCGACGCTTTCGAGCTGGCCGAGCGATTGCAGCGACTCGGAAACCGTCACTGCGTCGGCCGGACGGTTTTCGGCTATCTGCCGCACGATCGCGCGCAGGATCTGGCGATGATCCTGGCGGTAGAAATCGCTTTCCGCGACCACGTCGCCGATGCGGTCCCACGCGCCATTGTCCAGCAGCAGGCCGCCCAGGACCGCCTGCTCGGCTTCGAGCGAATGCGGCGGCAGGCGCATCTGCGCCAACTGGGGATCGGGACTTGCAGTCAGCGAGTGGATAGCGGCCATGGCAGGATTCTAGACTCCGGCCTTACCCCCACCAAGGGATAAGACTGTGGATAAAGCGTGGACATCCGGGAATACCCTGGGGGCACCAATAAAAAAGGGAGCCGCCAGGCTCCCTTTTTGGGTTTCCGCCGGAAATTACTGTTCGCCGGCCACCACTACCGTGATGTTGGCGATGACGTCATGGTGCAGTCCCAGCACCACCGGATATTCGCCGATGGCCTTGAACGGGCCTTCGGGCAAACGGACTTCCGCCTTCGCCACATCATGGCCCTGCGCCTTCAGCGCATCGGCGATGTCTGCGTTGGTCACGGAGCCGAACAGGCGGCCGTCGACACCGGCTTTATGGCTGACCGTCACGCGGGCACCTTCCAGCTTTTCGCCGCGGCGCTGGGCATCGGCCAGCTTTTCGGCGGCGACGCGTTCCAGTTCGGCCTTCTGCGCGGCAAACGCTTCCATGTTGGCCTGCGTGGCGCGGCGTGCGCGGCCGGTGGGGATCAGAAAGTTGCGGGCGAAACCGTCTTTCACTTTGACCACGTCACCCAGATTGCCCAGGTTGACGACTTTGTCCATCAGAATCACTTGCATGGCCGTCTCCTCAATGCAGGTCGGTGTAAGGCATCAGCGCCAGGAAGCGCGCGCGCTTGATCGCAGTGCCCAGTTGACGCTGGTAGTGCGCCTTGGTGCCGGTGATGCGGGCCGGGATGATGCGACCGTTTTCGGCGATGAATTCCTTCAGCACGTCGACGTCCTTGTAATCGACTTCCACCACTTTCTCGGCGGTGAAGCGGCAGAACTTGCGGCGCTTGAAGAGACCGCGGTTGCCGCTGTCGCGGCGCTTGTTGGCGAACTTGCCGCCGGATTTTCCACCCATGGGACGGGCCATGATTTATTCCTTTTCGATTCGATTCAATATCAAGATCAGTTGTCGGCTTTTCACGCTGCGCCGGTTCAGCGCGCCTTCCAGCTTGACCTGCGTTCCGGTGGTCAGCTGAGCCAACTGAGCGGCAAGCGATCCGCTCGCCTGCACCGTCAACTCGCATTCCACCTGCCTGGTCTGGGTTGCTATCGACTGACTGCTGCGGTGAAGAATCACCGCCTCCGCAATCGGCACGCCCGCCGGGCTGTATCGCACCGGGTCAACCTGGATGAGGGCTCCGCTGATGGCCAGCCGATTCACTCGCTCAGGCTGCGGCGGGCTGCTCGGCTGCTGCTTCCGGCTTGGCGCTGTCCAGCATGTCGCGCGATTTCTCTTCCTTCATCATCGGCGAGGCCGTGGTCACGGCAGCGTCGCGCTTGATGGTCAGATGGCGCAGCACGGCGTCGTTGAACTTGAAGCCGTGTTCGAGTTCTTCCAGGGTTTCCTGGTCGCACTCGATGTTCATCAGCACGTAATGGGCCTTGTGGACTTTCTGGATCGGATAGGCCATCTGGCGGCGGCCCCAGTCTTCCAGGCGGTGGACGCTGCCGCCGCGCGTGGTGATGTTGCCCTTGTAGCGTTCGATCATGGCGGGCACCTGCTCGCTCTGATCGGGATGGACGATAAATACGATTTCGTAATGCCGCATCGAGTTTCCTTTCGGTTCAGCCCCCCGCTGCGGTGCGGTGGAGCAAGGTTAAAACAGCAAAAAACAATCCCCGGCAAACCGGGGACTGCGAATCATACGCTTTTTGCCTGGCAAATCAAGCCGCTCGGGCCATCCGGTCAGATCACGCAGTCGACGTAATAGCGCGCCTTGCCGTCGACGACGTCGCTGACCAGGCCGTGCACGTCGGTTTCGAAGCCGGGGAATTTCTCGTTGAATTCGCGGGTGAACTGCAAGTAGCGCACGATGGTGGCGTTGAAGCGCTCGCCCGGGATCAGCAGGGGAATTCCCGGCGGATACGGCGTCACCAGCATGGCGGTAATGCGGCCTTCGAGCCGGTCGATCTCGACGCGCTCGATCTCGCGGTGCGCCATTCTGGCAAACGCGTCAGCCGGTCGCATCGCCGGCGCCATCTCCGACAGATACATCTCGGTGGTCAGCCGCGCCACGTCGTTGGCCTTGTAGATGGTGTGGATCTGGTCGCACAGATCCTTCAGCCCGGTCTTTTCATAACGCGGATGTTTCTCCACGAACTCCGGCAGCACGCGCCACAGCGGCTGGTTCTCGTCGTAGTCCGACTTGAACTGCTGCAAGGCGGTCACCAGCGTGTTCCAGCGGCCCTTGGTGATGCCGATGGTGAACATGATGAAGAAGGAATACAGCCCGGTCTTCTCGACGATGACGCCGTGCTCGGCCAGGTATTTGGTGACGATCGCCGCCGGAATGCCCCAGTCGGCAAAGGCGCCGTCCATGTCCAGTCCCGGCGTGATGAGGGTGGCCTTGATCGGATCGAGCATGTTGAAGCCCGGTGCGATCTTGCCGAATTCGTGCCAGCGGTCGTTCGCCGTCAGCATCCAGTCTTCGCGTTCGCCGATGCCCTCGTCGGCAAGCTTTTCCGGCCCCCACACGGTAAACCACCACGAATCGCCGAACTCCTCGTCGACCTTGCGCATGGCGCGACGGAAATCGAGCGCCTCCTTGATCGACTCCTCGACCAGCGCGGTGCCGCCGGGCGGCTCCATCATCGCCGCCGCCACATCGCACGAGGCGATGATCGCATACTGCGGACTGGTCGACATGTGCATCAGATAGGCTTCGTTGAAACGGTGAAAATCGAGTTTCCGCGTTTCGGCGTCCTGCACCAGAATCTGCGAGGCCTGGCTCAAGCCGGCCAGGAGCTTGTGCGTGGACTGGGTGGCAAACACCAGCGCATCCTTGGCGCGCGGGCGATCCTTGCCGATTGCGTGCATGCCGCGATAGAAATCGTGGAAGGTCGCGTGCGGCAGCCAGGCTTCGTCGAAGTGCAGCGTGTCGATGGTGTCGCCGAGCAATTCCTTGATCATGTCGACGTTGTACAGAATGCCGTCGTAGGTCGACTGGGTGATGGTGAGAATGCGCGGCCCGCCCTTCGCGTCCTTGGCAAACGGGTGCGCCGCGATCTTCTTGGCGATGTTTTCGGGACGGAACTCATCCATCGGAATCGGCCCGATGATGCCGTAATGGTTGCGCGTCGGCGTCAGGAAAATGGGGATCGCGCCGCACATGATGATGGCGTGCAGGATGGACTTGTGGCAGTTGCGGTCGACCACCACGATGTCGCCCGCAGCGACGTTGGCATGCCACACCATCTTGTTGGACGACGAGGTGCCGTTAGTGACGAAGAACAGGTGGTCGCAGTTGAAAATCCGCGCGGCGTTGCGCTCGGATGCTGCAACCGGGCCGGTATGGTCGAGCAGCTGCCCCAGTTCGTCTACCGCATTGCAGACGTCGGCGCGCAGCAGGTTCTCGCCGAAGAACTGGTGGAACATCTGGCCGATCGGCGACTTCAGGAAGGCCACGCCGCCCGAGTGGCCGGGACAGTGCCAGGAGTACGAGCCATCCGCCGCGTAATGGGTCAGCGCGCGGAAAAACGGCGGCACCAGCGAGTCGAGATAGGCCCGCGCTTCGCGCAGGATATAGC
>Ga0209958_1001302_pt1 | contig 20404 bp, 21 predicted proteins | sample ThiBio_inoc_plan_FD_183942 | JGI IMG/M metagenome (GOLD analysis project Ga0209958, IMG submission 183942) | Wastewater bioreactor microbial communities from Cape Town, South Africa - Thiocy_inoc_plan (SPAdes) | ecosystem: Engineered > Bioremediation > Thiocyanate > Unclassified | place: South... | reverse complement strand
TCGACCGTGATCACGCCTTCCTTGCCGACCTTGTCCATCGCGGCGGCGATGATGTCGCCGATGGAGGAATCCGAGTTGGCGGAAATGGAACCGACCTGGGCGATTTCCTTGCTGCTGGTGCAGGGCACGGAAATCTTCTTCAGCTCGGCGGTGATGGCGGTCACGGCCTTGTCGATGCCGCGCTTCAGATCCATCGGGTTCATCCCGGCGGCGACGTACTTCATGCCTTCGTTGACGATGGACTGCGCCAGCACGGTGGCGGTGGTGGTGCCGTCGCCGGCGATGTCGGAGGTCTTGGAAGCGACTTCCTTGACCATCTGCGCGCCCATGTTCTCCAGCTTGTCCTTCAGTTCGATTTCCTTGGCGACCGACACGCCGTCCTTGGTCACGGTGGGGGCGCCGTAGGAACGGTCGAGCACCACGTTGCGGCCTTTCGGGCCGAGGGTCACCTTGACGGCGTCAGCCAGGATGTTGACGCCTGCCACCATGCGGTGACGCGCGGAATCGCCAAAACGTACGTCTTTTGCTGCCATGTTTTACTCCTGAATATTTGAATTCGATTGGGATGGAATGAGCGATGGTTCGCTTATTGCTCGACCACGCCCATGATGTCTTCTTCGCGCATCACCAGCAGTTCCTCGCCTTCGATCTTGACGGCCTGGCCGGCGTACTTGCCGAACAGCACGCGATCGCCGACTTTCACGTCCAGCGGAATCAGCTTGCCCTGGTCGTCTTTCTTGCCGGCGCCGACGGCGAGGATTTCGCCCTGATCGGGTTTTTCGGTGGCGTTGTCGGGGATGACGATTCCGGAAGCGGTCTTGCGCTCTTCTGCCATGCGCTTGACAATCACACGGTCGTGCAGAGGACGGATTTTCATTGCAAAGTCTCCATTGCGGTACGTTGATAATGGGCAGCGCGGCTGCCCGAAAGGAATAAGCAGGCGGCGAGTCGTTGTTAGCACTCGCCGCCGTTGAGTGCCAATAATAGGGGCGGAAAGTTTCAATTTCAAGTCCATGGACGATTTATTAAGCCGCACCCGTGCCGCCGTGTGGCACCCCTGCACCCAGATGAAGCAACTGGAAGCCGTCCCGCCGCTGGCGATTGCGCGCGGCGAAGCGGCGTGGCTGATCGGCGTCGACGGGCGCCGCTACCTGGACGCGATTTCCAGCTGGTGGGTCAACCTGTTCGGCCATTGCAATCCGCGCATCAATGCCGCCATCGTCGACCAGCTCGGCAAGATCGAGCACGTGATGCTGGCCGGGGCGACCCACGCGCCGGTGGTGGAGCTGTCGGAGCGGCTGGCGCGGCTGACCGGGCTCGGCCACGCCTTCTACGGTTCGGACGGTGCCTCGGCCACCGAAATCGCGCTGAAAATGAGCGCTCACTACTGGCGGAACGCAGGGCAGGCTGGGAAAAACGCTTTCGTCAGCCTGCAAAACGGCTACCACGGCGAAACCGTCGGCGCGCTGTCGGTGACCGATATCGCGCTGTTCAAGGACACCTACGCCCCCTTGTTGCGGCATTCGGTACAGGTGCCGACGCCGGATGCGCGGCTGGCCGAACCCGGAGAGCGCGCCGAGGCCTGGGCGCTGCGCTGCGCCGCCGTGCTGGAGGCGCACCTTGCCGAGCACGCCGCCACCACCGCCGCCTTCATCGTCGAGCCGCTGGTGCAGGGCGCGGCGGGCATGGCGATGTACCACCCGGTTTATCTGGCCCGCGCGCGCGAACTGTGCGACCAGTATCAGGTGCATCTGATCGCCGACGAGATCGCCGTGGGTTTCGGCCGCACCGGCACCCTGTTCGCATTCGAGCAGGCATCCATCCGCCCCGACTTCATCTGCCTGTCCAAGGGCATCACCGGCGGCTATCTGCCGCTGTCGGCGGTGCTGACGACCGACGCCGTCTATGCCGCGTTCTACGGCGATGCCATCGCGCGCGGCTTCCTGCATTCGCATTCCTACACCGGCAATCCGCTCGCCTGCCGCGCGGCGCTGGCCGTGCTGGACATCTTCGAGGCCGACCGGGTCATCGACGCCAACCGGCTCAAGGCGCAGGAATTCACCCGCGCGCTGGCGGGGGTGGCGGCCCACCCGCGAGTGGGCCATTTCCGCCAGGCCGGCATGATCTGGGCGTTCGACGTGACGGCGGCACGCCCCGGTTTCTCCTCCCGTTTTCATCGGGCGGCTTTGGAACGGGGGGTGTTCATCCGTCCCATCGGCAATACGGTCTATGTCATGCCGCCCTATGTGACGAGTGCCGATGACATGAGCGCGCTGGCAGCGACCCTGCTGGCCTGTCTTGAGCGCCCGGATATCTGATTGACGCGGGCTTGGCCGGCTCGGCGCCAGGTCGGGCGGTATAAAGATAGCGTTCAATAACTAGCCGTATGCCTTGGGAGCCCCGGCCATGCCCGGCGAAGCCGCGCGCAAACGGCGCTCGGCCATGCATTGCCCGGCGCAGGTTTCAATCGCGTTGAATGCGCCCGTTGTCGGTGAGATATAGATTTATTGTTTTTAACAATGGGCGATCACGGGCGGCCCAAATTCTTGACAAACCCGGCTCGAGACAGATAATAAGTAACTGATTACTTACTTGGTGCGGCTTTCATGGAAAACCCGGAATGGATGCGCGTATGAAACCCCTGTCGCGCCTGCTGCTGTTCACCTTGCTTCTTTCCCCCTGGAAGACGGCCTTTGCCGGCGATCCGCTCGCTTTGTGGGAGGCGATGGAGCGCGCCGTGCAATCCAACCCGGCCATCAAAAGCCAGCAAGCCGAAGTCGGCCGGCAAACGCTGGAGCGGGATATCGCCCGCAGCCAGCATTTGCCCAGGGTCGAGCTGAATGCGGCGTACACGCGCCATGCCTACCCGGCATTGATCACGCCGATCCGCGAGGCAGGCGTTTTTCCGCCGATGGACAGGGATATTGCCAACATCGGTCTGGCACTGAAGCTGCCGCTATACCGCGGCGGCAAACTGGCCGCCGGCGAAGCGCTGGCCGTGCACAGCCGCGAGGCGTCGGTCCAGGCGTTGCGTGCCAGCGGGCAGGACCTGCTGTTCAATGTCGTCGCCACCTACACCAAGGCCCTGCATTTCAGGCAGCTCGGGCAGGTTCTCGACGCCCGCATCAAGGCGCTGCAGCGGGAGGAAAAGGACATCGGCCTGCGCATTCGGGAAGGCCGCGCCGCGCAGCTCGACCTGATCCGGCTGCAGACGCAGTTGTCGCAGGCACGCTACGACAAGGTGTCGGTCACGCAGGGCGAGAAGGATGCGCTTTCGCTGCTGGTCGCCCTGCTGGGCGAGCGCGGGCCGGCGCCTGTTCTGGCCGAGCTGGGGGTAACCGCGCCGGTCCTGCCGGCTTCGTTCGAAGCGGCGCTGAGCCGCGCCCTGCAGCAGCGTCCGGATCTCCTCGGGCTGGATGCCGCGGGCCGTGCGGCACAGCAGAAAACCGCCATCGCCCGTGGCGACCGGCTGCCGCAGGTCGATCTGGTGGCAAGGGCGCAGGAGAGCAGCGGCGGCGACTGGAAAGGCTACGACGATTCGCAGATAGGCGTGCAATTGTCGCTGTCCCTGTTCGACGGCAGCATCCGCAAGCGCCGGGTGGAACAGGCGGTGATCGAGCAGCGGCAAAACGCCCTGCTGCAGGAAGACGCCCATAACCGCATCGCCAGCGAGGTCGAACAGGCGTTTGGCGCGCTGGCCGAATCGCGTGCCAGGCTGGACGCGGCCGCCCAGGGAGAAACCGAGGCCGGCGAAGCGCTGCGCATCGAGACCCTGCGCTACCGCAGCGGCGAAAACACCATCACCGACCTGCTCGGCGCCGAGTCCGCCCTGTGGTCGGCCACGGCGAACCGCCTGCAGGCGGGATACGACATCGCCGTGAGTCAGGCGCAGTTGCTGCGCGCCACCGGCGAGCTCGCGCCGGACAGCTTCCGGCCCGCGGAGGCCGGCAGGAAAACCGGCATGCCGCCGTCCTCGTCCGCAACCGCCCCCCGCACGCCTGCGCACTACCTCGCCTGGCACGACGGCATAAGGGCTTGCGAGGCCGACATCGCTGCCGGGAGTGTGCATGCCGCTGCTTTTCCCGATCAAGACCTCACCGCAAAAAACCTTGCGGGGCACGCCATCCAGCAAGGAGCAAGACTATGAACAGGAAGATCGTCATCGGCGGCGTCGTCGCTGCCGGCATCGTCGCCGCTGCGCTGTGGAAATTCGCGCCCTGGGCGGAGCGGCTGGACGAAAGCACGGTATTCGCCTCGGGCACGGTGGATGCGACCGAGGTCGCCGCCGCCTTCCGGGTGCCGGGCATCCTGGGCAAGCGGCCGGTGGATGAAGGCAGCCGCGTCAAGGCGGGCGATCTGCTGGCGGCGCTCGACGACCGCGAGGCCGCCGCCCGGCTGCGCCAGGCGGAAGCCGCGCAGCAGGCTGCCGAGGCCCGCCTCAAGGATCTGCAGCAGGGCTATCGCGCGCCGGAAATCGCCGAGGCACGCGCGCAGCTCGAACAGGCGCGCGCCAACCGGGCCAACCTTGACGAAGAGGCGCGGCGTTCCGAGGTGCTCTTCGAGGGCGGCGCCACCAGCCAGCAGCGGCGCGACAGGGATCGCACCGCGGCCGTCGTCGCGGCGCAGCAGGCGAGCGCGGCACAGGAACGGCTCAAGTTGCTGCAAAGCGGCTATCGCCCCGAAACCGTCAACGCCGCGCGTGCGCAAAGCGACGAAGCGCGGGCGGCGGTCGCCGCCGCCCGCGTCGCCCTGGAGGACTTGCAGGTGACCAGCCCGATAGATGGCGTGGTTGCCCGCAAGCATGCCGAGGTGGGCGAAACCCTGGGCGCCGGGCGCCCGGTGGTGACGGTCACCGATATTTCCCGGCCCTGGCTCAGGGTCTACATTCCGGAAAACCAGATCGGCAAGGTGCGCCTGGGCGCCGCCGCCCGGGTCAAGGTCGACACCTTCCCCGAGCGCGAATTCGAGGGCCGGGTGAGCTACGTGTCGTCGCAGGCGGAGTTCACCCCCAAGAACGTGCAGACCCAGGAAGAGCGGGTGAAGCTGGTGTTCGCGGTGAATGTGAGCGTCGACAACCAGGACGGCACGCTCAAGCCGGGCATGCCGGGCGATGTGTACATCTCGGCGGCGGGCGGGAGCTGGCAATGATCCCTCTGGCCGCGCACGGAGACACGGTGTGAACGAAATCGCCATCGCGGCCAGCGGGCTGGGACGCGCATTCGGCGGCATGTGGGCGGTGCGCGGGCTCGACCTGCAGGTGCGGCGCGGCGAGATCTTCGGTCTGGTGGGGCCGGACGGCGCCGGCAAGACCACCGCCATGCGCATGCTGACCGGCATTCTCGCCGCCAGCGAAGGCGCGGCCACGGTGGCAGGGTTTTCCATCCACGACGAGGCGGAGGCCATCAAGGTGCGCATCAGCTACATGTCGCAGCGTTTCGGCCTGTACGGCGACCTCACGGTCGAGGAAAACCTGCGCTTCTACGCCGACCTGTACGAAGTGCCGCGGCGCGAGCGCGAGCCGCTGGAACAGCGCCTGCTCGGCTTTTCCAACCTGACGCCGTTCAGAAAGCGCCAGGCGCGCAATCTTTCCGGCGGCATGAAGCAGAAGCTGGGGCTGGCCTGCGCGCTGATCCACAAGCCGGAAATCCTGTTTCTCGACGAGCCCACCAACGGCGTCGACCCGGTGTCGCGGCGCGATTTCTGGCGCATCCTCTACGCCATGCTGAAGGAAGGGGTGACGATCTTCGTTTCCACCGCCTACCTCGACGAAGCGGAGCGTTGCAGCCGCGTCGGCCTGATGCATCGCGGCCGCCTGATCCAGTGCGACACCCCGCAGAAACTGAAAGAAGGCCTCCCCGGCCAACTGCTGGAACTGGCAACCGCGCAGCCGCGCCTCGCGCGCGAGGCGCTTGCCGCGCAGCTGGGCGCCAATCGTGTCAGCCTGTTCGGCGGCATGCTGCATCTGTATGCCGAAGAGGCGGCGGAAGCGGAGCAGGCCCGGGCCATCCTGCAGCAGGCGGGCATCGCGGTGCTGGCGGAAAAAGTCATTGCCCCGACGCTGGAAGACGTGTTCATCCATCGGGTGACGCGGGATGACGCCGAGGCGGCGGCATGAACACGGACCACGCCGTCGAAGTGCGCGACCTGACGCGGAGGTTCGGCGATTTCGTCGCCGTCGACCGCGTCTCGCTCAGCGTGGAAGCCGGCCAGGTGTTCGGCTTTCTCGGCCCCAACGGCGCGGGCAAGTCGACCACCATCCGCATGCTGTGCGGCCTGTTGCTGCCGAGTTCCGGCGCGGGCCGGGTGGCGGGTTTCGACATCATGACCGAGTCCGAGACCATCAAGCGCCACATCGGCTACATGTCGCAGAAATTTTCGCTCTACGACGACCTTTCGGTCGAGGAAAACATCGACTTCTTTGCCGGCATCTACAACGTGCCCCGGACCAGGCGCCGCGAACGCAAGGACTGGGTGCTGGACATGGCGGGCCTGGCGGACAAGCGCAACAGCCTGACCCGGTCGCTGGCCGGCGGCTGGAAACAGCGCCTGGCGCTGGGCTGTGCGGTGCTGCACGAGCCGCCGATCCTGTTCCTCGACGAGCCGACCTCGGGGGTCGATCCGCTGTCGCGCCGCCAGTTCTGGGATCTGATCGCGCAGATGGCGCAGCGCGGCACCACCGTGTTCGTCACCACCCATTACATGGAAGAGGCCGAATACTGCGACGAGCTGGTGCTGATCTCGCGCGGCCGGATGATCGCCAAGGGCAAGCCCGCCGAGCTCAAGAGCGTCATTCCCGAGGACATCCTGGAGATCCGGGTCGAGCACCCGTCCGAGGCGCTGGAGCAGCTGGAAGGCTCGGGGCTGGTGAAGGAGGTGGCGCTGTTCGGCGATACCCTGCACGCGGTGGTCGAGGATGCGGAGGCGGCAAGCGCGGCAGTGGGCGATTTCCTCGCCGGGCGCGGGCTGGCGACGACAGGAATCACGCAGGTCAGGCCCTCGATGGAGGATGTGTTCGTCTCGCTGGTCGAGCTCGAGGATCGCCGGAGCATGGAGGGCGCGCCGACATGAAGCCGCGCAGCTTTTCGTGGGTCCGGCTGTGGGCGCTGGTGAAGAAGGAGTTCCTCCACATCGTCCGCGATCCGCGCTCGCTGGCGATGGCCTTCCTGATGCCGCTGATCCTGCTGATCCTGTTCGGCTACGCCATCACCATGGACATCAAGACGCTCAACCTCGTCGTCTACGACCAGGACAAGAGTGCCGCCAGCCGCCATTATGCGGAAGGGTTTCCGGCCTCCGGCTACTTCAGCGCGGCCGCAGCGGCGGAAAGCTACGCCGACGTACGCGCCCTGCTCGATCGGGGCAAGGTCCACCTGGCGCTGGTGATCCCGCCGCATTTCGCGCGCGACCTGGAGCAGGGGCGCAGCGCCCGGGTGCAGGTGCTGGCCGACGGCTCGGACGCCAACACCGCGACCATTGCGCTGGGCTATGCCGAGGCGATCACCGGCCGCTTCAGCGCGGCACAACAGGGCAGCAAGGTCGAGCTTGCGGTGGATAACCGCCTGCGCGTCTGGTACAACCCCGAGCTGAAAAGCCGCTGGTTCATCGTCCCCGGCCTGATCGCGGTGATCATGACGGTGATCACCGCGCTCCTGACCTCGCTCACCGTTTCGCGCGAGTGGGAGAGCGGCACCATGGAACAGCTGATCGCCACGCCGGTGCAGCCGATCGAGCTGTTCCTCGGCAAGATGGCGCCGTATTTCGTGATCGGCGTTCTGGACGTGCTGTTCTCGGTGGCGATGGGGGTATGGGTGTTCGACGTGCCGCTCAGGGGCAGCTTCCTGTTCCTGCTCGGCGTCACCGCGATGTTCCTGGTGGGCGGGCTGAGCCTCGGCATCATGGTCTCCACCATCGCCAAGTCGCAGCTGGTGGCGAGCCAGCTGGCGATGGTGGTCACCTTCCTGCCGGCCTTCCTGCTCTCCGGCTTCCTCTATTCCATCGACAACATGCCGCGCTTTTTGCAGGCGGTCACCCACGTGGTGCAGGCGCGCTATTTCGTCGAGGTGCTGAAGAACATTTTTCTCAAGGCCAGCCCGCCTGCTTTCGTGGCGGGCGACCTGATCTTCCTGGGGCTGTTCGCGGTGGCGGTGTTTGCCGTCGCCCTCGGCAAGTTCCGCAAGAAACTGGCCTGACGGAGGCGGTATGTGGGAACGTATCTATCGCATGCTGGTGAAGGAGTTCATCCAGGTGCTGCGCGACCCGCGCATGAAGGCGCTGATTTTCGTCATGCCGGTGATCCAGCTGATTATGTTCGGCTACGCCGTGACCACCGACGTCGACCACATCAAGACCGCGGTGTGCGACCTCGACAAGAGCCCGCAGAGCCGTGCGCTGATCGAACGCTTCACCGCCTCCGGCTACTTCACCGTGGTGGACAGCACCGACCGGCCGGAACGGTTGGGCGAACTGCTCGACCGCGGCCAGGCCACCATCGGCATCCAGATCAACCGCGGCTTCGCCGACGACCTGAAATCCGGGCGGCAGGCGGCAATCCAGACCCTCGTCGACGGCACCGACTCCAACACCGGCACGGTGGCGATGGACTACGCCCAGCGCATCACCCGGGAATTTTCCCGGGCGCGCGTCGGGCCGGGCGAGCTTGACCAGCCGGCGCCGCCGCAGACCGAGCCGATCGAACTGCGCTCGCGCGCCTGGTTCAACCCCGACCTGAAAAGCCGCTATTTCAACGTCCCCGGCGTGATCGCCGTGGTGGTGCTGCTGATCTCGCTGCTGCTCACCGCCATGGCCATCGTGCGCGAGCGCGAGATCGGCACCATGGAGCAGCTGATGGTGACGCCGATCCGTTCCTTCGAGCTGATCCTCGGCAAGACCCTGCCCTTCGTGCTGATCAGCTTCATCGACGTGCTGGTGGTCACCGCGATCGGGGTCAGCTGGTTCAACGTGCCGATCCACGGCAGCCTGGCGCTGCTGCTGTTCGGCGCCGGCCTGTACCTGATGTCGACCATCGGCATCGGCCTGTTCATCTCCACCATCTCCCAGACCCAGCAGCAGGCGCTGATGTCGTCGTTTTTCTTCTACCTCCCCGCGGTGCTGCTGTCCGGCTTCATGTTCCCGATCTCGAACATGCCGGAGCCGGCGCAGTGGCTCACCTATCTCAACCCGCTGCGCTACTTCCTGGTCATCATCCGCGACATCTTCCTCAAGGGCAGCGGCTGGGACATCCTGTGGCCGCAGTTCGCCGCGCTGGCGGCGCTGGGCACGGCGCTTCTGACCATGAGTTCGCTGCGTTTCAAGAAAAGGATGGCCTGACATGCGCATCGCGTCTCGTCCGCTCCTGGCCTGCATGATGCTGTCCCTCGCGACCCCGCCATCTGTACGTGCCGCAGGGGATATGGTGCTGAGCAAGGTAATGGAGACGCAGGGGAGAAACATGCGGCTGATCGCAGGCGGGATCGCACGCGAGGACTATGGGGAGGTCGTGATGGGTGCCATGGCCGTGATCGACCCTTCCCACCCGCCCGCGACTTTGGCCGAGAAGTTCGAACTGATGCGTTTCCTTGGCGGAAAAATCGGCCGCTTCAGGGCGCTGGACAGGGATACGAAGGAACGGGCGGCGGCCCTGGTGGAGGCGGCCCGCACCCGGGACGGCGAGGCGACGATCGACGCCTTCCAGCGGCTCCAGACGAGCTGCCTTGCTTGCCATGCCGAATTCCGGAAGCCGTTCCGGGATCATTTCAACCGTGAGTAAGGAGAACCCCCATGCGCCGCTGCGACCGCACCCTGTCGACCCTGCTATTTGCCGGAATGCTGTCGTCGACAGCCGCTCCGAGCCTGGCCGTGCAGGACAGCCACCACCATCATGGCGAGGGCGCTCCGGCAGCGCTTTCGCTGCACGATGGCGCCAAGTGGAAGACCGACGAGACGCTGCGCCGGGGCATGGAGACCATCCGCAACCTGCTCCAGCCGCAATTGCCGGCAATCCACAATGACCGGCTGAAACCCAATCAATACGCGGGGCTTGCCAGCCAGATCGACGCCGAGATGGGGCGGATCGTGGCGGGCTGCAAACTGGACAAGGACGCCGACGCCATGCTGCACCTGGTGCTCGCCGAGATCAGCGCGGGCACCGAGGGGCTGGCCGGCAAGAACCGGCAGCTCGGGCGGCACGGCGGTGCAGTGAAAATCTACCGGGCGCTGGAAAATTATCCGGCCTATTTCGACCATCCCGGCTGGCGCGCGATCAGCCATCAGGAATAGCATGTCCGCCACAAGCACAGCAAATGCCGGATGGAACCGGTGCGGAGAACTGGAGAGTTCGCCATGGCACGCGGTCACGGGGCGATCCGGCAGCGCTTGCATTCCGCGCACGTGCAGGTGCCTGCTTGACGTTGCCCGATGGCGCACCCGGCGCAGGGCGGTGCAGATTCTGCAGGGAATGATTTTGCTGCGGTGATCTGAGCTGCGCGGTCAGCGGGGCGGCGATCGACAGTGCGGCCGGGGGGTAACGGACCCGATTCCGCGAGGAAGGCCGTTCTCGGGTTCTTCGGCTACGGGCGCTTGCGCGAGCAGGCCCTTTCAGGGAGAAAATTATGAGAACAGGATCTGAGTTGCCTGAAACCGACCCTGCGACGCCAGCCTGCAACGGGGGCCGGAGGTGCACGCTCCTTGTCGTCGACGACGACGCGGAGTTGCGGGATCTTCTGGTTCGCTATCTGCGGACGAACGGATTCGACGTGGCCGCAGTCCCCGACGGCCTCGCCATGGAAAAGCATCTGCGCAGCCATCCTGTCGACCTGGTCATCCTCGACCTCATGCTGCCCGGCAAGGATGGCCTCGCCATCGTGCGGGAACTCCGCAGCGAGGGCGACTTGCCGATCATCATGCTGACCGCCCGGGGGGACGAAATCGACCGCATCATCGGCCTCGAGGTCGGTGCGGACGATTATCTCGCCAAGCCTTTCAACGCGCGCGAGCTGCTGGCGCGCATACGTGCCGTGCTGCGCCGCAGAGCGGCGGCCGGCCGGCCGGGTACGCGCGCCGGGGAAGGGCAGACATATAACTTCGGGCCCTACCGGCTCGACGTGAAAGCGCACCGGCTGACCCGCGGCGAGACTGAGGTCTCCTTGACGGCCGCCGATTTCAAGCTGCTCTGCCTGTTCGCACGGCATCCCTACCAGTTGCTGAGCCGCGACGCGCTGATGGACATGCTCAAGGGCTACGAGCGCGCGCCCTTCGATCGCAGCATCGACGTGCGGGTCACCCGGCTGCGACGGAAGATCGAAGACCATCCTGCCGGCCAGGTGCTGATCCGGACCGTGCGGGGCGAGGGCTACATGTTCACCCCGGACGGGGAGCCAAGATGACGCGCATCCGCCTTCCCGTGACCATGTTCGGCAAGACCGTGCTTACCATTGCCGTGGCGCTGGTCCTGTTCCAGCTCTTCACCACCCTCGTCATCGCCTACTACCTGCTGATTCCCGTCGCGCGCCGCTCCGCCACCGACCTGGCGGACTTCATGCTGTTGTCCTCGCAGGTGTGGGTGAGCCTGCCGTCGAGCGAACGCGCCGGCTTCGAGGCGGCGCTGTACGAGGATACGGGCCTGACCCTGTCCCCCGCGGAAGACGCACTACCCGGGGAAACCGCCTATCTTCCCTATGCGCTGCTGCTCGACGAGGCGCTTGCGAAGCATACCCGGCATCCCACGCAGATCAGGGTGGAACGCAAGGACGGCACGGACATCTACCGGGTCGACTTCCACGCCGGGGGCCATCGCCTGCGGTTCGGCTTTCCCGGCCAGCGGATCAACATCCATGCGCCGCTGGCCATATTCCTGATCCTCCTTTCGGGCACGGTGCTCACACTGCTCACCACGCTGATACTGGTGCGGCGCTGGACCCAGCCGCTGTCCCAACTCACCGCCGCCGCCGACCGCATCGGCCGGGCGGGCGCCCCGGAGCCGCTCCCCGAGATCGGGCCGTGCGAGCTGGCCAACCTGGTGCGCACGTTCAACCGGATGGTGTACCAGGTCGAAACCCTGCTTGCGAACCACTCCATTCTCATCGCCGGAATCGCCCACGATCTGCGGACGCCCATCGCCCGCATGCGGCTGGCACTGGAGGTGCTCCCGCCCTCGGCCGACCCGGAACTGGCGGAACGCCTGCTGCGCGGCCTCGACAACATGTCGCGGCTCGTCGATCAGTCCCTGGAGTTCGGCCGTGGCGCCGCGCACGAGCCGAGCCAGGAAGTGGATGTCGCCGAAACGATCGAAGAGTTGGCCGAAGAGGCTCGCCGGGAGGGCGCGGATGTCCGCGTGCATGCCGACGCCGGGTGCGCCGCGACCGTTTCGCCGATGGCACTGCGGCGCATCCTGGCCAACCTGGTCGAAAATGCCGTGCGCTTCAGCGCGGGCAGGCGGATCGACATCGCATGCGCGCGCGACGGCGCCCGCATGACAATAAGCGTCGCCGACCGCGGCCCGGGGATTCCCGTGGACGAACTCGAGGCGGTGTTCGAGCCGTTCTACCGGGTGGACAAGTCGCGCAGCAGCGTCACGGGAGGCAGCGGGCTGGGCCTGGCGATCGCGCGGCAACTCGCGGACAGTCACCGCTGGTCGCTGACGCTGGCGTCGCGCGAGGGTGGCGGACTCGTTGCGAGCCTGACACTCCGGCCCCGCTGAAATGTCGTCTGGCCGCACTGGGCCGGGCACGACGGTGCCCGGCCAAAAAAACTGGCAACCGGAGGCTGCCAGCAACGCGCTGCTTGAGGAGAGGCATCAGGACGTCACGCGTTGCCGCATGACGCGCCTTGCTCCTTGAAGCCCAGCTTGCGCAGCGCGAAGCTCAGCGGGCATATTCCGGTAAAGCCGCTTTGTGCAAGGCTGAGGCCAAGGAAGCCCGCCACCCATCCCCATGCCGGGCTGGAGAAATGCATCAGGAGAACGCTGATGAATACCGCGAGTCCGACGACGACGTGCACGATTTGGTCGACTGACATGTTGCTGTCCTTTCGCATTCGCTAGTGAGTATGGCCTTCCGGCTGCGCGCCGCTGAAGGTCGGGAATCGGTCGGTGGCGTGCTGGCTGTGGCAACTCTGGCAGCTTTCGACGAGGCGCGAGTAATAGAAGCGCTGCAGTTCATAATCCTTGTGCTGCGCCGCCTGGGCCAGCTTCCCCGCCGTCTGGTGGAACTCGCCATCGAGCTTGAGAAATTCGGGGGAGGCAGCCTTCATCAGATCCTTCTTGTCCTGCTCGGTCAGGCTGCGTTCCAGGATGAAGCTGTCGTGGATTTGCTGTGCCTGGGTGGCGACCATCGAATGGTCGCCGGCGAGCAGGCCGTCGAGGATCATCTTCGCGGACTGCTTCACCGAGAGCATCTCCTCCGAAAGCATCTGCTTCAGGCGGGGCGTCAGTTTCGGGCCGATCGGCTCAGCGGCCGCGTGGACCGGCTGCGTGGCCGTTGCCATGAAGAAGGCCGCGCCTACGGCTGCGGCCGCGCTGCAAGCTGCCAGGCGTTTAATGTTGGTGGTTTTCATTTCTCACCTTTCTCGTTGGGTTAATCGTCCAGCTTGATCCTGATGGACAGGGCACCACGCAGGTCGCCGACCTTGTAGCCACGGGCGGCATCGTGCGGGTATTTCTCGGACAGCTTCTGCATCACACCGGACGGGACTTCCTTGTCGCCGTGGCAGGTCAGGCACACTGGCTCGATGCGGATGGCTTTCATGAAGCGCGCGTAGCGCACGCCACCTTCGTCGACCACTTCGTAGCGGCTGGCATCTTCCTTGCCGCCGGCGATTTCCTTCGCGAACGCCTTGAGGGTCTCGTGCTCGTAGGCATCCGGCATGGCGAGAGGGTTTCTGGCCTGGGTGGACACGCGCCGGATCGACCAGCCCGTCCGGGCTGCAGTCTCGGCGCCAAGCTGGGCGGCCTGCGCCGAGCAGGCGGTGATGCTGCCTTCGGGGCCGTTCGAGCCCATCTGTGCCATCAGTCCGGACTTGAGCTGTTTCGCATAGCCTCCGGCGACTGCCTTGACGCTGTCGACAGGCGGGGCTTCCGCGCTCCAGGCTGAGGTGTGGAGCATGACCGCGGCAAGTGCCGCCATTGCAATCGGTTTGATGATGATTCTCCTCAATCAGGTTTCGGGCTGCCGGGCCGCGGCCCGGCTTCGTGCTGCACGGCGTTCAATATTCCGTCTGGAAGTCGCGCACGATGTGCCAGTCCATCATGCCGTTGGCCAGATAGCTGGTCTTGTAGCCGGCCTTCGCCAGCGCGGTGGCCGGTGCCAGCCCCTGCGAGCCGAACATGTCGACGATGATGATTTCCTTGTCCTTCGGCAGCGTCTTCATCTTCGTGTCGAGTTCTTCCGGCCGGATGTGCTTGGAGCCGGGGATATGGCCCATGATGCGGTACGCGATGTCGCTCTGCACATCGAGGATCACCACGTTGCCATTCTTGGCCTTCCAGATGCCGTGCAGATCGGGCGTGCTGTAGAACTTCACTCCGGCCTCTTTCGCCTCTGCCTCGCCGCGACGCACGTTCTTCGGATCCGCCCAGTGGTTTTCCCAGCTGCGAATGTACTGCGCGATCGCCCAGATCTGGTCATCGGTGAGCTTGTCGCCGAAGGTCGGCATCACGATGGGGGCGCCGGGTTTTTGCGGCGGCCCGGCCTTGATGATCTCGAAGTGCTCGTGGTCGCTGTGCAGCGAGAGATAGGACTTCATCGCGATCGGCGGGAAGCGGCCCTGCCCGTCCACGCCGTGGCATGAGGCGCAGATGCCGTCGAACAGCCTCTTGCCGTCGCCCGCGCTTTTGCCGCTGATGCGCTTCACGCTTTCCGGAATGTAGAAGTCGTCCTTGTCCTTGGCGGCGATCGTGTCCGGCGGGGCGATCTGCTCATGGAAATCGTTGACCGCATACTCCATCAGGGCGAAGGTCGGATGCTTCTTCCAGTCCACGGCGTAGAGCGGCTGGTGGTGCTGCAGGTAGTGCTCCATGTCCTTGCGGGTGAGGGCCATCCTGTCGATGCGCGCCACCAGTTCCGGCTTGATGACGGACCTGATGCGCTCCATGTATGTCTTCTCGGCGCTGGGGTCATCGCCCGCCCTCACGAGATTGGGGTTGGGATCGTAGACGCGGCGCATCGGGCGCAGATAGAGGGCCAGACGGAAAACCTGCGACATCTCGAACGCGTCCCGCTCCTTTTCGAGCAGCAGCGCCGTTCCCAGGACAAGGTTCTCTGCCGGGGTGAGCGGTGCCGATTTGGAGGCGGGCGCGTTCGCGGCCAGCATCATCGGTTTCGATGCCGCGGACGGCGGGGTGCCCACGGACCAGGCCAGGGCGGGCAGCATGACTGCGGCGAGTGTTGTCAAAGCGAATTTCTTCATTATGTCTCCTTCGATTGCTGGGTTTGTGAGCCAGTTGCCTGGCCCGAATGCTTTCCGGGGAGCGGGGGGCGGTTGCTTCCCTGCGGAATCCGAAAAAACGATGCATGTTCAATAGCTGATCCTCGATCGTTCCTGGCCGGAAGGGGATCGCCGCCGCGGCCTAATTCTTGTTGAGCGCCTCCACGGCCTTGGTCGCGGCAACGTGGTCGGGGTTGAGGTTCTTCATGCCGCCCTTCGGGATCCTGACGCCGCTCGACATCATGAAACCCATCAGGTCGCCGCGGCGCAGCCGCTCCTCCTTGATCCTGTCGAGCAGCCCCTTGTCCAGTGCCGCCTCCACATCGAGCCTCGCGCGGCTGATGTCCCCCGGCCCGGCGCTGCCCTTGATCAGGTCGGCAAGTTTTTGCCAGCGTTGCGCGATATCGGCCCGGCGGCCCGGGGGGATCGTTTCGGGCTCGTTCTTGAGCGCCTGCATGACACCGAGCGCGAGCTGGGTGTGCGGACTCAGGGCGTCCTCGTAGCTGGTGTCCCACCCGGCATCCGGCACGGCCGGACCGATCTTGGGGCCCATGCAGCCGGCTGTCGCGAGGACAAACACGGCGGCCAGTGCCAGCGGAAGACTGGGTCTCCCCAGGGAAAGAAAGCTGCGATGCTTCATTTCGTTCTCCTCCGGATGCTCAGTCGTTGTAGGTGAATTGCAGGCTCAAGAGATTCGTCTCGAAGCTCACGGTCGTGGGAGGCCCCACACTCGCGGTCATTTCATTCTTGAAGCCGTGAATGAGCGACAAGGTGAGCGCCGAATGGTGGCTGACCTTGGCGGTCACGCCGGCGGACAGGTGGTGTTCGACGATCGCCGTGACGCCGGCATTGTTGTTGATGTCCTCCTCGGAGATCGGCGAGGCGCCGTAGTTGTAGCCGGCCATGATCGAGAGGCGATCCGACATGTCGTACTTGGCGCCCAGTGCGACCACCGTCTGGTCGTCCCAGCTGTAGGCGATCAGCTTGTTCTGCGCGGGGGCCGGGCCATACAGGGTGGCGGTGTCGCGCACATCGCTGTAGTTGAGCCACTTCAGGTCGGCCGACAACATCAGTTTGTCGGTCAGACGGTGGGAAAGCCCGATCGCGACGGTCTGGGGATCCTCGAAATTGAGCCGCCATTTGCCGTCATCCATGTTCCATACCAAGTCCTCGTTGTACGACTTGCTCGTATAGGAAAGGCCCACGCTGGTTCGGTCGCTGAGCTTGCGCATGGCGCCCAGCACGAACGAGACGCCGTAGGCGACGTCGTTCGGGAAGTTGTCGGAAATGACGGTGGGAGGCATTCCCGGAACGAGCGTCATGTTCTTCATCGACATCTGGTTGAGCGACAGGCTCAGGTTGGCGCCGATCGACAATCTGTCGTTGATCTTGTAGGCGGCGGCCGGGCCGATGCGCATCGACATCCGGTTGGCGACAATCGCCGCATTGGAGGTGCCCAGCCTGAACGCCGCCGACGGAAAATCCACGCCGCCGCCGGATATGGGGTAGGCGCCGATACCGATGACCAGGTCCGGCCCGAGCAGTTCGCTCTGGAATGCAAAGCCGCCGGTTGCCATGACGTACGCGTTGCTGTCGCTTTCGACGCCGTTCATGCTGCGGATCGGATTAAGCACCGACACCGTCATGTCGAAGCGCGTCGCCCGGTCGCCCAGTTTCAGGAATGCCAGGCCGGCCGGGTTGGTGAGGCTGGTGGTGACGTCGAGCGGCGCGGCGACGACCGCCCCTCCCACGGCATTGGCGATGGCGCTGTAGCCGACCATCTGATCGCCGTTGTTGGCGAAGGCCATGCCCGAAGCCAGAAAGCTTGTGCAGATTGCAGCAGTTCTGTAGTTCACTGGAAGGCTCCCCCTGTTGTTGTTGATCAGAGCAAGGGCGGGGTCCGTTTTCCCCCATCTCCTGCTGTTGCCGCCAATCTAGGGGGCGACGGTTTCCCGCTTATTTCCAGGTTGAAACAGTTCGGTTTCAGTTGGTTACCGGAAGCGGTCAAGAAAGGCAGTGCATTCCATTTTCCGGGCCTATGCAGCGTCGTGGACAAGCCATCCCATCGCTGATAAGTTAGCAATCAGTCGCTATCTTTATGGCCGATAAAGAAGGGAATCTCCATGTCAAAACAGCAACGAGGTTTCTGCGTTCGGGTGATTTCGCTGGCCGCTGTCGGCTTCGGCCTGCTGACGATCCGCGAGGGTGGGACGATCCTGTTCGGTGATGCGGCAGCACGCGCTGCCGCCGGCGCCTACGTACCCTTCGTGCTCTGGTTCAATTTCGCGGCGGGATTTGCCTATGTCGCTGCCGGTGCCGGCTTGTGGCTGCAGCAGCGCTGGGCGGTGCGGCTGGCCGCTGCCATTGCCCTGGCAACGGCGATCACGTTCGCGGCATTCGGCGCACATGTGGCGTCCGGCGGCGCCTACGAGCTTCGCACGGTGATCGCCATGAGCGTGCGGACGCTGGTGTGGGCAGCGATCGCGGCGATTGCCTGGCGCGGTCTGCCGCGCACGCATCGACACCATTCAGCGTGAAATGCCAAGGCTGTCCGATTCACTGGCGGCGCTTCCGGATCGGGCAATGAAAGGCTTTCCCGGCGCGCCAATGGCGGCATGGCACCCGCATCCGGAAATTTTGAAATCACGTGAAATATGCAACAAGGAAACCAGGCAATGAGCGAACGCAGACAACGGCTATCGGCGGAAGAGCGCCAGGAAGAAATCATCAAGGCCGCCGTGGAGCTTGCCGGCGAGCAGAGCGTGGACAAGGTGACGACGCAGGACATGGCCCGCGCCGTGGGCGTCACGCAGGGGGCGATTTTCCGTCACTTTCCCACCAAGGACATGATCTGGCTGGGGGTCATCCACTGGGTGCGCGGCCGCCTGATGGGGGTGCTGGATATGGCGGCCGACCAGGGCAGGGATCCGCTCGATTCGCTGGAGAAAATGTTTTATGCCCATCTGGGCTTCGTCGACAAGGTGCCGGCGATTCCGAAGCTGATATTCACCGACCAGCTGCTGAAGAAAAACCCCAGGATCAAGGAACTGATACGCAGTATTCTGGCGGACTACGAGGCCAGGGTGAGCGCTCTCCTGGCCCAGGCCAAGGCGCAGCATCTTGTCCGCCCCGACCTCGACGAGCATGGCGCCGCCGTCATGTTCACCGGCATCATCCAGGGCCTGGTGCTGCGCGTTTCCGTCATCGAAGCGCAAAAGTCGCTGACTTCAGAGGGAAAGCTGGTGTTTCCCATTTTTCTTCACGGTATCGGCGCCACGCGTGCGGGCGATGCGAATCCGGATTAAGGCGGAACATGGACGCGCGCGGGGCGGCAGACGGCGAGGTGTGCGGATCCGCGGGATTCCTGCAGCGCGGGAATCGGCGCGCAGCGGAAGGGAGCGGGTGTTGCGCCGGTGTAATATCGAGGCCTCTGCCTGACCCCGCGGGGCTGTTGCTGCGCGGCACTCCATCATGAAGCTGACTTTTCTCGGTGCGGCGCGCGAGGTGACCGGCTCCAGCTATCTGCTGGAAGCCGACGGCGTGCGCTTTCTGGTCGATTGCGGCATGTTCCAGGGAGGGCGCGAGACGCGCGAGAAAAACCGCCGCGCCTTCAATTTCGACCCGGCCACGATCGATTTCGTCATCCTCACCCACGCCCACATCGACCATTCGGGATTGCTGCCGCGGCTGGTCGCGCTCGGCTTCCGCGGCGCGATCCACGCCACCCGCGCCAGCTGCGACCTGCTCGCGGTGATGCTGCCCGATTCGGCGCACATCCAGGAAAAGGAGGCCGAGTACGCCAACCTCAACCGCTTCCGCCAGGGCATGGCCAAGCGCGATGCCGCGCGCGGACTGCCGCCGCGCGACACGGCTCCGCTGTACACGGTGGCGCAGGCGCAGGCCTCGCTGAAGCGCCTCAATGCGGTCGATTACGATCTGGAAATCGCACCGCACCCGCAGGTGCGCTGCACCTTCCGCGATGCCGGCCACATCCTCGGCTCGGCGATCGTCGAGGTGTGGGTGGGCGAAGGCGCGCGCCGCCGCAAGATCGTCTTCTCCGGTGACCTCGGACAGCCCGCGCGGCCGCTGCTGCGCGATCCCACGCCGATCTTCGAGGCCGATTACCTGCTGGTCGAGTCGACCTACGGCGACCGCGACCACAAGAGCATGGAAGCGACGCAGGACGAACTGGTGGAGGCGATCAACGACACCATCGAAAGAAAAGGCGGCAACGTCATCATTCCCGCTTTCGCGGTGGGGCGCACCCAGGACATGCTCTATCTGCTGGCCGACCTGACGCGGCAGGCGCGCATTCCCAAGCTTTCCGTGTTCGTCGATTCGCCGATGGCCACCGCCGCCACCGAGATCACCTTCAGGCACATGGAACTGCTCGATGCCGAAACCCATGCGCTGATGGGGCGGCACGGCGGCGCGGCGCATTTTCGCAAGCTCGAATTCGTCGAGGATGTGGAAGAGTCGAAGGCGCTCGACCGCATCGCGGGGGGCGCTGTCATCATCTCCGCCAGCGGCATGTGCGAGGCCGGCCGCATCAAGTTCCACCTGCGCGCCAACCTGCCGCGCCGCGATTCGACCATCCTCATCACCGGCTTCCAGGCCGCCGGCACCTTCGGCCGCCGCCTGGTCGACGGTGCCAAGCGGGTGCGCCTGCTGGGCGAGGACATTCCGGTGCGCGCCGACCTCTACACCCTGGGCGGGCTGTCGGCGCATGCCGACCGCAGCGCGCTGCTCGCCTGGCTCGGCCACTTTCGCAGCAGGCCGCGCCAGGTGTTCGTGGTGCACGGTGAAGACAGCGTGGCAACCGGTTTCGCCGCCGATTTGCAGAGGCAGTTCGGCTGGGACGCGCAGGCGCCGCTGCCGGGGCACAGCGTGGTTCTCGACTGAGCGCCGGGTGCGGACGAGACCGGCGAAACCTGCGTGCGGCGGAATTCCGCTGGCCTTGCTGTGCGCGGGCTTGCTGGGGAGCGCG
>Ga0209958_1001299_pt1 | contig 20476 bp, 16 predicted proteins | sample ThiBio_inoc_plan_FD_183942 | JGI IMG/M metagenome (GOLD analysis project Ga0209958, IMG submission 183942) | Wastewater bioreactor microbial communities from Cape Town, South Africa - Thiocy_inoc_plan (SPAdes) | ecosystem: Engineered > Bioremediation > Thiocyanate > Unclassified | place: South... | reverse complement strand
GGGCATGAAAAAAGTATATGCACGGGGCATGAAAGCAGCCAATAAACATGTATTGATGGCAGCTTTAGCCTACAACCTGAAAAAACTATTGAAATTTGTGCCTAAAAAAGTCCGGAGCAATGCCCAAAAATTAGAAGTTCCGCAAGGAATATTCGGGTTTATTGAAAACACCCTGCTCCAAATTGAAATAAGTCTTTTTAGCGCCACTCAAAAACACAGCTATTTTTCTCTGCTCCTCAACTAAACCTTGCTTAAATCGCTTCTAATAAAGCCGTTTTTTCGGTGTTTTCACTTTTAGTTTGAAGAAAGAGGTGGTTGTGCAACGGTTACGGCTGTTAGCAGATGCCGTTCTTTTTCGTTCCGTTTGTTCGTCTTGTCGTTGTGCGTTGGATTGGTAGCTCTTTTGCAATTTTGGTTTTGTGCGGTTGGGTCTGTGCGAATTGCAAATGTGCTACCAAATGCGTGGGCTGTCTGTCCGCTATTTTAAGAGTTTCCGTTTTTCAACGTCTTGCAATATGCTCATTTGTTGAATGGCAATTTTGTTGAGTTTTATCAGTCGGTCTTTTTGCGGCATTTTTTCGTTGATGAAAACTGCGTTCAGGTTTTCCATATTCGCTAAACAAATCAGTTCGTTGATTGCTGCATAATCTCTGATGTTTCCTTTTAAGTCGGGATTTGCTTCTCTCCATTGTTTTGCAGTTATTCCAAATAAAGCGACATTCAAAACGTCTGCTTCATTGGCATAAATGATTGAAGTTTGTGCAGGCGAAAGTTCTTGCGGAATTAAGTTGTGCTTTATCGCATCCGTATGAATATGATAATTGAGTTTTGCTAATTCTCGTTTAGCTGTCCAACCTAATTGTTTTTGTTCTGCTTCTTTGAGCCGTTGAAATTCGGTTATCAAATATAGTTTGAAAGGAACACTTATAGCTGAACCAAACTCAAAAGCAATATCTTTATGTGCATACGTTCCGCCATATTTTCCTTTTCTAACGATTATTCCAATGGCATTTGTTTTCTCAATCCATTCCGAAACGCTTAAAACAAAACTTGGCAAACCTGCCTGCATTTTAAAGTGGTCAAATTCCACCACTTTAAAATTTGGATTATTGATTTGCTCCCAAGTTCCCAAAAACTCAAGTGTATAACGGGTTCTTATCCAATTTTTGATAATATCGGCAGCTCGGCTTTCGCTTTCTTTGGCATTTGCCATATCCGTGAGCGAAATATAATCTCGCTCCTCAACCGATATAATTGTTATTTCCGTGTCTTTTACATTGATTTTCGCCATAATGCAAAGTTGCGAAAAATATTAGCACTTGTCTCTCGTATTAATGGGACAAAATAATTTACAATAAGAATGTCTTACTATCCTTAACATTATTGACCTTAGAAACTATCTCGTACAATAATCTATAGTAATTACCATAGAAGAAATATAAGTTGTCTTCATTCTTTTTCTCGGCATCGCCAATGGACTTCTTTTGAGATTCTGTTAATTCTACATTGCCGTGTGATAGCTTGTTCCTAAAAGCAACCATTGTATTAATGGAATAGATATTAAACTTAGTGCTGTTTCTTACAAAACCTTTATCGTTTTTTTCATTGGGATTCTTTGAAATCAGATAAGCATAGAAGATGTTTATCTTGGTGGTTATAGAAATCTTCTTGTAATCAATCGCATCAATTTTAGATTCAAATAATTCATCGTTTTCAATGTTGAAAAGCGATGCTCCTAACTTAATTTTATTACCATTTACATCAAGAATTTCAACTGCTTTTGAATCTGCTTTTATCTTGTCAAGTGTTATTAATTCCTTTATTGTATAGTCAATAATTGCCTCAATTTGTTTTTGAAGTTGAAAGAAAAACTCGGCAAGATTATTACAAATTTCAGCCTTATTCATTTCAAAAAATGAATTACTTAGTTCCGGTATTAATTCCGTTACCTTAAAGTTTTTATAAAAATCTTCACCTCTTTTACGCAATGACTTCAGTATTTGAAGAATCTCTACGTTTGCCTCGTAAAATTTTATTAGTTCTTTGTAATCCATTTTATTTCGTTATTAAAAGTTCACTCAATTTGTTTTTATACTTCAAATACAAAGTATCGTCTTGTCCTCTTACCATTCCAAGAAACATAACTTTTCCGCTTAAAACAGCTTCCATTGGCGGAATGGTTTTATTACGCAAAAATCCTTTTTCTTGCGGATAAGAACTTGCAAATTTAGCATTTGCTTTTTCGTATCCGTACTTTTCCCAATTACTTAATGCAGCTCTTACCTTTTTGACGTAAGTTCTTTGCAAATTCAATTTTTCATTTACCGTAATGCCTGTTACTTCTTGTCTTACGGCTTTCTTTTGTGTTCGTGTTTTCTTGTCGTTCATTACAAAGCCCTCCGATTTGATAATTTCATCAAGTTTTATCATAAATTCTTCTTTGAAGCGATTCTTGTCGCAAGAAAAAGTTATGTCGTCAGCGTATCGGGTATAAAAGCAATGATATTCTTTTGCCAATTTTACCAATTTGTAGTCTAAGCGTTGGCTCACTATGTTGGTTACAATCGGGGAAGTTGGTGCACCTTGTGGCAATTTGCTTTCAAAACAGCAGAAGTTAGCAATGATTTGAGCAAATTCAGGTTTCAAGCCAAATTTGGCTAATAATTCAAAACTAATACTATCGCCTTGCTTAAACTGATTGGCTTTTATGCCGAAAACAGGTAATTGCAGCACCGCTTTAATTCTGCCAAAATGGATTGACGGAAAAAAATCTTTCAAGTCAATATTCAACACATATTTTTTCCCAACGTGGATTTTTGCATTGGTAACAATGCTGCGGTTCTCTAAAAAGCCGTGAGCAGCAGGTTTGGGTTCAAAAAACAAAGTGAGAAGCAGGTTAATTCTTCGCTGTATAGCTTTTAGAAATTTGTCGGGTGCGGTAATTGTTCGTTTGCCACCAGTTTTCTTTGGTATTTCAAAGTTGATGTACTTTTTGTTGATGTTGGCGTAATAGTGTTTAAGCCTTTTAGCGGAAATTTTCTTGTAAATAGTTCCTTCTTTTTGATTTTGAACTTCAATTACATAATTAACCAAATCGGCAAGGTCGTCTAATGACTGACCTTGCATCAATTTCAACATAAAGTTTTCTATTTCAATTTGGTTATACTCCATAATAACTAAGCACCTGCGGGATTTCTATATCTTAATCTATATATTCAACTAATATTAAATTGAATAAAAAAAATTAAAATGATTAATAAATAAAAAAAACAATAACACAATAAATTAAAACATTAAAAGTAAATTGAAAACGATTAATTACATTACTGTAAAAATTCAATTCCGAATAATTCACTTCAATGCAACCACATTGTGTAACACGTTGCGAAGCACAACGCAAATAAAATCCTATCCGCAGGCACTTAGTATTTATCATTTTGCAAAGGTATTAAAATCAATAATTTTTATTATGCAGCAAAGGAATAAAGTTCCTTTGCTGCACGGGTAATCGCAGTGTATTGCCAACGATAGTCGTTCTTAGGCATATATGGGTGGAGTATTACGTTTTCCCACTCACCGCCTTGTGCTTTGTGGCAAGTTGTGGCGTAAGCGTATCGCATTCGCATTGCACCGATGTACTTGTCGTCAGATAGCATACGGCTTTCTCTGAAAGTCGCATTATGCTTCATTACTTCGGCAAACAAAGCATTCTCCTTTTCGTGTCCGATTTCACCGTCAGGACTGATAAGTGTGTCCAATAGCACTTTGGTAACAACATTGAATTTTTCGCCAATTCCGTCCGAAAATTCAAGTTCGGCAGCCGCAAAGTTTAGTCCTGCATAATTTTCAATGCGGTCACTGACATCTCTGATAATGCCGGTGTCACCTTTCATAATCATTCTGCCGTTACCAAGCCAGTTTTGGTGTAACTGAATTTGGTCGCCAACAACAAGCGGTTTCGGATTAAACCCAAGTCTGTCCCGAACAGCACTATTGAACCAATTTACATCACGGTTTGTCCACGCAAGAACCGTTACCTTGTTGAAAATTTCAGGTTCGTAGAGTTCCATATACTTGTACAAAGCAGTGGTGCTTTTGGAAAGCATTTTGCAGCTAATTCCCGAAAATGGAAGTCCACGTTCCATACATTGACGAAGCAAGGTTGCGTTTTTCAGGATATATGAATCTTTATCCTGACGTTTCACCTCCGTAAGTCCCACCATTGCACCTTTCAGTCCTTTTTTATTGGTAAGATACTGCGGACTAAGTGCAGGCGATTCTTGTGAGCCGACAGGTGGCAACTGAAAAACATCGCCTATAAAAATCACCTGATTTTCGCTGTTCCCTTGCTTGATGTAATCAAGCAGGTCTGTCAATAAAGGTTTTGATGCGACAAAGTTTTCGTTACTCATCAAAACATCACTAATCATAGAAGCCTCGTCAATGATAAAAATAGTTTTTTCACTTGACTGATTGGGCTTTCTTACCATCCTTACGCCACAACCGTGTTTTAGCGGTTCTGGTGTGTAAATCAAACTGTGAATAGTACGGGCAGCAAAACCTGTTTTCTTTTGAATAACTTTTGCTGCTTTTCCTGTTGGTGCTGCCAAGACAAATTTTTGTTCTTGCGAAGTCAGGTAATCTGTAATGGCTTTTACCAAAGTTGATTTACCTGTACCTGCCGACCCTCTGATGATTAAAAAATCATCTTGGCGTTTCTCGTTAATAAATTCCTGACTTAAATCAAGTGCTTTGATTTGTTCAGTTGTCGGCTCTACCGTTAGGAAGCCACGAAGTGAAGATGTATCTACCATAATTTGAACATTTTGGGTTCGCTTATTACATTTCAATTCGTATGCCAGTTGAAATAAAAATCACAAGTCATTGATTGTCAATCATTATGAATTGTTGTATGATTTAATAAAATGACTATTTTTGCATTTTAATGGATAATAATTAGTCATTATGAATAAAATTTTGGTTTCGTGGTACGCCTATAACAACGACTTTATGATTGAACAAAGAGGCAATCAAAAAAGGAATATGGGATTTGTGAATGAAGAAGGTCCAACCTTTACCGTACACAAATATTTTTGGACATCAAGTAAATTCGAGAAGCATATCATCCTTAATAGCAATCTAAGCAAAGAAGACAAAGGCAAAATCAATCTTCTAAAAACAGAGTTAAACAAAAATTTCAAAGACCATTCAATAGAAATTAAAGATGTAGCAATTACCGACCCAATTAATGTTTCTGAAATTTTCGAGAAACTTCAATCGTTACTTGCAGAATTAACAGATAATGAAATTGAAATTTTCATCAGTCCTGGCACACCTGCGATGCAAACCGCTTGGTACTTGTTGGGTACGCATTTTAAGAAGAATATAACCTTGTTTCAAATTCGGGCAAAAGAGTTTACAAAAGAAAAGGTAAAGCCCGAAAAAATCGTTGTATCTCTTGATAGTTCTGTGTTGCCGACAAACATTGTTGTTGCTCAAAAAACGATTGAAAAGGACAAAACTTCAAAAGATATTTTGTTGACGGAAAGTCTTGAACCGATTTACGAGAGAGCCAAAATGATTGCAAGGACAAATGATGTCGGTTGTTTGATATTAGGCGAAAACGGAACAGGAAAAGAAAATCTCGCCCAATTTATACACAACAATTCAAATAGAAGTGATAAGCCTTTCATTGCGGTAAACTGTGCTGCATTTTCAGATGACCTTTTGCGAAGCGAACTTTTTGGACACGAAAAAGGCTCTTTTACAGGTGCAGATAGCAAGAAAATTGGTGTGTTTGAAGCCGCAAATGGCGGAACTGTTTTTTTAGATGAAATTGGCGACATCAGCCCAAAAATGCAAGTATCGCTTTTAAGAGTGTTGCAGTCAAAGAAAGTACAGCCAGTTGGCTCAACAAAAGAAATTGATATAAATGTTCGGGTGCTTGCTGCAACCAACAAAGACATAGAAACAATGTGCGAAGAAGATAAATTCAGAACAGATTTGTTTTACAGATTAGCCGTAACAGAGTTAAAGCTACCAGCACTTAGAGAAAGGGGGAAAAAGGAAGTAATCGCATTGATAAATCACTTCAACAAATTGCTTTCAAACCGCTTTCAAAAAAACGACTTGTTGAAAATTTCCAAAGAAGCATTAGAGCGTTTATCTGCCTACGGTTACAAAGGAAACGTCAGAGAACTTGAAAATATGTTTATTCATTTTTACACTTTCTGCGACAAAGAAATCAATGTGCCTGATTTGCCGAAGCGTGTTTCAGAAAGCAAGTCAATTACGCTGACTCTTGCAGATAATGAAAAACAACACGTACTAAAAGTATTCAATCTTAACAAGGGAAACATTCTTGCTACGTCAAAAAGTCTTGATGTTCATAGAGACACTCTCAAACGTAAACTGCAAGAATACGGTGTCAGAGAAAGCAAAGAGTAATGTTCTGATTTATACTTGTCGCTTGTTTGTCGGGTGGGTTTAGGTGCGGTTGGGCAAAATTAAATGTGGTGTTTTGTGTCTGCTTGTGCGGTGGCAAACACCTCTTTTAATTTTGCGAAGAATAGCCAAACGGCTTTGCCGAAAATTTGTCTATCGTTTAATTGTCAGCCGAAATGTTGAAGTTTAGCACTGTCGCCCTACGGTTGCAGGCAACGTCCGGCAGCTTGGCGATGTGGCGGCAATTTAGCACAAAAGCTCAATAGAATTACTATTGTTCAATTTTGCACTTCTGCCCAATAGTAGCACTTCACCCGCCATATTGCCAAACTGCTTGTTACCTGCACACCCTTTTAAGATTGTTTATTGAATACTTTGCGGAACAACTAATTTTTATCAAGTTCAACCAATTTAATATTATTCGTACTTAATTTTTGAATTAACCATTTTTTGAGTTTTAAAGTATCTATTTCTTCTTTCTCTTGATGATGAAATAGCACTACTGTTTCAATCTTAGCACTATCAGAATTAGGAAATAGTAGAAATTTTCCAATTGATACGTTTTTAGCTTCAGGAAAAAGAATTCCTATCTCTTTGTAGGTTTCTGTATCATCGAACTTAAATTCTTTTATTTCATTCTGCAAATTGTTAATAATAATGTCCTTTTCGCTGAGTGCTTTGTTCTGAGTACCTAATTCGTTTAATATTTCTTTTTTCAAGTCCTGCGTACCTTGTTTAAATATTAGTGAAGTATTGAAAATTTGATACTGATTTAAACGATGATTCAATTGCTTTTCTTCCTCATTACTGAACCTTTTTGATAAAAAAGCCAGCTCTATTTTTTTAGGACTTGTATTATATTTTATTTCTTTGAAGATAATGGTATAACCATTAGCCGTAAATTCATTTTCAATAAATTTTGAAACATTATCATTAAACTGTTTTTCTTTCAGTAAGTTATAGGCTAAATAAAAACTGGGAACTATCATCAATAAGAGAAGGAAAGAAATCCCGTATCTTATTTGTTTTTCAAATCTTATGTTCTTAAATTGAACCGGTGTGTATTTTAGATATCGAACAATAAAATAAGTGGCAATACATATGAAAAAACAATTAATACTGTATAAATAAAATGCACCAAAGAAATAGGAATAATTACCCATTGCTAAACCATATCCAGCCGTACAAAGTGGCGGCATTAATGCAGTAGCAATCGCTACCCCGGGAATAGGATTGCCTTTTTCTACCCTTGTCAAAGCTATTACACCGACTAACCCACCAAAAAAAGCAATTAACACATCATAAATAGTTGGTGATGTTCTGGCTAACAATTCCGGTTGAGCGTCTTTGAATGGGCTGATAAAAAAATAAATAGCAGAAACCACTAAACTGACTATGGTTGCAATTAATAAATTTTTACCACATCTTTTAAGAAGTTCAAAATCAAATACAGCTAAGGCGAATCCGGCACCTACTATTGGTCCCATTAAAGGCGAAATAAGCATGGCGCCAATTACAACTGCTGTTGAATTAACATTTAAACCAACGGATGCGATAACTATCGCACATGCCAATATCCACAAGTTTGAACCCCTGAAAGAAATACTCTGCTTTATATTTTCTAAAACGGATTCTCTTTTTTCTTCGCCTTGATGCAGGCTGATGAAATCAAACATTTTATTACTCATCTTGTGAAATAGTATTGGTTAGCGTTATCTTTAAAAAAAAGTATCCTATCGTCCCGGCTATAAACGATGACATCAGAATAACTAATTTGGAATTATTTATGACTGTGTCATTGTCGAAAGCAAGCAAAGAAATGAAAATGGACATTGTAAATCCAATGCCTGCTAAAAGTCCTACACCAAAAATTGATTTCCAATTTAGGTCTGTCGGAAGTTTGCAAAGTCCCAATGAAACAGCTAAAAATGTCAAAAGGAAAATTCCCAATGGTTTACCTACAATTAGTCCCAGTGCAATACCTAAACTATTATTTTCAGTCAAGGTTTGGGCTATGTCGCCACTAAAAACTATTGCTGTGTTGGCTAATGCAAAAATTGGAAGGATGATAAATGCAACTGGCTTATGTAAGAAGTGTTGCAAAATGTATGAAGTTGATTTTTCGTCTCCGTTGCCAAATGGAATTGCAAACGCCAAAAGAACCCCTGTAATAGTGGCGTGAACGCCTGAATGAAGCATAAAATACCACATTGCAACACCACCAATTAAGTAAGGAATTAGGTTTCTAATTTTCAGTCTGTTAAAAACCAAAAGCAAAGCAAAAATTCCTAATGCTATGAAAAGGTTTGTCCAAAGTAAGGTTTTGGTATAGAAAATAGCAATGATAATGATTGCTCCCAAATCGTCAATAACAGCAAGTGCTGTTAAAAATACTTTTAGAGAAGTAGGCACTCTGTTGCCTAATAAAGCTAAAATGCCTAAAGCAAAAGCAATGTCTGTCGCCATTGGAATACCTGCACCTGATTGTGTCGCAGTTCCATAGTTGAAAAGTAGGAAAAGTCCGGCTGGTAAAAACATTCCACCAATTGCTCCAAAAATTGGCAGTAAAGCGTCTTTAAGTTTTGAAAGTTCACCAATGTAAATTTCTCGTTCTAACTCTAAGCCAATGAGTAAAAAGAAAATTGCCATTAGTCCGTCATTTACCCAATGTTCAATGCTGTGTCCTTGAAATTGTATTTGCCAAATATGGTGGTAGTCTGTCCCAAAAGTTGAGTTGGCAACTACCAAAGAAATAATAGTGCAAGCAATTAAAACAAGCCCGCCTGATTTTTCACTGTCAAAAAAGTCCTTAAATAATTTTGTTACTCTCATTTATTTTGTCTATCTGTTGAATATTTGCAGGGTGTTTGTTAGGGTTGTAGGTAACTCATAAATATACGCATGTCTTCCTTTTTACAAAGATTGATTTTCAAGCAAGTATAAAAAAACACCCCAAATGCGCAACTCCTTCAATGCAATCTAACGGGCTTTTTATTTTCTTTAAATCCAATAGTATCCTAAAAGAGAAGTACTTTGAGTAGCTCTAATTACCTTAGAGGTTGAGCAACAAAAACTGATTTCTTCACTGGACGTAGGCGGTAAGAAAATAACGTATAGCTATAATTGCAATAAGAAATCTACAAAAATGAGCAGTAGCTATTAAATACATCCATCAAAATCCTATGTGTGCAGGTTGGGTAGAATTGACAAAATATTATCTTTATAGTAGTGCAATGAATTGTATAGGTAAAAAGGATTGGCAAGCATTTAAGCACTATAAAAAATATTAAGCATATATAAAGCAGCTAAAAACTGCAACCTTGGCAGATATGCACAGCCTATACCCTAGTAGGAGATATATTTATACGTATCAGTTGTTTTATTTGAAGCCTTTGTTTTAATGTGATGATTATCTTTTAATTCGAAGCAATTTTTATTTCGTTCAGTGGAGCAAGTTCGCAATCCATTTTAGAAATATCTTTGCTCATATTTTTTCCTTTATTGGCAATATCCAAGTTCACAAATTCAACATTACCGTTGTTTCTAATACAAATTCTGCTTTCAGGTTTTATGTTTCCATAATTATCAAAATACTTAGGATTTACAGAGCCATCGTAAATAATTTCGGGCACTTTATCGCCAAACATTGCAGTAAACATTTGACCAAAAACAACGCTGCCATCAGGCTTTCCACTTCCGCGTTCAATATTATTATCGTATAAACTTATACCGCCCGGGAATGGGTCGTAAAGTGAATCTTTAAATGGTTTTTGGAGTGCATCGTAAGAAAAGATTGCAGCACTCATGGTGTTGTTTCCTTTTATCTCGTTATTGTAGATTCTGCAATCGTTGGTTGCCATCACAATAATGCCTGTGCCGGCAGGAATTTCAGCTACTACCGTTCCTTTTACGCCAAAATTTTTCACATTATTGTTTATCACTTTATTATTAAAAACACGGCAGCGTTTACCTTCTTTTACAGGCAGTTCCGGCAAATCGAAAATTAAAATTCCTCCGGTATTGTTTTCGCATAAATTATTAAACACATCTGCATCGGTACTGTTCTCAATTTCAATGCCGGCAACATTATCGTGCACATGGCAATTCTTCACAATAATATTTTTCGATTGCCCAACATACGCGCCTGCATCGCTGCTGCCAAAAACTTCACAATTATCAATTATCACATTGGTGCAGCCCACCGGATAAAGTGCATAAGAGCCATTTTCGGGAGAGTGCATTTTTGTCCAGCCCACTTTTAAATTGCGCAGGGTAACCCCTGTGGCATCTAACACTTTTATGCAATCGCCTTTTGCATTTAAAGCAGTAAATTCTTCCATCACAATATTGTTTGCCGTAACTCTAATTCCTTCTGCACCATCTTTTTGCTTAGCAAAATTTAAAATGGTTTTATCTTTTCCTTTACCGCGAATGGTAATATTGTTTACACCATCTAAAATCAATGGTCTCTGCAATGAAAAATTTCCTTCGGGTAATTCTATAATATCGCCATCTTTTGCATCGGCAAACATTTGCAGCAGTTCAGTTTCAAAGCTTTCGTTTAAGGTTGCGGTTTTATTGCCGGAATTGCACGAAAGCGTTGCAAAAGCTATTGCTACTGCAAAAAGGAATATTCTAATTTTCATTTAAAAATTGATTTAAAGCAGCTAAGATAATTTTCTGAAAAACATTTACTATCTCTCAATTCTGCACACACTAAAAATTAATAACCAACTTAGCGTTTATCCTTCGGTTTGAGAGGTAATTCGGCACCGCATATTGATTGTTTGAAACATCGCGCACCCAGATATAAGAAACCGTATTGTTGATGCCCAACACGTTCCAAACTTCAAGCGAAATCCATACGCTTTTTAACCATGAGCCAAAAGTGTTTTTCCTTTTCGCCCAAGCATTATCCCAAAGCTGTCCGCTAAAACCAATATCTAATCTGCGATATGGCGGAATGCGTAATTTATTTCTAAATCTCGGATTTCCCGGAGGGCTAAACGGCAGCCCCGTTCCTATCAATAAATTTAAGTGAACTTTAATGAATTTAAACTTTGGAATATGGTCTTGAAAAAAGAGTGCAAAGTTCACCAACTGGTCGGTTGGTCGCGGAATATATCCTTGTGCAATAGTTGCCGAATCTACAATTTGGTCTTGATAGTTTTTGGTGTTTGGAATTTCTTTTCCCGTGCTGTCGTAGTAAGCTGTGTATTGGCTTCCTGCAATCTTTTCAGCAGTTTTCATAAAACTAAGGCTTATCCACGATTCATCTCCTTCTGCCAATTCCCCATTCAGGCGCAAATCAATTCCCGTAGCATAGCCTTTCGATAAATTTTGCCCTTGATAGCGGATAAGTACATTGTTGTAATCGTAAGGAACTAAATCCCACAAATACTTGTAATAAACTTCGGTAACAAAGCTAAACGGGCGTTTCCATGCGCTAAAAGCATAGTTAATTCCTGCCACGGCATGAGCAGATTTTTGTGCTCTTAAACTTGTATTCACCACACCTTGTAAATTACGCATTTCGCGGTAAAAAGGCGGTTGATAATACAAACCTCCCGAAACGTTGATGATAATATCTGCCTTGCTTTTTGGCTTTACCGAAAACTGCACGCGCGGTGAAATGGTAAGCCATTCTTTATTCAAATCCCAGTAGGAATAGCGCACTCCGTAGTTAAAACTATACTGAACCGAATCGCCAAAGCGCCAAGTATCTTGTATAAAACCGCTAAAGCGGTTCGACTTTAGCGAGGTAGAGCCTTTCAACAAATAGTTTAATTGCAGCGTTTGCCCATCAGTGGTTCCGGGAAATGGCGGCATGGAATAGCCTGCGCTATCCAACCTATCCCATTCGTTCAACCTATCGTTAATAATTTCGCGCTTGTAATCTACGCCCCACTGCAAATGATGTTTGCCTTTGAACCAACTTCCGCGATGCGCAGCTACATAAATTTGACTTTTAAGTTCGTTTCGCGCCCAATCGTGCATGCCGCCAACGCCCAAACTGTATAAGTTTTCGCCAAAGTTTTCTTTGCTAAAATCGGTTTCAACCTGGCTTAAATAATATTCACCCAAAATATCGAACGATTCTTTTTCGTTGTTGATATATGCCGAGCCAAGCAACTTTAATCTTAAATTGGGATTAGGTTGAAAATTGAGCGAAATACCATTCATGAAAGTTTGATAACGGTCGGCTTCTTGTCCTTCAAAATAAATATTTAGGCGCTTTACATCGGTAATAAAACCAAAGGTGGTTTCGCGCGAAACGGGTACAAAATTGTAGCTGTTTTTTGAGAATTGCGTAATAATCTCAGTGCTCCATTTTTCATTCCATTGAAAGGTAAAAAAGCCTTGCACATCAATAAAAACAGGGCTGTATTGTCCGGTAGTTTCTAAGCTTTTTAAAATATACTGGCTTTGCCTATGGCGCACGCCAACTGTGAATGTAAAGCGCTGCTTCTTATCAAAAACACCTTCTAAATGTCCGCTAAAACCAAGCAAACTTGCGCTAAGTGAGCCGGCAAGTTTTTTCGGTCGTTTGTAAGTAACATCCATCACGCTGCTCATTTTATCGCCATAGCGCGCTTGGAAACCGCCCGAAGTAAAACGGATATTTTGCACCATGCTTGGGTTTGCAAAACTTAAACCTTCTTGCTGCCCGCTGCGAATTAAAAACGGACGATAAACTTCAAAATCGTTTACGTAAACCAAGTTTTCATCAAAGTTTCCACCGCGCACGCTGTAAGCGCTACTTAATTCATTATTTTTTTGAACGCCTAAAGCCTGTGCCACCAAATACGCTTCAATACTTTCGTTTACCGATGGCAGCAACTGTTGCTTTACATCAATATCAGTGGTGCTGGCTTCTTGCCGCTTACTTTTATCTATAATTTCAACTGCTTTAATTTCCTTTACTTTGGTTTGAACTTCAATGTTCAACTGCATTAATTCGTTTGGTTGCGGTGAAATTTTTTTGCGGAAAGCCAAAGTGTTTAGCGAAGAGAAAACCAATGTAATTTCATTTCCGGCAGGCACTTTAATTTCGTATTCGCCTTTATCGTTTGAATTGGCGTAGTAGCGTTGATTTTCTTCCACTACCACACTCACAATGGCTGCTTTGCCTTCGTGTGTATTTACAATGCCTTTAACCGTTGCGGTTTCTTGCGCTTGCAAGCCGATAAACGAAACGAAAACCAAAAGAAGTAAACCGATATAACTACGCGCTGAAATCACTGCCGATTGAAACGAAAAAAATTTGTTTTAGTGCCTTTGTTGAAAATAATAATTGAAATAGAATTGGGCAATAATATTCAATTCGGACAATATTTTCAGGCAAAAAAATAGAGGGCAACTAATTACCATCTTATTAAAACACTTCCCCACACAAATCCGCTACCAAAAGCTGCCAGTGCAATTAAATCACCATCTTTCACTTTTCCTTCTTCCCAAGCTTCGGTAAAAGCTATTGGAATGGAAGCTGCCGTTGTGTTTCCGTATTTATGAATATTGCTGATTACTTTCTCGGGCGGCATATTCATTTCTTTGCGCACATATTCTGTAATACGTGCATTTGCCTGATGAGGAATAAGCAAATCAACATCGCTTTGAGTGTAATTATTAAACTCCAGCGCTTCGTTAATTGCTTCCATAAAATATTTCACCGCATACTGAAAAACCAATTTGCCATTCATGTAAGGTAAAATTTCTCCCGATTCTTTTATTCCATCAACTAAACCACGCTGAAACATACTGGAGCTCGGCAATTTCAGCAGTAATTCTTCTGCATGGGTTCCATCGCTGTGTAAATGTGTAGAAAGTATGCCTTTGCCTTTTTCTTCGTGTGCTTCAACCACACAAGCGCCTGCGCCATCACCAAAGATAACGCTCATGGTTCTGCCGCGGTCGCTCATTTCCAGCATATTGCTTTGTATTTCGGAACCTGCAACAAGAATGGTTTTGTACATGCCGCTTTTAATATATTGGTCGGCAATAGAAAGTGCATACAAAAAGCCTGCACACTGGGAGCGAACATCAAAGCAAGGAATTTTAGATATTCCTAATTCTCTTTGCATGAGCACACCAGCTCCGGGAAAATAATAATCGGGGCTAAGTGTTGCAAAAATAATGGCATCAACATCTTCCGTTTTTTTACCTGCACGTTCCAAAGCTACTTTTGCAGCGCGGGCTGCCATGTTTGAAACTGTATCTTTCCCTTCGGTAAAAAATCTTCTTTCTTTTATTCCCGTGCGCTCTGTAATCCACTCATCGGTAGTATCCATTAAGTTAGATAGCTGATTATTGGAAACTACATTTTCAGGGACGTAATGTCCCAAACCTGTTATTTTACTAAAAGGCATACGTAGAGTTTATTTTTGTGTGAGATAGTGCTGTGGATCTTTTATGAAACTCTCCTTGCATTGAGCGGCACAAAATCCATAAACTTTACCTTCGTAAAGTGTGGTATCTGAAATAAAATCATCTCTATCTAAATCCATTCCGCAAACGTAGTCGTGCTTATCGTCTAACATAGCAAGTGTGAAAGTAGGTTTGCTCACTTCCTGCTCATGTTCGTGCCCTTCGTGCGAATGTGTTTCTTCGGCTTGAACTTCGCTCTTGCTGCTGTTATTGCATGAAGTGAACAAAAAAGTAGCAACTAATATACCAAAAACATATTTCATATCTATCGAGTTTTGTAAAGCTAATATAAACTAAAACTGAAACAAACATAAAATATTGCTTTTTAAGTTTAGAAGTAAGGATTACACAACTTTAATAATTTCACCTTCAATATGAAGCAATATATAAGCAAACTCACTTTGTTTTCTTTTATTCTGTTCGGCATTATTTCAATTTTATATGTCGAAGGAATAATATTTAAAGAGGCAATTATTATTAAAGCGATTTGGGCATGTTTCAGCTTTATATTTTTAATGTATGCTTGGCACAAAAAGTCGCTTACTGCATGGATTTTATTTTCTATGATACTTGGCGTTCAAATTGGAATTTACTTACCTGAAATAGGGAAAGATTTGCAATTTCTAAGTAAGATTTTTCTACGCCTTATTAAAACCATTATTGCGCCAATTTTATTTTCAACCTTAGTTGTGGGCATTGCATCTCATTCCAATTTAAAGCAACTGGGCAGAATGGGATGGAAATCGCTCCTATACTTTGAAGTAGTAACAACACTTGCTTTAATATTGGGATTGATTGCCATCAACATCAGTAAAGCAGGCGTTGGTGTAATTATTCCACCGGGGTTACAAGAAGAATTGCCCAAGGTTGCAAAGCTTACTTGGCAAGAACATATTATCAATACTTTTCCTGAAAATATAATTAAATCCATGTATCACGGAGAAGTGCTTCCTATCGTTGTTTTCTCTATTCTATTCGGTATTTCAATGGCTTTTTTAAGCGATGAAAAGAAAGAACCGATTTTAAAATTTTCGGAAAGCTTATCGGAAGTAATGTTTAAGTTCACTAACATTATTATGAAGTTTGCGCCTTTGGGTGTTGGTGGTGCGATTGCCTTTACCACAGCGCACATGGGAACAGCTATTTTATTTTCCTTACTTAAACTTTTACTTACTTTATATGCCGCGTTAATAGCTTTTGTTCTATTGGTTTTAATACCAATAGCGCTTATTTTCAAAATCAACATCAAAAATTTTTTGGCAGCTATTGCAGAACCGGTTTCCATTGCTTTTGCTACTACAAGTTCAGAATCGGCATTGCCACTTGCTATGGAAAATATGGAACGTTTTGGAGTGCCGCGCAAAATTGTATCGTTTGTGTTGCCCACCGGATACACATTTAACTTAGATGGCACCACGCTTTACTTATCCTTAGCCAGTATTTTTGTAGCTCAGGTTGCGGGCATCAATATGTCTTTTGGGGAGCAGCTTTTATTGGGTTTAACACTTATGCTTACCAGCAAAGGTGTTGCAGGAGTACCAAGAGCATCGCTTGTAATTTTAATGGGTCTTGCTGCCAGCTTTAATTTACCACTATTACCTATAATGGCCATTTTAGGAATAGATGAGTTAATGGATATGGCGCGAACCTCTATAAACGTAACCGGCAATTGCTTGGCAAGTGCGGTGGTGGCACGCTGGGAAGGCGAATTGGACGATAAAAAAATGAATACGCCCTTTGAACCAATAGTTTAGTCTGCCTTAAAAAATATTTCGCTGCACCAATTCCTTTAAAATTATTTTAAACCAAAATGAATATTTCTGCGGCTCATTTTCAAACTCTGCCAACAGTTTAGATTTTGTTACCCATTCCACATCAGCAATTTCATCTCTATTAAATTCAAAATTGGCATTGTTATATTCTCCAATAAAAACAGTATCGTATTCATGCTCAACAAGCCCTGTAATTTCATCTTGAGCTTTGTAAACAAATCGGAAAACCTCTTTTAATGGTGTTTCAAAGCCCAATTCTTCTTGCAACCTTCTTTCTGCTGCGGCTAAAAAACTTTCGTTTTCGCGCGGATGTGTGCAGCAAGCATTGCTCCAAATTCCAGGCCAATGATATTTTTCAAAAGCGCGTTGGGTTATGAGCATTTCTCCTGCTTCATTAAAAATAATAATGCTCACTGCTTTATGCAACACGCCTTTTTCGTGCGCTTCTAACTTTGGCATTAAACCAAGTTCTCTACAATTTTCATCTACTAAAACTACTTGCTCTTCTATTTGTATATCTTCCATTTCGGCTTCGATTCCTATCTTTTATTGTTCAACTAAAAATTAGCGCACTATAGTTACATTTCCACTTTCATTCAATTCGTTGCCATCTTTGGTAATAGCACGAATGGTCCAAGCGTAAGTGCCAAGTGATTGCTTTTCACCTTTAAAAGTGCCGTCCCAGCCTATGTTTACATTGTTAGTTTCAAACACCATTTCGCCCCAGCGATTAAAAATTCTAAACCATTTTAATTCTCTAATATTTAAGTGGCGAACCAATTTAAACACATCGTTTATTCCATCGCCATTAGGCGAAAAACCTGTTGGCAGAAGCAATTGTGTGAATGGCACAACAGTTACATACATAGAATCTACAGCAGAGCAACCCGCACTATTAAAAGCATATAAATAGTACCACTGCGATTTTTCAGGATATGCATCGGTAGTTAAAGTGAATGGAGAAACCACATTATCACCCGGATACCAATAATAATTTACTCCATTGGTATTGCCATTTAATGTTACAGGTAAATCTCTGTAAATTGATGTGTCTATTCCTGCATCAACTATAGGCAGGTCTAAAACAGAAATGGTTATGGTATCGGTTTTGGTGTAGCAATAGTTTGTTACCCTTAGAACATAATCTGTTGTTGTATTTGGAGTGAACAACGGATTAAAAATAGTGGCATTGGAAAGGCTTGTTGCCGGAGTCCACAAATATGCTGATTTCCCTTGATCCACAACAGTTATAGCAACTTCTTCACCTTCACATACTTCTTTATCGCGTTCTACAATTAAATTTATGTTTGGGTCTAAAAAATATACCCGAACAGAGTCAGAATTATTGCAACCATTTGCATCTGTTCCCACCACATTATAGGTAATATTGGCAAGTGGTCTCGAAACCGGATTAAATATAGTAGCATTTGAAAGCCCCGTTGGTGGCGACCAAACATAAGTAACTCCTCCGGTAGCAATTAACATTACGCTATCGCGAAAACTTCCCGGACTCAAACACACCGAAGTATCAGGACCTGCATCAATAGTAGGTAAAGGAAAAACGGCAGCATAAATAGAATCTTTATTGATACAGCCATTTGCATCAGTAACTTCTACAATATAATTTACACTTGAAGTTCCGGTGGTTAAAATTGGCGTGGCAGAAGTGGCATCATCTAAACCTGTTGAAGGAAACCAAATATAAGTAACACCACCACTTGCAGTAAGTTGAGCCGTTTTTTCAGGACATAAATTTACGGTATCGGGAGAAGCATTTACTATCGGCAGCGGGTTCACCATCACATTTGAAATTGCTGTATCCAAACAACCTCTATCGGAAGTTACAATTAAGCCGACTGTTTTTGTTCCTGTGCTTAAAAAAGTAAAGGTTGGTGATTGTGTTGTGGCACTTCCTTCACCATTAAAATTCCAAGTATTTGAAATAATGCTTCCTGCTGAAATAGAAGAGCCATTTAGAAAATTTGTAGGTTGGTTTATACAAACTGCCGAAGCAGAAAACGCTGCATCAGGCTTTGGAAAAACAGAAGTAGTACTTGTTTTTGTTCCAACACAACCCTTCACATTTCGCACCGTTAAAGTAATATTAAAACTTCCTGAGGTTGAATAATTTTTCACCGGATTTTGTTGCGAACTGCTTGTGCCATCGCCAAAATCCCACTGCCACGAAATTATATTTCCGGAAGTTGAAATACTTGCATCTTGCAGCGTAGTAGGAAGACCTAAACAAGTATCTTTTGCATTTAAAGCAAAATCAAAATCTGGCGTAAGCACCGGATAAACTTTCACAAAAGCGCGGGCTGTATCGTAGCATCCACTGCCGTTTATTTCTTTTCGCACCACAAGTGTAACTAAGTATGTTCCGGTATCAGGATAAGTGTAGGTAGGGTTTAATTGTGTAGAAGTATCTGATGAAATACTTTGCACACCAAAATCCCAAGACACTGTAACAGGAACTGAAGTTGGTGGTGGGTTGTAAACCGAAGGATTAAAAGTTACATCATTTCCCGCACATTCTACTTTGTAAATTCCTATTCCGGTAGTTGGGTCAAAAGAAGTAGCAGGCAAATTGGCAATAGGAATATTGCATTGCACCACATTAAATTGAAAATCGCGAAATACAGTACTTACAAGTACTCCATTTTTATATTCATCAACTTTCACACCTACCACAAATTGCCCTTGTTGGTCGGGCGTAACCGTTAATACACCTGTAATAGAATCAATATGAATTTGCCCTGTTTGGCTATTCATAGGATTAAACTCATCATATCCTCCAATATAAACTATCGGAGAATATGCATAAGGATATGTTTGGCAGCCACCACCCGAAGAATTTGGGCTTGGGTCGGGGCAAGTAGCATCGGCTCCGTCATAAGGAGCGGTTAAACTGTATCTTAAAGTATTGCCATCAGGATCAGTAGCGGAATGGTCGAAAATTAGAGGATCGTTATTACATATAAATATCGGAGGAAAATTTTTAAACCGCGGTGAGCTATTGGCTCCATTCGCTACTACATCACTACCCGGAATATGTGCCACATAAGTTGCGCCTTGGTCTTGCACAATATTATTTACCGAAGAATTTCTACAGCAGCGTTGATACATAAGTGTGTAACCTCCGGCAATAGGCGGCAGTGTAGCATTTCCGGTATATGTGGCTTGCTCCACACACACATCTGTTGCCACTAAGCATGGGTTAGTAATAATAGATGAAAGCACCGGAATGGTTGATGGTTTTGGCAAGCCTACTTGTGTTACCAATAAACCGCTTGTATTGTATATTGAAATATACTCCAACGCAGCAAACTCTGCGCAGCCGGTACAATTACAGTCTCTATAGAGTTTAAGTGTAATGCTGTAGTTTCCGCCTCCAAGGTTATCATAAAACAACTCTCCTCCTACCAAATGCGTTGCATAAGTGCTAATAAAACATACAATCAATAAAATTGAAACGAGTAATTTCTTAATCACAAAACGAAAATAAACTCAAATTTCGCAGTAGCAAACTTTTGTGTTTTGTTGATTTGAGAAACCTAATACGAAAATGATTTTTAAATAGGTGGAAATTTTGCCGTATAATACTCCCGATAGCTATCGGGATGATAGCCGTTTAGAACAATTTTATTGGTCTATTACGGATATCCTTTCGGTATAAAAATATACCAATAAAAAAACGGGCTGTAAAAAATACAGCCCGTTTGTGTTTTAATGATTGATGTAGATTCTATCTTGTAATTACTACTCTTCTGATGTAGGTGTTTGTACCTGAAACTATTCTTGTAGTGTAGGTTCCGGCTGCTAAGTCTGCAAAGTCA
>Ga0209958_1001298_pt1 | contig 20478 bp, 21 predicted proteins | sample ThiBio_inoc_plan_FD_183942 | JGI IMG/M metagenome (GOLD analysis project Ga0209958, IMG submission 183942) | Wastewater bioreactor microbial communities from Cape Town, South Africa - Thiocy_inoc_plan (SPAdes) | ecosystem: Engineered > Bioremediation > Thiocyanate > Unclassified | place: South... | reverse complement strand
CCGGCTTCCGCCTCCCGCAGGAAGCCAATGATCTGTTCTTCGGTGAAACGCTTCTTCATGTCCAACTCCTTGAATGATGGAATTGGACTCCAAAGCTATGTGCTACTCAAATCGGGGGGACGTCGGTAAGACCGCATATTCTGGACGCCGCCGTCCACCGACACGCTCTGCTGGTTTCGTTTCTCACCCAGATGCGACTGGTGGAGAATGGGACACCAATCCATCTCAGTTCTTGACAGTACCTGCGGGGGCAAAATTAATCATTGAGTTCGCTATTCCCGCACACATCACGGGTCAGTGGATTGCCTTCGGGGGGTGGTTCAGCACGGGCGATAAGGTCAAGCTGGCAATTAACAGCCCCGCGCCAAAAAACACGTTGACTACACCTTGTGCGCCAGACTGGTCCAAATTTGGAAGCATCTGGCAGGGAGATGGAAAGGCCTGTACAGCCACTTTCGAGTTGGAGGCTGAATCCGATATTTCATTTTCTTTTTGGGGGCTGGGCTGCGGTGTCGCAAGGAATCCAGGGTGTCCTACTGGAACAGACTTTGTAGAGTGCGATACCCCAAGTTACCTTAGAAGGATGCACGAGATATCGCCCGAGGCTCATTTATGGCTCAAGACCGGTGAGTATTCCATCTTGGTAGAGAACGCCGAAACTGATTTGGATGTTCGGGAAGGTGGACACGAGATCGTCCTGAAGTCCTGCAACCGGTGCAACCGCTTTCTGCCAATCAATATTCACAATGAGCGGGTGACGCTAAGCTTTTCAAATCATTGTGTAGCTACTGCACCTTGTAAACATTCCACATTCGGTAAGCCAACCCACGTGAAAACGGGGGAGGTGAAGGAACTCACATACGGCTTTCAGTTGGAATGCCGTTATTGCAAGAAATACTGTGTCAATTGGGCACATAACCCACAGCGTACTGCCGCGCAAATGAAAGAAGACGGAGCTCGGCGGCGATTCTTTGAGTTTCTGATTGCAGAACTGTTCCAGCGTAGCAAGCAACTCGAGTACAAGCATAAGCATGGCAAAGAGCTTACAGACTACATCTGGACGCATTTTGATAAGGCATGCTTTAAGTGTGGAGATCCTTTGCCTACTGCGCGGGATATGCATTTGGACCACACGAGGCCCTTGGCGCTTTTGTGGCCCCTGGACGAAACTGCGACCGCCCTATGTGCGTCTTGCAATAGCTCCAAGAGCGACAAATATCCAAAGGATTTTTATGAATTGCCCGGAGAATTGGAAGCTCTCAGCGAAAAAACTGGTATTCCGCTTATTGAACTGGAAAATCCCACGCCCAATACGGAAGTGATTGATGCATTAATGGACAAATTAGATTGGTTCTTTGATGACTTCCTTACCCGAAAGGAAATGGTTCGGGAGTTGGACGGGAAGATAGCGGCTGAGCTCGTCGTCAAAGCCCTGCAAAAGACTCTAGATAAGTACGAAGGTGGCGTACCGATTGACCTTATGGACGAATACAAGAAACGGCACGGCTAACGCTTCTGCAAAATAAGGTACTGGTGCCCCGTCACAGTACCCTTGTCACGAATACCGTGGCTTTCGCAATGCTGCACGGACTCAGTATATGCGTCGAGCAAGGTGAACCGTCCTTTTGCTAACTCGGCCAATTCTTTAGCCATGTCGCATTTATGGCTGAGACCCAGGTGCAGTACAGCAAGGCCACCTGTCTTTAGGCGGTCTTCAAATTGCTGGAAAACAGCGTTGTAAATCGTGAGTGATCGTTTCTGCGTCACTTCCACGAAGTTCTCTGGCTCGGTATCGAAATCTGTCCTATCCCATCCGCAGAACCAATATCGCATCCAGTTCGTCATGTAAAAGCGGGTTGAGTCAAAGAAAGGAGGGGAAGTGATAATTGAGTCAATCTCCCGAAGCTCGTCAGGCCAAGACTTGCAGATATCTGCTTGGAAACACTTTCCACTCACAAACTCAGGAGGCGGGGTAACAGCTAAGCTTTTGCCAACTTTTTGGGTCAGTTTTTCCACCACAGACTTGTAGACAAATTCTCCAGTGGGCGCATAAGGCGTTATCGGGTGACTATTACGGCTTAGTGCATAAGGGCGGTTGCCGTGCAGGATATGCAACATGCAGGCCATGACTAGATACCATTCTGGAGAGTCTTCTTGGTGCTCGGCGAAGAACTCCCGAGCTCTTAGCACTTCATCAAACGTGTCAGGATGAAAGTATTCATGCAGAGGGCCATTGAATTTGATGCTGGCTGCGGAGTTCCGTGTTTCTTCTGAAGGGGGCATGCCCTTAATCCATCCAGCCAAATTGTTTAGTAGAAGTGCGACCTTGTCCGGGTCAGCGCGCGTCACCTTGGCATTGGTCAAGGTAACTCCCAGCAGTGCGATATCCATCCCGTAGCCTTTGCGTCCTATTAGACAAGCTTCAAATGGAATGGTCCCCGAACCGCTGAAAGGATCTACGACAACATCCCCAGGGCTGGAGAACACTGCTACTAGATGATGGGCCAAGGCGGGCTTCATTTTGGCCTGATATGAACATACCGAATGCAGAGGACTACCCCAGTTGCGTTTAGCAAATGGTTGGCCCTGGTGAGGCATGGTCTGCTTGAAGGTTTCCCAGCGGTTCAGCATTTAAGCGGCTTTCTTAAAACCACTAAGCTTTGAGATAGAGGGGATTTATCCTTGGATAATCGCGTCCGCAAATGAGTCGTGCCTAGATGTTCTAGCCCCAAGCTCTCGCCAATATGGGCGAGGATATCGTGGGTAGGGACATGCACACCTGCATATCTGCTGTCGCCGATATCAATGCAGATACTGGCACCGGGCCTGCAATTTTTCGCCAAGCCTTGGAGCACGAGATTCATATCCTCAAAATAGCCCGCCACCATTCGTGGGATGCGCTGATCATATGTATCGGCGCTCAGCTCGGCCACTAGAGACCGAACTAACTCATTCACATGAACTCTACCTTGGGCGGCTGCAACATCGTTAATGCCTGACGTTATGGCTTGATCTCGATAAGCGCGCAAGCCGATGTCAGTGGTCAGGAAGCGGGCAAACCAGAGTTCTAGTTTGGTGTTCCTAAAATAGTTTGTGCCATTGAGATACGGCGGGCTTGTGATAACACCGTCCGCCAAAATGAGTTTCACAAGATTCAGCTGCTTCGCGTTAGCAGTTAGCAGGGTTGCGTTTCCCTTCAATTCCAGGCTGGTGCGGCAATCATTTGCAATGACCAGCAGATGTTTGGCGACTTCGGGAAGGATATCGGGTACCCCTTTGGCCAGCTCTTTTTGAGTCTTGTAGCGAACATCGCCTGATCGTTTTAAGTTTGAGCAGATGACAATCTTGGACATGACCGAAATGGTCAGTAGATGAGCCAATAGGCCGTTCTCTGCGGCTAGCGTGTCTACTACGGTTCGGAGACCGAGAAGTCCCCGATATGCGACTGGGCTAAAGAAAATGCTCCCGTCAAAGTTTGCTTTGTAACTTTTTTCTAGCTGTCCATCAGGCGCCGCTTCCGCCACCCGCTTCGGCAAGTCTTCACTTAATGCGACCAATTGCTTGGCTAGGACAGCTCTGTCGAAAGCAGGTAGCTTTCCTACGCTCATTTTCGCTTCAACGACAAGCTGCATCGCAGGATTAACTTCGCAATATCCGCAATCCAAGCCAAGGCTGGATAGCACCACTGGCGTCGTGCCCGTGCCTGCGAAGGGATCAATAATCAATCGCGCAGCGGGCATGTATTCCGCTAGCACATGCTTGACGAACTCCGGTGAGAAGCCTTCCAAGTAGGGGTACCAATCATGAAACGGCTCACCCTTTCCGCCCCTATGAGTGGTGTGGCGGGAGGCTAAATCTGTCTTCTGAGGAAAAGCTGTCTCTCCACGATGATTCACCGCCATAAGTTCTTCCGGTACCAAATTTGTCATGCTTCGATTCAGCTATTTGTGGCGCCTAGACTCAGTGCCTCCTATCTTACTGTGACTGTGGCGATCACTTTCATAAGTGCTGTCCTCAAATTCAAACGCCCGTGTTCCAGTACCGACCCTATACAGACCCCGGAAAAGCAAAAGGCCACTCCGAAGAATGGCCTTTCTATATTTGGCTCCCCGACCTGGGCTCGAACCAGGGACCTGCGGATTAACAGTCCGTCGCTCTACCGACTGAGCTATCGGGGAATGGGAAGCGCGCATTCTAGTGACGGCGGGCGATTCGGTCAACCCTCAGCCGTCATTTTCCACCTGCAATTCGGGCACGTGGCTGAAGGCGATGCGCATCGGCGCGGCGCCGCGGCCATGGTGGGCACCGCCGAAGTAGAGGGTGTTGGGGCCGTAGCGCTGGTTGATCCGGTCGAGCACGCTGTTGAGGGTTTCGTGCCGGTCGTCAGGGTCGAACAGGTCGCGCGTGACCTGGCTGTGCTCGACCAGGTCGGTGAGGCTGACGCCGACCTTGAGGATGAGGCCGGGATCGGGCGGGCGGCGCTGCCACAGTTCGGCCAGCACGGGGTTGAACTGGAGGGTATCGGCGTGCGGCGCGAAGCGCGCCTGGTCGACCCAGCGGGGCTGGCCGGCGGCGGTCTTCAGGTAGTGCAGGTGCAGGCCGAGGCCGCCGGCGCAGTAGCCGTAGTGGCGCAGCCGCATCGCGGCTTTGTGCAGCAGGCGGTAGAGCACGGCGATGGCGGAATCGGGATCGCGCAGCTCGGGTGCCAGCACGTGCGAATGGCCGACGCTGGAGCGCTGGGTGGGGGCAGGAGCGGCATTTTCGCCGCGCAGTTTGGCGTAATAGCGCTCGCCCCCGATACCGCCCCAGGCATGGCGCAGGGTGTCGCGGCTGGCGGCGCAGAGCTGCTCGACGCTGTGGATGCCGAGCTGGTTGAGGCGCTGTTCCATGGCGCGGCCGATGCCGTTGAGTGCGCCGAGCTTGAGGCCATACAGCCGCTGCGGCAATTCGTGCTGGCGGATCACTACCAGCCCGTCCGGTTTCTGCATGTTGGACGCGGTCTTGGCGAGAAAACGGTTGGGCGCGATGCCGACCGAGCTGTGCAGCACCTCGCCGACCTGGTCGTAGATCGCCTGCTTGATCTGGCGGCCGAGTTTGACGGCCTTGGCTTCCTCGCGCTCGCTGCCCATCAGATCGCAGGCCATTTCGTCGATCGACAGCACGGCGGAAACCGGGGTGCACGACTCCACGGCAGCGATGATGCGGTGGTGGATTTCCACGTAGACAGATGGCCGCGCCTGGACGAAAACGATGTCGCGGCACAGCTTGCGGGCTTGCCACACCGGGGTGCCGGTGCGGATGCCGAAGCGCTTGGCGTCGATGCTGGCGGCGATGCAGCAGGTGGTGTCGGCCATCACCGGCAGCACGCCGACCGGACGGCCGCGTAGCTCGGGGCGAAGCTGTTGCTCGACCGAGGCGAAGAAGGAATTGAGATCGACGTAAAGCGAATGCAGGGCCATGGCGGGTTCCATCCCTCACGCCGAGGGTGCCCGGCTTTCCCTCTTGCGGGGGCAACGCCGGGATGAAGGCTAAGGTTGAACATAGTGTATATCCATACACTATATTCGATCAATTCAGCCCGGGTTCGTCAGGTTCATCCGTTCCAGCCGCTGGCACAGGATGTCGATGATGCGGCGCGACAGCGGGGCGGAATGGCGCATCAGTTCTTCCAGCGTCTGCGGCGGCAGCGCCAGCACGGTGATCTCGCTGTCGGCGACGACCGAGGCGGTGCGTTTTTCGTTCAACAGATAGGCCATCTCGCCGAACAACTGTCCCTCGCCGAGTTCGCCCAGGCGGCGGCGCCCGCCGTCGGTATTCTTGTACACCGCGGCGCGGCCGGCATAGAGAAAATAGGCGGTTTTCGAGTCGTCGCCTTCCTCGATCAGCGCATGGCCGGCGGGGTGCACCTGGCCGTATTTTTCAAGCAGGCGGCGGCTGTCGCTGAAGACGTAGCCTTCGAGCTTGCCGGCGCCCTCGCCGCTGCCGCCGAGGAACAGTTTTTCCAGCGCGGTGATATCGGCCTTGCCATAGGCAAACAGCGCCTGTGCCCACAGGTACAGCAGCAGGAAGGCGAAGTAGCCGCCGATCAGCACGAATACCACGCCGCCTAAAGCGCCGTACAGGCTGCGGTAGTTCTCCAGCTTGAAGAAGGCGCCGAACAGCATCAGCAGCAGCCCCAGGCTCACGGTCGCGGCGAGCGCGAACACGGCGGCGTCGCGCGCGCGCGGATGCCGTCGGGGCAGCCGCCAGTAGGCTGTGAACAGCAGTGCCCACACCATGGCAAAGCCGAACAGCGAGTTGAGCGCCTGCAGGATCTGCACATTGCCGGTGCCGATGAAGTCATTCTGCGCCAGGAAGGACAGCGTGACCTGGGCCAGCGCGGCCACCCCCATCAGCAGGAACAGCACCGGCAGGATGATCAGCGGCAGCACCCACGACACCACCAGATTGCGCTTGATCCGGTCGGGAAAAATGATGCGGAAAGCCCCCTGCATCGTGTTGACCAGCCCGCGCGACGACAGCACCAGGGTGACAAGGCCGACGCCACCGGCTGCGAGCTGGGTCTGGCGCGGAATGAAGCCGAGTGCGGTGAGACTGTCCAGTTGCATCTGGTCGTAGAGCGCGGCCATCAGGATGGTGGCCGGCACCGAATTCTCGGCAATATGCCCCAGCAGCTGCAGGGCGTAACTCAGCAGCAGCAGCAGCGGGGTGGCTGACAGCAGGAAGTAGAACGCCGTTGCCGCGGCATGGTTCTGCAGCCCGTTCTGGCCAAACAGGCGCCAGGTGGTGTAGGCAAGCTGAAGCAACCAGCTCAGGGTGCCGCGGGTGGGGGGCAGGGCGGCGAGTTTCTGGAACATGGCACTTGCCTGCCCACGCCCGGATGCCGGCGCTCAGGCCATCGCCTGAGCGATGCGCTTGAGCGCCTTTTCCAGGTTGGTCTGCGAGGTGGCGAACGACAGGCGGATGTAGCCCTCGGCGCCGAAGGCCGAGCCGGGGACGACGGCGACGTCGGCCGATTCCAGCAGGTATTCGGAGAAGGCGATGTCGGTCGGCTGCTCGATGATGTCGCGCGCCAGCAGGTTCATGATCGCTGGGCGCACGTCGGGGAAGGCGTAGAAGGCGCCACCGCTGTCGACGCAATTGAAGCCGGGGATGGCGTTGAGTGCGTCGACCACGTAGCGGTGGCGTGCCTTGAAGGCGTCGAGCATCGGGATGATGCAACCCTGGTCGCCGTTGAGCGCGGCCTCGGCGGCGACCTGTGAGATCGAGGTGGGGTTGGAGGTCGACTGCGACTGCACATTGGTCATCGCGCGCAGGATCGCTTCCGGTCCGGCGGCGTAGCCGATGCGCCAGCCGGTCATCGAATAGGCTTTCGATACGCCGTTCAGTACCAGGGTGCGGTCGTAGAGATCGGGGCAGACATTGAGGATGTTGACGAAGGGCGTGCCGTCGAGGCGGATGTGTTCGTACATGTCGTCGCTGGCGATCAGCACCCGCGGGTGCTGCTTCAGCACCTCGCCCAGCGCGGCCAGCTCGTCGCGGGTGTACACCGCGCCGGTCGGATTCGACGGGCTGTTGATGACGAACAGGCGAGTCTTCGGCGTGATCGCCGCTTCCAGCTGCGCCGGCGTGATCTTGAAGCCCTGCTCGATGCCGGCCTCGACGATCACTGGCTTGCCGTCGGCGAGGATGACGATGTCGGGGTACGAGACCCAGTAGGGCGCGGGGATGATGACCTCGTCGCCGGGGTTGATCACCGCCTGAACCAGGTTGAAGAAGCTCTGCTTGCCACCGCATGACACCAGGACCTGCTTCGGTGTGTAGTCGAGGCCGTTGTCGCGCTTGAACTTGGCGATGACCGCCGCTTTCAGGCCGGGGGTGCCGTCGACCGCGGTGTATTTGGTGAACCCCTTGTTGATCGCGTCGATCGCCGCGTCCTTGATGTGCTGCGGGGTGTCGAAGTCGGGCTCGCCGGCGCCGAGGCCGATGATGTCGCGGCCGGTCGCCTTGAGCGCGGCGGCGCGGGCGGTGACGGCCAGGGTGGGCGAGGGTTTGATGGCCTGTACGCGGCGGGAGAGTTCCACTATGGTTCCTTCAGAGCATCCGCCGGAGCGGAAGTGCTACTATCGACAAGTTTGAGCCGCGCGATTTTACCTGTGTTCGTCACCTTCCCCAATAGCCCCTTCCGTCTGTTCCAGCCGTTCCCACCGGCCGGCGACCAGCCGACCGCGATCGCCCAGCTGGTCGAGGGGATCGAGGACGGCCTGTCGTTCCAGACCCTGCTCGGGGTGACCGGCTCTGGCAAGACCTTCACCATGGCCAACGTGATCGCGCGCACCGGCCGGCCGGCGCTGATCATGGCGCCCAACAAGACGCTGGCGGCGCAGCTGTATTCGGAAATGCGCGAGTTTTTCCCGGAAAACGCGGTCGAGTACTTCGTCTCCTACTACGACTACTACCAGCCCGAGGCCTACGTGCCGGCGCGCGACCTGTTCATCGAAAAAGATTCCAGCATCAACGAGCACATCGAGCAGATGCGGCTGTCGGCAACGAAATCCCTGCTGGAACGGCGCGACACCGTGATCGTATGCACCGTGTCGGCGATCTACGGTATCGGCGACCCGTCCGACTACCACAGCATGATCCTGCTGTTGCGGCAGAACGAGAAGATGAGCCAGCGCGAGGTCATCACGCGGCTGACGCAGATGCAATACGATCGCAACGACATCGAGTTCAAGCGTGGCGTGTTCCGCGTGCGCGGCGACGTCATCGACATCTTCCCGGCGGAACACGCGGAGACCGCGATCCGCGTCGAGCTGTTCGACGATGTGGTCGAGACGCTGCACCTGTTCGATCCGCTCACCGGGCAGATCCTGCAGAAGGTTTCCCGCTTCACCGTGTTCCCGTCGAGCCATTACGTCACGCCGCGCGAAACCACGCTGCGCGCCGTCGAGCAGATCAAGGTCGAGCTGCGCGATCGCCTGGAGTGGTACTACGCCAACAACAAGCTGGTCGAGGCGCAGCGGCTCGAGCAGCGCACCCGCTTCGACCTCGAAATGATGGTCGAACTCGGCTTCTGCAAGGGCATCGAGAACTACTCGCGCCATCTGTCGGGGCGCAAGCCGGGCGAGCCGCCGCCGACCTTGATCGACTACCTGGCGAAGGACGCGCTGATGTTCATCGACGAATCGCACGTCACCGTGACCCAGGTCGGCGGCATGTACAAGGGCGACCGTTCGCGCAAGGAGAACCTGGTCGATTACGGCTTCCGTCTGCCGTCGGCGCTCGACAACCGGCCTTTGAAGTTCGAGGAATTCGAGGCGTTGATGCCGCAGACCGTGTTCGTCTCGGCCACGCCGGCCAAGTACGAGGCCGAGCACGCCGGGCAGGTGGTCGAGCAGGTGGTGCGCCCGACCGGCCTCGTCGACCCGGTGGTCGAGGTGCGCCCGGTGGCGACCCAGGTCGACGACCTGATGAGCGAAGCAGGCAAGCGCATCGCCGTCGGCGAACGCGTGCTGGTTACCACGCTGACCAAGCGCATGGCGGAAGACCTCACCGACTACCTCGCCGAGCACGGCGTCAAGGTGCGCTACCTGCACTCCGACATCGACACCGTCGAACGCGTCGAGATCATCCGCGACCTGCGGCTGGGCGAATTCGACGTGCTGGTCGGCATCAACCTGCTGCGCGAGGGCCTCGACATTCCCGAAGTCTCGTTGGTGGCGATCCTCGACGCCGACAAGGAAGGCTTCCTGCGCTCCGAGCGCTCGCTGATCCAGACCATCGGTCGCGCCGCGCGCCATCTGCACGGCACCGCGATCCTCTACGCCGACAGAATCACCGATTCGATGCGGCGGGCGATGGACGAGACCGAACGCCGCCGCAACAAGCAGCTCGCCTTCAACAGCGAGCACGGCATCGTCCCGCGCGGCGTGGTCAAGCGCATCAAGGACATCATCGACGGCGTCTACGACGCCGACGCCACCCGCCAGGAACTCAAGGCCGCGCAGACGGTGGCCGAATACAAGGTGCTGGATGAAAAAGCGCTGACCAGGAAGGTCAAGAAGCTGGAAAAGGACATGCTCGATGCGGCGAAGAACCTGGAATTCGAGAAGGCTGCGGAACTTCGCGATCAGTTGAAGGCACTCAAGCAGGTATTATTTGGAGTGGAAGAACACGATTCATGACTAAAGTACTTTTCGTATGCATGGGCAACAAAGCCGAAAGCCAATAGGCACGCCATCTACAGGAGATCCGTTATCGTTACCGTTATCGGTAAATTTTCCGGATTTAATATCTGTCACGTTATCGATTTATTTTCCCGCCAACAAACAGCCCGGCGCGAAGGCCGGGCTGTTTTTGGTGGGCGCGTGTTTTCAGGACTGCTGCGGACTATTCCGGCGGAGCAATTCCGCCGTCAGGTCGGCGATCTCTTCAGCAGTTGCCTTGCAGGCCCAAAAGTAATTTGCCAGGGAGCCAGAGACACAGTCCAGCCTGGACTCACCCGCGACGGATAGCATCGCATTTAGCTGCGACTGCTTCGCGCTTAACTGGTCCTCCAGATCGAGCACGGTAGCGGACGGCGCGAACTGATAGACGCCAAGCGTCGCCGTGAATCGAAGTGCCGGGGATTGAGGGATAATTGATGCACCCATGATCGTTTCCTTTGTAAACGGTTGTGGTAGGGGTGGCCTCGCGCTTCAACGCTTGGTCGCCCCGCTTTTTATCCAACAGAGTGTTGGACATCTCCAGCATACGCCTATTTTTTCGCCAATTGCAACGTTCGCGCCCCCCGCTGGCGCACGTTGACAGTCAAGACCCGCCAGAATCAACGCTACAGCCCTTTCTCGGGCCGGCCTATATCCTCGCCTATCCGCGCATAAAAAAACCCGCCGTAGAGGCGGGCGGGCGGTGCGTGAGGCCTCAACGGCAGCGCGCGGCAAGGGGAGAGAACAGACATGGTGGAAAATTTTCCACCATGTTCCGACGACGGCAAAGCCCGCGACAAAGCCGGCGAGCGCCCGCAGCGCCGGCGTTCACGGCCACGCTCGCTAAAAGATCATTTTCCATTTTCAAAATCTCCGGTGGTTGAGGGGGTTCTTGATTCGCGCACCCATGCGCCCGAATTCGTCCAGGTGCCAGTCGCGCGCAGCTCGGCGGCGATGCTTTCAACATCTGCCCAGGCAGCGGTAAGCAAATGGCGGGCCATGCGCTGCACGAACGTCATAGCAAGCCGCTGGTCGGTGGCGGCCAAGATGGCGCGGGCTTGCTGGTGATCGGGGTCATGGATGCGCAGCTCGCCGCCAAGCCGGATGCCGGCGGCGATCAGCTCGGCTTGCCTGCCAGCCACCAGCATGACGGCGTAATTCAGCGCAGCATCGGCTGACGGCAGACCCGGCCAGACAAGCGGCGCGGCCTGCCGGTAACTGTCAGCAACGTCTTCCGGCGGCCGCAGCGTGGCGGGGGTGGTGACGGTCTCGCCCACGGCGGACAGCACGCCGGCCTGTCCGGATGCGCCGTCGGCGGCGATGCGCGCGCCGTACACGGGCATCCCCAGGGCCAGGCCAACAACAACATGCGCAGCCTCGTGCACGGCTATATCGCCGGCGCCCATCAGGGGCCATGCCTGAGTGCCGAAAATGACGCGCTGCAGGTAGCGGGGCGGTGGCGGTTCGATGGTAGGGGTCATCTTGTATTCCATGTTTTGGGGTGCGCCGTATACCCGGTTTTCATGCGGGGAGGATGCGGGTCCAGGCGATTTCAGCCGTCGCCTGCCTGCCGTGCCCATAATCTGGGAGGTCTTGCCGCTTGGGCTATGGGTCGGCTCTCTCGCCCAAGCGGCATCATGCACGGCGCAAGCGCCGTAGATTCGGTCAGGTTTTCCGGGTTGGCATCTTCCAACCCGACTGCGGGGACGTGATCTCATCGCTGGCGCGGTCCAGGCCTGGACTCGGCAACGGGTCGATGCGCACGTCGCCTTCCGGCTCGATGTGGCTTGGCGGGGTTATCAGGTAGTGCCGCAACAGGTGCTCGGGCGGGATTGCGGGCAATCCTGCAAAGCGCTGGAATGCAGCCAACTGAACCAGCATCGGCACGCACTCGGCTACGACTCGTGCTTCGTGCTCGGCAGCCCGCTGGCGCCAGAAAGCGCGGCGGGCAACCTCCGCCTCATCCCAGGCGATACCGGCGGCGCGGTCTGCCTCGATTGCCGCCTGGCGAGTGCGGGTGATATCGCTGGGGCAATCACCCTCACGGGCTGCGGCGAGCGCGTCCAGTGCCCGATTCAGCACGGTCTCGGCGTTCTTGTACGCTTTCGCTGCGCCGGCATACGCGCGCGCCAGCCCGCCAAGTTCATTGGGGTCTCGGCCGAACATGGTTACGCGCCTCCCTTGATCGCGGTACGGCTCAGGGGCACAACAGCGGCGTTTGCGCGCACGGCGATCAGCGTGCCGTCGCGTCCAAGATCGTCGCGGCCGGCGTCGATCGACACGGGGGACTTCGATCCGGCCAGGCGCAACAGGCCAACGACGGGGGCGAATTCGGGATTCGGCAGCAGGTACCAGCGCCCGTTGGGCAGCCGGGACGATGCCACGACCTCCAGGTCAAGCCCGGCTTCGTGCACCAGGCGGCGGGCGTGCAACTCAAGCGCACCTTCGACGACCAGCACGGCGGGGTCATGGTCAAGCACCTCGCCGAAGGGGTCGGGCATAGCGCGCAGCATCCGCATCGCCTCGCCAAGCGCCACATCGCCGAAAACGGATGCCAGGACGTTTCCATGGCCAGCATCGAACATGGCTTCGCCGTCCGACAGAACCAAATTTGATTCGATCAGCGTGTACGCCAACTTGGCTTCAACCCGCGCGGCGGCGGTGCCGAAGTTTTCAAACGTGGCCATGATCAAACCGATATCGTCATTGAGTAGCACGCGGCGCGATATCAAAACGTTGCGGCCATACCGGCCCAGCCCAGCGAGCGCGCCCGCCTCATCGCTCACCATCGCTTCCGGGGCTTCGGAACTCTCGCCCAGAAACTCAAGATCGCCGCCGACAGCAAGCATCGGAAACCGCTGCGGCTTATAGTCGGCAACCGGCATCAGTTTGCAAAAAGCCTCATGCCGCATGTGGGCGGCCATGCGGGCCTGCGTCACGGTGCGCACGGCATCAGCCAATGCGTTTCCAAAATCTGGCGTGGCGAATCCGGAACCTTTCACCCGGACGGCCGCGCCCGCGCCTCGGCGCGAGTCTGCCAAGTCAGAACAGAATTTTGCCAGCGCCGGCAGCAACGGCTCGGCGCTCACGGCGACGGCTGCGGCTTGCGGGTGGCAGATAGGCGCGTTCGGATTCAGGGCGCCTGCGCGGATCAGAACGGCGTCGCGGTGGGCCTGAATGAAATCGGTCGGGGTCATTTCGTTTTCCTTTCGTGGTTGGTAGCGCCATCGTCAACTGTCCGCCTGGACAAACAAAGCAGCTTCTTGTCCAGGGTCGCGCTCGATGATGCGGTACAGATTCTTTTTGGAGCTGGTGGTGGGGGCGCCCGTCAGCGCGGCGGCCAGCAACCGATGCTCGACGTCATCGAACCCGCTCACGTCGCCGGTGCGCCAGTACCGTGTCAGCTTGCCGACGGTGAACCGCTGCAAACGCGCGGCCAGTTCGCCAGCCAGATCGTTGTCTGACATCACCCGCCCGGCACGCAGGGCTTCGGCAGCGGCCCGCAACTCGACATTGCGCTGGCGCATCCGCCCGGCGTGGTCCAGGTCAAACGCAGCTTCCAGGTCTCGACCGTGCCGACGATGTCCACGGAAAGCCTGGCATACCCACGCCCAGAGTTCCGCATCGGGTTGGCAGCCGTCAGCGAGCGCATCGGCCTTCTCGAAAGCATTGCGGGTCATTCGCCCCGCTCCCCGGCCGTGTCCGATAATTCGCGCCAGGCCGATGCCGCCTCTGCATCCAGCGCGGCATCCAGTTCGGCATCCAGCGCGGCCATTTCAGCGGCGACTGCGGGATCCAGTTCCAGATCGGCCAACCAGCCATCAGGGGCGACTTCGGGATAGAGCTGCGCGTCGGCGGCATCGTCCGCGTCCAGCTCAAGGCGGGTCAGGATTGCCGGCCAGTCGGCGGTCGGGGCGGCGCGCAGTTCGTCGGCGGCGTCGACAAGCAGGGTCTTCCAGATTGCTGCGGCACGCTCGGCGGAAGCGATCCATTCGTCCCGGCCCGCGACGCTAGCCAGCGCATCACGCAACGCGGCCTCGGCTGCGGTGGCGCGGTCTTCAGCGATAGCCAGGTTGTCGCGCAAGTCCTGAACTTCACCGACGGCTTGCCGTAGCCAGCGGGCGCGCAGGCGGCCAGGGTCGCAGCGGCGCAGCAACTGGCCGATGGCGACGGTGGGGTCGAGCCGGCCATCGGCGCCCAGGCATACCCAGCCGTCCTTCAGCCACCTCGACACAGATTGTTTCGACACCCCGAGAGCGCGTGCGAACTGCGCCGGGAGAATCCGAACCTTCAGCAATTCAGGCGCATCCGGCAGGCCGGAGAGTGACTGCTGGCCGGCACCAGGCGGCGGCGCGTCCGGATTCGGGGCCGGTGTAACGTGGTCAGGTGCATTGTTCCCTATGCGCACGGTGCACACCCTAGCGCAACCGCGAGCCCGAACAGACCCGCCTGAGTTGAGGATAGGGAGAACCTTTTTGGTGTCGGATCGATACTACACGTGAGGTAGACCATGCCGGCCGCTGCCTCAGCGGCGGCGCGGGTCAGGCCGCCGTCGTACTCCATGATGGCGGCGCGTTCGACCATGGCTTCCAGCTTGTCGGCGGGAAACACGGGAAACAGCGGGAAACAGGGGTGTTTCCCGAGAAAATCGCCCGCAAACCCGCATGGATACTCACTCTCTCTCTCTTGGGAAACAAAGGAAACAGCATTAACCCTCTTTCCGGGTTCGGCGCGGTTTATACCGGAAGCCGGGGGCGCGGGGGTCGGGGTGTCATCGGTGGAAAAATTCAGGTGTAAATCACACGCGCACCCGCCCCCCCCTCCAAAACCTGTTTCCCGTGTTTCCCGGTGGGTAAAATCGCCAGGAATCCCGCATGGATAAAGGGTTTCAGCGGGAAACATGGGTGTTTCCCGAAGGGGTTTTGAGGGTTTCCCATGTTTCCCGGCGATGGTGTCGGCAGCGGTCAGGATGGCGTCGAGGTCAAGCATCGGTGGCCGCCTCTCCGGCGCATTGCGCCACGTCGAGCAGGTCGAACACGCCTATCTCAGTCACATAGCACTGACGGCGCCCCATGCCGCCTGGCAGCTTTTCACGGCGGTACGGGCGCACTTCCGTCTTGCCGGCGCGCACCCAATTACCCGGCTGAAGCATCTTCTTGTCGAGCAGCACTTGCCCGGCGCGCGCTGGATCCATGCCCCTGAATATTTCCTTCCAGCCCTCCGGGGTGATGTAGAACCGCTGGTCGTCGCGGAAGCCAACTGTTTGATCCTTGCCCGGCGCATGGGTGTCGTCGGCGCGGCTCGTGTGTATGAATCGGCCTGACCAGCCCTTCCCGATGAAGTCGCGGAAGCGTTCATAAATTCGCCGCTCTTCGAGGTTTTCAGAACCGCCCCGATGGTTGATCCACGCTTGCACGCATTTCAGGATACCGGCGGTAGACTCGCCGGGTTCCCATCCGGTCAGGCCCCACTTGGTCGCATATTCGCCGGCCACAGCCAGCAGGGCGAAGCGGCGCACGGCGCGCTTGACCTGACTCTCTGAATCGTCCGGCATCAGTTTGAGCGCCACGCTGGCCACCTCGCCGGGCAGATCGCGGCGGATTTCGTCCAGGTGTTGCGAGACGTGTTCCAGCCAGGCGATGCCGACGGCGCCGTGGTACTGGTCGCAGGCGGTGCGCAGGTTTTCCGCAAAGGCGCGGGCATCCTTGTGGTCGTGCAGCTTTTCAAACAGCCCGCGCCCGGCGCCGGCATCGGCCGGGATGTCCAGTTGACGGACTTCCATTCCAGGATCCGGCTTGAGACCGGCCGCCTCCATGTAATGCGTCAGCCCATGCTCGCCGGTAGACAGCCAAAGCAGCAGCCAGGCCAGGCGCTCACGCAGAACGGCGGTGTCTTTCATCCGGCCCTTGCCGCTGCCGCCTGACAGCATCATGACGATCAGGCCGATTTCCTTTTCAATGGCCTCGCGTATTTCGTCGAGGCACAGCAGCCGATGGTTGTGTTTGGCCGCCGTGCCTTCGAGTGCATTGCCCGTGTTGCGCCAGGTCTGCATGTACGACGCGGGCAAACCGTTGAGCGAACTGGCGACGCGAAGCGCCGTGGTTTTGCCCAGGCTCGATGCCCCGAACAGGTGGAACCCGCCCGATTCACCGATGCCGGAAAAGGGCAGGATTGAAGCCGCCAGTGCCGCACACACGCTCAGGGTCAGCCTGGAATTGCCAGCACACAAACGCCCGACGTACTCACGCCATTCATCCGCCGTTCCAGATTCGCCGCTCGCCGCGGTTCGATCCTGCCCTTGATAAATGACAGGCTCGGGCGCCGTGCCGATGGTGCTGTGCGGCATCACAAAGACGTTACCGAACCATCCGGTCGTTTCAACGCCACGGGCGCGTGCGGCATCGTCGCTGTTCATCAGCAGAAATTGCGCCAACTCGCCGCGCCGCTTGGGGTGAATGCGCAGGCCTGCATCGGCCATGGCTTTGTGCCAAGCGCCGTCCTGCGCGCCGATTGCAGAATCCAGCAGCGTGACTTCCCGAACATTGCCGTCCCGGTCGCTAATCTCGACGATGAACCGCCAGCCCAGCCCGTCGAATCCACGTATCCGCCACTTCACCAGAATTGGCGCGCAGACCCACACAGCCGGCAGATAGACCGTGCCCTCCTTGGTTGAACGGCTGGCGATGTACCAAAGGCCTTGCTTATCGTGAATGAATCCGGCTTCCTTCGTTGGGTCAGCCTTGGCCGTCGCTGGTGCGGCCTCTGGCGTGTTTTTTTCTGCGGGTGCGGGGGTAGGCTTGGGCTTGGCTTTTTTACCGCGCTGGCGGCCTTTCTCGAAAGCCTTGTGTTCTGGCATGGCGGCCGGGGTCGATTCGATTTCATCGGTCATTGCTGGCCCTCCGCACGTACATGGCGACAAGGCCATGGTCGAGACCGGCGGCCGCCTGGTCGAGGTCAATCACGGCGATGCTGGTCGGGTCGGAGTCCATCACGGCGAGAATGATTTCGTACAGCCAGGTATCGACCGGACTCAGTTCAGCCAGGCGGCAGAATATGGCGACAGACAGGCCCGCGACAAAACAAAAGTCCAGGTCTGCCGGCTCGATTGAAGGCGGCGCAATGACGTAGGCGCCCGCCACGGTCAACCCCCAGTCGGGGAGAACCGATACATGCCCGAACGGCCCCGGCACGGGAATGCGGCCGCGTCGCCTCAGGTCGAACAGCGCGCGGGCGTTAGGCGGCAGGCGCATGGTCGCTGGCCTCAAGGTAGGCTGCAAACGCTTGCTCGGCGGCGTCCCGCGCGGCGGGGTCGGTGCCGGTCAGCGCGGCCTCGCACTGGTCGCAGACATACCACTTTGTCCAGGTCAGGTGCGGTGTAACGGCGATCATGTCAAACCCATACCGCTGGTGGGTGACTTCGCCTCCGCAACACGGGCAGACCATCGCCACGCGGGTTTTCTGAGGTGCTTCGTTTGGGCGGCTCACGATGCGCCCCCAGCCAGCCGCAAGGCCAACAGAAAGACCATAGCAACGCCGGCGCCAGACGTGATGCTGGCCGCTACCAGATATCCGGCAAGACGTGTAATATGTGAATCGAAGTGTTTTACCAAGCCCGCCTGCCAGCGGGCTTTTTCTCGTTTCGGGGTCATAGCGGCCCCTTAGCGGTCGAGCGCTTGTTGCGTCGAGGAAAGTATGGCGCTGCGCTTGCGGCTTGATTCAGCCATTCCACGGCATCCGCTGTGCGGATGTAGCGGCGGCGCCCCAGCATAAAGAACTTCGGCGCCGGGGCATCTCGGGCAACCTGTTCGGCGGTGGACTTTGGCAGGCCAAGAATGCCATCCCAGAACTCGTCCCAACTTAGGACGGGTTTCGCCATGAGCTGCGCAGGCAAGTTTGCTTCGGTGGTTTCGGTGTTCATCGGTCAGGCTCCTTTCAAAAGCTGACCAAACAATATCACCTGTAAGTTATTGGTATTTAAGGATAAAGTACCTTAACGTTACGTGCCGGTACGTTTCATTTTTCGCGGCTGTTCCATATGTTTCTGACCGTGGTCTCGGGCATATCGAACTCGGAAGCCACGATTTTCCTTATCCCCCGCACTTTTCCTGCCGCCAGTTCCGCGTAGCGCTCGATAACCCTTTCGTGGTCGACTCGCGCCGCATAGGCCAAGGCGTCACGCGTGTCTCTCATGGCCCAGGTTTGGTTCTTCTTTTTGTCGATGTCGGCCAGTTGATCGTCATACATGAGTGGGGAGCAAGCGCGTGCTATGAATTCAAACCATCGGTGATGCACGCCCCCCGCAATCAGGGCGGCCTCGGCCATATCCATTGGGGTGGACTCGGCAAGCCGTTGTACGGCGCATTCCACCGCATCCTTGAAACGATCAAGCGCCCTAATCTCCGTGTCTTGCCCCCTGGTTCTTCTGGCGCGCTCACTTCTAGACATTTTTTCAAACTGGTTTTGAGAAAGCCGTGTCTCTTCCTTTGCGATCAACTCCAACACGTCGCGCAAAGCATCGGACACGGGTTTGGTCCTCGCTTCGTGTTCACATCTCGGGTAAGGGCCGCCAACGCCTTCCAGGAAGTTGCAGATATCGTCGGCCATTGCCGTGTCGTATAGCCGTAAAAGCTTGAGGCCGCCAAGCTTGTAAATTTGTGCTGGCTTTTTCATCGCGCCTCCAGGATATGCAGCACTTCACTCGCCCAGCGGATAGCGGCCTCCTGGCGCTCGGCTTCGTAGGCGTGTCGGTTGTATATCGCCAGCACTCCACCGAGCGAATGATTCAGGCACTTCTCGATAACGTGGGTAGCGATGCCCAGGCCGGCCAGACGGGTGGCAAAGGTGCGGCGTAGGTCGTGCGGTGTCCACGTCAATTTTGCGGTGTGCTTCAGCCTGTGTTGTACGGATGTGTTGCTGCGCTGTGCGAACAGGTAGCCGTCGTGGTCGCCAGTGAGTGCACGCGCCAGGGGTGGCAGGTAAACCCAATGTGGCCGGCTGCTTTTGTTCTCAGGAATATGCAGAATGTCGCCGTTAATGTTTTCGTGAGTTGCAGACTGCGCTTCGGATATTCTCAGGCCGGTCAGTAGCAGGAATTTCAGCAGGGGCGCATGGCCGTGCGGGTCATTCCAAAGCGCCTTGATTTCGTCGTCGGTCAGTACGCGGTCGCGTGTTTTTTCATCGCCACCAGCAACGGCGGACGTTGAGTTTTCCAGTGGGCTGCGCTCGATGTAACCGCGCTCGACTGCATACCTTAGTGCCAGCTTCCAGTTGGACAGGCAGCGATTCGCAGCAACGGGCGCGGCGGCGGCATACTCGACCAGAATGTCGGTCAGTCGTTTGGTGGTGAGTTGGGAGAGCGGGGTGCTGCCAGCCTCGGCCTTTCCCCTGGTGACGTAGACTTCGATGTTTTTTGTCACCTTGTAACGCGGCTCGATTCGGCGCTGGAACCATTCGTCCAGCAGCGCGCCAAAGGTGACGGATTCAGGCAGGACGGTTTTTGACAGTGCAGCGGACTTGTTGCGTGCCTCGGCAAGGCTGACGGCAGGCCATTCCCCCAGGTTGCGGGTTTTCCATGATCCACCCTTGCGGCTTCGGTATAGCCAGCTTCGGCGCCCGCTGGGGTAGCATCGCAGGTACAAGCCGCGTTCGTCGCCAATGAGTTTTTCCTTGGCCGGATCTTTGAGTTTGCGGATGGTGGTTTCAGTGAGTGCCATGGCGTTATCCGTTATCACTCCGTTATCGATAACGACAGTTTAACTGATATTTGCCTAAACTCAACTGGTGTTAATTCAATGAATAATAAGGGTTTGTATGGCTACCAAGGTTTTATTTGTCTGCATGGGCAATATCTGCCGATCGCCGATGGCGGAAGGCATGTTCCGCAAGGCCATCCGGGACGCCGGGCTGGACCGGGATGTGGAGATGGATTCCGCCGGCACCCACGCCTACCATATCGGCTCGGCACCCGATCCGCGCGCGCGGCAGGCGGCGCGGCAGCGCGGGGCGGACATCAGCGGACTGCGCGGGCGCAAGGTGGCGGAGGATGACTTCGAGCGCTTCGATTACATCCTGGTCATGGACGGCGACAATTACAACAGGCTGATCCAGCGCGCACCGGCGCATCACCACGGCAAGATCCGGCGACTGCTGTCGTTCAGCCGCAAGTATCCCAATCTCGACGTGGTCGACCCGTATTACGGCGGCACGCAGGGATTCGAGGAAAACCTCGACATGATCGAAGATGCGGTGCAGGGCCTGATCCGGGAAATCA
>Ga0209958_1001297_pt1 | contig 20513 bp, 18 predicted proteins | sample ThiBio_inoc_plan_FD_183942 | JGI IMG/M metagenome (GOLD analysis project Ga0209958, IMG submission 183942) | Wastewater bioreactor microbial communities from Cape Town, South Africa - Thiocy_inoc_plan (SPAdes) | ecosystem: Engineered > Bioremediation > Thiocyanate > Unclassified | place: South... | reverse complement strand
CCCCCGCCGGCCCAGGCCGTGCGCCCCGGCGACCGTGCGTGGGACGGGGGCATGCCTGGCGCGGCACAATGCGGCCCCTGCTGGACGCACCATGCCGTTGACCGACCCTCCCGAACCGTCCCCTGCCGCCGCGCTGCGCCGCTGGCTGCGCAATTTCTGGCCCATGCCGCTGGGCATCAACCGGCGCGAGCACCTGCGCATGGCCTGCGGTGCCGCCCTGGGCGTGCTGCTGGCGGCGCTGCTGGGCCGCTGGTGGACCGACGCATGGGGGATCGAGGCGCCGTGGATGGTGGCCTCCTTCGGCGCCAGCGCGGTGCTGGTGTTCGGCCTGCCCTCCAGCCCGCTGGCCCAGCCTTGGCCTGTGCTCGCGGGCAGCACCCTGTCGGCCCTGGTGGGGGCGCTGTGCGCGTTGCTGGTGCCGGATGCCGCCTGGAGCGGGGCGCTGGCGGTGGGGCTGGCCCTGGCGCTCATGGTGCAGTTGCGCTGCCTGCATCCGCCCGGCGCGGCCCTGGCCCTGTTCGTGGTGCTCAACCATGGCGGCGGGGTGCACCTGGCCGTCTTTCCGGTGCTGTTCAACGTACTGGTGCTGCTGGTGGTGGCGGTGGCCTACAACACGCTGACGGGGCGCAGCTACCCGCATCCCCAGCGCGCGCCGCAGGCCGCCGCGCCTGCCGGAGGGTTCACCACGGCCGACGTGGACGCCGCGCTGGCGCACTACAACCAGGTACTCGACATCAGCCGCGCCGACCTGGAAGGGCTTTTGCACCAGGTGGGCCATGCCGCGTTCCAGCGCACCCTGGGGGAGTTGCGCTGCGCCGACATCATGTCCAGTCCGCCGTTCGCGGTGGAGCAGGGCGTGGCCCTGAAGGAAGCCTGGGCGCTGCTGCGCCGCGAGCAGATCAAGGCGCTGCCGGTGGTCGATGGCCAGCGGCAGGTGGTGGGCATCGTCACGGTGGCCGATTTCATGCGCCTGGTGAACCTGGACGTGCACGAGGGGCTGGGCCAGCGCCTGCGCGCGCTGGTGATGGGGCGCGGCCAGCAGCCCACGCAGGTGGAGGGCATCATGACGCGCTCCGTGCAGGTGGCCGGGGCGGGCCAGCACGTGATGGATCTGGTGCCGCTGTTTTCGCAAGGGGGGCACCACCACATCCCCATCGTCGATGAGGACCGGCGCCTGTCCGGGATCATCACCCAGACGGATCTGGTGCGTGCCCTGGCCAAGGCGGTGCAGGCCGCCCAGTAAGCAATCTGTACCGTAACGCGCTACAATTAGAAGGCTTTACGCACAGCGCCTTGCCTGTCCATTGAAGCCGTCTCCCCCCGGCCATCGTCCGATCTGCGCCCCGGGTGCAGCGACTCCCTCCGCCCGCATGCACGCCCCGTGCTTTCGAGTCCTGGTTCAGGACGGCACCTGCCGTGGCGGACATGCGGCCGTGCCAGTGCTGTACACAGAAAGTATTTGTCTTGAGAGATTGATGAAATGGCCAAAGAAGAACTGATTGAAATGCAGGGCAGCGTGACCGAGGTGCTGCCCGATTCGCGTTTTCGCGTGACCCTGGACAACGGCCACCAACTGATCGCCTACACCGGCGGCAAGATGCGCAAGCACCACATCCGCATCCTGGCGGGCGACAAGGTGTCGCTGGAAATGTCGCCTTACGATCTGACCAAGGGCCGCATCACCTTCCGCCATCTGGCCGGCCGCGGCCCGGCACCTTCCTCGTCCCGCTGAGTATTTCGCAGGTCGCATGGCGCAAATTTGCGGTGCGAGCCAGGGAAAACGTCTGTTGCAGGTTAGAATGCCAGCTGTCGGAGCGTAGCGCAGCCTGGTAGCGCATCTGCTTTGGGAGCAGAGGGTCGCGAGTTCGAATCCCGCCGCTCCGACCAATGAAATCAAGGGCTTGCATCGTTGTGGTGCAAGCCCTTTTGTCTAACGGAATGGGCCTTGTCTAACGCCTCGCCGCGTCACATCGATGTTGAGAGGGTGGCAACGGCTATTGAGGCCGATGCTGGCGAGGCCTTCCTGATCTGCAGCAAGCGCTCGCAGAGGCGAAGGCACGGCTTGGGCGTGTCACAACGCCGGAGCAGATCATCGTGCGTTGCGCGATTGGGAGCAAGGCCGGCTCGCACATCCTGGGGGCTGTGCCTGCGGCGGCTCACCATTAAGCATCCCGAGTTGTCCCAAGAGTTGGGCGCAGCATGAATTTTTCTGAACGTGGTACTTTCTATGGCATCGAGTGCAGATATATCTGCAACTTGTTGTCTCATAACGACTTTTTCCACTCATTTATGGCTGAGTGGGAATAGGCCGGCGCCGAGGTATTTCCCCCATGAGCGAAACGAACAAAGACGACCGTGCGGCCCTGCTGGCCGACGCGGCAGGCCCCGCAACCGAACTGCCGCCGGGCTGGCTCGAGGTGGTGTCCATGGACATGGACGCCCAGGGCGTGGCGCGCAAGCCCGATGGCAAGGTGGTGTTCATCGACGGCGCCCTGCCCACCGAATGGGTCAGTGCCAACACCCACCGCAAGAAGAACAACTGGGAGGCCGCCAGCCTGACGGCGATCCACCGCGAATCCGCCCAGCGTGTGCGGCCGGGCTGTCCGCACTTCGGGCTGCACGCGGGCGCCTGCGGAGGCTGCAAGATGCAGCATCTGCACGTCGGCGCCCAGGTGGCCGTCAAGCAGCGCGTGCTGGAGGACAACCTCTGGCACCTGGGCAAGGTCAAGGCCGAGACCATCCTGCGCCCGATCGAGGGCCCCGCGTGGGGCTACCGCTACCGCGCGCGCCTGTCGGTGCGGTTCGTGCCCAAGAAGGGCGTGGTGCTGGTGGGCTTCCACGAGCGCAAGAGCCGCTACATCGCCGACATGCAGACCTGCAAGATCCTGCCGCCGCACGTCGATGCCATGCTGATGCCGCTGCGCGCGCTGATCGGCGCGCTGCAGGCGCGCGACACCTGCCCGCAGATCGAACTGGCCTGCGGCGACACGGTGACGGCCCTGGTGTTGCGCCACCTCGAGCCGCTGGGCGAGGGCGACCTGGCCAGGCTGCGCACCTTCGCCGCCGAACATGGCGTGCAATGGTGGCTGCAGCCCAAAGGGCCCGATACGGTGCACTTGCTGGATGCCGAGGGCGCGGCGCAACTGGCCTACGGCCTGCCGGACTTCGGCATCACCATGCCGTTCAAGCCGACCGACTTCACGCAGGTGAATCCGCACATCAACCGCGTCCTGGTGACGCGCGCGCTGCGCCTGCTGGATGCCCGGAAGACCGAGCGCGTGATCGACTGGTTCTGCGGCCTGGGCAACTTCACCTTGCCGATCGCCACGCAGGCGCGCGAGGTGCTGGGCATCGAGGGCAGCGAGGCCCTGGTGGCGCGCTCGCGCGAGAATTATGAGAAAAATCAGGCCCAAAGGTCCACGCAGCAAGCGCTGGCAGCTACCAGTTTCGTAGCGCGCAACCTGTTCGAGATGACACCGGAGATGCTGGTGGCCGATGGCACGGCCGACAAATGGCTGGTCGATCCGCCGCGCGAAGGGGCGTTTGCCTTGTCGAAGGCACTGGCCGACATCCACCAGGCGCGCCTGGGCGCCGAGGGGGCGCCGCCCTTGCCTGCGGGCGCCGCGCACTGGGCGCCGCCCCAGCGCATCGTGTACGTGAGCTGCAATCCCGCCACCCTGGCGCGCGATGCGGGGCTGCTGGTGCACCAGGCGGGATACCGCTGCGTGGCGGCGGGAGTGGTCAACATGTTCCCGCACACGGCACACGTCGAAAGCATGGCCGTCTTCGAGCGCGCCTGACGGCGCACGCTGCCCAGGCCCGCGTGCGGCGGCGGGCGGGCAGCCTGCTCAGGAGTTGTCGTCGTCGGCGCTGCTGGCGCGGCTGCGCCGGGTTTCGGCCTTCGGCTCGGCCTTGCCCAGTACCGAGGGCGCGCCTTCCAGCTTGTTCTCGCGCATGTAGGCATCCATGTCCTTCCAGCCGGCGAACACGGCGGCCTTGGGTGCCTTCGGGTTGAGCGTGAAGCAGTCTTCCAGCCCGCGCAGCGCGTGCCGGCAGGCACCGCCTATCGCCTTGGCCTCGGCCTCGCGCTGCACCGCGCGCGGATCGGGCCCCAGGCCTGGAATGTCGCAGGCCGAGAGCAGCACGGGCATGGCGGCAGCGAGCGCAAGGCGTCGCAGGGTGGTGGAGTGGGGCGTCATGTCCTCTCCATTATCGGCACCCCGTGTCCAGTATTGATGGGGGCGCTGCAAATTGTCTTCATGCCGTGCACTGGATCAGGTGTCTGCCTGCGCCCCGTGCAGGAACGCGCGGTTCACCTGCGCCGCCAGCCCGGCCCTGGCGACCCGGCCGCGCCGCTCGGCGTCGGCCAGGCCCACGAAGATAGAGAGCCAGATTTCCGTCAGTGCCGCTGCGCTGAAGTCGATACGGAATATCCCTTGCTGCTGGCCGTGCAGGAAAAAGGCGTCCAGTTGGTCTTCCATGTGCGTGCTTTCGGCGAGTTCGGCGCCCGCATCCTTCCAGTAGTAAGTCAGGAAGGCCGCCAGTTCGCGGTGTTCGAGGAAGAGGACTGCCAGGCGTTGCAGGGCCTCGTGCGGGGCGCCGCTGTCCAGCTGCGCCTGCTCCAGTGCGCCGCGCATGGTGTCGATGCTGTACTCCAGCAGCCGTTCGACGAGTTGCTCGCGCGTGCGGCAAAAGCGGTACAGCGTGGCCTTGCTGACGCCGACGGCCCTGGCCAGTTCCTGCAGTGAAGCCCTGGGGTGGTTGACCATGGCCAGTGCGAGGGCACAAAGAATGGCGCTGTCTTGCTGTGAGCCTGTGGTGGCCATGCCGGGCGTCCTGTGGGTGAAGCAAAGAAGATTCAAATTTAACAAAACAAAAATTGTTGATGGGCATGGGCAGTTTTCTTCTTTTTATGAATCAAAAAAGGTTCATTTGATGTTTTTTGTTATCATGTGGCTCTGTTTTGAGTTTGGAGCTGAAATGGTGGCAACGACGACGGTGCATCGGGAGGGGCCTTGGCGGCTGGTGGCCGCTGCGGCCTTGGCGGTGCTGGTGGCAGGCTGCGGGCAGGGCCAGCCTTCTGGCAACGGGCAGGATGCGGAACCTGTGGCCGTGGACGTGGTGGCGGTGCAGCCGCAGCCGCTGCCGGTGCGCAGCGAGTTGCCGGGCCGGGTGGAGCCGATGCGCCTGGCCGAGGTGCGGGCGCGGGTGGCGGGCATCGTGCTCGGCCGCCATTTCCAGGAAGGCGCGGACGTCAAGGCGGGGGATGTGCTGTTTTCCATCGACCCGGCGCCGCTGCGCACGGCGCTGGCGCGCGCCCAGGGCGAGCTGGCGCGGGCCGAGGCGGCCTTGGGCGAGGCGCAGGCGCTGGTGCGCCGCTATGCGCCGCTGGCGGAGGTCGAGGCCGTGAGCCGGCAGGACTTCGAGACGGCCCAGGCCGGCCTGCGCAGCGCCCAGGCGGTGCGCCAGTCGGCGCAGGCCGAGGTGGACGCAGCCCGGCTGAACCTGGCGTACGCCACGGTCAGGGCGCCGATCTCCGGGCGCATCGGCCGCGCCCTGGTGAGCGAAGGCGCCCTGGTGGGCCAGGGCGAGGCCACGCCGATGGCCGTCATCCAGCAACTGCACCCCATCTACGTCGACTTCCAGCAGCCGCTGGCCGAGGCCCAGCAGTGGCGTGCTGCCATGGCCCAGGGGCAACTGATGCCGCACGCGGGCCAGGGCGCCCAGGTCACGCTGACGCTTGACGGCGCCGGGCTGCAGCGCGAGGGGCGCCTGCTGTTCTCCGATGCGACGGTGGACCGCCAGACCGGCCAACTGGCGTTGCGCGGCCAGTTCGACAACCGCGACGCCGCGCTGCTGCCCGGCATGTACGTGCGGGTGGGCATGCGCCAGGGCGTGAACCCGTCCGCCATCCTCGTGCCGCAGCGGGCGGTGCGGCGCGATGCCGAGGGCAAGGCACGGGTCATGGTGGTGGATGCGCAGGGTGTGGTGCAGGCGCGGCCCGTGCAGACCGGCGCCATGCAGGGCGCGCAATGGCACATCAAGCAAGGGCTGAAGCCGGGCGAGCTGGTGGTGGCGGGGCGCCTGGCGGCCGCGCAGCCGGGCGCCAGGGTCAAGCCCGAGGTGGTGGCCGATGCCGCGGCGGGCCTTGGCGTGGCCGAGGAATAGGCCATGTCCCAGTTCTTCATCCGCCGCCCCAACCTGGCCTGGGTGACGGCCATTTTCATCCTGCTGGCCGGGCTGCTGGCCATTCCGGCGCTGCCCGTGGCCCAGTTTCCCGACGTGGCACCGCCCCAGATCGCGATTGCGGCGACGTACCCGGGCGCTTCCGCCACCACGGTGATGGAGTCCGTGACCAGCGTGATCGAGGAGGAGCTGAGCGGCACCAAGGGCTTGCTCTACTTCGACTCGTCGAGCAGCTCCACCGGCATGGCCGAGATCACCGCCACCTTCGCCCCAGGCACCGATCCGGCACTGGCGCAGGTGGAGGTGCAGAACCGCATCAAGAAGGCCGAGCCGCGCCTGCCGGCGTCCGTGCTGCAGCAGGGCCTGCAGGTGGAGCAGGCCAGCGCCAACTTCCTGCTGATCTATTCGCTGACCTACCGGGGCGACGACAGCGGCAAGAACGAGGTGCGCCTGTCGGACTTCGCCGTGCGCAACATCAACAACGAGATCCGCCGCGTGCCCGGCGTGGGCAAGGTGCAGTTCTTCGGCGCCGACGCGGCCATGCGGGTCTGGGTCGATCCGCAGAAGCTCCTGGGCTACGGCCTGTCGGTGGCCGACGTGAACGCGGCCATCGCCGCGCAGAACGCGCAGGTGCCGGCCGGCAGTTTCGGCGGCCAGCCGGGCACGCCGCAGCAGGAGCTGACGGCCACCATCGCGGTGCGCGGCACCCTGGCGTCGCCGCAGGAGTTCGGACAGATCGTGCTGCGTGCCCAGGCCAATGGCGCCGTGGTGCGCCTGGCCGACGTGGCGCGGCTGGAGCTGGGCCAGCTCGACTACAGCTTTTCCTCGCGCGAGGACGGGCGCAAGGGCGTGGCCGCCGCCGTGCAACTGGCCCCCGGCGCGAACGCGCTGAAAACCGCCGAGGCCGTCAAGGCGCGCCTGGCCGAGCTGTCGCAGAATTTCCCGGACGACATCCAGTACATCGTGCCGTACGACACCTCGCGTTTCGTCGGCGTGGCCATCGGCAAGGTGCTGCAGACCCTGGCGGAGGCCGTGGTGCTGGTGTTCCTGGTGATGTGGCTTTTCCTGCAGAACCTGCGCTATACGCTGATTCCCACCATCGTCGTGCCCGTGTGCCTGGCGGGCACGCTGGCGGTGATGTATGCGCTGGGCTTCTCGGTGAACATGATGACCATGTTCGGCATGGTGCTGGCCATCGGCATCCTGGTGGACGACGCCATCGTGGTGGTGGAGAACGTCGAGCGCCTCATGGCCGAGGAGGGCCTGGGCCCGTTCGACGCCACGGTCAAGGCCATGCAGCAAGTGTCGGGGGCCATCGTCGGCATCACGCTGGTGCTGGCGGCGGTGTTCCTGCCGCTGGCCTTCATGAGCGGCTCGGTGGGGGTGATCTACCGGCAGTTCTCGCTGTCGCTGGCGGTGTCCATCCTGTTCTCGGGCTTTCTGGCGCTGACCTTCACGCCCGCGCTGTGCGCCACGCTGCTCAAGCCCGTCCCGGCCGACCACGCGGCGCCACGGCGCGGCTTCTTCGGCTGGTTCAACCGCCGCTTCGCGGGGCTGACCGGGCGCTTCGCCGGCCTCAACCAGCGGCTGGTGCGGCGCACCGGGCGCTGCATGCTGCTCTATGCCGCCATCGTCGGGCTGCTGGGCACGCTGTACGTGCGCATGCCCGAATCCTTCGTGCCCTACGAGGACATGGGCTACTACATCGTCGGCGTGCAGTTGCCGCCGGGCGCCACCGAGGCGCGCACCACGGCCATGGTGCGCGAGATGGAGGACTACGTGAAAAGCCGCCCCGCCACCGACAAGGCCGAGTTCCTGCTGGGCTACAGCTTCTCCGGCATGGGGCAGAACGCGGCGCTGGCCTTCGTCACGCTCAAGGACTGGTCGCTGCGCCCGCCCGAACAGGCTTCGTGGTTCGAGGTGCAGGCGTTCAACGCGCGTTTCGCCAGCCTGCGCGACGGCACGGCGATGGCGGTCGATCCGCCGCCCATCGATGGCCTGGGCAACTCGGGCGGCTTCGCGCTGCGCCTGCAGGACCGGGCCAACCTGGGCCGCGCGGCGCTGATCGCCGCGCGCGACGAGGTGCTGCAAAAGGCCAGCGCCTCGCCGGTGATCTCCTACGCCATGATGGAAAACCTCGAGGACGCGCCGCAACTGCGCCTGGACATCGACCGCCACAAGGCCCAGGCGCTGGGCGTGGGGTTCGAGGCCATCAACGCGGCCCTGTCCACGGCCTACGGCTCGGCGGTCATCAACGAGTTTCCCAACGCCGGACGCCTGCAGCGCGTGGTGGTGCAGGCCGATGTGGGCGCGCGTGCGCGTCCCGAGGATCTCCTGCGTCTGCACGTGCCCAACGCCCAGGGCGGGCAGGTGCCGCTGGCGTCCTTCGCCACGCTGGCATGGGAGAGCGGCCCGGTGCAAATCTCGCGCTACAACGGCTATCCGGCCTTCCGCATCGCGGGCGACGCCAAGCCGGGCTACACCACCGGCCAGGCCATGGCCGAGCTGGAACGCATCATGGCCGGGCTGCCCCAGGGCATCGGCTACGAATGGACGGCGCTGTCCTACCAGGAGCGGGCCGCAGGCGCACAGGCGCCCAAGCTGTTCGCGCTGGCCATCCTGGTGGTGTTCCTGCTGCTGGTGGCGCTGTACGAGAGCTGGAGCATTCCCGCCGCGGTCATGCTGATCGTGCCCATCGGCGCGCTGGGCTCGGTGCTGGCCACCTCGGCCGTGGGGCTGGCGAACGACGTGTACTTCAAGGTCGGGCTGATCACCATCATCGGCCTGGCGGCCAAGAACGCCATCCTGATCGTCGAGTTCGCCAAGGAACTGCACGCGCAGGGCCACACGCTGGCCGATGCGGCCTGCCAGGCCGCGCGGCTGCGTTTCCGGCCGATCGTCATGACCTCGCTGGCCTTCATCCTGGGCGTGGTGCCGCTGGCGCTGGCCTCCGGCGCGGGCGCGTCCAGCCAGGCGGCCATCGGCATCGGCGTGATCGGCGGCATGCTGTCGGCCACGCTGCTGGGCGTGGTTTTCGTGCCGGTGTTTTTTGTCTGGGTGCTGTCGCTGGCGCGGCGCAAGGCGCCCGCTGTGGAGTAAGCACCATGTTTCCACGCTTTTCACCCCGGGCCTGGAGCGCCCTGGCCGCCAGCCTGGCGCTGGCCGGCTGCGCCCTGGCGCCTGTCCAGCAGTTGCCCGAAGCGCCCATCCCGGCGCAGTGGCCCGGCCAGGCCGCTACCGTGGCCGTAGTGCCGAGCGCCGCCGCCACGCTGGACTGGCAGACCTTCATCACCGACGGGCGGCTGCGCCAGTTGACCGCGCTGGCGCTGGAGCACAACCGCGACCTGCGCCAGACCCTGGGCAACGTCGAGGCGGCGCGTGCGCTCTACCGCATCGAGCGGGCCGGGCGCTTGCCGGGCATCGACGTGCAGGGCAGCGCCATGCGCCAGCGCTTGCCGGGCGACCTCGGCGGCACCGGGCAGGCCGCCGTGCAGGGCAGCTACCAGGCCGGCGTCGGGCTGGCGGCCTTCGAGCTGGACCTGTTCGGCCGGGTGCGCAGCCTGTCGCAGGCGGCGCTGTCCGAGTACCTGGCCACCGAGGAGGCGGCGCGCAGCGCCCGCATCAGCCTGGTGGCGGAGGTGGTACAGGCCTACCTGGCGCGCGATGCGGCGCTGCGCCAGCGCCAGTTGGCCACGCGCACGCTGGAGAGCCGCGAGGCATCGCTGCGCCTGGTGGCCGAGCGCCGCAAGGCCGGCGCGGCTTCGGCGCTGGACCACCAGGAGGCCCTGGGCCTGGCCGACCAGGCGCGCGCCGAGCGCGAGCGCAGCGAGCGCGAGGTTCGCCTGGCGGGCAACGCCCTGGTGCTGTTGACCGGGGCCACCGCGTGGGGGCCGGATCTGCAGGATCTGCCCGCGCCACCGGACTCCGCGCCCGTGCTGGTGCAGGACATCGCACCCGGCACGCCCTCCGAGCTGCTGGCCCTGCGGCCCGACATCCTGGCCGCCGAGCACCGGCTGCGCGCGCGCAATGCGGACATCGGGGCGGCGCGGGCGGCGTTCTTTCCGCGCATCACGCTGACGGGCTTCCTCGGGTCGTCGAGCGCCGAGCTGTCCGGCCTTTTCGGGGCCGGGCAGCAGGCGTGGTCGTTCGCGCCCCAGCTCTCGCTGCCAATCTTCGATGGCGGGCGCAACCGCGCCGGCCTCGACCTGGCGGCCGCGCGCCGGGACGCGGCGGTGGCGGCCTACGAGCAGGCCATCCAGGCCGCGTTCCGCGAAGTGGCCGACGCCCTGGCCGCCACCGACACGCTGCGCCGCGAGGAAGCCGCGCGCCTGGCGCTGGTGGAGCGCAGCCGCCAGGCCCTACAGCTGGCCCAGGCGCGCTACCGTGCCGGCGTGGACGACCACTTGCGCTACCTGGACGCGCAGCGCAGCGCCTTCGCCAGCGAAAGCGCGTGGATCGAGGTGTCCAGCCAGCGCCAGATGGCCCTGGCGGGGTTGTTCCGGGTGCTGGGCGGCGGCTGGCCGGCAGAGGCCACGCCGTAAGCGTGTGAGGATGCTCTTGATTCGATAGCTGCTAGCGCTTTCCTGGTAAGCGCTGAAGGCCATTTTTATGCATATTCCGTGCATGGGCATTTGCGCTGGAAGCCGTCCTGGCGGGCGATAGACTTGCACGGCTTTTTTCCATTTCCCCGATCCATGCACCCGCCTGCCCCCAGCCGCCCGTCCCTGCGTTTCGATCGCGTCGATGCCCTGCGCGGCCTGGCCATGGTGTGGATGACGGTGTTCCATTTCTGCTTCGACCTGAGCCACTTCGGCCTGTGGCCGCAGGACTTCCTGGGCGATCCGTTCTGGACCTGGCAGCGCACCGCCATCGTCAGCCTCTTTCTGCTGTGCGCCGGCATGGGGCAGGCGATCGCGTGGGACCAGCGGCAGGCCTGGGGCCGCTTTCGCCGGCGCTGGCTGCAGGTGGCCGCGGCGGCGCTGCTGGTCAGCGCCGGGTCCTACCTCGTGTTCCCGCGCAGCTACATCTATTTCGGCGTGTTGCACGGCATGGCGGTGATGCTGGTGCTGGCGCGCTGCATGGCCGGCTGGGGGCGCTGGCTCTGGCTGGCCGGAGGGATGGCGCTGGCGCTGCCCTGGGCGATGGCGGCGCTGCTCGCCGGCCCCTGGGCGGCCGCGGCGCCGTGGTTCGATGCGCGCTGGCTCAACTGGCTGGGCCTGGTCACGCACAAGCCGTTCACCGAAGACTATGTGCCCGTCTTTCCCTGGCTGGGCGTGATGTGCTGGGGGCTGGCCATGGGGCAGTGGCTGCTGCGCCGCCAGCGCGCCTGGCTTGCAGCCGCGTTGCCCGGGCCGGCGCGCGGACTGGCGCTGATGGGGCGCTGGAGCCTCAGCTACTACCTGCTGCACCAGCCGGTGATGATGGGCGGCCTGATGCTGTGGCTTTGGCTGCGGGGGTGAAGCCGCCTGCACCATGAAAAGCAAAACGCGGCCCGGGGGCCGCGTTTTGCAGGAGGGGGAGGCGCCGGGCGGCGTTATTCCACCTTGGCCTTGGTGCGCAGGTCTTCCTGGAACTGGCCGAGCTTTTGCTGTTGCAGCTGCTGGGCGATCTGCGGCTTCACTTCGTCCAGCTTGGGCAGCTGGGCCTGGCGCTCGTCGTCCAGGCGGATGATGTGCCAGCCGAACTGGCTCTTCACGGGCTCGGCCGTCATCTCGCCCTTCTTGAGCTTGAGCAGGGCCTCGGTGAACTCGCTCACGTAGCTGTTCGGGTTGGCCCAGTCGAGGTCGCCGCCGCGCGCGCCGGAGCCGGGGTCCTTGGACTGCTTCTTGGCGATGTCCTCGAACTTGGCGCCCTGCTTGATGGAGGCGATGATGGCCTTGGCCTCGTCTTCCTTCTCCACCAGGATGTGGCTGGCCTTGTATTCCTTGCCGCTGTTGGCGGCAGCGAACTTGTCGTACTCGGCCTGGATCTCGGCGTCGCTGACCGGGTTCTTCTTCTGGTAGTCGGCGAACAGCTCGCGGATCAGGATGGTCTGGCGCGCCAGTTCCATCTGGCTCTTGAAGTCCTTCGAGGCTTCGAGGCCGCGCTTCTTGGCTTCCTGCAGGAAGATTTCACGCGCGATCACTTCTTCCTTGATCTGGCTTTCGACTTCCGGCGTGATCGGGCGGCCCGAGCGTTCCACCTGTTGCTTGAGCAGCTCCGCGCGCTCCTTGGGTACGGGCTTGCCGTTGACGATGGCCAGGTTTTGTGCGGCGACGGGCAGCGCGACTGCGCCCAACACAGCGGCGGCCACGAGGCCGGACAAGAGCTTTTGCTTCATGAAAAATCCAAAAAACAAGGAATGTTTGCGGGCATGCCGCCTGAAGGCAGGATAGAGGGGGCCCGCTCAGAGAAGTTCAATCGCCAGCGCATGCAGGCCCTGGTCGATGAATTCTTGCAGCGCATCATACACAAGCCGATGCTGCGCCACGCGCGACTTTCCAGCGAATTGCGGTGCCGCGATGCGCACGCGGAAATGGGTGCCGAAACCCGTGCCGTTGGCTCCGGCGTGGCCTTCGTGCAGGCCGCTTTCGTCAATGACTTCAAGCCGCGTCGGCGCCAGGCATTCGCGCAGGCGCGCTTCCAGCAGGGCGGCGCTGGTGGAGAAAGGATTGTTCATGGCTGGGCCCCCGTGGTGTCGTCGGTTTCCTTGATATGGCGGCTCAGGTACAGGGCCTGGGCGACCACGAACACCACCATCAGCCCCATGCCGCCGAACAGCTTGAAGTTGACCCAGGTGTCGGTGTCGAAGTGGTAGGCCACCCACAGGTTGAGCAGGCCCATGGCGGCGAAGAAGCCGGCCCAGCTCCAGTTCAGGGTGCGCCAGACGGCGTCGGGCAGCTCGATCTGCGCCTGCATCAGGGAGCGGATGAGGTTCTTGCGAAACAGCAACTGGCCGACGGCCAGGGCACTGCCCATGAGCCAGTACAGCACCGTGGGCTTCCACTTGATGAAGGTTTCGCTGTGCGCCAGCAGCGTGGCGCCGCCGAACACCACGATGACGCCGAGGCTCACCCACTGCATGGGCTCCACCTTGCCGTGGCGCAGACGCAGGTAGGCGATCTGCGCCACCGTGGCGGCGATGGCCACGGCGGTGGCTGTGTAGATGCCCCAGACCTTGAAGGCCGCGAAGAACAGGATGATGGGGAAGAAATCGATCAGGAGTTTCATGCTAGGACGTGGGGGGCTCGAAGGCCAGCGACGCGGAATTCATGCAATAGCGCAGGCCCGTGGGTGCCGGGCCGTCTTCAAACACATGGCCCAGGTGGGCGCCGCATTGTGCACACACGGTTTCGGTGCGCACCATGCCGTGGCTGCGGTCCACATGCTCGGCAATCGCGCCGGGCACGGCCTGCCAGAAGCTGGGCCAGCCGCAGCCCGCGTCGAACTTGGTGCCGGACTGGAACAGCAGGGCGCCGCAGCAGACGCAATGGTAGCGGCCTTCGGCCCAGTGCTGTTCGTAGCGGCCCGTGAACGGGCGCTCGGTGGCCGCATGCCGCGTGACCTGGAAGGCCGCGGGTTCGGCCGCCTTGTCCCGCAGCAGGGCCTGCCATTCTTCGTCGGTTTTCTGGATCGGGTAGGTCATGAGGAGCAGCTGATGGCAAGGTGGGCCGCCCAGCCGGGCGGAAAGTCGGCCCAGGCGTCGTGGCCCGGGTGCTCGTCGAAGGGCCGCGCGAGCAGCCCTTGCAGGGTATGCAGCGGCGCCATGTCGCCCTGCGCGGCGGCGCGGATGGCCTGCTCGGCCAAGTGGTTGCGCAGCACGTACCTGGGATTGGTTTTCAGCATCAAATCGGCCGCAAGCGCTTTATCCATGAGCGCTAGGCGCTCTGAATACAATAGCAACCAGCGCGCCCATGCGGCGCCGTCCTTGAACAGCGCGGCCACGGGGCCGAAGTCCCCGCCGGCCACGGCGTGCGCCAGACGGCGCCAGAAGATGGTGTGGTCCACCGCGTCCTGCGCCAGCAAGGCCAGCAGGGACTGCACCAGGGCTTCGTCGTGTTCGTCGTCCTTGCGCGGATGGTCCAGCCCGAGCTTGGCCCGCAGGCGCCGCGCCAGGGCGTCCTGGAAGGTGCGCGGGTAGGCCTGCAGCGCGGCGCGCACGGTGTCCACGTCGCCCGCCAGCGGGTGCAGGGCCTGGCCCAGGCATAGCAGGTTCCAGTAGGCCACGCCGGGCTGGCGGTCGAAGGCGTAGCGGCCCTGGGTGTCGCTGTGGTTGCAGACGTGGCCGGGGTCGAAGGCGTCGAGGAACTGGAACGGCCCGTAGTCGATCGTCAGCCCCAGGATGCTCATGTTGTCGGTGTTCATCACGCCATGGCAGAAGCCCACGGCTTGCCACTGGGCGATCAGTTCGGCCGTGCGCTCCGCCACCGCTTGCAGCAGCGCCGCGTAGGCGTTGCCCTCGAAGTCCGGCGTGGCGCGGCAGGCGGGGTAGTAGCGGTCGATGACGTAGTCGGCCAGCTGGCGCAGCTCCGCGGTCTGTCCGCGCGCGGCGAAATGCTCGAAATGCCCGAAGCGGATGAAGCTGGGCGCCACGCGCGTGAGCACGGCGGCGGTTTCCACGCTTTCGCGCAGCACGGGCGCGGGCGAGCCCGTGAGGCACAGGGCGCGCGTGGTCGGGATGCCCAGGGCATGCATGGCCTCGCTGCACAGGAACTCGCGGATGGACGAACGCAGCACGGCGCGCCCGTCGCCCATGCGCGAGTACGGCGTGCGGCCCGCGCCCTTGAGCTGAATCTCCCAGCCCTGCGCCGTCTCGCCGAGCAGCAGCGCGCGTCCGTCGCCGAGCTGCCCGGCCCACACGCCGAACTGGTGGCCGCTGTACACGCTGGCCAGCGTGTCGCCGCCCGCGGGCAGGGCGTTGCCGCTGAACAGCTGCAGGGCGTCGTCGCTGGCCAGCCAGGCAGGGTTGAGGCCGAGCAGGCGCGCTACCTCGGGGCTGTGCGCCACGGGATAGGGGGCGGGCAGCGGCGTGGGCGGCAGCCGCGTGTTGAACGCCGGGCCGAGGTTGGCGAAGCGGTGGTTCCAGGCCAGGCCGGTGTCCACGGCGGGCAGGGCGGTCGATGCGGTCGATGCGGGGGGCATCGGGCCATTGTGTGGCAGGCGCGTAGCCCGTGCGCGGCTGGGGTCAAGCTGCGGCGGTGCGGGCCAGGTAGGCCTCCAGCGCGGCGTCGTCGAGGATGGCCACACGGCCGAAGTCGAGGGTGACGATGCCTTCGGCCGCCAGGGCCTGCAGCACGCGGTTGATGGTCTGGCGCGACAGCCCCGCGAGCTGGCCCAGCTCCTCCTGCGTGAGGTTCAGCCGGCGCTGGCGGCGCCAGAACAGGCGGCTGAGCTGCAGGGCCACGCGGTGCTCGGCGCTGCGCGTGCGGCCGGCCTCGATCATCGTCATGGCCTGGCCCAGGCGCAGGTTCATGTGTTGCGCCAGGTACTGTGTGAAGGCCAGGCTGGTGTCGTACAGGTGGTTGAACACCGGCAGCGGCAGGCACAGCAGCCGGGTCGGGCGCAGGGCCACGACCTCGTACTGCAGCGGCTCGCCCTTGAGCGCTGTGCCCTCGCCGAACCATTCGCCGTCGGGGATGCCGATGAAGGCCGAGGCGCGCGTGCGCCGGGGCGGGCTGCGCAGCATCACCAAACCGCTGAGCACCGCGTGCCAGCCCTGCGCCGGGCTGCCTGTCGGCAGCATGACCTCGCCCTTGGCGCCCTCGGCCTGGCGGACGCTGGCGCGCACCTGTTGCTGCAACTGCGCGCCGAGGCCGCCGAACCACGGCTGGGAGCAGATGAAGCGCTCGGCGGGGTCGGAAATGCAGAACATGCGCGGATTCTCGCAGAGCCGCTAGGGAAAGCCCCCGGGAGATGTCAGCCTGGCGACAGGTATTGGCAGCAAGCCAGGGGGGCGTGACACTGCGGGCTTTTTCCGGCGGGTATAACCAGGGCAGGGGAGACAACCATGCTGAACAAACGCGAATTCCTGGCGGGCGTTGGTGCGGCGGCGCTGGGGCCGTGGACGCTGGCGCACGCCGCCCAGGGCGTGAGCGACACCGAGATCGTGATCGGGCAGTCGCTCGACCTGAGCGGCCCGCTGGCCCAGATGGCGCCCGACATGGTGCACGCCACCAAAGCCTGCTTCGACGCCGTGAACGCGCAGGGCGGCGTGCATGGCCGGCGGCTGCGCGTCGTGACGCTCGACGACGGCTACCAGCCCGACGCCACGGTGAAGAACGTCGAGAAGCTGATCGCGGAGAACGATGTCTTCGCCCTGTGCAATCTGACCGGCACGGCCAACGTGGCGGCCATCCTGCCGCGCCTGGCCAGGGAGAACCCGCCGGTGCCGCTGGTTTCGCCGTTCACCGGGGCCGACGTGGTGCGCGTGCCCGCGATCGACCACGTCTTCAACATCCGCGCCAGCTATGGCGACGAGGTGGAGAAGCTGGTGCAGCACCTGACCACGCTGGGCGTGCCGCGCATCTCGGTGCTGTGGACGAACAATGCCTTCGGCAAGGACGGCCTGGAGGGCGCGCGCCGCTCCATGCAAAAGCGCGGCCAGGCGCTGCATTCCGACGCGCCCATCGCCCCGGACCTGTCGGACGTGCAGCAGGCCGTGGCCACGCTCAGCGCCACCGAGCCGAACTCCATCATCATGATCACCGCCGGTGCGCCGACGGTGGCGTTCATCAAGGCCTACCGCAAGGTGACGCGCGGCGCGCGCTTCTACACCCTGTCGGTGATGGGCACCCAGTCGGCGCTGCGCGCGCTGGGCGCGGACGGCGTGGGCGTGGTCGTCACCGCCGTGGTGCCCTTCCCCTGGAGCCAGAGCCTGCCCGTGGCGCGCGAGTACCGGGCCGCGCTGGAGAAGTCGGGCGCTGCGGGCCATGTGTCGTTCATCGGCCTGGAGGCCTATATCAACGCCAAGGTGCTGCTCGAAGGCCTGCGCCGCGCGGGGCGCGACCTGACCCGTGCGCGCTTCATCCAGGCGCTGGAGTCGCTGCGGCACTTCGACATCGGCGGGTTCGAGGTGGACTACGGCAAGGGCGTGCGCCAGGGCTCGAAGTTCGTCGATCTCACCATCATCGGCGCGGGCGAGAAGTTCACCCGCTAGGATGCCATTCGCTATTCGCCACTATTCATTTGATACCTCGAAGGAGCTTTTATGCTGGGTTTGATGCAGAGCCAACCGCTCTTGATCTCGTCGCTGATCACGTTCGCGGAGCGCCACCACGGTGACGGCGAGATCGTCTCGCGCCGGGTCGAAGGCGACATCCACCGCTACACCTACCGCGAGCTGGCCCAGCGTTCGCGCCAGCTGGCCAACGCGCTTGAGGCGCTGGGCCTGCAGCAGGGCGAGCGCGTGGCCTCCATCGCCTGGAACGGCTACCGCCACATGGAGATGTACTTCGGCGTCTCCGGCTCGGGCCGCGTGCTGCACACCATCAACCCGCGCCTGCACCCCGAGCAGGTGGCGTGGATCGTCAACCATGCCGAAGACCAGGTGCTGTGCTTCGACATGACCTTCCTGCCCCTGGTGCAGGCCGTGCACGCCAAGTGCCCCACGGTGAAGAAGTGGGTGGCCCTTTGCGACGCCGACAAGCTGCCCGCGGACAGCGGCATTCCCGGCCTGACCAGCTACGAGGACTGGATCGGCGCGGCCTCCAGCACCTACGCCTGGCCGCAGATCGACGAGAACAGCGCCTCCAGCATGTGCTACACCAGCGGCACCACGGGCAACCCCAAGGGCGTGCTGTACAGCCACCGCTCCACCACGCTGCACGCCTACGCAGCGGCGCTGCCCGACGTGATGAACCTGTCGGCGCGCGACGCGGTGCTGCCGGTGGTGCCGATGTTCCACGTCAACGCCTGGGGCATTCCGTATTCCGCCGCGCTCACGGGCTGCAAGGTGGTCTTCCCCGGCCCGGCGCTCGACGGCAAGTCGGTCTACGAACTGGTCGAGGCCGAGGGCGTGACCTTCGCCGCCGGCGTGCCCACGGTGTGGCAGATGCTGCTGACCCATGTGCGCAGCAACGGCCTGAAGTTCAGCACCCTCCAGCGCACGGTGATCGGCGGCTCGGCCTGCCCGCCCGCGATGATCACTGCGTTCCAGGAGGAATTCGGCGTGCACGTGCTGCATGCCTGGGGCATGACCGAGACCAGCCCGCTGGGCACGCTGTGCACCCTCAAGAACAAGCACCTGCAGCTGCCGCGCGCGCAGCAGGAGCAGCTGCAGCAGAAGCAGGGCCGCGCCATCTGCGGCGTGGACCTGAAGATCATCGGCGGCGACGGCAGGGAATTGCCCTGGGACGGCAAGACCTACGGCGACCTGCTGGTGCGCGGGCCGTGGATCCTGGACAGCTACTTCAAGGGCGACAGCCCGCTCATCAAGGACGAGAACGGCGTGGGCTGGTTCCCCACGGGCGACGTGGCCACGATCGACGCCGACGGCTTCATGCAGATCACCGACCGCAGCAAGGACGTGATCAAGTCCGGCGGCGAGTGGATCAGCTCCATCGACGTCGAGAACATCGCCATGGCCCATCCGGCCGTGGCCATGGCGGCGTGCATCGGCATGCCGCACCCCAAGTGGGACGAGCGCCCGATCGTGGCCGTGTCGCTCAAGCCGGGCGCCAGCGTGACGCGCGAGGAACTGCTCAAGTTCTACGAGGGCAAGACGGCCAAGTGGCAGATCCCGGACGACGTGGTGTTCGTCGAGGCGATTCCGCTCGGCGCCACCGGCAAGATGCTCAAGACCAAGCTGCGCGAGCAGCTGCAGGGCTACAAGCTGCCCGGCTTGTGACCCCGGGAGAGGGGCGCGCGCCCGGGGGGGCGCGGCACCTCGACAGTGCGCGCAGTCGCATGGGCGATAGCCGGTAGGGGCAATCCCTGTGCGATGGCGCAATGCAACCTTGTACGCTGCGGCGTGTTGATCAATAAAGGAGACAAAGCATGAAATTCGCTATCAAAGCAGTAGCTGCTGGCGCAATCCTGGTAAGCGCTGGAGGCGCTTTTGCCCAAAAAGGCGAGACCGTCAAGATCGCCTGGCTGGACCCGCTCTCGGGCCTGATGGCGGCCGTGGGCACGAACCAGCTCAAGAGCTACCAGTTCATCGCCGAGGAGTTCAACAAGAAGAACACCTCGGGCGTGAAGTTCGAGATCATCGGCATCGACAACAAGCTCAGCCCGCAGGAGACCACCAGCGCGCTGCGCTCGGCCATGGACCAGGGCGCGCGCTACGTGGTGCAGGGCAACGGCTCGGGCCCGGCCCTGGCCATCATGGATGCGCTGGAAAAGCACAACGCGCGCAATCCCGGCAAGGAAGTGCTGTTCCTCAACTACGCCGCCGTGGACCCCGACCTGACGAACAGCAAGTGCAGCTACTGGCACTTCCGCCTCGACGCCGACACGTCGATGAAGATGGAGGCGCTGACCACCTACATGAAGGATCTGCCCGAGGTCAAGAAGGTCTACCTCATCAACCAGAACTACTCGCACGGCCACCAGGTCTCGAAGTTCGCCAAGGAAATGATGAAGCGCAAGCGCCCCGACGTGCAGTTCGTCGGCGACGACATGGCGCCGCTGGCCCAGGTGCGCGACTTCTCGCCCTACATCGCCAAGATCAAGGCCTCGGGCGCCGACAGCGTGATCACCGGCAACTGGGGCTCCGACCTGGCGCTGCTCATCAAGGCGGCCAACGACGCGGGCCTGAACAACGTCAACTTCTTCACCTACTACGGCTCCGTCTCCGGCACGCCCACGGCCATGGGCGCGGGTGCCGCGGGCCGCGTGTACATGGTGGCCTACGCACACATGAACCTGCCGGGGCCGCTGCACCAGATCGTCGTGGACTACAAGAAGAAGTTCAACGACGACATGTACACCGGCGCCGTGTACCACGCCTTCACCATCCTGGACACGGCCTTCGCCAAGACCAAGTCCACCGACCCCGTGAAGGTGGCGGCTGCCATGGAAGGCATGAAGTTCAACAGCTTCAACGGCGAGGTCGAGATGCGCAAGACCGACCACCAGCTGCAGCAGGGCCTGTTCATCTCCAAGTGGGAGAAGGCGGGCGGCAAGTACCCCATCGACTCCGAGAGCACGGGCTACACCTTCGTGCCGGTGAAGTACTACGAGCCCTACGTGGCCAGCACGCCCACGTCGTGCCAGATGAAGCGTCCGTCCTGACCCTGGCGGTTTTCCTGGGAGGCCCGGGTTTGCCTCGGGCCTTTTTTTTACCCTGCAACCAAGAGTTCCGATGAGCCTGGAATTTTTCACGATCTCGTTGCTCAACGGCGTCAGCTACG
>Ga0209958_1001296_pt1 | contig 20526 bp, 21 predicted proteins | sample ThiBio_inoc_plan_FD_183942 | JGI IMG/M metagenome (GOLD analysis project Ga0209958, IMG submission 183942) | Wastewater bioreactor microbial communities from Cape Town, South Africa - Thiocy_inoc_plan (SPAdes) | ecosystem: Engineered > Bioremediation > Thiocyanate > Unclassified | place: South... | reverse complement strand
GTCGATGCCCGCCTCGATGGGCTCGCGCGGCACGCCGATGGTCTGCACCACCCGCATGCCGGCGCGCACCAGGTTGTTCGCCAGGTCGGTGGCGCCCGTGAAGTCGTCGGCGATGGCGCCCAGCAAAAGGCTCATGCCAGGGGCCTCGGCAGTTCGATGCCGGGGAAGATCTTGATCACGGCGCTGTCGTCTTCCTTGGCGAAGCCGGCGGTGGAGGCCTGCATGAACATCTGGTGCGCGGTGGACGACAGCGGCAGCGGAAACTTGCTGGCGCGGGCCATGTCCAGCACCAGGCCCAGGTCCTTGACGAAGATGTCGACCGCCGACAGCGGGGTGTAGTCGCCCGCGAGCACGTGGGCCATGCGGTTCTCGAACATCCAGCTGTTGCCCGCGCTGTGGGTGATGACCTCGTACAGCGCGGCCGGGTCCACGCCTTCGCGCAGGCCCAGGGCCATGGCCTCGGCCGCCGCGGCGATGTGCACCCCGGCCAGCAGCTGGTTGATGACCTTGACCTTGCTGCCCGCGCCGGCGCGATCGCCCAGGCGGTAGACCTTGCCGGCCATGGCCTCGAGCACGGCCTCGGCCTTGGCGTAGGCCTCGGGCCGGGCGGCGGTCATCATGGTCATTTCGCCGCTGGCGGCCTTGGCCGCGCCGCCGGAGATCGGCGCGTCGATGTAGAGGATGCCCAGGCGCGCCAGCCGCTCCTCGAAGCCGACGGACACGCCCGGGTCCACCGTGGAGCACATGACGAAGACGCTGCCGGGCGCCATGGCCGCGGCCAGGCCGTCGTCGCCGAACAGCACGCTCTCGGTCTGCGCGGCGTTGACCACCACGCTGACCACCACCTCGCTGCCCGCGCCCAGCTCGGCCAGGCTGGCGCAGGCCTGGCCGCCGTCGCGGGCGAAGGCCTGCGCCACGTCCGTGCGCAGGTCGAACACCCGGGGCGCGAAGCCCGCCCGGCGCAGCGATTTCGCCATGCCCAGGCCCATGGCGCCCAGGCCCACCACTCCCACTCGGCTCATATCGGTTTCTTCCACAACACTCAACTCAGGAAATCGACGACGGCGTCGCTGTTCGTCAGCATCATCAGGTGGCCGCCGGGCGCCTCGGCGACCGGCCAGCCGGCCTCGCGCGCGATGGCGGCATAGCGCAGGTAGGGCTGCGGCGAGCGGTCGCTGGCCAGCAGGTAGCGGCCCGGGAAGCCGCGCACCTCCGCCTGGGGCGCGGTGACGGGTTCGGCGAAGCTGCGCAGCGGCTGCGGCGTGAGCTGGCGGGCCACGGCCTGCGCCATCTCGTCCGAGGGCAGCTGGAACTGCGCCACGTCGGGCGGGGGCATCCACCAGCCTTCGCCGCGCGAGGCGGCCTGCGCCACGTAGCGCGCGGCGGCCTCGGGCGTGGTGAGCTCCAGCATGGGCTGGCCGGGCGAGGGGATCACCGCTTCCAGCCAGGCGATCTCCACCAGGCGCTCGCGCAGGCGGTGCAGCAGGGCCGGGCCCAGCAGGCCGGCGTAGGAGTGCAGCACCAGGGTCACGCCGCGCAGGTCGAGCGCTTCGATCAGCGAGGCGACGTCGTCCACGTGGGTGTCGGCGCTGGTCTCCCGGCTCAGCCCGGCGCGGCGGTGCGCCAGGCCGCTCAGCGTGGGCGCGTAGCAGCGGCGGCCCTGGCGTTCGAGCTTGTCGGCCACCTCGCGCCAGCACCAGCCGCCATGCCAGGCGCCGTGCACCAGCACCAGCGGTCCGTGGTTCTTCGGTTCCATGGACAGGGCGACCCGCGTTCAGCCGTGGCTGGCCTGGGCGGCCATGCCGTTGGTGTCGAAGCCGGCGCCAACGGCCTTGGCTTTTTCGGCCAGCGTGGCGTCCCATTTCACGCGGCCCGGCGTCTTGCCGCCCAGGATGGACACCAGCATGCCGCCGCTGGCCGGGTCCTCGCCGTCCAGGCTGCGAAAGGCGCGGTGCACGAAGGGCGGCACGCTGATGGTGTCGCGCGGCCCCAGGGTGACGGTGTGGGTCTGGCCGGTGGCGCCATCGACCCAGTCGAACTCCCAGCGCCCGGCCTGCACCACGAAGACCTCTTCGCTGTCGTGCCAGTGCAGGGCCGCGCCGCAGCCCTTGGGCGCGACGATGTAGTCGACGTGGAAGTTCTCGGCCGCGGCGATGCTGGGCTTGAAGTTGGGGTCGTCGGTGACGCCGGAGCCGATCACGCTGTAGAGCGTGCGCTCATGGCCCTTGACGTAGGTGTCGACGAAGGCGCGCGGGCTGGCGGGGATGGCGCCCCAGCGCGCCACGCGCCGGGCCATGTCGTCGGGCGAGCAGGGCTGAGAAGGTGCGACGTAGTCGTTCCAGGAGTCGATCAGTGCTTGTTTGTCCATGGTGGGTCCTCGAAGGTGGCGGGGCTCAGCCCTTGACCGCGCCTGCGGTCAGGCCGGTGATGATCTGTTTGGCGGCGACGAAGGTGAAGATCAGCGGCGGCAGCGCGATCAGCACGCCGGCGGCCATGATCTTTCCCCACTCCACGCCGGTGTCGGTGATGTAGTTGGAGATGGAGGCGGGCAGGGTGCGCGTGATGCGGTTCGTCAGGATGAAGCCCAGGATGAATTCGTTCCAGGCCAGGCGGAAGGTGAAGATGGCGGCCGCGGCCAGGCCGGGCTTGAGCAGCGGCAGCACGATCTTGTAGAACACCCGGAAGGGGCCGCAGCCGTCGATGGCAGCGGCTTCCTCCAGCTCGATCGGCAACTGGTCGATGAAGCCGTAGAGCAGCCAGATGGTGAAGGGCAGGTTCAGCGCCACGTACACCAGAACCACGCCCGACAGCGTGTCACCGATGCCCCAGGCCGACCAGATGACGAACACCGGCACGGCCAGCACCGCGGGTGGCAGCGTGCGCAGGATCAGGGTCGAGTAGCTCAGCGGCTCGCGGCCGAGGAAGCGAAAGCGCGCCATGGCGTAGGCGCACATGGTGCCCAGCATCAGTGTGATGAGCGTGGCCGCCAGCGAGACCTTCAGGCTGTTGAGCATGTAGCGCTCGATGTGGTTTTCCTCCACCACCGCGCGGTAGTTGTCCAGTGTGGGCGCGAACAGCCAGGACCACTGGGTGTCGAAGATCTGCGCCTCGGTCTTGAGCGAGGTCATGGTCATGATGACCAGCGGCAGCAGGCAGGCCGTGGCCAGCAGCGCCAGCATCAGGTAGTGCAGCGGCGAGCCGCGCGGCACCGAGGTGGGATGGCTCATCGGCGGGCCTTGGCTTTGAGGGGGTTGGAGATCAACAGGATCGCGAGCGACAGCGCCGAGACAATGACCAGCAGCAGGATGGACAGGGCCGAGGAGTAGCCCAGCTTCTGGCTGATGAAGGCCGCCTTGAAGATGTGCAGCGAGAACAGTTCGGTGCTCAGGCCCGGGCCACCGAAGGTCATGACGTAGATCACCTCCAGGCCGCGGAAGCCGTCGATCATGCGCGCCAGCAGCGTCACGATCAGGATGGGCTTGAGGATGGGCAGCTTGACCCGAACGATCTGCTGCCAGGCGTTGGCGCCGTCGATGCGGGCGGCCTCGATGACGCTTTCGTCCAGGCCTTGCAGGCCGGCCAGCACCATGATGAGCACGAAGGGCGTCCACTGCCAGATGTCGGTAATCACCATGGCGCTGAAGGCCAGCACCGGGTCGGCCAGCCAGGCCTGGGGCGACAGCCCCAGCCAGGCGCTCAGGTGGTTGATCGGGCCGAAGTTGGCGTCGAACAGGTAGCGCCAGATCAGGCCCACGCAGATCGGCGCGACCATCATGGGCAGCACGAAGACCGTGCGGAAGAAGCGCATGCCGCGCACGGGCTTTTCCAGGAACAGCGCGAGCGCGATCCCCAGCACCAGCTCGGCCGACACCGCGATCAGCACGAAGGCGACCGTGATGCCCATGGAGGTCCACACCTGCGTGGACGCCAGCATCTCGGCGAAGGCCTGGAAACCGACGAAGCGTGCGCTGTCGAAGTCGGTGCCCAGGGGCCAGTCGTAGAAGCCGAGCCGCACGGCGCTCAGGATGGGGTACACCAGCCCGGCCAGCATGACCAGCACGGCCGGCAGGATATAGACGTACGGCGTCAGGCGCGCCAGGCGGGCGGAAGGCATCGGGGCGCGGTCCTCAGGCCTTGAGCCAGCCGCCCTGGCGGACGACGTCCTCGGCGGCCTTCACCACCGCGTCCAGCGCCTGCTTGGCCGGCTTGCCGCCGGTGATCACGTCGGGCAGCGCCTGGCCGAGGATCTGCTGGCTGATGTGGTCCCACTCGGGGATCAGCGGGCGCCAGTCGGGGTTGGCGATCTTGAGCGACTCGCGCAGGGCCGGCAGCTCGATGGGGTACTTTTTGGCGACGTCGGCGTTGTCCAGCGTGCTCCAGCGGTTGATGTTGCCGCCCGCCAGCGCGATCTTCAGGTCGGCCTGCTTGCTGGTCATCCACTGCATGAAGAGGAAGGCGGCGTCCTTGTTGCGCGCGTTCTTCGGGATGGCCATGGCGAAGCCGCCGCTCTGCGCCGAATGCTTGCTGCCCTTGGGGTGCACCGCGTAGGCGATCTTGCCGGCGACGCGGCTCTTGGCCGGGTCCTGCGCCGGGCCGAAGATGGACACGGAGTCGAGGTACATCGCGGCCTGGCCCTGCAGGAAGGCGTTCTGCATTTCGCCAAAGCCGTAGCTGGGAATGCCGGCGGGGCCGGTGTCCACGATTTCCTTCAGGATCTCGGCGGCGCGCACGCCCTGGGCGTTGTTGAAGGCCGCGCGCCACTGGCTGTCGAACACCTCGCCGCCATTGGGCGTGAGGTGCAGCAGCCAGGCGGCCGTGACCTGGTGGCCGGTCTGCCCGCGCGAGGTCAGGCCGCCGATGCCTTCCTTGTCCTTCATCAGTCGGCAGGCGGCCAGCAGCTCGTCGTAGGTCTTGGGCGCGGCGAGCTTGTGCTTGGCGAACAGGTCGGTGCGGTAGGCCAGCACGCCGGTCTCGGCGCCGAAGGGAATGCCGTAGGGCCGCGCGCCGGGGCCGGGCAGGTACATCTTGGGGCCACCCACCAGGGCGTTCGTCTCCCAGTAGCGGTCGATGATGTCCTTCTGGTCCCAGGCGGGATCGGCCAGGGCGCTGTTGGCGAAGTAGCCGTCCAGGGGCTGCAGCAGGTCCTTCTTGACGTACTCGGTCTTCCACATCACCACGTAGACCACCACGTCGTAGTCGCCGTTGCCGCGCTTGCCCATCTCCAGCACCTGCTTGTCCTTCATGCGCAGGTACTGCATCTTGTCGCGCTCGACCTTGATGCCGGTCTCGGCCGTGAACTCGGCGAACAGCTTCTCGGCCTGGTCGTAGTGCGGGTGGGCCGGGTAGTTGACGACGATGGTCTGGCCCTTGTACTTGGCGTAGCGGTCCTGGGCCAGGGTGTGCACCCAGGGGCCCAGGGCGGCGCCCGCGGCGGCGCCTTGAAGCAGTTGGCGGCGTTTCATGCTGTGTCTCCTGTTGTGGGTGGGGCGGATCGGATCAGAGGCCGAGCGAGCGGCCGTGCTCGCCCGGTTCGAAGGCATGGAGGCTGTCGAGCGGCGCGTGCACCGCGACGGTCTGGTTGATCAGGCCCGTGTGGTTGCCCGGCGCGCTGAGGGTGAGTTCGCCGGCCTCGCCCGGCAGCGAGCCGCTGAGCACGCTTTCCGTGCCCAGGTACTCGCAGACCTTGACCTGCAGCCGCAGGCCCAGGCCGTGTTCGCTGGCGCCCAGGCGCAGGGCCTGCGGGCGAACGCCCAGCACCACGGGGCGGCCGGTGAAGCGCCGCGCGTGTGGCGCCATGGCGGCGGGCACCTCGCAGGCGAAGTCGCGGCCCACGAATCGCAGGGGCCCGCCGCCGTCCTGGACCTCGGCGTCCAGGAAGTTCATGGTCGGGCTGCCGATGAAGCCGGCGACGAAGCGGTTGAGCGGGCGGTTGAAGACCTCGTCCGGGCTGCCCATCTGCTGGATGCGGCCCTGGTCCATCACCACGATGCGGTCGGCCAGCGTCATCGCCTCGACCTGGTCGTGCGTGACGTACACCGTGGTCTTGCCGAGCCGGCGGTGCAGTAGCGCGATCTCGATGCGCATGTGGCCGCGCAGCTTGGCGTCCAGGTTGGACAGCGGCTCGTCGAACAGGAAGACCTTGGGTTCGCGCACGATGGCGCGGCCCATGGCCACGCGCTGTCGCTGCCCGCCCGAGAGCTCGCGCGGCTTGCGCTCCAGCAGGTGCTGGATGTTGAGCACCTGGGCCGCGGCCTGCACGCGCTCGGTGATCACCGCCTTGGGCGTGCGCGCCAGCTCGAGCGCGAAGCTCATGTTCTGCGCCACGTTCATGTGCGGGTACAGGGCGTAGTTCTGGAACACCATGGCGATGTCGCGGTCGGCGGGCGTGGCCGCCGTCACGTCGCGGCCGTCGATCACGATGTGGCCCGAACTGGGCGATTCCAGGCCGGCGATCATGCGCAGGGTGGTCGACTTGCCGCAGCCCGAGGCGCCCACCAGCACGATGAACTCGCCGGCCTCGGCGCTCAGGTCCATCGCCTGGACCACCTGGACATCGCCGAAGCGCTTGGCGACTTTCTGGAGTTGCAAATAGGACATCAGTACGCCAGGGCTTTGGTGGAAGGGCCGGCCTCATGCAGCTCGGCGGCATCGAAGGTCAGTTCGATCTTCAGACCGACGGGGTCGAGCAGGAAGATCTGGTGCAAAGGGACACCGGGCACGGGCGCCTCGCGCCAGTCCATGCCCTGCGCCTGCAGGTGCTCGCGCGTGGCCTTCAGGCCGGTGGCGCGCAACGAGACGTGGTTGAACTTGCCCGTGGGCAGGGCATCGGACGCGGCGGGCTCGCCGGCCGGCTCGTTGCCCGCCAGGTGCACCAGGGCCTGGCCCTTCGCGTACAGCCAGTGGCCGGGGAAGTCGAAGGCCGGGCGATCGCCCTCGCGCAGGCCCAGCACGCGCGTGTAGAAGTCCAGCAGCTCGGGCAGGCGGGCCGCGGCCACGCGCAGGGTGAAGTGGTCTATGTGTTCGAGCCGCATGTCACTTGATTGATCCGGTGATATGGTCATCATATGACTTGGTCGTGGCCATCGGCATCGGGAAATCCCTATGTGGGGGGCGGCCGGACTCAGCGCGGCGCGCTGGGCGCCTGGTCCACCATGAGGGCGCGCGCCAGCACCGCGCCTTCCTGCCGCCAGAAGGCCGGGTCGGCCTCTTCGATGCGGCGGATGGCGTTGTTCATGTGGTTGAAGGCGGCGGCGCGGGCGGCGGCCGAGTCCTGGTCCTCGATGGCGGCGAGGATGGCCTCGTGCTCGTCGCGCACCTGGCGCGCGAAGTCGCCGCGCCGCGCCTCGTTGGCCCGGGTCACGCGCGTGGCGCCGTGCAGGAAGCGGCTGAGGTACTGCAGGGTGCTCAGCAGGAAGGGGTTCTTGGCCGCTTCGGCGATGGCCCGGTGGAAGGCCACGTCCTCGCGCACGCCGTCGCCGCCGGCCTGCACGGCCTGGTCGAGCGTGGTGATGGCGTCGCGGATGGCCTGCACGTCGGCCTCGGTGCGGCGCTGAGCGGCCAGGCCGGCGACCTCGGCCTCCAGGGCGCGTCGCACCTCCACCATCTGGATCACCGCCTCCTTGGACACCGCGTAGCTGGCGTCGAAGCTCAGGGGCGGGATGCTGGCCTCCAGCACGTAGACCCCGCTGCCCTGGCGCGACTCGACCAGCCCGATGGATTTCAGGCGCGAGACCGCCTCTCGGACCACGGTGCGGCTGACCGAGAACTGCTCGGCCAGCTCGGGCTCGGTCGGCAGCTTGTCGCCGGGGCGCAGGCGGCCCGAACGGATTTCCGCGCTCAGGGTGTCCGCGACCCGCTCCGACAGCCGCGCGCCCGGGGCGATGGCGGGAAAGGGCGATGAACCCGACATAATGGCCTCTCCTGAATTCATCCTACGACTTTATCGCATGAGCCCCGCCTTGCCCACGTTCCTCGTCGACGCCCTGGCGCACTGGGGCCCGCGCTGGCACCAGGACATCACGGCCGGCCGCGACGCCATGTTCGAGGCCTGGGCGCCGCTGCTGGAGGCCTCGGCGCTGGCCCCGACGGCGCGGGATTTGCCGTATGGCGAAGACCCGCGGCAGGTGCTCGACGTCTATGCCCCCCAGGTCGAGCGACCAGGCGGCGGGCCGGGCGTGCCCATCCTGGTGTTCGTGCACGGCGGCGCCTTCGTGCGCGGCGACAAGGAGCAGACGCCCTGGATCTACGCCAACGTGCCGGCGGAATTCTCCCGCCATGGCTACCTGGCGTTCAACGTGGAGTACCGGCTGGCGCCCCAGTCGCCCTGGCCGGGCGGCGCCGAGGACGTGCGCGAGGCCCTGCGCTGGGTGGTCCGGCATGCCGCGCGCTGGGGCGGCGACCCCTCGCGCTTGTTCCTGATGGGGCATTCCGCGGCCTGCGCCCATTGCGCCAGCGCGCTCTGGGACGCGCGGGTGCGCCCCGACGGCGGCCTGCCCGTGGCCGGCTTGGTGCTGGTGAGCCCGCGCGTGGTGGCCGACACCCGCGCCGACAACCCCAACGCGCACGGCGTGCGCGCCTACTACGGCGAGGATGAGGCCCTGTACGCCGGGCGCGAACCCCTGGGCCAAGTGCGGGCCGACGCACCGCCCACCTTCATCGCCCTGGCTCAGTACGAAAACCCCTTGCTGGATTTCTATGCGCTCGCGCTGGCGCAGCGCCTGGCGGTGGTGGCGGACCGGGACAAGGGGCCCATGCCGCGGGTCGTGCAATTGATGGACCACAACCACGTGAGCATCGTGGCGCAGTTCAACACCCCCTTCAACGCACTGGGCGGGCCGATCCGCGACTGGTCCGCGCGCGTGCTGGCCGGCCAGTACGCCGGCGCGCCGGCCCTCAGCGCCTGAGCGCGGGCGCGGCGCCCGCCACCTCGGCCGCCGGCGCATCGGCCCGGCGTGCGTAGCGCTGTGCCAGCACGGCGCAGACCATGAGTTGCATCTGGTGGAACACCATCAGCGGCAGCACGATCGCGCCGGCCACGCTGGCGGAGAACAGCACGTTGGCCATGGGTACGCCGGTGATCAGGCTCTTGGTCGAACCGCAGAAGACGATGGCGATTTCGTCCTCCTTGGAAAAACCCAGGCGGCGGCTGCCCCAGGCGGTGAGCACGAGCACCACGGCCAGCAGCAGCGCGCACACCGCCAGCAGGCCGGCCATCGCCGACAGCGGCAGCTGCGACCACAGGCCGTTGATGACGGCGTGGCTGAAGGCGGCGTAGACCACCAGCAGGATGGAACCCTGGTCCACCACCTTCATGACCACGGCGCGGCGCTGCAGGAAGCCGGCGATCCACGGGCGCATCAGGTGGCCGACGACGAAGGGCAGCAGCAGCTGCAGGCTGATGCGGCCCACGGCCTCCAGCGGATCGCCCATGGCGGCATCTTGCGTGAGCATCAGGCTCAGGGCCACGGGCGTCAGGAACACGCCCAGCAGCGTCGAGGCCGAGGCGGCGCAGACCGCCGCCGGCACGTTGCCGCGCGCCATGGAGACGAAAGCGATGGCCGATTGCACGGTGGCGGGCAGGGCGCAGAGGTAAAGAACCCCGGTGTAGAGGTCCGGCGTCACCAAGGGGCGCAGCACGGGCGCCAGCGCCCAGCCGAAGAGGGGGAACAGGGCGAAGGTGGTGGCCACCACCATCAGCTGCAGCCGCCAGTGCCCGATGCCGGCCCAGATGGCCGGGCGCGAGAGCTTGGCCCCGTGCAGGAAGAACAGCAGGCTCACGGCCGCCTTGGTGGCCCAGGCCAGCGCGTCGGCGAACACCCCCTGGGCCGGGAACAGGCTGGCCAGGATGACGGTGGCGATCAGGTAGAGCGTGAAGTTGTCGGGCAGCAGGCGGGAGCGGGCCATGGGAGAGCGCGGGCAGCGTGGTGGGCGGTGAAGCGCGTGATTGGACCCGAGCGGTCATCCAAAGAGAAATGAATTTGTGTGATCCATATATGATTCGGAATCATGAATGTGAGCTTGCGCCAATTGCGGGTGTTCCAGGCCGTGGCCGCGCATGGCAACTTCACCAAGGCCGGCGAGCACCTGGGGCTGACGCAGCCGGCCGTGAGCCGCTGCGTCACCGAGCTGGAGCACCAGCTGGGGCTCAAGCTGCTGGACCGCACCACGCGCGAGGTGGCGCTCACCGCCGCTGGCCGCAGCCTGGCGGCCCGCCTGGAGCGGGCGCTGGACGAGCTGGACGCCGTGCTGCTGGACGTGCGCGGCCTGGCCACGCAGCGCCAGGGCCGCGTGCGCGTGGCCAGCAGCCCCACACTGTCGGCCCACCTGCTGCCCGAGTGCATCGCGCGCTGCCAGCGCGAACACCCCGGCCTGGACCTGGTGCTGCTGGACCGCATGCAGAACGATGCGCTGGCCAGCGTGCTGTCGGGCGAGGTGGACTTCGGCGTCGTGATCGACCCCGGAACGCACGAGGACCTGCACGCCGAGGCCATCCTGTCGGAGCCCTTCTGCTTCGTCGGTCCGTCCGGGCACCGGCTGGTCCGCCGGCGCGTGGTGCGCTGGGCCGACCTGGCCGGTGAGCCGCTGGTGCTGCTGGACCACGCCTCGGGCAGCCGGCGGCTCATCGACGAGGCCTTGCGCGCGCACGGCGTGCAGGCGCAGGTGGCGCAGGAGGTGGGCCACGTCACCACCATCTACCGCATGCTGGACGCCGGTCTGGGCGTGTCGGTGGTGCCCACGCTGGCCCTGCCGCCCAGCGGCCTGCCGGGGCTGCAGGCCCGGCCCCTGTCGCCGCGTGTGGAGCGGCGCATCCTGCTGGTGCGCCGGGCGCGGCGCGTGCTGGCCCCGGTGGCCGAGCTGGCCTGGCAACTGGTGGCGCGCGTCGCGGCCGAGCGCGCCGCGGCCTAGGTGTGAAGTCTCAATAGGTTGTTCATCCGTCCCGGAACTGGGAAGCTGTGGTTACCAGGCCGCAACAACTCAGGACAGGAGAACGGATGAACAGCCATAAGCATGCGCGATTGACCGCGCGAGGTCGAGCCTTGCTGGTCAGCAGGGTCTTGCAAGAGGGTTGGAAGGTGGCCCTGGCCAGTGAAGCGGCCGGAGTCAGTGAGCGCACCGGCTACAAGTGGCTGGCCCGTTTCAAGAGTGAAGGCCCGGCAGGACTGCTCGATCGGACCTCCAGGCCACGGCGCAGCCCTGCGAGCTGCGCGCCCGAACAGGTGCGCCAGTTCGAGCGGCGCCGCCGAGAGCGTGTACCCCTTTGGCGCATTGCCTGTGAGGCCGGGCGCAGCCTGGCCACCGTGGCGCGCCACATGGCTCGGCTGGGTCTGAGCCGATTGAGCTCACTGCAACCACGCGAGCCCGTGCACCGCTACGAGCGAGCCAGCCCAGGCGAGTTGCTGCACATCGACACCAAGCGACTGGGCCGCATCCAAGGCATTGGCCACCGCATCACTGGTGAGCGCCAGCATCGCAACAGGGGCATCGGCTGGGACGCGGTGCACTTGGCCATCGACGATCACTCGCGTGTGTCCTTCGCCTCGATCAAGCCCGACGAGGCGGGCTTGAGCTGCACTGAGTTCCTGCGCGATGCCTTGGCCTACTACGCCAGCTTGGGCGTGAGGATCGAGCGGGTGATGACCGACAACGGCAGCGGCTACGTCTCCAAGGCCTTCAGGAGCGCCTGCCTGGAACTAGGCGTGCGCCACATCCGCACCCGCCCCTACACACCCAAGACCAACGGCAAGGCCGAGCACTTTGTGCAGACCAGCCTGCGCGAGTGGGCCTATGCCAGACCGTACGAAAGCTCAGCCCAGCGCCACGCCGCCCTGCAGCCCTTCATTGACCACTACAACTGGCTGCGGCCACACTCCGCTCTGCACCATCAGCCGCCCATGACCCGCATCCCGGGCATGAACAACCTCCTGAGACTCAACACCTAGGCGCGATCGTCTACCGGCCGGCGGCGCGGGTGGGCGCGCGGGCGGCGGCGCGCTGCTGCCAGCGGCTGGCGAAGCCGCGCATCTCGGCCAGCCGGCGCGCCAGGTCGGCGCCCTGCGGGGTGAGCCGGTAGCCGCTGCCGTTGTGGTCGATCAGGCGCGCGGCGCGCAGCTCCTTGATGCGGGTATTGAGTGTGTTGGGGGTGATGCCGCCCACGCTGTCCTGCAACAGGCGGAAGGTCTGCGGGTGGCCGTCGGACAGGGCCCAGAGCACGCGCATGGCGTAACGCGATTCCAGCAACTCGAACAGCTGGGTCACGGCTTCCTGGTCCTTGCTCATCGGCGGTCTCCTGGCGCGGCCTGGACTGGGCTCTTCGCGCGTGTGTCTCGGATGACCACTATAGGCAGCAAGCCGCCCGCTACCAAGTTGCTAGCTGTGTGCGGTGCAGCAATGTCGCGCCGCCGTCACCCGGGTTTGCCCCGATGGGCGCGGCGCGGGGCTTCAGATGGCGTCGTCGCCCAGGCCCTGCGCGGGGCCGCGCCGGTACACCTTGCGCAGCAGGCCGATGAGGGTCTGCACCTCGTCGGGCGTGAGCGCGCCGGTGGCTTCCGTTTCGAGTTCGGTGGCCGTCGCCTGGGCCTGGCGGTGCAGCTTCTGGCCGGCGGGCGTGAGGTGCAGGCCCTGGGCCCGGCGGTCGCTGGGGTGGGGTTTGCGCACCACCAGGCCGCGCGCGTGCAGGGCCTTGACCATGCCCACCAGGTTGGGCGGCAGGATGTCCAGCGCGGCGCAGATCTGGCGCGAGGTGACGCCCGGGTTGTGTGCGATCACGGTGAGCACCGAAAAATCCACCGGCCGCAGGCCATAGGGCGCCATGCGGCGCAGGAACACCGCGATGACGGTGAGGGCCGCGCGCCGCGCGTTGTAGCCCACCAGGGTTTCCAGGAAGTGGGTGTCGGGCAGGCCGTCGCCCGCGCCGCTGGCGTCATCGCCCGGCGGGCTGCCCTTGCGCGCGCCGCGGGGGCGGCGCATGGCGTTGGCGATGGAGGCGTCGCTCATGCGGGGCTGGATCAGGGGCTCAGTGGCACAAGGCCTTGATGTCCTCGGGCACGGGGATGGCGCGGATGCGCGAGGCGTCGGCCGGGTCGCGCTCGCAGAAGGCGCGCACTTCGGTGCCTTCGCACAGCAGGGTGTCGCCGCGCATCACGCGGTGCTGGTGCTTGAACACCTTGGCGCCCCATTCGATGACGCTGGTGTGCACCTGCAGGCGCTCGCCGTAGGTGGCGGGCTTCATGAACTTGGTGTGGATCTCCAGCAGCGGCGTGCCGATGATGCCGCGCGTCTTGACCAGTTCGCGCCAGGGCTGCACGCCGCACTTGACGAAGAAGTTCAGCGAGGACGCGTCCATCCACTTGCTGAAATTAGGGAAAAAAACGATGCCGGCGGGGTCGCAGTCGCCGAACATGACTTCCACTTCATAGATCTGGGTTTTGCTCATCGGGGGGCCATGCGAAGCGCGCCGTCGAGACGGATCACTTCGCCATTCAGGTGCGTATTGGTGACGATGTGCGCGGCCAGGGCGGCGAATTCCTCGGGCTTGCCCAGGCGCGGCGGGAAGGGGATGCTCGCCGCCAGCGAGGCCTGCACCGCGTCGGGCAGCTGGCGCATCAGCGGCGTGGAGAACAACCCGGGCGCGATGGTACACACGCGGATGCCGTGCTGCGCGAGGTCGCGCGCCATGGGCAGCGTCATGCCGACCAGGCCCCCCTTGGAGGCGCTGTAGGCCTGCTGGCCCACCTGGCCGTCGAAGGCGGCCACGCTGGCGGTGAACAGCATCACGCCGCGCTCGCCGTCCTCCAGCGCATCGAGCTTCGCGCAGGCGGCAGCGAACAGGCGGCTGGCGTTGTAGGTGCCGATGAGGTTGACCTGGATCACCTTGGCGAAGTCGTCCAGCGGCGCGGCGCTGCCGTCCTTCTGCACCACGCGCTTGGCGGTGCCGATGCCGGCGATGTTCATGAGCAAACGCGCCGGGCCGTGCGCGGCGGCGGCCGCGTCCAGCGCCGCCTGCACGCTGGCGGTGTCGGTCACGTCGCACTTCACCGCGATGCCACCGATGTCCTGGGCCACGCGCTGCGCGCCTTCCAGGTTGACGTCGAGCACGGCCACCTTGGCGCCCAGGCGGGCGAGCTCGCGCGCGGTGGCTTCGCCCAGGCCCGAGCCGCCGCCGGTCACGAGCGCGGCCTGTCCTTCGATGTTCATGCGTGTCTCCTCTGTTCGGTGGTGGGAAGCAGGGTGTTGGCCGCCGCGCCCGCGTGCAGGGCGGCGACGAGTTCGGCGCGGTGCTTGAGCACGGCGCGCTGGTTGATGGAGCCCTTGTCGGTGACCTCGCCCTTGTCGATGCTGGGCGGCTCGGCCAGCAGGATCAGGCGCGCCACGCGCGTGGCGCTGCCGGTGGCCGAGGCCGCCAGGTCATTGAGCACCTGCTGGAAGTGCCCGAGTACCTTGGGGTGGGCCAGCACCTCGGCCAGTGGGGCCTCGGGCCCCAGGCCCGCCAGGCCGCGCACCGCGCCGGTGGGGAACAGCATGGCGCCCACTTCGCGCTCGTTCAGGCCGGTGATGACCGCGTCCTGCACGAAGGGCGCGCCGGCCGCGATGATCTTCGCGCGCAGCGGGCCCACGCTGACGAAGGTGCCGGTGGCGAGCTTGAAATCCTCGGCGATGCGGCCGTCGAAGCGCAGGCCCAGGTTCGGCCGCGCGGGATCGATCCAGGCCACCGCGTCGCCGGTGCAGAAGAAGCCTTCCTCGTCGAAGGCCTCGGCCGTGGCCTCGGGGCTGCGCCAGTAGCCGGGCGTGATGTTGGGGCCGCGGTAGCGCACCTCGGTCTTGTCGCCGCTGGGCACCAGCTTGAGCTGCAGCCCGGCCGCGGGCAGGCCCAGGTCGCCCGAGCGCACCTCGGGCCGCGTGATGTACAGACCGAAAGGGCCGGACTCGGTCATGCCCAGGCCGGTGCCCATCACCACGCGCTCGCCGATGGCCTGCTCCTGCACGCTGTGCAGCGTGTCCCACACGGGCTGCGCGAGCGCGGCGCCGGCGTAGAAGAACAGGCGCACGCGGCTCAGCAGGTTCGTGCGCAGCACCTCGTCGGTCTTCATCGCGTTGGCGATGGCCTCGAAGCCGGTGGGCACGTTGAAGTAGACGGTGGGCGCGATCTCGCGCAGGTTGCGCAGGGTCTCGCCGATCAGCGCGGGCGTGGGCTTGCCGTCGTCGATGTAGAGCGTGCCGCCGTGCATGAGCGTTAGGCCCACGTTGTGGTTGCCGCCGAAGGTGTGGTTCCAGGGCAGCCAGTCCACCAGCACCGGGGGCGTGTGCGGGTCGGCCAGCACGGGCATGCTCTGCGCCATCTGCTGCTGGTTGGCGCACCACATGCGCTGGGTGTTGATGACGGCCTTGGGCAGCTTGGTGGAGCCCGAGGTGAAGAGGAACTTGGCGATGGTGTCGGGACCGGTGGCGAGCATGGCCGCGTCCACGGCCGGCGTGGGGGCGGTGGCGCGCAGCGCGGCGAAGCTGGTGGTGGCGCGGCCGGGCACGCTGCCGCTGGCGGTGACGATCTCAACGTCCTCGCCGAGGGTGGCGAGCAGGGCGCGCTCATAGCGCGGCGCGTCGGCGGCGAACACCAGGCCGGGCGTGAGCGTGTTCACCAGGTGGCGCAGCTTGTCGTAGTCCTGGCTCACCAGCGAGTACGCGGGCGAGGCCGGCGCCCACGGGATGCCCGCGTACAGGCAGCCCAGCGCGATCTGCGCATGCTCCAGGTCGTTCTCGCTCACGATGAGCACGGGGCGCTCGGCGCTCAGGCCGCGGTCGAGCAGGGCCTGGCCGATGCAGCGCGCGGCGTCCAGGGCCTCGGCGTAGCTGAGCCGGACCCAGTCGCCGGTGCTGCCGTCGGCGTTCTTCGCGCGGCGCGCCATGAAGGTGCGATCGGGCGCGGCGCTGGCCCAGTGCACCAGGCGGTCGGTCAGGCGGTGGGGAAAGGCGTGCAGCGGCTGGCGGGCCTGGAGGTAGGCGGTGCCGTCGGCCGTGTGGCGCAGTTCGGCTTCGGTGATGCCGAAGTCCAGCGCCCGGTAGCGGGGCGCGGCGCCGTCGCAAGCCTGCGCGCTGCGCGCTGCGGTGCGAGCGCCTTCGGGCGGCCGGGCGGCGCTCATTGCTTCTTGACCTTCGGGCCGCGGCCTTCCAGGAACTCGCGCACGCGGGCCTTGGCCTCGGGCGCGTCCTGCACGATGGCGGAGATCAGGGCCTCGGTGAAGAAGCCGTGGTCGGCCGTCTGGTCGGCGATGCGCGGCAGCGCCTGCATCAGCGCGTAGTTGGTGAGCGGCGCGTTGCTGGCGATGCGCGTGGCCAGCTCCAGCGCTTTCTCCAGGGCCGTGCCCTGCGGCACCAGGTACTGCGCCAGGCCGGCGCGCTCGCCTTCCTCGGCGTTGAGCACGCGGCCGGTGAACATCATGTCGGCCATGCGCGCGGTGCCGATCAGGCGCGGGATGCGCACCGAGCCGCCGCCGCCGACGAAGATGCCGCGTGAGCCTTCGGGCAGCGCGAAGAAGCTGGAGGTGTCGGCCACGCGAAGGTGGCAGGCGCTGGCCAGTTCCAGGCCGCCGCCCACCACGGCGCCGTGCAGCGCGGCCACCACGGGCACGGGGCCGCGCTCCACCTGGTCGAGCGCGTGGTGCCACATGCGCGAGTGGTGCAGGCCGGCGGCGGCGTCGCGCTCGCTCAGCTCGGACAGGTCCAGGCCGGCGCAGAAGTGTTCGCCGTTGCCATGGATGACGGCGGCGCGCACGCTGTGCGGCATGCCCTGGAAGACGTCGCGGATGGCGAGCACCAGGCCGTCGTTGAGCGCGTTGCGCTTGCCGGGACGGTTGAGGGTGATGAGGGCGATCTGCTGCTGGTCTCCGCGCAGTTCGATCGTCAGGTCGTTGGTCTGGATGGGCATGAAAAGGGGGCGCTTCGGCTTCTTGTGAGGGTGTCGGATTATTGTTATAAACGATAACCAAATTCAACCGGTTCCCTCTGAAAAGGGATGCGGGTTTACCCTGATTTTGGTGAGCAGACGGGATGCCTGCTGTGGTTCGTCGGCGGTCTTGGCTGGCAAGCCAAGGGCTTGGGCTGTGCCGCCGGGGGCTTCGATGCGCAGCCCTTCGCGCAGCGAGGACCACCGCATTGAAGCCGCCAGGGCCAGGGGCACAGCCCTGACACCGCCGACCACCGGACGTGAAATCGCAACGCCAAGCAGCCAAGCAGCAACGACAAAAGAGACGCCAATGGACCACCAGAACCTCATCGCCATCGACATCCACACCCACGCCGAAGTGAGCTGCTGGAACCCCTTCGACAACTACGGCGAGGAATACGACCGCGCGGCCGACAAGTACTTCGGCAGCAACCGCCGCCCCAGCATCGCCGAGACCATCGCCTACTACCGCGAACGAAAGATCGGCCTGGTGATGTTCACCGTGGACAGCGAATCGAAGCTGGGCCGCCGCCGCATCCCCAACGAAGAGATCGCCCAGGCCGCGCGCGAGAACAGCGACATGATGGTGGCCTTCGCCAGCATCGACCCGCACAAGGGCAAGATGGGCGCGCGCGAGGCCGAGCGCCTCATCAAGGAAGAAGGCGTCAAGGGCTTCAAGTTCCACCCCACGGTGCAGGGTTACCACCCCTACGACAGGATGGCCTGGCCCATCTACGAGGTGATCAACGCCCACAAGCTGCCGGCCATCTTCCACACCGGGCACAGCGGCATCGGCAGTGGCATGCGCTGCGGCGGCGGCCTGCGGCTGGAGTACAGCAACCCCATGCACCTGGACGACGTCGCCATCGACTTCCCCGACATGCAGATCGTGATGGCCCACCCCAGCTTCCCCTGGCAGGACGAGGCCCTGTCCGTGGCCACGCACAAGCCCAACGTCTGGATCGACCTGAGCGGCTGGAGCCCCAAGTACTTCCCCAAGCAGCTGGTGCAGTACGCCAACACCCTGCTCAAGGACCGCGTGCTCTTCGGCAGCGACTACCCGCTGATCACGCCCGAGCGCTGGATGAAGGACTTCGAGGCCGCCGGCTTCAAGCCCGAGGTCATGCCCGGCATCCTGAAGGGCAACGCCGTGCGCCTGCTGGGGCTGGCATGAAGGCCTTCACCTCGCTCGCCGACATCGAGGCGCTGGAGCGCCGCCCGCAGGCCGAGGTGGCGCCGCTGCGCACGCCCTATGGGCTGATCCGCGCCGCCGCCGAGCGCTTCCCCGAGCGCGAGGCCTTCACCTTCCTGCCCGACGCCGACCTGGCGCGCGCGCCGCGCCGCGTGAGCTACCGCGAGCTGCTGGCCATGGTGCACCGCGCGGCCAATGCGTTTCGCGCATTGGGCGTGGGCCCCGAGGACAGCGTGGCCCTGCTTGCGCCCAACACGCCCGAGGCGCACGCCGTGCTGTGGGGCGCGCAGCTGGCGGGCCGCGTGTGCCCCATCAATACGCTGCTGCAGCCGGACCACATCGCCTCGCTCATGCAGGCCGCGAACGCCAAGGCGCTGGTGGCCCTGGGGCCCAACGCCGAGCTCGCGGTCTGGCCCACGGCGCTGAAGGCGCAGGCGCTGCACCCCTGCGCGCTGGTGCCGATCGCGGTCGACGAGGCCGTGCCCGGCCTGGCCTCGCTGCAGGCGCTGATGGCCGCGCAGCCCGACACGCTCAGCTTCGAGCCCGACCTGAACCCGGACCGGGTGGTCGCGCTGTTCCACACCGGCGGCACCACCGGCGCGCCCAAGCTGGCGCAGCACACCGCCGGCAACGAAGCGCACACCGCCTGGTTCGCGCACGCCTTCTACGGCTGCGACGAACACAGCGTCGAGGTGAACGGCTTCCCGCTGTTCCATGTGGCCGGCGCCTTCGTCTACGGCCTGGCGCTGCTGGCCATCGGCGCGCGCCAGGTGCTGCCCACGCTCAGCGGCATGCGCAACGCCGGCTTCGTGCAACGCTACTGGCGCTTCTGCGAACGCGAGGGCGTGACGCACCTGGCCTGCGTGCCCACGGTGCTGGCCAGCCTGCTGGGCGTGCCCGTCGACGCTGACATCTCGCGCGTGCGCGCGGCCTACACGGGTGGCTCGCCGCTGCCCAGCGAGCTCGCGCAGCGTTTCGAGGCCACCACCGGCATCGCGGTGCGCAACATCCTGGGCATGACGGAGTGCGCGGGACTGGTCAGCATCGAGCCCCTGCTGGCGCCGCGGACGGCCGGCTCGGCGGGCTGGCGCCTGCCCTTCACCGAGGTGCACGCCGTGCCCTGGCGCGACGGCCAGGCCCGGCTGGACGAGCGCTGCGCGCCCGGCGAAACCGGCGTGGTGGTGCTGCGCGGGCCGCACATGAGCCCGGGCTACCTCGACGCGACGCGCAACGCCGGCCTGTTTCAGCACGGCTGGATCGTCTCGGGCGACCTCGGCCACCTCGACGCCGAGGGCCGCGTGCACCTCACCGGCCGCGCCAAGGACGTGATCATCCGCGGCTCGCACAACATCGACCCCGGTCTGGTGGAAGACGCCTTCCTCACCCACCCGGCCGTGGCGCAGTGCGCCGTGGTGGCCGAGCCCGACGCCTACGCGGGCGAGGTGCCCGCGGCCTTCGTGGTCTTGCGCGAGGGCGCCAGTGCCGACGCCGAGACCCTGCTGCGCGAGGTGGCGCCGCGGGTGTACGAGCGCCCCGCCGTGCCCAAGCGGGTGGTGGTCGTGCAGACGCTGCCGCTCACCGCCATCGGCAAGGTGTTCAAGCCCGCGCTGCGGCTGCGGGCGATCGAGCTCAAGCTGGCCGATCTGGCGCGCGAGCTGGCGCCCGACCGGGTGGTGGCGGTGAGCGCGGTGGACGAGGGCGGGCGCCAGCGCGCCACGGTGCGCTTCGCCGGCGCGGCCGACGAGGCGCTCGCCGATGGCTTGCGGGCCGCGCTGGCGGCGATCGCGGTGCCGACGGCGGTGGAGTTCAGCGGGGCGGAGGGCTGAGCCGCCCCACCAGCCGCCTCACCAGCCGCCGCGCTCCAGCCAGCGCTCCAACTGCTCCAGCTTGTCCACGCCCCAGAAGGGTTCACCGTCCACCACCACCGTGGGCGAGCCGAACACGCCTTGCGCCAGCGAGGCATCGACCTCGGCGCGCAGCAGCGCGGCCGCTTCCTCGCCGGCGGCCGCGCGCGCCAGGGCCTCGCCCAGCACGGGCGCCAGCGCGTCGGGCGTGGACAGGTCCAGTCCCTGGCCCCAGTAGGCGCCGTAGACCGCGTGCACCACCTCGCTGGCGCGTTCGGGCGCGTGGCGATTGGTCCAGGCCAGGGCGCGAGCGCAGGCCAGGGGGTTCATCACCGCGTCGCGCGGCTGGCGCTTCAGGGGCACGCCGCGCTCGCGCGCGTAGCGGCGCACGTCGCGCTCCACGTAGTCGCCCTTGAGCGGCGTGTCCATCAGGGGCTTCAAGCCCATCACCTTCATCACCGCCACACCCAGCAGCATGGGGTGCCAGGCGACCGTGCGGCCATGCCGGGCGGCGATGGCCTCCAGCCGCAGCGAGGCGAAGTAGCCGTAGGGGG
>Ga0209958_1001294_pt1 | contig 20575 bp, 24 predicted proteins | sample ThiBio_inoc_plan_FD_183942 | JGI IMG/M metagenome (GOLD analysis project Ga0209958, IMG submission 183942) | Wastewater bioreactor microbial communities from Cape Town, South Africa - Thiocy_inoc_plan (SPAdes) | ecosystem: Engineered > Bioremediation > Thiocyanate > Unclassified | place: South... | reverse complement strand
CCTTCACCCCGCTGTCGTTGAGGTTCTGCGCGTGCGCGTGGCCCTGGCTGCCGTAGCCGATGATCGCGACCGTCTTGCCCTTGATGAGGGACAGATCGCAGTCCTTGTCGTAGAAAACTTTCATGGTCTTGTCGGTGGTGAGTGAAAACAGAAGGGGGATCAGGCGGCCGTTGCCTGCGCGGCGTCGGCCATGAGCTGTTGCGCCGCCTCGACGACGGCGGACGGGGAGACGCGGGCCACGGTCTCCAGGCGCGTGGCGTAGCCCACGGGAATGCGCGGCGCGCCCAGGCGGCCGACGCGGCAGCCCGTGGCCTGCGCGGCGGTGGCCGCCACCTCGGCGCCGAAGCCGCCGGCCTGCACCGCGTCGTGCACCACCAGCAGGCGGCGCGTGCGCGCGCAGTCGGCCAGCACGGTGTCGCGGTCCCAGGGCCAGAGCGTGCCCAGGTCGATGACGCTGGCGCGCACGCCCAACGCGGCCAGCTCGTCGGCGGCCTGGCTGGCGGTGCGCACGGCGGCGGACCAGCTCACGAGGGTGAGGTCATCGCCGCGCCGCAGAACGTTCGCGCGGCCGGGCGTGGCGACGAGGGATTCGTCCACGTCGCCCTCCAGGCCCCAGAGTTCCTTGTTCTCCATGTAGATCACCGGGTCCTCGCCGCGCAGGGCCTGGGTGAGCATGCTGTAGTTGTCCTGCGGGGTGGCGGGGCACATCACCACCACGCCGGGCAGGTGGGCGAACCAGGCCTCCAGGCTTTGCGAGTGCTGCGCCGCCGAGTTGGACCAGAAGCCGATGGGCAGCCGCATCACCAGCGGCACGCGGCCCTGGCCACCGAACATGTAGCGGTTCTTGGCGGCCTGGTTGACGATCTCGTCCATGGCGCAGAGCGCGAAGTCGACCACGCGCATTTCCACCACGGGGCGCATGCCCACGAGCGCCATGCCCACGCCGGCGCCGACGATGGTGGCCTCGGAGATGGGCGTGTCGATCACGCGCTCGGGCCCGAAGGCGGCCTGCAGGCCCTTGTACTGCTGGAAGATGCCGCCGCGGCCCACGTCCTCGCCCAGCACCACGACGCGCGGGTCGGCGCGCATGGCGTTGGCCAGGGCGCGCACGGCGGCGTCGGCGTAGGTGGTTCGGATCAGTGCCATGGGCCGGCTCCGGTGGTCTGGATGTCGGTGAACGCGCTGGCCGGGTCGGGCGCGGGCGAGGCGTCGGCGAAAGCCACGGCGTCGTCGATCTCGGCGCGCACCTCGGCGTCGATGGCGTCGAGCTGCGCGAGCGTGGCGCCGCGCGCCAGGGCGCGTTCGCGCGCGCGGCGCAGCGGGTCGGCGTCGATGGCGCCTTGCAGGTCCTGCGGGTCGCGGTAGCCCTGCGTGTCCACCGAAACGTGGCCGCGCACGCGCCAGGTGAGGGCGTGCAGCAGCTGCGGGCCTTCGCCCGCGTGGATCCTGGCGACCAGGCGGCCGGCCGCCGCGTGCACGGCCTCCACGTCGTTGCCGTCGGCGGTTTCGCCGGGCACGCCCAGCGCCGCCGCGCGCGCGGCCACGCCGGGGCCGGCGCTCAGGCCGGCGGTGGCGGTGGTGGCGGAGTAGCGGTTGTCCTCGCAGACGAAGAGCACGGGCAGTTGGTAGACGGCGGCCCAGTTGAGCGCTTCCAGGAAGGGGCCGCGGTTGGTGGCGCCGTCGCCGAAGAAGCAGGCCACCAAGTGTGGCTTGCCTTGCAGCTTGAGCGCCTGCGCCGCGCCGCAGGCGATGGGCAGGCCGGCCGTGACCACGCCGTTGGCGCCCAGCATGCCGACCGAGAAGTCGGCGATGTGCATGGAGCCGCCCTTGCCGCCGTTGCTGCCGCCGGCGCGGCCGAACAGCTCGGCCATCATGCGGCGCATGTCACCGCCCTTGGCCAGGGTGTGGCCGTGGCCGCGGTGGGTGCTGGTGAGCAGGTCCTCGCGCGTGAGGTGGGCGCAGACGCCGGCGGCCACGGCCTCCTGTCCGATGGACAGGTGCAGCGGACCGCGCACCTTGGCGCGCTCGTCCACCTTGGCGCCGAGCACGCCCACGCCGCCCTGGCTGGCCACCTCGGCCGCGAGTTCGAAGGCGCGGATGCGCGCCATGGTCCGGTAGAGATCGATCATGGAGACGGTTGGATGGGGGTCACAAGGCCAGCGTGGTGATGCCCGGCACGGCCGCGATGATCAGCACGCCCACCAGCAGCGCGATGAGGTAGGGCCAGATGGCGCCGATCACCTCGTCGGGCGGTGCGTCGCCGATGCGGCAGGCGATGTAGAAGCCCACGCCGATGGGGGGCATCATCAGGCCGATGTTCATGGCGCAGACGATGACCATGGCGTAGTGCACGTCGTTGATGCCCAGCTTGTGCGCGATGGGGAACATGATGGGCGCGAGCAGCAGCACGGCGGGCAGGCCTTCGAGCAGGCAGCCCAGGGCCACGAAGACCAGGATGGTGACGGCCATGAAGCCGACCCAGCCGCCGGGCAGCGTGGTCATGAAGCCGGAGAGGTGCTGCACCACGCCGCTTTGCGTGATGGACCAGGCCATGGCCGAGGCCGAGCCCAGCACCAGCAGCACCACGCCCGAAAGCGCGGCGGTTTCCACCAGCATGTCGTAGAACTTGCGCAGGCCGATGCCGCCATACATCACCTGGCCCACGAACAGCGCGTAGACCACGGCGACGGTGGAGACCTCGGTGGCGGTGGCCACGCCTTCGCCCACCGCGGCGCGGATGAGGAAGGGCAGCACCAGGGCGGGCGCGGCGATCAGCAGGAAGCGGCCCACCATCTGCATCGGCGCGCGCTGGGTGTGGCTCATGTCCTCGTGGCGCGCCTTCCAGCGCGCCAGCACCAGCAGCACGGCCAGCAGCACCATGGCGATGACGAAGCCGGCCTGGAACAGGCCCGCGATGGACACGCCGGCCACCGCGCCCAGCACGATGAGCACGATGCTGGGCGGCACGGTGTCGGCCATGGCGGCGCCGGTGGCCAGCAGGGCCACCATCTCGCGTGGCTTGTGGCCGCGGCGCTTCATTTCGGGGAAGAGGGCGGGGGCCACGGTGGCCATGTCGGACACCTTGGAGCCCGAGATGCCCGAGACGATGAACAGCGAGCCCAGCAGCACGTAGGACATGCCGGCCTTGACGTGCCCGAGCAGCGAGCCCAGGAAGTCGACGATGGCCTTGCCCATGCCGGTGGCGTCGAGGATGCAGCCCAGCAGCACGAAGATGGGCACCGAGACCAGCACCAGGCTGGACATGCCCTCGTCCATGCGGCCGATGACCACGGTGAGCGGCACGTGCGTGGTGAAGGCCAGGTAGCACACCGCGCCGATGCCGAAGCAGAAGGCGATGGGCACGCCGGCCACCAGGCAGACGGCGGCGAAGCCGATGAGCACGAAGCCGATGTTGGCCGTGCCCAGCTTCATGAGCTGCGGCGAGAAGTGCCAGCACAGGCCTGCGACGGCCGCCACCAGCAGCACCGCCAGCACCAGGTCGAGCTTGCGCGCCGAGCGGCCCGCGTACTGCACGATGAGGGCCAGCATGGCGATGAAGCCGAAGGCGATGGAGCTGACGCGGAAGGTGTTGGGCAGGTCCAGCGCCGGCGTGTGGATGAACCACTCGTCCTTGGCGTAGTCGATGGCCGGGCCGACGAGCGCCAGCAGCACGGCGGCGATGGCCACCAGAGCGAAGGCGTGCACGAACTCGCGCAGGCGCGGCGGCAGCAGGTCGACGAACAGGCCCAGGCGCAGGTGCTCGTTGCGGTGAACCGCGATGGCCGCGCCCAGCATGGTGAGCCAGATGAAGGAGATCGAGACGACCTCGTCGGACCACACCAGGGATTTGTTGAACAGGTAGCGCGAGATCACGCCCACGAGCAGCAGCACCGTGATGTTGAGCATCAGGAGGGCCGAGACGGCCTCCAGCGGCTTGAGCCAGAACGGGCTGCGGCGCGTGTCGTGAAGGACGGCGCCTTTGTAGGCGCCGTCGGCGTCGGCGGAGGTGCCGGCGATGAGTTCGCTCATGTCAGCCCAGCTTGCCGGTGTACTTCTCCATCACCGCCCAGGCCTCGTCGCCGAACTTGGCTTTCCACTCGGCGTAGAAGCCGGCGCTGCGCAGCTTCTCGCGGAAGGGCGCGGTGGCGGGCGAGTTGAAGACGATGCCCTTGGCCGTGAGGTCTTTCTGCAGCGTGGCTTCGTTGGCGGCCACGTCCACGCGCTCCTTCACGGCGGCGGCGTTGATGTGCTTGGCGACGATGTCGCGCACGTCGGGTGGCAGGCGGTCCCAGGCGCGGCGGTTGATCAGCGTCCAGAAGCCGTCCCACATGTGGTTGGTGAGCGAGCAGTACTTCTGCACCTCGTAGAGCTTGAAGTTGGAGATGACCGCGAACGGGTTCTCCTGGCCGTCGGCGACCTTGGTCTGCAGGGCCGTGTACATCTCGGAGGCGTTGATCGAGATCGGCGAGGAGCCGAAGGCCTTGAACATCGAGGTCCACATCGGCGACACCGGCACGCGGATCTTGAAGCCCTCGAGGTCGGCCGGCGTGTTGATGGGCTTGGTGGACGAGGTGGTCTGGCGGAAGCCGTTGTCCCAGATGCGGTCGAGCGCGTGCAGGTTGGCCTTGGCGATCTGCGCGCGGATGTAGGCGCCGACGTCGCCGTCCATGGCCTTCCACACGGCGTCGTAGTTGGGGAAGGCGAAGCCCAGGCCGTTGAGCGCGGCCGGCGTGACCAGGGTGGACAGGATGAGGCCGGAGAGGTTGAACATCTCCACGCCGCCCGAGCGCAGCTGGCTCAGCGTGTCGGTGTCGGAGCCGAGCTGGTTGCTGGGGAACAGCTGGATGTCCATGCGGCCGTTGGTTTCCTTCTTGATGGCCTCCACCGCTTCCTTGGCGCGCACGTTCATGGGGTGCTGCGGCGGCTGGTTGTTGGCGTACTTGAAGGTGAACTCGGCGTTCTGGCCGTACGCCAGCTTCAGCGGCGCGGCGATGCTGGCCGCGGTAATGCCCGTGGCCTTGATCAGGGTGCGGCGGGAAAGGCTCATCGTGTGTCTCCTCTGTGTGGTGGGACTGGCGGGGAAAGCGGTGCGGCTCAGGCGGCGGGCGCGGTGGCGGCGGGGATGTCGAACAGCTGGCGCATGTACAGGCCGCTGGCGAGGTAGCCACCGTCCACGCCCAGCGTCTGGCCGGTCACGAAGCTGGCCTGCTCGGAAGCGAAGAACAGCGCGGCGGCCGAGACCTCGGCCGGTGAGCAGAAGCGGTGCATGGGGCAGACGTCGAGGTAGGTGTTGGCCTTGGAGCTGCCGTGCAGGGTGCGGATCATGGGCGTGTCCACGAAGCCGGGCGCGATGGCGTTGACGGTGATGCCGTGCTCGCCGAGTTCGATGGCGAACTGCGCCGTCATGGCGATGAGCGCGGCCTTGGAGCTGCCATAGGCCAGGCGGCCGGTGCCCGCGCGCACGCCGCTGATGGACGAAACGTTGACGATGCGGCCCCAGCGCTGGCGCTTCATGCCGGGCAGCACCGCCTGCGTGAGCAGCATGGGGGCGGTGAGGTTGATGGCCAGCGTGGTGTTCCACTGCGCCAGCGAAACCTGGTCGTGCGGCTGCGTGGAGACCACGCCGGCGTTGTTGATGAGGATGTCCACCCGCGGGACGCGCCGGTCCAGCGCGGCCATGGCGCGCTGAATGGCCTCGGCGTCGGCCAGGTCCAGCACCAGGGCCTCGGCCTGGCCGCCGGCCTGGCGGATGCCCTGCGCGGCCTGCTCGGCCGCCGGGCCGTTGCGGTCCACGATGCAGACCGTGGCGCCTTGTTGCGCGAGGTCTTGCGCGATCTGCAGACCGATGCCGCTGGCGGCGCCCGTGACCAGGGCGATGCGCCCGCCGTGCTGATTGGGGTTGTCCATCTCGCCCTTGTGAGGTTGAATGTCCAGAATGTGAATCGAATGGACCGATGTTGGCAGCACAACCCGGGGCTGCGTCAGAGGAAAACCCTGAATCCGTCCGCAAAAGCGGTCCACTATGTGATCCGCGGTTTGCGGGTTTTCACCAAGATGAACACACCCGAACCACCGGCTGGCGAAACCGCCGGCGCGCAGACCCTGAGGCGGGGGCTGGGCATCCTGAAGCTGCTGGCGCGCCATCAGCCCGAGGGGCTGCGCATCGGCGAGATCGGGCGCCGCCTGGGCCTGAGCAAGGCCACGGCGGTGCGGCTCACGCACACGCTGGCCGACGAGCGCTTCGTGGTGCACGACCCGGCCACGCGCTGCTACCGCCTGGGGCCGGAGTCCTTCGTGGTGGGGCTGGCGGCCGAGCCCAGTTACTCGCTGCAGCGCCTGGCCACGGCCTCGCTGCGCGCGCTGGCGCTGGAGACCGGCGACTGGGTGTTCTTCTCGGTGGTGCAGGGGCTGGAGGCGATCTGCCTGTCGCGCGAGACGGGGCACGGCCCCATCCCCAGCGACGCGCTGCGCCTGGGCGACCGGCACCCGCTGGGCGTGGGCGCGGGCGGCCTGGCCATCCTGGCCGCGCTGCCCGACGACGAGGTCGAGCACGCGCTGTCGGTCAACGGCCCCTACATCGACGAGCACTTTCCCAAGTCGCCGGTGGCGGTGATCCGCCACCTGGTGGCCGAGACGCGCGAACGCGGCTACGCGGTGATCCCGGGCATCGTGGTGCCGGGCTACTGGGCGCTGGGGGTGTCGCTACAGCAGCGCGACGGCCGGCCGGTGGGCGCCATCGTGCTGGTGGCGAGCGAATCGCGCCTGCACCCGACGCGCCGCGCCGCGCTCGGCGAGCGCATGCTCAACATCGGCCGCGACCTGATGAGCCGGGCCGCGCAGGGCGAGGGCGAGGCGCCGTCCGCGGCCTACCGCTGAGGTTCGGCCGGCTCCAGGATGCTCCTGGGCGGGTTGCGCTTCATCTCGTCGGCCAGGGTCACCTGCTCGGGGCTCATGCACTCGTCGGCCACCCGCAGGCCCAGCTTCTGGCTCATGAGCATGGACTTGTTGCCCAGCTGCAGCCAGAGCGCGCCGCGTTTCGGGTCTTCCAGGCGGATGGCGCCGGTGCGGCTTTCCACGGGGTGCATGAAGTAGCGCGCCTTGCGGGGCTTGTCGACCTGCAGGATGAAGAAGCCTTGCCGCTTGGCGGGCGTGACCTGCACGGTGTTGCCCAGCTCGCAGGGGATGTTGCCGACGTAGACCCGCTGGGCCACCGCGAGGTCGGCGTCGCTCAGGGAGACGTCGGTGTCTTCGTCGATTGGCGTCGCTTCTTCCACGGCCTTGGCCGCGGAGCGGGCCAGGGGCGCGCGTTTCTGGGTCGGTGTCTGGGCGGCGGAAGCGAGCTTGGCCGCGGGTTGGGGCGCGGGGGCCTGTGCCCGCGCGGCGGGCGCCAAGGCCACGGCGCTCAGGGAGACCAGGAGGGGGAGGGGCTTCATGGGTCGCGTCAGGTGGTGGGGGGCAGCGCGCAGTCTGCGCGCAGCGCCGGCGAAAGGGTGTTCGCAGATGTTTCCGCGGGGGCCGCGCCCCTGTCAGCGCCCCTGGACGCGAGCGCCATCCGGGTTTATATAATTCGTATATGTTTCATATATACACTGATCCATGGGCATCGTGAAAATCTCGGACCGGATGCACGAGAACCTGCGCGTGGCGAGCAACGCCCTCGGCCGCTCCATCAACGCGCAAGCCGAACACTGGATGCGCGTGGGCATGTTGGCCGAGCTGCACCCGGACCTGGACCACCAGGCGATTGCGCAGTTGTTGGTCCGGGCCGAACTCGAGGGGGGGCTGGACATCGCGGTGGCGGTCACGCCCGAGGGCAAGGGCCGCCATTCCCGCGCGCCATCGAACGGAAAACGCGGATGACCCGGGGCGTCACCATCCAGTCCGCCGAGGGCATCGAGAAGGCGCGGCGCGCCGGCCAACTGGCGGCCGAGGTGCTGAGCGCTGTTGCGCCCCACGTGGTGCCGGGCGTGAGCACCGAGGCGCTCGACCGCATCTGTCACGAGCACATCGTGAACGTGCAAGGCGCCATCCCCGCGAACCTGGGCTACCACGGTTACCCCAAGACCATCCTCACCTCCGTCAACCAGGTGGTCTGCCACGGCATTCCCTCGCCCGACAAGATCCTGAGGAAGGGCGACATCGTCAACATCGACGTCGCCGTCAATCAGGACGGCTGGTTCGGTGACACCAGCCGCATGTATTTCGTCGGCGAGCCCGGCATCCTGGCCCGCCGTCTGGTGGACGCGACCTACGAGGCCATGGTGGCCGGCATCCGCCAGGTCCGGCCCGGTGCGACGCTGGGCGATATCGGTCATGCCATCCAGTCGGTCGCGCACCGCGAGCGCTTCAGCGTCGTGCGCGAGTACTGCGGGCATGGCATCGGGCGGGTCTACCACGACAAGCCGGATGTGCTGCACCACGGCCAGCGCGGGGAAGGGCTGCGGCTGGAAGCGGGCATGGTGTTCACCATCGAACCGATGCTCAACGCCGGCCGGCGCGAGACGCGCACCCTGGCCGATGGCTGGACCGTCGTGACCAAGGACCGCTCGCTGTCGGCGCAGTGGGAGCACATGGTGGCGGTGACGCCCGAGGGATATGAGGTGCTGACGCGTTGGCCGGACGGCACGGGGGCGTACGCGCCGGTGTGAGCGCCACGCGGGCCGGGTGCCGGCAAGCTCGCTAAGCTGCGCGCCCATGGACTCCCTCATCGCCGCCGCCGCCCGCGCGCTCGCCGCCGGCGATCCGCTGGGCGCGCTGCAGCGCGTGGCGCTGCGCGAGGACCCGCCCGCGCTGGCCCTGCGCGGCACCGCGATGGCGCAGCTGGGCGAGTACCCGCGCGCCCGCGAACTGCTGCGGCGCGCGGGCAAGGGGTTCGGACCGCACGAGGCCCTGGCCCGCGCGCGCTGCGTGGTGGCCGAGGCCGAAGTGGCGCTGGCCCAGCGCGAGCTGGGGGGCTCGCCGCGCGCGCTGTTGGCCGCCGCGAAGGCCCTGGCCGCGCGCGGTGACAGGGCCAATGCCTGGCGGGCGCAGCTGATCGCCGCGCGCTGGCCGCTGCTGATGGGGCGGCTGGACGAGGCCGCCGCGCAGCTGGCGCCGCTGAATGGCCAGGCCCTGCCGCCGCCACTGGCCGCCCTGGCCCACCTCACGGCGGCGGAGCTCGCGCTGCGCTCGCTGCGCACCGGCCCGGCGCGCCAGGCGCTGGCGCGCGCGGCGCAGGCGGCCGAGCGCGCGGGCGTGCCCGCGCTGCGGGCCGAGGTGGACGAGGCCCGCGCGGCCCTGGACCGCCCGGCCGCGCGCCGCGTGGGTGGTGGTGGTGAGCAGGTGCTGCGCCTGCAGGACGTGGAGGCGCTGCTCGCGTCGCGCGCCCTGGTGGTGGACGCCTGCCGGCGCGGCCTCAGCGCGGGCGCGGCATGGCAGTCGCTCGCCAGCCGCCCGGTGCTGTTCGCGCTGGCGTTCGCGCTGGCGCAGGCCTGGCCCGGCGACGTGGACCGGCAAGCGCTCATCGCGCGCGCCTTTCGAACGAAGCACCCCGACGAGACGCACCGCGCGCGGCTGCGCGTGGAGATCGGTCGCCTGCGCGCCATGGCGGCGGGCGTGGCCGACATCACGGCCACGCCGCGCGGTTTTCGGCTCGTGCCCCGGGACGAGCGGCCCGTGATCGTGCTGGCGCCGCCGATCGAGGGCGAGCAGGCCGCGCTGCAGGCGCTGCTGTCCGATGGCGCGGCCTGGTCCACGTCGGCCCTGGCCCTGGCGCTGGGCGCCAGCCAGCGCACGGTGCAGCGCGCCCTGGCGGAACTCCAGGACCAGGGCCGTGCGCGCGCCATCGGGCAGGCCCGCGCGCGCCGATGGCTGGCGCCGCCGCTGGCGGGATTCACGACGATCTTGTTACTCCCCGCTTCGCTGCCGCTTGACTAGAGTGCACCTCAAGGCGCCGCGTGTGGCGCCCTCAAGGAGCAACCGATGAAGAGCAAGCCATCGATCCAGCCCGCCGAGGTCGTGCGCGAGTACGGCCCCTTCGACGGCGCCACCCAGGTCCACGGCGTGAGCTACGACGGCCGCCACGTGTGGGCCGCCACCGGCCCGCGCATCGTGGCCTTCGATCCCGCCAGCGGCGAGACCGTGCGCCGCATCGAGCAGCCGTGCGACGCGGGCACCGCCTTCGACGGCACGCACCTCTACCAGATCGCCGAGTCGCGCATCGACAAGATCGACCCGGCCACGGGGAAGGTGCTGTCGTCGATTCCCGCGCCGGGCCAGGGGTACGACTCGGGCCTGACCTGGGCCGAGGGCAGCCTGTGGGTGGGCCAGTACCGCGACCGCAAGATTCATCAGATCGACCCCGAGACCGGCGCGATCCGCCGCACCATCGAATCGAACCGCTTCGTCACCGGCGTCACCTGGGTCGACGGCCAGCTGTGGCACGGCACCTGGGAGGCCGACGACAGCGAGCTGCGCCGCCTCGACCCCGCCAGCGGCGAGGTGCTGCAGCGCCTGCGCATGCCGGCGGGCGAGGGCGTGAGCGGGCTGGAGTCCGACGGCGCCGAGCTGTTCTATTGCGGTGGCGGCGCCAGCGGCAAGGTGCGTGCCGTGCGCCGGCCCAAGTCCCTTCAATCCTGAGACAGGAGCGTCACATGAACCCGACCACCACCACCGACCGAGAGCAATGGCTGGCGCAGCGCCTCGCGCTGCTCGCCCGCGAGAAGGAGCTGAGCCGCCTGGGCGACGAACTCGCCGAGGCGCGCCGCGCGCTGCCCTGGGTGCGCATGGACAAGCGCTACGTGTTCGACACGCCCGAGGGCCCGCGCGGACTCGCCGACCTGTTCGACGGACGCAGCCAGCTGCTGGTGCAGCACTTCATGCTCGGTCCGGACTGGGAGGAGGGCTGCAAGAGCTGCTCGTTCATGGCCGACCACACCGACGGCATGCTGGCGCACCTGGCCGCGCGCGACGTGGGTTTCGTGGCGATCTCGCGCGCGCCGCTGGAGAAGATCGAGCGCTTCCGCCGCCGCATGGGCTGGAACTTCCGCTGGGTGTCCTCGCACGGCAGCGATTTCAACCGCGACTTCGGCGTGAGCTTCACGCCCGCCGAGGTGGCCGCGCAATCCATGCACTACAACTTCGCGCAACGGCCCTTCGCCAACGACGAGATGCCCGGCGTGAGCGTGTTCGCGAAGAACGGCGCCGGCGAGGTCTTCCACACCTACTCCACCTACGGACGCGGGGTGGAGGTGATGATGGGCACCTACCGGCTGTTGGACCTCACGCCGCGCGGGCGCCACGAAGACGGCCTGGACAACACCATGGGTTGGGTGCGGCACCACGACCGCTACGAGAGCGCACCGGCGGCCAAGGCGGGTGGATCATGCTGCGGCTCGCGCGCCTGATGGTGCTGCTGGCGCTCGGGCACATGCCCTGCGCGGGTCCAATGGTGGCGGCCGCCGTCTGGGTGCCGCTGCTGGAGCCGCTGTGTTCAGCTGCGGTCTTGTAGCGCGTCCACGCCCGACTCGCGCGCGCAATGCGCGCAGCAGAAGATGCGCTCGCCATCCTGCACGCCGTGGCCAATGACCTTGCAGCCGCAGTGCGCGCACGCGGGCGCGCAGGCGTGGATGCCGCATTCGAAGCTGTCGACGGTGACGGTCCGGTCTTGGGTGACGATCTGGAAGGAGCGGTCGTAGTCGTTGCCGCAAACGTCGCATCGGGCCATGTGATACCTCCTTGAAATGGGGGAAAGCCGCGCGGCGGCAAGCCGCGTGCCCAGCCTATCCGGAACGGATTGCGCCGACCCGGCCGAAATTGCGCGGAAGCTGGGCCGCGCGCTCCGGTGATGCCCACCAGCACCGCTGGCCTGACATACCTTCGCTCCCCGTTCGACCCGCCCGGGTCTTGTGGCAACGACGAGGAGACTTCCCATGAACCTGAACCGCCGCGCCTTCACCGGCTCCCTGGCCTCCGGCCTGCTGGCCGCTCCGCTCGCGGGCCTGTCTTCCCTGGCGCGTGCCCAGGGCAATGAGATCGTCATCGGCAGCATCCAGGACATGTCCGGTCCGCTGCAGCCCTTCGGGCGCGGCAAGAGCAACGTGCTCAAGTTCGGCGTGGCCCAGATCAACGCGGCCGGCGGCTTGCTGGGCCGACCGCTGCGCATCGTCGAGTACGACACGCAGTCGAACAACCAGCTTTACGCGCAGTTCGGCCAGCAGCTGGCGCTGCGCGACAAGGCCGTGGTGGCCTTCGGCGGTGTGACCAGCGCCGCGCGCGAGGTGGTGCGCCCCGTGCTGCGCCGCGCCAACGTGCCCTACTTCTACAACATGCCCTACGAGGGCGGCGTGTGCGACCGCAATACCGTGCTCACCGGCGTGACGCCCAGCCACGCGCTGCGCACCATCGTGCCGCACCTGATCAAGAACCACGGCAAGAAGCTCTACGTGCTGGGCGCGGATTACAACTTCGGCCAGCTCTCGGCCAAGTGGATCCGCCGGCTCGCGGCCGAGCACGGCGGCGAGGTGGTGGGTGTGGAGCTGTTCCCCATGGACGCGGCGAACTTCAACACCACCATCGCCAAGATCCAGGCCGCGGCACCCAACGCCATCATCAACAGCTTCGTCGGTCCGGCGCACGGCAGCTTCTACGGCCAGTGGGCGGCCTCGGGCATGAAGGGCAAGGTCGCGTTGGCCTCGCAGACCTTCGGCGACGTGGGCGAGCACCTGCTCATGCCCAAAGAGATCACCAACGGCGTGATCGTCTGCACCAACTACTTCGAGGAGCTGGACATGCCCTCGAACAAGGCCTTCATCAAGGCCTACCGCGACGCGGGCCACAAGGATTACGTGAGCAACACCACGATGAACGAGTACGTGGCGCTGCGGCTGTGGGCCGCCGCCGTGGCCAAGGCCGGCAGCCTGGACCGCAACGCGGTGCTCAAGGCGCTGGAGTCGAACCTGTCGATAGACGCGCCGCATGGCCAGGTGGCGCTGGACCCCGCCACCCACCACTGCACCTACGACATGTACCTGGCCGAGGTGCGCGACGGCGGCTACCGCGTGCTGGACAAGAGCCGCGCGGTCACGGCCATCGACATGGTGGGCCAGTGCGACCTGGTGAAGAACCCGAACACCAACCAGCAGTTCGAGCCGCGCATCTGATGGACTACGCGGTCCTGTCCTTCCACCTCGTCTACGCCATTGCCCTACTGGTGCTCACCAGCCTGGGCCTGGCCATCGTCTTCGGGATGATGCGGGTGGTGAACTTCGCGCACGGCGAGTTCCTCATGATCGGCGGCTACACGTTGGTGCTCAGCGTGCAGGCTGGCCTCAACATCTGGCTGGCCATGTTCGTGGTCGCGCCGGCGGTGGTGGGGCTGGTGGGCTACGCGCTGGAGCGGCTGATCATCCGACACCTCTACGGGCGCATGCTCGACACCATCCTCGCCACCTGGGGCGTGAGCCTGGCGCTCATCGGCCTGGCAACCTGGGCCTTCGGCTTCCAGCAGCGCGGCGTGGTCGCGCCGTTGGGCAGCTTCACGCTCGGCGGCTACCGCGACTCCTGGTACAGCGTGCTGATCATCGCGGTCGCCACCGCGCTGGTGCTGGGCACCTGGTGGGTGCTGCGCCACACGCGCACCGGCCTGCTGGCGCGCGGCACCATGCAGAACGCGCCGATGGCCGAAGCCCTGGGCATGAACACCTCGCGCGTCTACGCCTGGACCTTCGCGGCCGGCGCGGCCATCAGCGGCCTGGCGGGCGCGGTGATGGCGCCGCTGACCGGCGCGGTGCCCACCATCGGCACTGCCTACGTCACGCGCGCCTTCATCACCGTCATCACCGGCGGGGCCAACGCGATCACGGGCACGGTGGTGGCGAGTTCGCTGTTCGGCACGTTGAGCGAGCTGGTCACGCGCTGGGCCACGCCGGTGGCCGGGCACGTGGCGCTGCTGGCGCTGGCCGTGGTGCTGCTGCGCCTCATGCCCTCGGGCATCACCGGCCGTTTCTTCCGGAGGTCGCTGTGAGCGCGCGCATCGCAGGCTTCAAGCCGCTGGCGTGGGCGCTGGCGGTGGTGGCGCTGTTCGGCGTCGCCTGGCTGGTGGACCTGGCCACGCTGGTCACGCTCAACGTCTACGTGATCTTGTCCATCCTGGCGCTGAGCATGGCGCTGGTGTGGGGCGTGGCGGGCATCTTCAGCTTCGGCCAGTCGGTGTTCTTCGGCTTGGGCGCCTACGCCTACGCGGTGCTGGCGCTCAACGGCCAGGGCAGCGCGATCGCCCTGGGCGCCGCCTTGCTGCTGCCGGTGGCGGGCGCGGCGCTGATGGGCTACTTCCTGTTCTACGGCCGCATCAGCGACGTCTACCTGGGCGTGATCACGCTGACCGCTTCGTTGATACTGTTCCACCTGGTCAATACCGTGTCGGGCTCGGATTTCCGCCTCGGCGCGGTGGCGCTGGGCGGCTACAACGGCATCCCAGGCGTGCCGCCGATCGCGCTGTTCGGGCAGGAGCTGGACTTCGCGCAGCTCTATCTGCTGAGCGCGGCGCTGCTGGTCCTGGTCTATGCGGGCCTCAAGGGCCTGGTGCGGTCGCGTTTCGGGCAGGTCGTCGCAGCGATCCGCGAGCACGAGCTGCGTGCCGAGCTGCTGGGTTACGACGCGCGCGCCCACAAGCTCGGCGTGTTCGTGATCGGCGCGGCCATCGCCGGCCTGGCAGGCGCGCTGCACGCAGCCTGGGGCGGCTTCGTCGGACCCGATGTGTTACCAACCTGGTGCTGGGCACGATCTTCGTGCTGTGCGTGCTGCTGCTGCCCAAGGGCCTGTTGCCCTGGCTGCGCGAGCGCGTACCGGGCCGCCACGGGGGCACCGCATGAGCGCCCCGGCATCCCCGCAGGACCTGGCCATCCACACTGAAGACCTGAGCGTGCGCTTCGGCGGCGTGGTGGCGGTGGACCGGGTGAACCTGTCCGTGGCGCGCGGCGAGCTGCGTTGCCTGATCGGCCCCAACGGCGCGGGCAAAAGCACGCTGTTCAAGACGCTCACGGGCCAGCAGGCGCCGAGCGCGGGCCGCGTGCGCATCCTGGGCCGCGAGGTCAATGGCTTCGAGCGCCACGAGATCGCCCGGCTGGGCGTGGGCGTGAAGACCCAGGTGTCCAGCGTGTTCGACGGCCTCACGGTGGACGCCAGCCTGCGCGTGGCCGCCGGCCGCCACCGCGCGCGCCGCCCGGTGGGTTCGGTGGTCGACGAGGTGCTCGATCAGCTGCGCCTGGGCGCGGTGCGCCGGCGCCAGCTGGGCGCGCTCTCGCACGGTCAGCGCCAGTGGGTGGAGCTGGGTATGGTGCTCGCGACCGACCCGCGGCTGGTGCTGCTGGACGAGCCGGTGGCCGGCATGAGCGAGGAGGAGACCGCGCGCACGGCCGAGCTGATCCTGTCCATGCGCGGCGCGGGCCGCGCCATCGTGGTGGTGGAGCACGATATGCGCTTCGTGCGCCGCATCGCCGAGCGTGTGACAGTGCTGCACCGCGGCGCCGTGCTGCGCGACGGGGCCGTGGACGCGGTGCTGGCCGACCCCGTGGTGCGCGACGTCTACCTGGGCCGAGAGGAGCATGTGCGTGCTTGAACTGCAAGGCATCCGTGGCGGCTACGGCCGCATCAACGTGCTCGACGGCGTCTCGCTGTCGGTGGGCGAGGGCGAGTTCCTCGGCGTGCTGGGGCACAACGGCATGGGCAAGACCACGCTCATGCGCGCCATCGTGGGCGAGATCGCGCTGACGGCGGGCACGCTGCGCTGGCGGGGCCAGTCGATCGCGGGCCTGCCCACGCACCGGCGCGTGGCGCTGGGCATCGGCTACGTGCCGCAGGGCCGGCGCATCTTCCCGCTGCTGTCGGTGCGCGAGAACCTGCTGTTCGCGGCCTCGGTGCACGGGCGGCGCGAGGCGGCGCGCGTGGTGGACGAGGTGCTGGCCGACTTCCCCGCGCTGGCGCGCCTGCTGGAGCGCCCCGGCGGCCTGCTGAGCGGCGGCGAGCAGCAGATCCTGGCGCTGGCGCGTTGCCTGTGCACGCGGCCCACGCTGGTGCTGCTGGACGAACCCACCGAGGGCATACAGCCCTCCATCATCGAGGACATGGTGGTGCTGCTGCGCGCGCTGCGCGAGCGCCACCGCCTGTCCATCGTGCTGGTCGAGCAGAACCTCGACTTTCTGCGCGCCCTGTCCGACCGCATCGTGGTGCTGGAGAAGGGCCGCACCGTGCGCGAGGCCCGCGCCAGCGACGCCGCCGCGATGGCGGCGCTGGTCGAGTCGGCCGAGTTCGCGGGCTGAGGCGGCGCGACCAGCGCCCGCCGATCTCCAACAAGACTTTCAAGGGAACACCATGGCATTCCATCTGCCGAACAAGGACCGCCTGCGTTACCTGGGCGAGGAACTGGGCATCGACGTCGACGCCGACTACGCGCAGACCGTGCTGGACATGCTGGCCCCGCTGGTGCCCGAGTTCCGCACCGTCGACCGCCTGCCCGACCAGACCCTGCCCGTGCGCTACCCGCGCGCCGGCGGCACGCGGCCCGAGGCGAAGGACAACCCCTGGGGCGCCTGGTCGGTGCGCTGCGACATCCGTGGCGCGGCCGAGGGTCCGCTGGCGGGCAAGACGGTGGCGATCAAGGACAACGTGCAGATCGCCGGCGTGCCCATGATGAACGGCGCCTCGCTGCTGGAAGGCTATGCACCCGAGGGCGACGCCACGCTGGTCACGCGCATCCTGGACGCGGGCGGCCACATCGTGGGCAAGTCGGCCTGCGAGTACTTCTCCTTCTCGGGCGGAAGCGCCACGAGCGCGGGTGGCCCGGTGAACAGCCCGCGCAATCCGGGCCACACGCCGGGTGGCTCCACCACCGGCAGCGCCGCGCTGCTGGCGGCGGGCGAGGTGGACTTGGCCATCGGCGCCGACCAGGCCGGCTCCATCCGCATCCCGGCCTCGTTCTCGGGCATCGTGGGCCTCAAGCCCACCTATGGCCTCGTGCCCTACACCGGCGTCATGGGCCTGGACCACAGCATCGACCACGTGGGGCCTATGGCGCGCGACGTGGCCGGCGTGGCCTTGCTGCTGGAGGCGATCGCGGGCGAGGACGGCATCGACGGCCGCCAGCGCGGCGTGCGGGTGGAGCGCTACACCCAGGGCCTGGACCGTGGCGTGAAGGGGCTGCGCATCGGCGTGGTGAAGGAGTCCTTCGGCTGGCCCGAGTCGCACCCGGGCACCGACAGCGCCGTGCGCGCGGCCGTCGAGGCGCTGCGCGCGGCGGGCGCGGTGGTCGACGAGGTCTCGGTGCCCTGGCACCGCCATGGCTTCGCGATCTGGAGCGCCATCGCCAACGAAGGCACTTACCACACGCTCTACGGCGGGCAGGGTGCGGGTCACCTCACCACGGGCGCGTACCCACTGTCGCTGATGACCGCGCTGGGCGGCCTGCGCGCGCGTGCCAACGAGATGCCGCACACGCTGAAGATCGGCATGCTGCTCGGCGCTTACCTGCACCAGCAGTACCAGGGCCGTTTCTACGCCAAGGCGCAGAACCTGCGCCGGCGCCTGCGCGCGGCCTACGACGAGGCGCTGGCCGGCCGCGAGCTGTTGCTCATGCCCACCACGCCCTTCCCCACGCTGCCCATTCCATCCGACGATGCGCCGGTGGCCGAGGTGATCCAGCACAGCTGGACCATGCTGGCCAACACCAGCCCCTTCGATCTCACCGGCCACCCCGCGGTCAGCGTGCCCTGCGGCGAGGCGGACGGCAAACCGGTGGGCCTGATGCTGATCGGTCGCCACTTCGACGACGCGCTGGTGCTGCGCGTCGCGGCCGACCACGAGCGCCGCCACGCGGGCTGAGGCTACGCGGACGGCGCCTTCAGTGCTGGCGCCGTCCGCCCACGCCGCCCAGCGCGGTGCGGTAGGCGCGCGGCGACAGGCCCGTGGCCTTGCCGAAGGCGCGCGCCAGGTGATCGGCGCCGGAAAAGCCGCTGTCGCGCGCCACCGTGTCCATGGGCAGGGTGGTGCGCTCCAGCAGGCGGCGCGCGTGCGCCACGCGCAGGTCACCCACGTACTGCAGCGGCGAGCGGCCGGTGGAGGCCTTGAAGCAGCGCAGGAAGTGAAACTTGGAGAAGCCCGTGATGGCAGCGAGCTCGTCCAGGCTCAGGTCCTGCGTGAGGTGTTCCTTGATGTGGTCGATGAGCCGCTTGAGCACGGCCGGCGGCAGCTTGCGCACCGCCGGGCCGGCGCGCCCGCGCGCGCCCCACTGCTGGCCAAGCTCGTTGGCGATCACGGCGCAGTAGCTGTCCACCATCAGCCGCGGGCTGGCGCTGGAGGCGTGCTGCATGAACTGCGTCACCAACTGGTAGATGGTGGGGTTGGCGAAGCCACGCTGCGACAGCTGCCACAGCCCATCGCCGGGGTTGCGGTGGCCCAGTTCGTCGAGCAGGCCATTCAGGTCGTCGGCCGACAGCGCCAGCAGTGTGACGTCGGCATAGCCGTCCTTGCACCAGCGATAGGCGTTGCCGGCGGGAAAGACGTGCAGCGGGTGCGGGTGGCTGCTGAAGTGGTCGCGAAAGCCCCAGCCGAAGTCGAACAGCGCGCGCTTGAGCCGGTACTCGTTGGCGGCCAGCAGCACCACCTCGTCCAGCGGCGGGATCTCCACCGTGTGCGCCTCGAAGGTGCAGTGGATCAAGGTGCCGCGGCAGCGGCCCGCGAGGGGCGTGACCTGGTCGAGGCGGTAGCTGGGCGAGCGCGACAGCACGCTCGCCAGGGGGGTGGCCGGGGCGCCCACGGGCTCAGCCGCGGGCCTTGTTCGCCGCCACGAAGGCGGCGAAGGCCTTCATGTAGTTGCGCAGGAATTCCTCGGTGCTGGCATCGGTGACGCGGCCGTCCTCGGCCACCAGGTCCTTCTTGAACTGGATGTAGGCCTCGGGCTGCATCATCTGCGGCGCGTTGCAAAAGTTGAGCACGGCGCGCAGGTGCGCCTGGGCCAGCGCGGTGCCGATGGCGCCCACCGAGGCGCCGATGACGCCCGAGGGCTTGCCCGTGAACGAGTTCTTGCCCCAGGGGCGCGACCCCCAGTCGATCGCGTTCTTCAGGCCGCCCGGGATGGAGCGGTTGTATTCGGGTGTGACGAAGAGCAGGGCGTCGGCGTCGGCGATGGCCTGCTTGAAGGCCGTGGCCACGGCCGGGTAGCTGGCGTCGTGGTCGTGGCTGTACAGCGGCAGGTCCTTGATCGGGATCTCGTGCATCACCAGTTCCGCCGGCGCGAGCTTGACCAAGGCCTTGGCGAGCTGGCGGTTGATGGAGGCGCTGGCGAGGCTGCCGATGATGTAGCCGACCTTGTGCTGGGCCATGGAGGATCTCCTGCGGGGTGGATGGGCGCGTGGCCCGGGTGGTCGGGGCATTGTTGGTCAGCGCCCAATCCCGACCAAACGATGGGGGCTCGGCGCGCGCCCTCCCGGTCCGGGGATTGCCTACACTGGCCGCTCCGTTCGCGACCCGACGAGGCCTTCCATGCTCCAGCTGCGACCCCCTTGCGAGCGCTGCCGCGCCGACCGGCCACCCGAGGCGCGCCACGAGCGCGTGCTCCAGCCGCGGCGCTGCGCGGCATCCCGTTGACGAAGGGGGCCCGCGTGTTCTCCCACATCCACCTCGGCGTGAGCGACTTCGATCGGGCGCTGGCCTTCTACCGGCAACTGATGCCCGTGCTCGGCATCCGCGAGCGCTTCTGCGAGCCCGAGCGGCCCTGGGCCGGCTGGCAGTCGGCGCCCGGCCTGCGCCCGCTGTTCCTCATCGGTCGCCCGCACGACGCGCAGGCCCACGCGGTGGGCAATGGCCAGATGGTGGCCTTCCTGGCCGAGCGCCGCGCCACCGTGGACCGCGCCCACGCCGTGGCGCTGGCCAGCGGCGGCTCCTGCGAGGGCCCGCCCGGGCCGCGCCCCGAGTACCACGCCCACTACTACGGCGCCTACTTCCGCGACACGGAGGGCAACAAGCTCTGCGTGGCTTGCCACTCGCCGGTTTGAACCTTGCCCCCCGGGAGCCCCCCATGCCCGACTTCCGTCCCCTTTGGCCGCCTCGCTGCGGTTGGCACCCGTATGCCGAGGGCACCGACCCCCAGGGCCATGCCATGGCGGCGATCAACCTGCGCTGCGTGGAGGGCATCGACCTCGCGGCGATTCCGGTGCAGCACTTCGACGGCCGGTCGGCCTGAGTGGGGCGCGCCCGCCGCTCAGGCCAGGGTCTTGAGCCCCAGCCAGGTGAGCAGCAGCGAGCCGAGCAGGTGCAGCGAGGCCACGCCCAGGGCCAGCGCCAGCCGGCCCTGCTGCAGCAGCGTGACCACCTCGACGGAGAAGGTGGAGAAGGTGGTGAGCGCCCCCAGCAAACCGGTGACGATGGCCAGGCGCCAGACCGGGTCGATGTGTGGGTTGGCTTGGAACACGGCCACGACCAGGCCGATGGCGTAGGCGCCGATCCAGTTGGCCGCCAGCGTGCCCCAGGGCAGCAGGCTGTGCGGCTGGCTCAGCCACAGCCCGAGGCGCCAGCGCAGCAGCGCGCCGGCGCAGGCCCCGAGGCA
>Ga0209958_1001292_pt1 | contig 20592 bp, 20 predicted proteins | sample ThiBio_inoc_plan_FD_183942 | JGI IMG/M metagenome (GOLD analysis project Ga0209958, IMG submission 183942) | Wastewater bioreactor microbial communities from Cape Town, South Africa - Thiocy_inoc_plan (SPAdes) | ecosystem: Engineered > Bioremediation > Thiocyanate > Unclassified | place: South... | reverse complement strand
GAAAGACGCACTCCCCAGCCACCGCGTCCTGGTACAGCGGCACCGCGATCGCCCCCAGCGACTGCGCCGCCAGCATCGTCGCGTACAGCCTCGGCCGGTTCGCCCCGATCACCACCAGGTGCTCCCCGCGCCTCAAGCCCGCCTCGTGCAGACCACACGCCAGCGACCTCACCAGCCGCAGCATCTCCCCCCAGCTCGTCGTCTGCCAGATCCCGTACGCCTTCTCTCGCATCGCGGGCGCGTCGGGCCGCTGCGTCGCGTGGTCCCGCAGCATCCGCGGAAAAGTCGTCTGCATGCCTCGTCTCCTGTGGTCCCGACGCGGGCGCTCGCTGGCGGCACCGGGCGGGGGTATGGAGCGCATGGTAGGCCCGGGTTTGACGTTATGTTGTCTGTGTGACGACAATTGAGGGTCTACCCTGCTAGGACTTTCCCCATGTACCTTGCCGCCCGCCGCAGCGCCATCCGCGAGCGCGCACGCCGCCCCACCGAGGCCGAGCTCGCCGGCATTCCCTGGTTGCCGCCCTTGCAGGGCGAGGCGCGCGAGCGCGCGCTGGACGCGCTGCAGGTGGTGGAGGCCGAGGCCGGCGACTACGTCTGCCGCATCGGGCGGCCAGTGACCTACTGGTTCGGCCTCGTCGATGGTCTGCTCAAGATGACGAACGACGATTCCAGCGGCCCCGCGATCACCTTCACGGGGGTGGCGCCCGGCGGCTGGTTTGGCGAGGGCACGGTGCTCAAGCACGAGCAGTACCGCTACAACATCCAGGCCTTGCGCAAGAGCCTGATCGCGGGCCTGCCGGTGGAGACCTTTGACTGGTTGCTGGACCATTCCATCGGTTTCAACCGCTTCGTGATGCACCAGCTCAACGAGCGCCTGGGCCAGTTCATCGCCGCGCGCGAGGTGGACCGCCTGGGCAGTCCCGACCTGCGCGTGGCGCGCAACCTGGCGGCCCTGTTCCACCCGCTGCTGTCGCCCAACGTGGGTGGCATCCTGCGCATCACGCAGCAGGAACTGGCCTACCTGGTGGGCCTGTCGCGCCAGCGCGTGAACGAGGCCCTGGGCGCGCTGCAGGCGAAGGGGTGGATCCGCATCGAGTACGGGGGGCTGCGCGTGCTGGACCTCCAGGCATTGCGCTCGGGCGATCTGGGCTGAGCGCTTCCCGGCCGCGGGCCGGCGTGGCCGGGGCCGTCCTTCTCCTACACGCCGCGGCGCACCTTTCCTACGCCGCGCGCCCGCGCTCCGGCGGAACATGGCGCATCCCAACCCCAAGGAGGTCAGCCATGAACGTCAAAATCGCCACCGCCGTCGCCCTGTGCGCCGTGTCCGCCTTCGCCACCGCCCAGACCATGAGCAAGGCGGAGTACGACGCGGCCAAGGAGCGCATCGAGATGAACTACAAGACCGCGAAGAAGGCCTGTGATGCCATGAAGGACAACGCCAAGGACGTGTGCCAGGAAGAAGCCAAGGGCACGGAGCGCGTCGACAAGGCGGCCCTGGAGCAGCGGTACAAGGCTTCGCCGGACAACGCCCGCAAGCTCGAGAAGGCGAAGGCCGACAGCGCCTACGACATCGCCAAGGAGAAGTGCGAAGACCAGACCGGCGACGCCCAGAAGGTGTGCAAGGCCGACGCGAAGGCCGAGCACGAACGGGCCCTGAAGGCCGCCAAGGGCAAGGCCTGACCGCGGCTCGGACGACGGAGATCGCCCTTCGGGGCGATTTCTTTTTTTGTCGGTGGTGGGGTTGGCGACAATCGCTGCCATGGCATCCGATCCCCCCAAGCGAACGCTCAAGCTCAAGCCCGCGGCTCCCAAGCCCCCGGCCGATCCGCGCGCGCCCCGCCGCCCGCCGGTGCGGCCCCCCGGCCCGGCCCGCGCCCGCCCCCTGAGCAGCGCGCAGCGGCCCGAACTGCCCGTGCAGCCCGCGGCCACCGCCACGGCCCCCCGGGCCAGCGAGCCCGGCAAGGCGCCCCGCCGCGACGCCGCCCCACCTCCCGCGCCCGCCACGCCCCGCGACGGCACGCGCCTCAACAAGCGCCTGGCCGAGCTGGGCCTGTGCTCGCGCCGCGAGGCCGACGAGTGGATCGCCAATGGCTGGGTCAGCGTGGACGGCGCCGTGGCCGCCATAGGACAGGCGGTGGGGCCCGGCGCCCGCATCGAGGTGCTGCCCGCCGCGCAAAGGGCCCAGGGCGAGCGCGTCACCATCCTGCTGCACAAGCCCGTGGGCTATGTGAGCGGCCAGCCCGAGGACGGCCACGAGGCCGCCGTCGTGCTGCTGAACGCCAGGACCCACTGGAAGGACGACCGCAGCCCGCGCCGCTTCTCGCCCGCGCAGCTCAAGGGCCTGGCGCCGGCCGGCCGGCTCGACATCGACTCCACCGGCCTGCTCGTGCTCACGCAGGACGGGCGGGTCGCCCGCGCCCTTATCGGCGAGGACAGCGAGGTGGAGAAGGAGTACCTGGTGCGCGTGGTGTGGGCGCCGCACGGGCCGAAAGGGCCGGGCGTGGTCGAGCAGGACGTGCAGGCCGTGTTCCCCGCCGAACGACTGGCGCGGCTGCGCCACGGCCTGTCGCTCGATGGCCAGCCGCTCAGGCCCGCGGGCGTGGACTGGCTCAACCCCGAGCAGCTGCGCTTTGTGCTCACCGAGGGCAAGAAGCGCCAGATCCGCCGCATGTGCGAGGCGGTGGGCCTGCATGTGGTGGGCCTCAAGCGCGTGCGCATCGGCCGCGTGGCCCTGGGCCAGCTGCCCCAGGGGCAGTGGCGCTACCTGCTTCCCGACGAAGTGTTCTGACGCCGCCGGTCCCCCGGCCGATGTGCGCCCCGGGGCCTGTCCACAATGGGGCATGGCCGCCTCCCCACCGCCAACCCCCCGCCAGCGGCACCTGCGTCCCAGCGATCTGCGGGCCGCCGCCCAGCTGGCCACGCAGGCCACGCTCGGCGTGGTCGGCATTGCCGAGGGCGTGCACCAGGCCGTGCGCCAACGCATTGGCCTGCCGGCGGGCGAGGCGCCGGAGCGTGCCGGCGGCCTCACCGGGCGAGTCTATGGGGCCATTCGTGGGGTCGCGCACGGCGTGGGCGCAGGCATCGACGGTGTGTTGCACAGCGTTCTGCCCTTGTTTGACGACCCCACCGAGGCCGGGCAGGACTCGCCCGGTCGTGAGGCCGTGGTGGCGGCGATCAACGGGGTGCTCGGGGACCGCCTCGCGGCCATGGGCAACGCGCTCGCCCAGCCGATGGAGTGGCGCCAGGGCGAGCGGGTGTTGCCCACGCGGCAGGACGAACGGTTCGATCGGGCGCTGCAGGGGGCCAGGCCCCACCTGCTGCTGATGGTGCACGGCCTGTGCATGAACGACACGCAATGGCGGCGCGGCGGACATGACCACACCGAGGTGCTGAGCGAGGCGCTGCGGGCCACCCCTTTGCGCCTGCGCTACAACAGCGGCCTGCGCATCGCGGCCAACGGCCGCGAACTGGCGCACCAGCTGGAACGCGTGCTGACCCTGTGGCCGCTGCCCGTGCAGGGCATCACCATCGTGGGCCACAGCATGGGCGGACTGGTGGCGCGAAGCGCGGTGCACGAGGCACGCCGCGCGGGATACCGCTGGCCCGACCTGCTCAAGCACCTGGTGTTCCTGGGGACGCCGCACCACGGTGCCCCTCTGGAGCGGGCGGGACACGGCGCGGATCTGCTGCTCGGCTCCTCGCCGTTTTCCGCTCCGCTGGCGCGACTGGGTCGTCTGCGCAGCGCGGGCATCGTCGACCTGCGGTATGGCCACCTGCGGCACCCGGACGAGGGGCGCATGGATGAACCGCTGCCTTTGCCCGACGGCGTGGCCTGCTTTGGCGTGGCGGCCTGCCTGGCACCGCGCCGGGGCCTGCTGGCGGAGCGCCTGGTGGGCGACGGCCTGGTTCCCCTGCGCAGCGCCCTGGGTGAACACGACGAGCCCGCGCGCCGCCTGGCCTTCGCGCGCGGCAGTCTGCGCGTGGTGTACCGCACCGGGCACCTCGACCTGTTGTCCAGCCCGCTGGTGGCCGAGCAGCTGCGGCAGTGGCTGAGCGCCGCGCCAGCGTTGTCGGCCGCTTGAGACGGGGGGCTTGAAAAGCCCTTCCACCGCCCCCAGTTGCGCGGCGCTCGGTGCGCGCCGGCGCGCTGCCGGCGAGCGTTTTCCGTTTCCCTCATCATTCCCGCCATGAGCAAACAGACCCATTCCTTCCAGGCCGAGGTGGCCCAGCTGCTGCACCTCGTCACGCACTCGCTGTACTCCAATCCCGACATCTTCCTGCGCGAGCTGGTCTCGAACGCCTCCGATGCCTGCGACAAGCTGCGCTTCGAGGCGCTGAACAACAGCGCCCTGTACGAGGACGCGCCCGAGCTGGAGGTCCGCATCGCCTTCGACAAGGACGCGCGCACCCTCACCATCACCGACAACGGCATCGGCATGAGCGCGCCGGAGGCGATCGACCACCTGGGCACCATCGCCAAGAGCGGCACGCGCGACTTCATGAGTCGGCTCACGGGCGATCAGAAGTCCGACGCTCAACTCATCGGCCAGTTCGGCGTGGGCTTCTATTCGGGCTTCATCGTGGCCGACAAGATCGTCGTGGAGAGCCGGCGAGCGGGCCTGCCGGCCAGCGAGGGCGTTCGCTGGACCAGTGGCGGCAGCGGCGACTTCGAGGTCGAGGCCATCGAGCGCGCCGCGCGCGGCACCAGCGTGATCCTGCACCTGCGCGAGGACAAGACGGAGTACCTCAACCACTGGAAGCTCAAGTCCATCGTCGGCAAGTACAGCGACCACATCAGCTTGCCCATCCGCATGCAGGAAGAGGAGTGGGACGCCGAAAAAGGCGAGTACCGCCTCAAGGACGAATGGACCACGGTGAACTCGGCCAACGCGCTGTGGGCGCGGCCGAAGAAGGACATCACCGATGAGCAGTACGTCGAGTTCTACAAGAACCTGAGCTACGACAGCGAGGCCCCGCTGAGCTGGAGCCACCACCGCGTGGAGGGCAGCACCGAGTACACGCAGCTGCTCTACCTGCCGGCCAAGGCGCCGCAGGACCTGTGGAACCGCGACCGCAAGGCCGGCATCAAGCTTTACGTGCGGCGCGTCTTCATCATGGACGAGGCCGAGGCGCTGATGCCCGCCTACCTGCGCTGGGTCAAGGGCGTGGTCGATTCGAGCGACCTGCCGCTCAACGTGAGCCGCGAGCTGCTGCAGGAAAGCCGCGACGTGAAAGCCATCCGCGAGGGCAATACCCGCCGCGTGCTGGGCATGCTCGACGAGCTGAGCAAGGATGCGGAGAAGTACGCGGCGTTCTACGCCGAGTTCGGCGCCGTGCTCAAGGAGGGCCTGGGCGAGGACTTCACCAACCGCGACAAGCTGGCCAAGCTGCTGCGCTTTGCCAGCAGCACGCAGGCCGAGCCGGGCTCGCTGGCCGACTACAAGTCGCGCATGAAAGAAGGCCAGAAGGCCATCTACTACATCACCGCCGACTCCATCGCCGCCGCGCGCAACAGCCCGCAGCTGGAGGTGTTCCGCCAGAAGGGCATCGAGGTGCTGCTGATGGCCGATCGCGTGGACGAGTGGGCGCTGTCTTTCCTGCCCGAGTTCGACGGCACGCCGCTGCAGAGCGTGGCCAAGGGCGCGGTGGACCTGGGCGACCTGCAGGACGAGGCCGAGAAGCAGGCCGCCGAAGCCGCCGCCGAAGGTTTCAAGCCCGTGCTGGAGAAGCTCAAGGAAGCGCTCAAGGACCGCGTGAAAGACGTGCGCGCGACCTCGCGCCTGGTGGATTCGCCGGCGTGTCTGGTGGTGGAGGACGGTGACTACTCCATGCAGCTCGCGCGCCTGCTCAAGCAGGCGGGCCAGAAGGCGCCCGAGGTCAAGCCCATCCTGGAGGTGAACGCGGGCCACCCGCTGGTGAAGAAGCTGGAGGGCAACGAGCGTTTCGACGACCTCGCGCACGTGCTGTTCGACCAGGCCCTGCTGGCCGAGGGCGGCCTGCCCGAAGACCCGGCGGCCTACGTGCGGCGCGTCAATGCCCTGCTGGTGTGACGAACGGGTGCCGGGGCGGGGCACTTTGCGCCGGCGCCGGGTTCACAATCGCATGTCTCCCGATCGAAAGCCCACCGTGACCGTCCGCCTCTCCCGCACGCTTGCCGCCTTGTCCCTTGCCGCCCTGCTGGGGGGCTGCGCCAGCGTGGGCGTGGGTTTCGGCATCCCCGTGGGGCCGGTGACCATCGGTGTGGGTGCCAGCAACAGCGGCGTGAGCCTGGGCGTGGGCGCGGGCGTGGGGCCGGTGGGTGTGGGTGTCGGCGTGGACCAGGGCGGCCGCGTGAACGCGGGCGTGGGCGTGGGCGCCAGCACCGAGATCGGCAACAGCGGCGTGCGCGCGGGTGTCGGCGTAGGCACGGGCACCACGATCTACGACCCGAACAGGCCCAACCGCTGAGGTTGGCGCGCCCACAAAAAACCCGCCGGGCCCGGCGGGTTTTTTCATGGGTGCGGGGACGGGCTCACGCCACGGTCAGCGTGACCGGGATGTTGCCGCGCGTGGCGTTGGAGTAGGGGCAGACCTGGTGCGCGGTGTTCACCAGGTCCTCGGCCACGGCGCGGTCCATGCCGGGCAGGTGGATGGTCATGCGCACGGCGATGCCGAAGCCCTGCGGAATGGGGCCGATGTCGACCTCGGCGTCGATGGCGGCGTTGGCCGGCACGGCGATCTTCTTCATGCCCGCCACGTGCTTCATGGCGCCCATGAAGCAGGCCGAATAGCCCGCGGCGAACATCTGCTCGGGGTTGGTGCCGTTGCCGGCGCCGCCCATGGCCTTGGGCGGCGCGAGCTTGACCTCGAGCAGGCCATCGTCGGAGCGGGACGTGCCTTCGCGGCCACCGGTGGTGTGGGCGCGCGCGGTGTAGACGACTTTGTCGAGCGTGGTGGGCATGGTGGTTTCTCCTGGGTGGGTGCTGGTGACAGCGGGTGGAACGGATGGGGGTGGGGTCAGGCGCTGAGCCGGTCGCGCAGCTGCCGCACGTCGCGCGTGAGGGCGATGGCTTCCTGCACGGTGCATTGCGCGGCCTGCAGCACGCACGAGGGGATGCGCGCGGCGCGGGCCTTGAGCCGGCGGCCGGCGGTTGTGAGGCGAACCAGCACGCGGCGTTCGTCCTGCGTGTCGCGCAGCCGGGCGACCAGGCCGATGGCTTCCAGGCGTTTGAGCAGGGGGGTGAGCGTGCCGGAATCGAGGGTGAGGCGTTCGCCCAGGGCGGAGACGCTCAGGCCGTCCTCTTCCCACAGCGCCAGCATGGCCAGGTACTGCGGGTAGGTCAGGCCCAGCTCGTCCAGCCAGGGCTTGTACAGCTTGGTCATGGCCAGCGAAGCCGAGTACAGCGCGAAACACAGCTGGTGGTCGAGCTTGAGCAGGTCGCTGGTGGAGGGGGGCGTCGATGCCATGGCGAGAGTGTGGGTTGAAATTAGATTGTGTGCAATTTAATTGAGTAAAAGACAACTGCCAGAGCAGGGCCTTTCGCGCGCGGCGCGGCCGAGCTTATGCGAGTGCTTTGGTGTTAACCCCTGAGGGTGTGCCCCGCCGGGGCCGGCATCAGGCCTGCAGCGGCGCTTGCTGCATGGCCTCGATCTGTTCGCGCAGCAGGTCAACCTGGCCGCGCCAGTGGTCGCGGCCGCCGAACCAGGGGAAGTTGATCGGGAAGGCCGGGTCGTCCCAGCGGCGCGCGATCCAGGCGTTGTAGTGCACCAGCCGCAGGGTGCGCAGGGCCTCGATGAGCGCCAGTTCGCGCCGGTCGAAGGGGCGGAACTGCTCGTAGCCGTCGAGCAGGGCGGACAGCTGCAGGGTCTGCTGGCGCCGGTCGCCGGACAGCAGCATCCACAGGTCCTGCACGGCCGGGCCCAGGCGGGCGTCGTCCAGGTCCACGAAGTGCGGGCCCGCGCCGGGCAGGCCTTCGGGTGTCCAGAGCACGTTGCCCGGGTGGCAGTCGCCGTGCAGGCGCAGGCGTGCGATGCCCTGCGGGTCGCTGTCGCCGCCGGCGCGCAGCACGGGATGGGCCTCGATGAGCGTGAGCGCCTCGTCGAGCGCGGCGCACCATTCGCGCCGCACCTCGGGGGCGATCATTTCGTGCTCCAGCAGCCAGTCGCGTGGCTCGCGCGCAAAGCTGGCGCTGTCGAGCGCGGGTCGGTGCGCGAAAGGGCGCGCGGCGCCCACGGTGTGCAGCCGCGCGAGGAAGCGGCCGATCCACTCCAGCACCTCGAGGTCGTCGAGCTCGGGCCGGCGCCCGCCGCGGCGTGGCCAGGCGCCCCAGGCGAAGCCCGCGTGGTGGTGCAGGGTGGCGCCGTCGACGGCCAGCGGCGCCACGGCCGGTACCTCGGCGGCGGCCAGCTCGGCCGCGAAGGCGTGCTCCTCGGCGATCTGCGCGTCGCTCCAGCGGCCCGGCCGGTAGAACTTGAGCACCACCACCTCGTGGCCGTCCACCGGCCGCTCCAGGTGCGCCTGGTAGACGCGGTTTTCGAAGCTGTTGAGCGTGGTCAGGCGGCCATCGCCGCGCAGGCCAACGGCATCGAGCGCGTCGAGCACGGCGTCGGGGGTGAGGGTGTCGAAGGGGTGCGGGGTCGGCATGGTCATGCGCGATTGTCCAGGGTCGGTTCGCGGCGCTCACCTATCATCGCCGCATGCCTTCCGTTTCCCGTTCCGCCGCGCGACCCAAGCCGGCGCAAGACCTTCACGCGCAACTGCCCGAGCTGCGGCCGGAGCAGTCGATCGAGCTGCTCAAGGAGTTGCACATCCTCACGCGCGAGGGGCGGCTCAACCAGGACACGCGGCGCAAACTCAAGCAGGTCTACCACCTGGTGCAGTTCATTGAGCCCCTGCTGGCGCAGGTGCTGGCCGAGCGCGGCGACGTGGTGCTGGCCGACCATGGCGCGGGCAAGTCCTACCTGGGCTTCATCCTGTACGACCTGGTGCTCAAGCCGCGCGGCCAGGGCTCAGTCATCGGCGTGGAGGCGCGCGCGGAGCTGGTGGAGCGCTCGCAGGTGCTGGCGCAACGCCTGGGCTTCGAGCGCATGCGCTTCCTGGCCGCGACGGTGCAGCAGGCCATGCAACACAGCGAGTTGCCCGCGCGCGTGGACGTGGTGACGGCGCTGCACGCCTGCGACACGGCCACCGACGACGCGATCGATTTCGCATTGGCGCGCGAAGCGCAGCACCTGGTGCTGGTGCCCTGTTGCCAGGCCGAGGTGGCGGGCGTGATGCGCCAGCACAAGGCCTTCGCGCTCAAACAGACGCCGCTGGCGGAGCTGTGGCGCCACCCGTTGCACACGCGCGAGTTCGGCAGCCAGATCACCAACGTGCTGCGTTGCCTGCGCCTGGAAGCGCATGGCTACGACGTGACCGTCACCGAGCTCGTCGGATGGGAGCATTCCATGAAAAACGAACTCATCCTGGCCCGTAGAATGGCCGACGATCGCCACGGCCGCCAGGAGCGCGCGCGCCAGCGATTGCTGCAGGTGCTTGATCAGTTCGGCCTGCAAGCCATGCAGACCCGATTCGCGGTCTGAGCCGCGGCGGCCCCACGGGCCGCCAATCCATGAACCGATGGCCCCCACTCGGGGTCACGGCGCCCGACGACGACCGGCCCGCGCCGGCGCCGGTCCGACGGCGTCACCGAGGAGAGCCTTTCCGTGATTCCTTCCGACATCGCCTTCCTGCTGCAGGCCATCGCCTGGCCCCTGGTGCTGCTGCTGGCCTGGTTCCTCGCCGAGTGGCTCAATGAGCGCTGGCAACTGCCGCGCGTGACCAGCTATGTGGCCGTGGGCCTGCTGGCCAGCCTGATCAACCTGCCCGGCCTCACGCCCGACATCGCGGGCCTGCCCTTCCTGGCCACGGTGGCGCTGTCGCTGGTGCTGTTCGAGCTCGGTTACCGCATCAACCTGCGCTGGTTCCGCCACAACTTCTGGGTGCTGCTGCTGGGGGTGGTCGAATCGCTGGCCACCTTCGGCGCGGTGTACTGGGCCACCGGCTGGTTCGCGCTGCCCACCGACCACCGCCTCATCATCGCCGCGGTGTCGATGGCGGCCTCGCCCGCGGGCGTGTTGCGCGTGGCGCACGAGCTGCGCAGTTCGGGCCAGGCCACCGAGCGCGTGCTGCACCTGTGCGCCATCAACTGCCTGATGGCGGTGCTGGCGCTCAAGCTCGTGGTGGGCTACTGGACGCTGTCCACCTCGGGCGATTTCGCGCTCGCGGCCTTCGGCAGCATCCACGTGGTGGGCACGTCGATTGCCGTGGGCGCGGTGCTGGGCATGGCCATTCCCTGGCTGCTGCGGCTGCGCAATACGCACGGGCACGGCGTGACCGTGGTGTTTGCACTCGCCGTGCTGCTGCTGACCACCGCGGCCTACGGGCTCAAGCTGTCGCCGCTGCTGGCGGCGCTGACCTTCGGCATCGTGGCGCGCGAGCGTCGCGTTCACCTCACCAGCGCGCAGCGCGACTTCGGCACCGCGGGCGACCTGCTCTCGGTGTTCCTGTTCGTCTACATCGCCTCGCTGCTGACCTGGACCGACGTGCCCACCACCTTGTTCATGGGCCTGGCCCTGATCCTGGTCCGCACCGCCGTCAAGGTGTTCTGCAACGTCTCGGCGGCGCGGCTGTCGGGCATTTCCGAGCGCAAGGGCCTGCTCACGGGCCTGGCGCTCACGCCCATGTCGGCCTTCGCGATCCTGCTCATCGAAGAAACGCGGCTCTATGGCTTCGAGCCCGCGGTGCAGGTGCTCGCGGCCATGGCCGGCATGATGCTGCTGCAGGAATTGCTGGGCCCCATCGTCACGCAGCGCGCCCTGATGGCCGCGCGCGAGACCCACGTCACGAAGGAATAAGCCATGCCATTGGAAACCTTCAAGGCCTCCGACTCGCTGACCATGGGCGTGGAGCTGGAGCTGCAGCTCGTCAACAGCTACGACCACGACCTCTCCAGCAGCGCCAACGACCTGCTGGACCTGCTCGCGCGCAAGCCCTTCCCGGGCGTGGTCACGCCCGAGATGACGCAGAGCATGATCGAGATCGCCACCGGCATCCACACCCAGCACGGGCCCTTGCTGCAGCAGCTGCAGCAGATCCGCGACACGCTGGTGGCCGCGGGCGACCGGCTCAACATCGAGCTGGCGGGCGGCGGCACCCACCCCTTCCAGCGCTGGTTTGAGCAGCGCATCTTCTCCAAACCACGCTTCCACCAGCTCTCGGGCCTGTACGGCTACCTCGCCAAGCAGTTCACCGTGTTCGGTCAGCATGTGCACATCGGCTGCGCCTCGCCCGACGAGGCGCTGTTCCTGCTGCATTCGCTCAACCGCTACGTGCCGCACTTCATCGCGCTGTCGGCGTCCTCGCCGTTCTCCCAGGGCGTGGACACGCTGTTCGATTCGGCGCGCCTGAACTCGGTGTTCGCCTTCCCCCTGAGCGGGCGCGCGCCCTTCGTGCTCAAGTGGGACGAGTTCGCCAACGTCTACTTCACCAAGATGGAGAGCACGGGCGTGGTCAAGTCCATGAAGGACTTTTACTGGGACATCCGGCCCAAGCCCGAGTACGGGACCATCGAACTGCGCGTGTGCGACACGCCCCTGACGGTGGAGCGCGCGGCCGCGCTGGCCTGCTACCTGCAGGCCCTGTGCCGCCACCTGCTGGAGCGCAACGAGCCACCACCCGAGGAAGACGACTACCTCGTCTACACCTACAACCGTTTCCAGGCCTGCCGCTTCGGCCTCGACGGCATGATGGTCAACCCCAAGACACGCGAACAGATCAGCATCCGCGAGGACGTGCTGGCCACGCTGCGCGAGCTCACGCCGCACGCGCTGGCGCTCAACAGCCTGGCCGCGCTCGACGAAATCGAGCGCACGGCCGCCCACGCCGGCAACCACGCGAGCTTCCTGCGCAACCGCTACCGGGACAGCCGCAGCGTGGAGGCGGTGGTGCGCGCCAGTGTGGAGGCGCTGCGCCACGGACCTTGAACAGCGCCCGGCCGACCGCGCCGGGAAACCGTGACGGGCCGCACGGTGGGGCGCCGGGTGGAGCGCCGCTCAGGCGCAAAGGGCGACCGCTCATGGCCCGGTGCGTGATGTGCATCACGAATCGCCTGCGGGGGGATTCCCGACAGCTGTCGGGGAACTTCCTACACGCGGGATGGTGAGGCGCCGACTTAACGCCCCGGGAGGGCATCGATACAGTTTGTTTCCAAGGACACGCCCGCTGTCTCATCTGTATCTCTCAGGAAGCCCGCCATGAACTCGTTCGCCAACCGCACCAACCCCTTCGTCCTGATGCTGGACCCGGAGGCCGTGATCAACGCCATGGAGAGCAGCCAGCCGCTGCGTGGCCTGCGCGGCCGTGTCTGCCGCCCGCTGGACAAGCCGCTGATCCCCAAGCTGTTCGACACCACGACCCGCGAGTTCGACGCCGCGATCGACCAGGAAGCGTTCATGGACAGCGGTTCCGAGGCCTACCTCGAGGCCCAGCCAGGGCTGCACCAGGTCCATTGACCCTAAGGCCCAGGGCGTGCCCCCGCGCTCAGGCCCTGATCCGGTTCGCGTAGAGCACGAGGGCCCCGTCGCCGCTCCCGCTCATGCCGAACAGGACCAGCAGGGCGTGGTCGGCATCGTATTGCGCCAGCCCCTGAATGCCCGTGCCATCGGGGAACTGGCAACCCGCCCCGGAAGCGAGCAGGCGGGCATTCAGAATGTTGACGGCTGGTGAGGCCGCCGTCAGCGCACCACGGAGCCGGCACTGCTCCTGGCCGTCTTGCCAGCCGGCCAGATCGATGCCGCCGCTGTCGCCCAGGGTCGCCAAGTAGGTGATGGTGGGCCGACCATTGCCGTAGAGGGTGACCTCATAGGTGCCCGCGAGCGCCGCCAGGTCGGCGCCATGCGCGGAGCGCGCGTCGTACACGGCGCTCACCACCGGCGCCCCGCTGTCCGATGCCAGCAGCAGCTGCGACTGGGGCTGGTAGCTGCCCGTCAGGGACCAGCGCTGGCGAGAGTCGGGCACCCGCATATCCACCGCGTCGAAGCCACTGGGCGACACCAGGCCGTGCTGGGCCGTGAGCGTGCCGCGCAGGAGGCGGTTCGTGCCGCTGTCGCTCAGCAGACCATAGGCCTGGCCGTCGGCGGCGACGAAGAGCTGGCCGTCGCCGCGGCTGTCCGTCCAGGCGCCAGCCAGTGCATGCACGGACGCCGCGCCGGTGGACGGCGCGGGTGGCGAGTCGGGGGCGGCTGCACCGTCGATGGCGCCGTTGCCCCCGCAGGCGACCAGGCCGATCAAGGCCCAGGCGCCGAGGACTGCACGAAGGTGTCGCATGGGACCTTGCTCAGGCTCGGCTGAGGTGGCCGTTGCCGGCCCATGGCGGGCCCACGGATTCGCGGTGGCCGGGCAGCTGCAGCTCGCCCGTGCAGCGTCCGTTGATCGATTGCGTTCCAAACGGCCAAGAACCTGGCATGGAGGACTCCAAAGGAAGTGAAGCCCCCATGGGTGGCGACACCCTCGCTTCGGTTCGGCCCGAAAAGGCCTATGCGCCAAGGCGTAGGTCAGCGGGACGATGCGGCGCCGGTCAGGGCCGAAGCGTGCCGGCCAGCAGGCCGGCGGGCGATGCCGGCGTTGGGCCACGGGCCCCCGGGCTGTGCCCTCAGCGCGCGAAGCGCTTGCGCGTGAGGGCCAGCGCGAGCCAGAACGTTCCGATGGCGTAGACCACCAGGACGAGCAGGTGCAGCGCCGCGTCCGTGGGCCATTGGTCCAGGAACAGCGGGCGCACCAGCTGCACCGCGTGCGTCAGCGGCAACAGGTCGGAGAACAGCAGCACCGGCGCCGGCAGCTGCTCGCGCGGGAAGAACACGCCCGAGAGGAACATCATGGGCGTGATCACCAGCGTGAAGTAGTAACTGAAGAAGTCGTAGCCCTTGGCCAGCGCGTTGAACACCAGCGCGATGCAAGAGAAGGTGATGCCCACGAGGCCCAGCACCGGCCAGGCCACCAGCAGCTTGGGCGAGTGCGTGATGCCCAGGCCCAGCATCACCAGCAGGATCACGGACACGGTGAACAGCGACTTGAAGCCGGCCCACAGCATCTCGGCCAGCACCACGTCGTCCAGGCGCACGGGCGCGTTCATGATGCCGTCCCAGGTCTTTTGCACGTGCATGCGCGAGAAGGCCGAGTACAGCGCCTCGAAGGTGGCCGCGTTCATGGCGCTCATGCAGATGCTGCCGCTGGCCAGGAACAGGATGTAGGGCACCGCCACCGAGCCGCCGGGCGTGCCCATGTTCACCGTGCCCACCAGCGCGCCCAGGCCATAGCCGAAGGCCACCAGCCAGATCAGCGGTTCGGCGATGTTGGCCACCACGCTGGGCAGGGCCAGCTTGCGCCAGACCAGCAGGTTGCGCAGGAACACCGGCCACCAGCGCCAGGACAGGCGCGGCGGGGCCCAGGGATTCATGGGGGTGAGGGTGGTCGTGGTCATCAGCCGTCTTCCCTGATTTGTCGTCCGGTGAGCTTGAGGAACAGGTCCTCGAGATTGGCGGGCCGGTGCAGCGTGCGCAGCTGGTGGTGCTCGCCCAGCGCGGCCAGCAGCGGCTGCGCCTGCGCGGTGTAGAAGAACACGGTCTCGCCGCTCACCTCCACGCGCGCGGCCAGGGCGCGCAGCGGGGCGTGTTCCTCGCGCTGGGCGAGGTCCAGCGCGCCGGGGCCGTAGACCTCCACCACGTCGGGCTCCAGGTGCTCGGCGATGAGCGCGCGCGGCCGGCCTTCGGCGATCTTGCGGCCGTGGTCCAGCACCAGCAGGCGCGAGCACAGGCGCTCGGCCTCGTCCATGAAGTGCGTGGTGAGCAGGATGCTCTTGCCCTGCTGCAGCAGCACCTGCAGGCGCTCCCACATCAGGTGGCGGGCCTGCGGGTCCAGGCCGGTGGTGGGCTCGTCGAGCATCAGCAGGCGCGGGTCGTTCACCAGCGCGCGCGCCAGGCTCAGCCGGCGCTTCATGCCGCCCGACAGTTCGCCCGGGCGGGCCGTGGCCTTGTGCGTGAGCGCGGCGAACTCCAGCAGGCGCGGGATGCGCGCACGGATGACGGCGTCCTTCAGGCCGAAGTAGCGGCCATAGACCAGCAGGTTCTCCGCGCAGTTGAAGTCCGGGTCCAGCGTGTCCATCTGGGCCACCACGCCGAGCTGCGCCTTGATGGCCATGGCGTCGCGCGGCATGTCCTTGCCAAAGGCGTGGATGCGCCCGCCATCGGGCGCGGTGAGGCCCAGACACATGCGGATGGTGGTGGTCTTGCCAGCGCCGTTGGGGCCGATCACGCCAAGGCATTCGCCAGGGTGGATGGCGAAGCTCACGCCGTTGACCACCGTGTTCTCGCCGTAGCGTTTGACCAGCTCGGCGGCTTCGAACAGGGGTGTGCTCATCCGAGGCATTGTGCCTGCCGCCTCAAACCCCCACGGGTTCCACTTTTACAATCCGCCACCCATGTCGCTGGCCGTCCAACTCCAATACCTTTTGCCCAAGGGGGCGCTCACCCGCCTGGCGGGCGCCTTCGCCGGCGCGCGCGCCGGCGCGCTCACCCAGTGGGCCATCCGCCGCTTCATCGCGCGCTACCAGGTGAACATGGCCGAGGCGGCGAACCCCGATCCCACCGCCTACGACACCTTCAACGCGTTCTTCACGCGTGCCCTGAAACCCGGCGCGCGCCCGCTGGCCGACGCGGCCTTCGTCTGCCCGGTGGACGGGGCGATCAGCCAGCTGGGCCGCATCGAAGGCGACCGCATCTTCCAGGCCAAGGGCCACCACTACGACACGCGCGCGCTGCTGGGCGGCGACGCGGCGCTGGCCCAGGCCTTCCAGGGCGGCAGCTTCGCCACCATCTACCTGAGCCCGCGCGACTACCACCGCATCCACATGCCGGCGGCGGCCACGCTGCGGCGCATGCTGCACGTGCCGGGCGAACTGTTCTCGGTGAACCCGGCCACGGCCGCGGGCGTGCCGGGCCTGTTCGCGCGCAACGAGCGCGTGGTCTGCCTGTTCGATATGCCTGTGGGCGAACGCACCGTGCCCTTCGCGCTGGTGCTGGTGGGCGCCACCATCGTGGGCAGCATGGCCACCACCTGGCATGGGGTGGTCAACCCGCCGCGTCCGGGCACCGTGCGCGAATGGCGCTACGACGACACGCCGCTGCGGCTGGACAAAGGCGCCGAGATGGGCCGCTTCCTGCTCGGCTCCACGGTGGTGCTGCTGTGGCCGCCGGACACCATCGCCTTCAGCCCCGACTGGACCGCCGCGCGCCCCGTGCGCCTGGGCGAGGCCATGGGCGGCGCGCTCTGAATCTTTCTTTCCTCAGGACATCACCATGACCACGCTCGGCACGCCGCTGTCGCCCTCGGCCACCAAAGTCATGCTGCTGGGCAGCGGCGAACTCGGCAAGGAGGTGCTGATCGCCCTGCAGCGCCTGGGCGTGGAGACCATCGCGGTCGACCGCTACGAGAACGCGCCCGGCCATCAGGTGGCGCACCGCGCGCACACCATCGCCATGAGCGACCCGGCCCAGCTCAAGGCGCTGATCGAGCGCGAGCGCCCGCACCTGGTGGTGCCCGAGATCGAGGCCATCGCCACGCCCATGCTGCAGGAACTCGAGGCCGCGGGCGTGGTGCGCGTGATCCCCACCGCGCGCGCCGCCCGGCTCACCATGGACCGCGAGGGCATCCGCCGCCTGGCGGCCGAGACGCTGCGCCTGCCGACCAGCCCCTACCAGTTCTGCGATTCGCTGCAGGAGCTGCAGGCGGCCATCGACAGCGGCATCGGCTATCCCTGCATCGTCAAGCCCGTGATGAGCAGCAGCGGCAAGGGCCAGAGCAAGATCGACGGCCCTGCCGACGTGCAGAAGGCCTGGGACTTCGCCATGGCCGGCGGCCGGGTGAGCCACGGGCGGGTCATCGTCGAGGGTTTCATCCGCTTCGACTACGAGATCACCCTGCTCACGGTGCGCGCGCTGGGCGCCGGCGGCCAGGCCGAGACGCATTTCTGCGAGCCCATCGGGCATGTGCAGGTGGGCGGCGACTACGTCGAGAGCTGGCAGCCGCACCCCATGAGCGCCGAGGCCCTGCGCAAGAGCCGCGAGATCGCCAAGGCCATCACCGACAACCTGGGCGGCCAAGGCCTGTTCGGCGTGGAGCTGTTCGTGGCCGGCGACCAGGTGTGGTTCAGCGAGGTCAGCCCACGCCCGCACGACACCGGCATGGTGACCATGGTCACGCAGTGGCAGAACGAGTTCGAGCTGCACGCGCGCGCCATCCTGGGGTTGCCGGTGGACACCGCGCTCAAGAGCCCGGGCGCCAGCGCCGTCATCTACGGCGGCGTGGAGGCCCAGGGCATCGCCTTCGACGGCGTGGACGAGGCCTTGCGCGTGCCGGGCACCGAGCTGCGCCTGTTCGGCAAGCCCGAGAGCTTTCAGAAGCGGCGCATGGGTGTCGCGCTGGCGCGCGAGGCCGACGTGCAGCGCGCGCGCGAGAACGCCAAGCTCGCGGCCTCGACGGTGAAGCCGCACCGGGCCGCCTGACTCAGCCCTTGACCTGCTGCGCCGCGAGCGCCACCGCTTCCTTGATGCGCTGGTAGGTGCCGCAGCGGCACAGGTTGCCGCTCATGGCCGCGTCGATGGCGGCCTCGTCGGGCCGGGGGTTGCTCTTGAGCAGCGCGCAGGCGCTCATGAGCTGGCCGCCCTGGCAGTAACCACACTGCACCACGTCCACCGCCGTCCAGGCCGCGCGCAGGGCGGCGATCTCGGGGCCGGTGATGCCTTCGATGGTGGTGATGGCCTGCCCCGCGACCGCGGAGACCGGCGTGACGCAGGCGCGGATGGGCTGCCCGTCGGCGTGCACCGTGCAGGCGCCGCACAGGGCCATGCCGCAGCCGAACTTGGTGCCGGTGAGTTTCAGGTCGGCGCGCAGCACCCACAGCAGCGGCGTGTCGGCGTCGGCATCGACGCTGACCTCGCGGCCGTTGACCTTGAGCGTGGTGGTCATGGTCGGTTCCTCAGGCAAGTGTCAGGGGCAGGCTGCGCAGGCGCTGCCCGGTGAGCGCGAACAGCGCGTTGGCCACGGCGGGCGCGATCGGCGGCACACCAGGTTCGCCCACACCCTCGGGGTGGCCGTCGCCCGGCAGGATCAGGCAGTCCACGCGCGGCGCCTCGTTCAGGCGCAGGATGGGCTGGTCGTGGAAGTTGCTCTGTTGCACCTGGCCGTCGACGATCTCCACGCCGCCGTGCAGCGCGGCCGACAGGCCGAACACCACGCCGCCCTCCAGCTGCTGGCGGATGCCAGCTGGGTTGACGGCGAAGCCGCAATCGATGGCGCACCACACGCGGTGCACGCGGATCGCCTTGTCGGGGCCGAGCGAGACCTCGGCCACCTGCGCGACCGTGGAGCCGAAGGAGTCGTGCAGCGCCAGCCCGCGCGCGGTCTTGGCGCCGTCCGGCGCGGGCGGCGAGGGCGTGCCCCAGCCCGCGGCGTGGGCGGCGGCCCGCAGCACGGCCAGCTGTTTCGGGTGCCGGCGCAACAGCGATTCGCGAAAGGCCAGCGGGTCCTGGCCCGCCGCGTGCGCGCACTCGTCGACGAAGCCCTCTTTGAAGAAGGCCTGGTGCGAATGCCCCACGGAGCGCCAGAAGCCGACCTGCAGCGGCGCGTCCACCTTGACGTGCGCGATGCGCGCGGCCGGCCATTCGTAGGCCTGGTCGAAAGCGCCCTCGCTGGTGGTCTTGTCGGGCCCGCCGCCGGGCAGGCCGAAGGCGCGCGTGAGCACCTGCGGCACGATGGCCTGGCCCGCGCTGGTGTTCTTCCAGGCGACGAGCCGCTTGTCGGCGTCGAAGCCGGCCTCGAAACGCGCCGCGCAGGCCGGGCGGTACAGGTCGTGGCGGATGTCCTGCTCGCGGCTCCACATCGTCTGCACCGGATGCCCCGGCACCGCCTTGGCGATGGCGGCGGCCTGGGCGATGAAGTCCACCTCCAGCCGGCGGCCGAAGCCGCCGCCCAGCATCAGCACCTGCACGGCCACGGCCTCGTCGGGCAGGCCCAGGGCCCCGGCCGCGGCCTGGCGCGCCAGCCCGGGCACCTGGGTGGACACCCACACCGTGGCCTTGTTGCCCTCGAACAGCACGGTGCAGTTGATGGGCTCCAGGGCCTCATGGGCCAGGTAGGGCGCGCGGTACTCGGCCTCGATGCGCGTCGTGGCGCCCGCGAGCGCGGCGTCCACCTCGCCGGTTTCGTAGAAGGCGAAGCCCCTTTCGGTGCGCGCGGCGGCGGCGAAACCCTCGATGGCCTGCGCGCTGGAGAAGCTGGCGAGCGCGCCGTGGTCCCAGTTCACGTCCAGCTTGTCGGCCGCCTGGCGGGCGCGCCAGGGGTGGTCGGCGATCACCGCCACGCCGCCGGTACCACCGCGCAGGGGTTCCACGGCCAGCACGGCCTTGACGCCGCGCACCGCGCGCGCCGCGGCGTCGTCGTGGCTGTGCGCGCGGCCGCCCAGGGCGGGGCACAGGCGCACGCTGGCGTACAGCAGGCCATCGGGCAGGGCGTCGATGCCGAAGCGCGCGCTGCCATCGATTTTGCCGGGCGTGTCCAGGCGGCGCGTGGGCTGGCCGATGCGCTTGAAGCGCTCGGGTGCCTTGAGTGGCGGGTCGCGCGGCAGCGCCAGCTGAGCCGCCGCGGCGGCCAGGGCGCCGTAGCCCAGGCGGCGGCCGTCGGGCGCGATCACCTCGCCGTTCTCGGTGCCGCAGTCGGCCGCGGCAACGCCCCATTGCGCGGCGGCGGCGGCCACCAGCATCTGGCGCGCGGACGCGCCGGCCTGGCGCATGGGCAGCCACAGGTCCTTCACGCTGGACGAGCCGCCGGTCATCATCACGCCGATCTCGCGCATGGCCTTGGCGGTGAGCCAGCGCACGGCGTCGACGGCGATGTTGTCGGTGTCGGGGTGCACCGGCAGGCCATCGACCACGCTGGCGATGTTGTTGTAGATGCCGTCGATGGGGGACTGCTGCCAGCGCACGCGCGACCAGTCGGCGTCCAGCTCCTCGGCCAGCAGCATGCACAACGAGGTGACCACGCCCTGGCCCATCTCGCTCTTGGCCAGCGCCACGGTGACCGTGCCGTCGCGCGCGATCCGGACCCAGCCGTTGAAGGCCACCTCGCCCTCGGCCGTGGGCAGCGGCTGCGCCGTGGTGAGGCGCTGGCGCGGTGGCATCAGGCCCCAGCCCACCACCAGGGCGCCGGCGATGCCCAGGGTGCCGAGGACGAACTTGCGTCGGGTGCTCGCCATGCGGCTTCTCCTTACTGGAAGGCCACCTCCGCGAAGCTCCTGAGCTTGCGGCTGTGCAGTTGGTCCACGCCGCCCGCGCGCAGCAGCTCCACCGCGCGGATGCCGATGCGCAGGTGCTGGTCCACGCGCTCGCGGTAGAAATGGTTGGCCATGCCGGGCAGCTTGATCTCGCCGTGCAGCGGCTTGTCGCTCACGCACAGCAGGGTGCCGTAGGGCACGCGGAAGCGAAAGCCGTTGGCCGCGATGGTGGCCGATTCCATGTCCAGCG